>OFHJ01000430.1_pt1 | contig 16293 bp, 18 predicted proteins | sample 1522001 | NCBI WGS metagenome assembly OFHJ01 (sample SAMEA2464838, study PRJEB22497) | soil metagenome | biome: Grassland; feature: Farmland; material: Clay | place: Australia | collected 2013-02-01 | depth 1.2 m | reverse complement strand
CCCCGGAAGCGCTGCTCGCTCGCAGCCACCGAAAGTCCTTCCATCCCCTGCCCCTCTACGACGCACGCCACGGCGGGCGCGTGTTCGTCGTCGCCCAGGCCCCGCCCTCCAGGCGCCCCGGCCGGCCACGTCAGGCAAAGGACTCCGGCCCGAGCGAGGTCCGCAGTCCGCTCGATGAGCTGGCTTTCGGCGATCCGGTCATGGGGCGCAACATCCAGGCGATGCGCCGCATCCAGTCCCGCGACGTGCCCATTCTGCTGGTCGGGGAGTCGGGCACGGGCAAGGAGTGCTTCGCGCGGGCGCTGCACGCCTCGAGCGAGCGCGCCGAGAAGCCCTTCATGGCCGTGCACTGCGGCTCGCTGCCCGAAGCGCAGCTCGCGCAGGAGCTGTTCGGACCCGCAGAGGCCTGTGCGTGCGCGCCGGCCGCCGGCAGCGCCGACGACCCGGGCCGCATCGTGCAGGCGAACGGCGGCACGCTATTCCTCGATGACGTCGGCGAGCTACCGCTGAGCCTCCAGGGCCGCCTGCTGCGCCTGATCGAAGAGCGGGAGGTCCTCAGGCCGGATGAGCCGCCCCTGCGGGTGGATGTGCGGCTGGTCACCGCCACCCGGGGTGGACTGCAGGACAAAGTGGCTTGCGGGGAGTTCCGCGAGGATCTTTTCTACCGCCTCCAGGGCCTTGCGCTCACGCTGCCGCCGCTGCGCGAGCGCAAGGACAAGGTGGCGCTCATCCGCCACGTGTTCTCCCAGGAAAGCGCCGCCAACCCCTTCATCACCTTGGGCGACGATCTGATGGACGCCTTGCAGGCCTACGACTGGCCAGGGAACCTGCGCGAGCTGCGCAACGTCCTGCGCGGCATGATTGCTATGCGCTCGGACGATCGCCTGGATGCACGCGCTCTGCCGCCGGAATGCGTCGTACCCGAGCCGGAGTGCAGCGGTGATCCGCCTCCCGACTGCGCCCTCAATCCCCTGCAAAAGGCGGAGCGCAGCGCCCTGCAGCGCGAGATAGAACGCAACCGCGGCAACATCAGCCGCGTGGCGCACCAGCTCGGCATCGGGCGAAATACGCTCTACCGCAAGATGCGGCGCCTGGGGATCACCCTGCCCACCCGGCACTAGCGGCCGGCTACGCCTGCGGCGGCGCATCTTGCGGCCGCTTGAGCGACAATGTGCGCGGGCCGGCACGTGCCAGTGAGAGGCATCCATGTCAGAGACCATCTTCGGCAAGATCATCCGGGGAGAGATTCCCTGTCACAAGGTGTATGAGGACGATCGGGTCCTCGCCTTCCTCGATATCAATCCGCTGAGCCGCGGCCACACGCTGGTGATCCCCAAGGAGCCGGCGCAGACCCTGGATACCCTCTCCGAGGAATCCGCCGCCGCCCTGGGCCGCGTGCTCCCGCGCATCTGCCGAGCAGTGATCGCGGTCACCGGCGTCAAGGAGTACAACGTGCTCGAGAACAACGGCGGCGGCGCCCACCAGGCCATCGCTCATGTGCATTTCCACATCATTCCCAAGCCCAATCATGCCGAAGGGCTGGGGATCGGCTGGCCCATGCAGCCGCTCGCCCCCCCGACGGGCGCTGCACTCGCCGCCAAGCTGCGCGCGGCGCTGGAATGACTTCCGCGACCCGCAGATCATCCAGCCGGCGTGAATCATTGCAGAATCGATGAAGATCGCCTCAAATGGGGCCCGAATCGCAGCAGCCTTCCGCGCCTGGAAAATCTCTTGCCGGATCGCTATCCGGCCCGTACAATGCGCCCCCTTCTGGTGCGGGGTGGAGCAGTCTGGCAGCTCGTCGGGCTCATAACCCGAAGGTCGCAGGTTCAAATCCTGCCCCCGCTACCAACGTTACTTGCATACTGCACGCCGCCAGCTGCGGCTCGCAGCAGCGCGGCCGCGACCCCCTGCTCGCTGTAGAGCCGGATCTCCCGCTCATCCGCCTCGACCGTCACCGTTCCGACGTGCTGCTTGATCTCCTCTCGGGCGCGGGGCACATCACCCGCGGCTAGCGTCTCCTCGAGCCGCTCCACCGCGCGCGCCGCCCGAGCCCGCAGGTCCGCCAGGAGGCGCGTTGCGTCCGCAGCCGGCGCTGCCGGTGCTGCTTGGGCTCTCGTGAGGCGCTCCAGCTCCTCCTCGGCCGCGGTGAGTCTCGCGGCCAAAGTCGGCGAAGCCCGCAGCGCTCCGCTCGCAATCGCATCGGCGAGGTTCTCGGTCTCGCGCTTCAATTGCGCGATGCGCGCGGAGTGATCCGCCGCCTTGGGCTTGCCGGTCCTCAGCGTCGCCCGCACCCGGCGACATATCTCCTCGATGATCTCGGGCGATGAGAGATCCCGTTTGATGCCGGCGAGCACCTCGCGCTCGACGAGTTGCCGGCGCAGGGTCGCATTGTTGCCGCAGAGCGTATCACCGCCCCCCGTATGCCCGCTGCAGGCGTACCGATTGACCCCGGCAATGGAGTAGGCGGAGCCGCACTGCCCGCACCTGAGCAGGCCCGAAAGCAGGAACTTGCTTCCGGTCCCGCTACGAGTCGCAGCGCCCTTGGACAGCCCGCGTCGTACCGCATCGCCAATCCGGTGCGCGTGCCCGGCCTGGCGTGCCTTCGCGCGTGCCCATAGCTCATCGCCCACGATACGCAGCCGCTCATCCTGGCGGATGATCCACTCCTTGCGCGGGTTTTGGACCTGCCGCCGCCGGCTCGAATCCGATGCCGACCTGATCCACCGCGTACGGTTCCAGACTACAACACCGCGGTAGGCGTCATTGTTCAAGATGCCGAGGCCGCGAGTCGGGTTGCTCGAGATCGCGGTGTAGACCCACCCTTGCCGGCGGCGCGCCGAGCGCCCCCAGGTTGAGCCCGGCGACGGCACGCTCTCGGCATTGAGCTGCGCCGCTATCGCGCGCGGGCTGTGCCCGTTGACGTACAGCTCGAAAATCCGTCGCACGATGACGGCTTGGGCCTCGTCGATTTCCATACGGCCGGTTCCCGAGAGCGCGGGCGGGATGTACCCGTAGCTTCGGCCGCCCGCCGACTTCCCGCCGCGCGCGAGGCCCTCGAGACCGCGCTTCGTTCTGCGGCCGATCTCCTTGCGATACGCGGTCGCCATCGCCCCGCCCACCGCGCCCATGATCTCCGCCGACTCGTGCCGCGTGTCGAGATCATGCGTCACGACGGCGATCCCGAGATCCGAAAGCTCGGCGAGCCGGGGCGCCTGCTCGGCGAGGTTGCGCCAAAGGCGCGAGGTATCCTCGGCGACGATCACCTCGAACTCATGCCGACGCGCAGCGGCGAGGAGCCGTTGATATCCGAGGCGCTGCGCGGTGCCGCCGGAGATCGCCGCGTCGCTGAAGCGCGCGACAATCGAGAAGCCCTCGCGCTCGGCAATACGCTCACAGACACGGAACTGATCCTCGATCGACGCCTCCGACTGCTTCTCGGTGCTGAACCGAGCATATATTGCAGCTCTCATTGCTTCGGCTCCTGGCGTATACACCTCCACACGGCATCGTTATCCGCAGCTTGCATTCTCGTGCGATCGCGTTCGCACGCGGCGGCCGTGGCATAAACGTTGATGTACTCCTCGACATGACCGCCCATTATCTCGTGCACGCTGATCACGGCTATCAGTACCCAAACACTCATTTCGCTCTCCTCGCTCGGCGCGCTTGCCGGTCCGTTCGCCGTCTCTCTGCGGAGTTATGATGCTCGTCACGGTGCGCGGGGCTGCAATAGGTCCGGTTGGCGGGTCCACCAGCCGGCTTCCGTCGGGCCAGGTAAAACCGGCCGCAGCGCGGCAACTTACAGCGCGCGAGCGCCGCGTGAAACGGTCCTGTCCCATCCATCAACGCGAATAGTCCGCAAGTCAGCGCGGCGCTCACAGTTAGGAAGCGCCGGCACTCCGTCAGCGCGTGCCCTTCAGCGGCGCTGATCGCGACGATGGGTTCGCGCACAATAGATTCTGACAGCTCGCGCAGGTACGGGAAAAAACTCACAAGCCACGAGTCCTCCCTGATATTTTCCGGACCGAAACTGTCGTCGACCATGTCGGTCCGCGACGACGATTTCAGCCTGACAAGCCGTCCGCGCTCGCGATCCAACCGAAAAAACCCGCTGAGGGCGTAATAGCTGCGATCCGAGGAGAAACGTTCGTCGCAGTACGAGATGAGTGTGTCCGGCTCAAGCAGGCTGCGCCGCAGCAAGTCTGTAAACATAGGCCGCGCGTCCGCGCTGCCATCCGAACGGCGTCTCGCCCACTGAGTGACGTCACTTAGCTCGGGCTGCTCGTCCGAGTATCGGTCCTCCTGATCGCGGATCACCACGTCGCATCCATTGACGTATGCCAGCAGCGCAGCGACCAGCGCCGCATCGTCGGCGGGCGATTCGATGTCATTGTGCAGGATGTGCAGCCTTTTTTTCATCGACTGTCCCATAAACAGTGCCATTTGCCGGGACGATTCCGGGCGCGCCATGAACTATGCCAGTATTGGGGACATTGCGCAAGGGCGCTAATGACAGAGAGCGATACGGCAATGGCAATGAAAGACGAGCGACGGGGCATAGCCGGTGCGGCGCACCAGGTAGGGTGCAGCGAGTGGACACTGAGGCGGCTGGACTATCAGGGCATCGTCCGCCCGGCGCGCGACCCCTGGGGGCGGCGGCTATACACGGCCGAGGATATTGCGCTCGCACGTCGCCACCTCGCGGAGCGCGCGGAGCGTAATGCTCGGTCTGCGGGATTAGCCCGCCGCGGGTGAGCCACCATGGCGCTGCCGGCCCATCTTCAGCGCTACGACGCCCTCCTCGACCTGCTCGTCGAGACGCTCGTGCGCGAGATTGAGGCCGGCACGGCGGTAGAGCCAGCGCCGATCCAGAGGTACTCGAATGAACACGATGCAGACAGCGCTGGCGCTTGCCGAGGAGTACGGCATTCCGGTCTTCCCGTGTCGGGCGGATAAGCGCCCCTACACCGAGCAATGGGGGTGCGCAATGAACGGCGGGGCAGCCACTCCGATGACCCCCTTGGAACGTAAGGCATGGGCCGAGGGGCCCCAACCTGATCATGCGCCGGCACCGGCCGCACCCGCCGTCGCGCCCGCGCCGGTCAAGCCGGCCAGGCGCAAGGTCAGTTATGAATGAGCCGACGCCTCGCACATTGGAGGATCGCCTACGAGCCGATAGCGCATGGCTGGGGCGGACACTCGACGCCGAGGATACCTCGCGGGCTGCGGAACTGATGGCGAGATCGGTGCCGGCGGGACGGGATCGGAACGACGCGCGACAGGAGATCGAGGCGGCACTCGCGCAAGCCCGTTCTGATCCTGGCACACTGTTTGAGGCGCCGGTCCTGGCGGCGCTCACAAAGCTACGCGCCGAGAGTCCGGCGGAGTGGCAACGGTTCCGCGCGAAGGCCAAGGACGCCAAGGTTCAAGTGGGCGAGCTGGACCGGCTGACCGCCCAGGTCGAGGCCGACCATGCGGTTGCGCTGTTCGAGGACGTGACACCGTGGAGCGAGCCGGTAGACGGCGCGGCGCTGCTGGTGGAGCTGCGCGACACCTTCGCGCGGCATGTGGTCTTGCCCAAGCACACCCGCGAGGCACTGGCGCTGTGGACAACGATAACCTGGACGGTAGACGCTTTCGATCTGCTGCCCATGCTGCACGTCAGCAGTCCAGAAAAACGCTGTGGCAAGAGCACACTGTTGTCCCTCCTGTCAGAACTGAGCCGCCGCCCGCTTTTGGCGACGAGCGCAACCCCGGCGGCGTTGTTTCGCGTGATCGAGAAAGCGGTCCCGACGCTGCTACTCGATGAGGCCGACACGTGGATGAGGGAGAACGAGGAACTGAGGGGCATTATCAACGGCGGACATTCCCGCAAGACGGCGCGCGTGCTGCGCACTGTGGGCGATGACCACGAGCCGGCGGTCTTCAGCACGTTCTGCCCGAAGGTGTTGTCAGGCATCGGGCGCTTGGCAGACACCATCGAGGACCGCAGCATCACCATCGCTATGCGGCGCAAGCTGCCCGGCGAGAAGGTCCAGTCCATGCGCAAGGCAGACTTCGGCAGGCTGCGCTCGCGGTGCGCACGCTGGGCGGCGGACCACGGTGCGGCCCTGCGCGGCTCTGACCCGGCGCTCCCGCCCGGACTGAACGACCGCGCGGCGGACAATTGGGCGCCCCTGCTGGCGATTGCCGAGGCAGCGGGCGCGGACTGGCCCGAGCTGGCTCGGGAAGCCGCAAAGGCGCTGAGCGCGGCCCGGAGCGACGATTCAGCCCGGACCGTCCTGCTGGCCGATATCCACGAGCTGCTGAGCGAACGCGCCGAGGCCGGGTGCGGCAACGAGCCGATCCCGTCCGCTGACCTCGTGATGCACCTGATATCCCTTGAGGATCGCCCGTGGAGCGAGTGGCGGCACGGCAAGCCGCTCACCGGGCACGGGCTGGCCCGGCTGCTGGAGGCGTTCGACATTCACCCGCGCGCCATACGAGAGGCCAAGCGCGTCTTTAAGGGGTACGAGCCGGGCGCGTTCGCGGACGCTTTCAGCCGATACCCTGCGTTTTCCGCTATGGAAGGGGCGGAGCAACGGTTACACGGTTACAACCCTGTAAAAATAGGCGTTTCCGCCAATTCGCAACCGTTACACGCCCCGGAGCTTGTAACGGATGAAAAACGCACGAAACCCTATGAAAATAGGCTCTGTAACCGTGTAACCGTTGAAAAAGAGGGTACAGAGGGAGAAGGGCCGGAATCTGAGGGTGAGGCCAAGGCGGAGCACCTATGAGCGCCGCCCTGGCCGATATCCTGGCCCGGCTCCGGGCCGCTGGCGTGACCGTCACCCCGGACCCGGAACGCCCCGGTGGCGTCATTGCCAGCCCCCGCGACCGGCTCACCGATGAACTGCGCTGCCTGATCCGGGCGAACAAGCAGGAATTGGTGGCCGAGCTGGGCCGTTCGGCGGCCCGCGACCTGGAACGGCGCCGCGCCGAGGTGGTCGCGCGACTCAAGGCCGACTCGGCGCTGCGGTACGCCTTCGACGTGCAGGGGGCTGCCCCCGACCAGTCGGCGCGTGATGTGTCCGTGATGCTCGGCCTGCGCGATTCTGCCGGCACGATCGTCACCGGCGAGCTATGTGTCCCCGCCGACCGCTGGCCGGGGCTGGCCGTGTTCACGGCCTACTGGCGGCAGGCCGCCGAGGGAAGGCCGTCATAGACTGCAGGATCCCGTCGGAGCGGAGAGCCAGCGAATCCCGAGGCACGAGCTGCCCCGTGGCCCTCGGGATTCCGACATCCCGCCGGGCCTGGCGAATCCGCGCGGCATCGGTCAGTTTGTCGTCGAGATCGTCGTGTTCGTGGTCGGGTTCCACCGGGCCACCTCCCGAGGTGCTGCTCGTCGGGATCATCCTGCTCGGGTTCCTGCTGCGCCGGGCGCTCGCGTAGTGCGCCGCTTGTCGACTCGCCTCGCTCCATGCGCGCGCGCTCATCGGCGACGATCGTCTGCAGATCCTTGTGCTCTGCTGGGGGCGGCACCCCCATTGCGGGAAGCGGACGCAGCGCAGCCACTGGCGGCGCAAACTGCCCCTCGGGAGCCCGGGCGGGATCCCCCCGCCCGGGAGAGGCCAGGGATGGAGCGGATCGTGGCGCTGCCGGCGCCTCGAGCGGTCCTGCGGGGGCTGCGCCTCCAGCAACGGGTGCTGCGGCCGGAGGCGGGGCGCCAAGCATGGGTCCTGCCAACGGTTGCGGTTCGGGAAGTGTCGCCAGCCGTGAAGCCGGCGCATAGCTGGCGAAATCGCCACTCGCGAGGCGCTGAGCAGCCGCAAGCGTGGCGTAAGTCACTGATGCACAAGCCGCTTGCGCTGGACGCATTTTCGTGGGCTATACTCCGTCTCGACAAGTCGCCCCTGAGCGCCGAACCGGCTCCGTATGGAGTGCTTGCCGCGGGAAACCCCCGGCTAGGGCTCAGGGTCGCGCGAATTGCCCCGCCGTGCGCGGGGTTTTTCGTTTTTTGGCTATCCGAAATGCCAGACGTCCCCGATGCGGGATCCCAACATGTTTTTCCAACGGACGCCAGCAGAGTTTTTCTCGCGTTCGGCTCGGGTAATAGCGCCGACACACATGTCGGCAAGCTGCATCAGCGGATCGCGAGCCGAATCGGACATTTTCACGTCTTTGATTCGGGCACCGAGTTCGCGGCGCAGGTATGTTCCGAGTGCTCGCTGAAATTTGCGATCACCGCTACCGTCGATTCGGACACGCGCGCCTGCGAGCACGCCATCATCGTGCGCCATCAGCATCTTGACGAAGTAGTTGTAGAAATTATCGACTTGCGTTCGCAATTGTTGGCTGTGCAGCAATTCCTTGCGCACGATCAGAGCACGCACCGTGAAGGGGCACGCCGATACACCAGTGAAGAATGCGTCGCGCAAACGGTCGCTCGACTTGCTGAATTTGAACTCGGTCTTGTGCCGCAGATCGCGTCGCAACGCGCCGAGGCTTTGTTCGGTGCTTAGCGCATCGTCGCCACTGGCGAAGATGACCATGCCAAGCCCAAACACGGGGTCCGATCCACGCGTAAACTTGAATCCAGGGCAACCGCTCTCATCGATGAATACCAGCATGATGAAAGCGGACCTTACACGAAAACGGCACCCGAAGGCGCCGCTCTCGTGGCCGGCCTGCCAGCCGCCACCCTGCGTACGGCGGAGAGGGAGTCAGGATCGGGAGCGTAGGGACTCGGTGATAGCCGAGAGCTGGAGGGATAGTTTGCTCGCGCGCTCCCGCATCCGGTCGGCGAGCCGTCGCCGTCCGGCCCGACCGATGATCTTGCATGCCAATTCACGGTCAGCGGTTGAAGTCCCGGCGATCGGCTGCCCGAGGAGCCGGAGGCAGGCGGCGTGCTCGGATGGGTGGAGCCGCCATCCGCAGGCGAGATGCCTCAAACACTCGGCGACGGCGGCGAGCGCCGCGGCCGGGTCCGGCTCGGACGGCTCAGGCTCGGGTGGTGGCTCGATCTCGTTTTCCGGGTCCGTGGCTACCTCCCCAGGTCCTGCTCGTCAGGACCATCCTGCTCGGCCTTCTGCGGCTGCTGCTGCGCCCCCTCGGGGCGCCCATCGGGCCGCTCGCCGCGGGCCATCCTCGTCTGCTCGTCCCGCACGATGTACTGGAGATCCGCATCCGCGACCTCGATGCCCTCCCTCGCCGCCGCGCGGGCCATCCGCTCCCGAAAGGCCGCGCTCCCCCGGATCTCTACCCGGCCGCCGAAGCGCGCGACGGCGAGGCGCAAGGCGGCGTACTCGGCCGCCGCGTCGTGGCGAGTCAACGTGACCAGCTTGCGCTGGACCGTGAATAGCTCGCTCCCCGCCCGGTCCCGGTACCGCTTGACGCGCGCCGCCTCATCCCACTGGTAGCGCAGCCCGAGTTCCTGCGCTGCGGCGAGCTCCGCGGAGCGGCAGCCCTGCCGCAGTGGCTGCCCGCTGATCCCGCCCGTGGCGAATCCGTCGCGCTGGCGCTCGCGTGCCTCGTGTACCCGCCGGTCCCGGCGCCGCTTGGTTCGCTCGCGCTCGGCGCGCCGGTCTGATATCTCCGCCTGCATCTGCTGCTGCGCGAGCCGCAGCGCCGAGTAGTCGCGCTGGCTGTGCGGTTTCTGCCGGCCGCTGGCCGCCGCGGCGGCATTGTCCGCCACCCACTGCCGACGCACTTGGTCATACCCCCTCTTGATCCGCTCGCGATCCTGCAGCGGAATCTTGTTCGCGCGCGCGTGCTCCTCGAGGGCAGACCGCGCCGCAGCAATCTCCGCGTCAGTGACATCTACCGTGTCGGCCTTGGCACCGGCCTGCTCGGCGCGCGCCTGATCTCGCGCGCGCCATACCTGATCGCGTTCCCGCCGAGCATCATCCCGCTCGGCCGCGAGGATCTGCGCGCGCATCTCGGCATGCACCAGCCGCAGCGCCGAGTAATCGCGCTGGCTGTGCGGCTTCGGCGGGTCCGCCGCGGCCGCAGCGGCATTCTCCGCCTTCCACTGCGCGCGCAGTGAGTCGTAGATCTCCCCAAGCTGCTCGGCCGATTCGACCCGGGTCGAACCGCGCGTCTGCCGGATGTGCTCGACGAGCTCCGCTTTCGCCGCCGCAATCTCCGCCTCAGTGATCTCTGTCGCCGCACTGGCGCGGGCCTGATCCCGTTCCTGCCGTGCCTCATCCCGTTCGCGAACGTGGGCCTCGGCCCGCGCCCGCGCGTCGCGGAGCATGCCCTCCGCATCGTCCACCCGGTTTTCGGCGCGCGCCGCCCACTGTTCGGCCTTCGTGGTGTTGTCGGTCTGTTGCTGTCCTGTTGCCGTTAGTCTGTCGCGCTCATCCCGGCTCAATACCCGCCCCTGGCGGGCGAGCTCCCGATAAGCCGCCGAGGGAATGTGTTTCCGGCGGCTGTTTTGTTCACCACGCTCGAGGCCGGTGATCTCAGCAGCGAGATCCTGTAGCCGCTGCCCGCGAGCTCGGCGATCACCGACCATTGTTTCCTTACCGTCCGCACCGAGCTGGCGGCGCTCCATCCTCACGACTCGTCCCCGCTCGTCGGTTTTATCAGCGACGATGTGCGCGTGCGCGTTATAGCCCACGCTGCCATCCTCCCGAATGTGCCCCTCATCCAAGTGGATATCGGCGCGCAGGACGCGGTGGCCGCTCAGCCTCTCATATTCGGGGCAGAACTCCCGCACACGGCGCTCCATATCGCGCTTCCACTCATCGACCTCCGCGCACGGCCGATCGGCCGGTGGATCGGGCAAGTTCAGCACGCCCTCGGCGAGCGGGCTGTAATTTTTCGTCGCGCGAGCCTTCGGGGACGCAAGCGCCATTTTAGCGCGATGCGTCGCCTCGACATCGCCGTAGACCACGCTGATATTTCCCAGGTGATGCTCCGCCGGCAGCACGTCCCGCGGCGGAATCTCGCGGGTGTTGTGCGCGATGGCCAACAGCCCGCCCGCAGGGACGGGCCGGAAGTGGATGGATGATCCGCGTGCCATAGGACTTGTCCTATCACTGTGGCGCGAGTAGGGACTTGTCCCGGTCCGCGCCGTGGGGTGCAGGGGGCTTGCCCCTTGCCGCAATACATCCCTTGGGATGTAACTGCGCACTTACATCCCTGGGGGATGTCGTGCTTGTGGATACTCCGCGCGCGGGGCCCTCCGCTCCCTGATGCCTCGGGCAAGCCCTCGGTCGCGCAGTTTCGGCAAGCCTGCCGACTGCGGTGCTCGGACAAGTCCCCCAATCCGCTCATTCCTACGCCTCATTCCCATCCCCGGTCTCATCCCTGGGCCCGCGCGGCGGAGAAGGCATAGCGCGGTGCAGTGCCGCGACCCAGCAGGAGTCCATGTCATGCCACGTCGTCAGTCCCAGAGCACAGGCCAACACCCGCTTGCCGCCGCGATCCGCGCCGAGGCTGCCAACGAGGCCCCGGTCGAACCCCATCCGCAGTCCATACCCCCTGCGGTGTGGTCCGTCCTGCGCGGACTGCGCAATCGCGGCTACTCGGTCCAGCAGATATCCACGTTCCTCAGCCGGCACGGGTACCACATCAATCCCGACGCGCTGGCCGCGCGTCTCCAGCCGCGTGCCCGCAGACCTCAGCCCACCACAGGCCAGGCCGCGCCCACCGCCCCGGACCCCGACGCCGGGTCCGCGAGCGACACCCAACAGGAGTCCAGCGTGACCCCCACAGCGGTGCCGGACGCAGGCCAGTCTGCGCCTCCCGTCGCGGTGTCATTCACGCCCGCCGAGCGGGCCCAATACCAGATCCCGGAGTGGGCGGATGGGTTGGACATCCGGCCCGACGAGACGCCGGAGAAGTACGCGCGGCGCAAGCGGCTCGAAGGCCCACCGCGCGACCGCAGTCACTTCATCGGGGGAGACCTGAGTCACCTGCGCAGCGGCGAGGGAATAGCAACACCACGGCAACGCCGGGCCGGGCCCGCGGAGTAGGTATATGAGCAACGCCACGGCAACACCCGATCCGCCCTGGCACCGGCGGTCCCGCCTCTGGCGCCACGAGTCGGAGATCCACCGACTCCAGGCCGAGGGCTATTCGCTCGCTCAGATCATCCGCCGGCTCGAGCTCCGCGTCAGCCGGCCGACGCTCTGGCGCTGGCTGCGCCGCGCCGATTCGGCCCGCGACCGCGAGGCGCTGGCTGCGCTCGACGCATCCGGTTTCACCCCACCTACCCCGAGGATCCCGAAATGACCCATCCACTCACCGACATCACCCTCTCCGGCGTCGGCAACTGCGGCAAGACCACACTCGCCACGCACGTACTGGCGTCGGCCGTCGGCGGGACCGTGCTCAGCCTGGAGTCGCATTCCCCCGGCGACGACGCCGAGCTCATCGACCGCGACGCGCTTGTCGCCCGGCTGTTTGCGCCGCCCGCTGGAGGGTTGGTGCTGGACGTGGGCGTCGGCGACACCCTCGACGCGATCGAGGCGCTGCGCCTCGTCGGCCGGCAGGACTCAAGCCTGCCGAGTCGGCTCCAGATCGTCGTCCCGCTACTCGTCGATGCGAAATCCGTGGCGGGCCTGCGGTGGTTGCTCGGGCAGATGCCCGAGTCCTTGCGTCCGTCCGTCCGCGCGGTGTGGAACCGCGTGCGCCGCGGCGAGGAATCGGCCATCCGGGACGGCGATATCGCGCGCGCGGGGCGTGCCGTCGCCAAACAAGGCGGCGCTCGGCTCTGCTCGACGCCGCTCTATGAGTCCGGACTATACGAGCCGACGCACCCACTCGTTCGGCAGTACGGCGGCGTGGCGGCGGTCGCGGCCATCCCTGATGCCGAAATCCGCTCCGCCCCGCTGGCCGACATGCCGACGCTGCTGGCGGGACGTGACCAGGCGCAGTCCGCCCTCGCCAACTGTCAGCAGGTGCTGGCAGCGATCGAGCAATGAGTGAGGACTGCGGTATGCGACCGGCGACGACGGCGCCATCGGACGGTGCCGCCGCGCTCCACGCTGTCGGCGAGTGCCTGCGGCACCTCGCGTGCGGGTACGGACTCGTACCCGCTGAGCGCGCCGCGTACCCCTTCTCCTTCAGCAGCCGCCCGCCGGCGCTTCGGCTGTCGGCATCGAGGTAGCGGGAAAACTCATTCAGCAGGCCGGGCAGCGCCGTCTTGCGGCTCGCGACCGAGCTCGGGCCAGCGATCTATCCCTCCGGCTCAGAGCCGAGGGCGTCCTCGAGGTTCGTCACGACAATTGACGCCCCCACACCGCCGTCTTTCCGCGTGGGTCCGCTGCGCGCGCCAGACCGCTTGACACGGCTGCTTAGAAGCGCCGCAGCCGTCGGTCGGCTCCGACCTGTGGACTACGGGGAAAGCCACGCCAAGGGTGGCGCGTTCGGAAATCGCTTTCGGAAGCACGGTTCGCAGTAATAACGTGGGCCAACCGTGGCGTTTACCCGGAGTACCCCTTGTTTCATATTCCGCAGTTGCTCACGCACGTCGCGTGGTATTCCCATTGCGTAGTGCGGTGTGATCTGACCGACTTCATTCTTTTCGTACCAGATCTTGTGCTGTGGATCATCAGGATTGACCCATTCACCGCAGCCTCTACATTGCCACTTGCTACTTTCGAGAAGGAACGTATCTATGATGGTGTCAATGTTTCCTCGCTCGGTTGCGTGCTTTTTTCGGGAGCTTCGACAGGGAGCGATCCCGGTGAGCTCGGGTTCTCGTCCTGCTCCAGATAAGGAGAAGGCTCATGGGTCGTTTACGGCTCACGGCACAATACACTGACCTGCGCGGATCTGCATAGCAACCCGCTTCATTCTTGGTTCGCGCACAAACTACTGTAGCCGCAGCCGTGGCTGCCATTACTCCGATGGTGCGGAAATGTCAACGCGTCTAAAGACGTGTGTCATCGGTCATGAAATTGCCACGTCGCAGTGCCACGCTATTCACCGAGGAGCAGGCGCAGATGAGGGCAGCCGAGTACTCGTACGGTACGGCTACGCCCCTCGAGCTGAAGGAAGGTACTCGATGCCCTACCGAAAGCAGACCCACGCTGTCGAGAGTCCCGCCCGAGGGTGCGCAGCAGCGTCGCAGGCGTATACATCGTGGGCGTCGCGGGTCGCGCGAAGCGGCGCTCGATCTTTAGATCTTGCGGAAACTGCCCACATGTCTGTTGATTCAGATGGATAGACAAGGAGATCAAAATGCAGAATTTTTACTATTCTCGCTGTGACATTATTCAGAAACCGAGTTATTGGAAATGTTGTGAGCTTGGCGCAGTTCGAGATGATCATCAATATAGCGAAAGACTACTGCAGACCATCCTGGACAAAGCCAACGTCATTTACAATGACCTCTCGGAAAAGAGACACCTAAACCTTCGCTACATTCGAGATGCCAAAAAATACATACCTGAAGTTGAGGAACTCATCAATGACCGGGAAAGGTTGGACCGCCTGAGCGAACTGGCAGGTATTCGCGTGGAAACATATCCCATAGGTGTAATTTCATCCACAATTACATTTATGAGCAATGATGAAATGGACGGCACAGTTGCTTGGCATGCCGATGGCGTACCGATGACAGAAATGATACCGTTAGAAATATCGGAGAATATCAAAGGGGGTGAGTTGGAAATATACAGAGGGGATTATGAAATTGGCTTGGCTGTTCTCCAAAAACAACAGGACATCCCAAAAGACCAAATTCTCGCCCTACCGCATCGGACAGGATGCAGCATATTCGCACAACTGATGCGGGTTCTACATCGAACCGCCCCCATCACCAAAGGGCGTCGTGTTACATTAAACCTGAACGTGAGATCAAAGCAACAGCCCTTTGTCGATGACAATCATCTGTATTTCCTTGGTGCTGATAACCCGGATTTTGAATGGATCGATGATTATATAAGAGATGTCAAGAACAAACAGCTGCCGGCGTATATGAACCCGCCAAGCGCATAAGTTTCGTACATCGGATGCTGGCGAACTGGGAAATACTGCAAGAAGAGCGCGTGGAGGCGATTGTCTCGATGAAAGTTATAAAATCTGCAGCTCACTGGAAAACCCGAGCGCTATCCAAGATCCAGTTCGAAGATCAGCAGCTGACATCCTTTGCCGAGCTCATTGTCTTCGATCCCCTTCTTCAACGCCTGCGCCTGAAGTAGCGATGCGCGACTGCTCGGCCTGAAGCGATTGCCGGACGTGGCTACGGTCAGCAGCACGCTCGATGGTCTGGACAAGACGGCGGTAAAGGAGATGCGGGCACTGTCGCGCTCGCTGGTGCTCGAGCGGCTCGAGGCGCTCACTCCGGCACGGCTGACGCTGGACTTCAATGGTTCGGTGCTGGGCTCGATGCGTATGGCCAGAAGAAGGTCGAGAAGCGAATTCTGTAGCACCGTGCCGATCAAGACGTGCGCTTCTTCGAGTGCTACTGGAAAACGGAGTGCTGGGACGAGACACGCCGATTCATCTTTATCCGCGCACGTGAACCGAAACAGCGCAAGAGGCCCGTACAGCTGAATCTCTTTGCCCCTTGCGGGCACGGCCACCAGTTCAAGGTGATCTTCACCAACAGCCACGTTGTCGGCGCACGAGGTCCTGGCCCCTCACAACGCTCGCGACACCCAGGAAGCGATCTTCGCGGAGCTGAAATCCCAAACCAAGGTCGATTACATCCCCTGCACGCGCCGCGTCGCCAATTAGGCTTGGCCGCCCTCGGACATCATGGCGCACAATCTCAACCGCGAGCTGCAGATCCGACCCACCAAGCCGCGGGCGGCACGACCGAGCAGCAGCGTGCCCCCCCCGCGGTGGTCCTTCGCACGCCTGGGAACCTTCAGGATGCGCTTGATCCAACGCGTCGGACGGCTGCCGAGCCCAAAGGGCTCTCACCTTGAGCGCCAATGCGGCCGCGCAAAAACAACCGAGGAAGAGCTGTTGCACTATCTGAAGGTCGCCGCCTAAAATCGGCTGGCGGATCTCACTGATTGGGCGACGCATAGGAGGGATGCTGCATGAATAAGAGGCTTGCCGCAGCGTTATCCGCTGTCTTGTTCTGGTCGACAAACGCCTTGGCTGCGAAATTCGGACTGGCAGATTTGACTGTCTGGGAATTACTGACCATTCAGTTTTTCGCCGCGACAATCACCCTTATGGCCTACATTCCGCGCATCTCAGATGCGATTTCCCGACAATTTCCACGGCCCTCCCTGAGCCCCTCAGCCGGCAGCCGGTTCCTCGGCGGCGGCAAGGTATTCCTGCGGTGACAGCTTGAAGAGACGCAACAAGGCGCGCTGCGGCTCGCTGAGGGTATCGTAG
>OFHJ01000429.1_pt1 | contig 16326 bp, 10 predicted proteins | sample 1522001 | NCBI WGS metagenome assembly OFHJ01 (sample SAMEA2464838, study PRJEB22497) | soil metagenome | biome: Grassland; feature: Farmland; material: Clay | place: Australia | collected 2013-02-01 | depth 1.2 m | reverse complement strand
GTTGTAGCCCCAGTAGTCGCTCAAGCCCCGGTCGGCGAGCGGCCGCGTGGTGATGCGGTGGTGCACCGGCATCAGCTCGACGGCCGTCACCCCCATGGCTTTCAGGTGGGCGATCGCCGCGGGATGGGCCAGCCCCTCGTAGGTGCCGCGCATTTCCGCCGGAATGTCCGGATGCCGCTGGGTGAAACCCTTGACGTGCAGCTCGTAAATGATCGTTTCATTCCACGGCGTTTTCGGCGGCCGGTCGCCGTCCCAGTCGAAGGCGGGATCAATGACCCGGCTCCGCGGCGCGAACGGCGCGCTGTCGCGCGTGTCGAAGGTCAAGTCGTTCGGCTTGCGCGCCACGCGGTAACCGAACAGCGAGTCGTCCCATATCGGCCCGGCGGTGATCGCCTTGGCGTAGGGGTCCACCAGCAGCTTGGCGGGATTGAAGCGGTGCCCGCGCTCCGGTTGATACGGCCCGCTGACCCGGTAGCCGTAATCCGTGCCCGGATGCAGCCCGGGAACATAGCCGTGCCATACCCGGTCCACCTGTTCGCTGAGGGCGATGCGGCCTTCCTCAATGCCGTGGAACTGAAACAGGCATAACTCCACTTTTTCCGCGTTTTCGGCGAAGAGGGCGAAGTTCACCCCGTTGCCGTCCCAGGTCGCGCCCAGCGGATACGGCACCCCGGGCCGCAGTCCCACCGCCGCGGGGTCCAAAATCGCCGCCACCACCGGTTTGCGCCGGGTGGCCATGGCCGTTGCGGTCGAAACCTCCATCTCGGGATTGTAGCGTGCGGGCGCGGCTGTCGGTTCCCGGGTTATGCCCCAACGCCGCGCGCGGCGCGGGGCGCGGCGCTCCGCTGGTGCCAAGCCACGTATTTCTCCACCTCGCCGCGCAAAATCCCCTGCGCCTGGGCGGTCATCGCCCCCGGTGGCGGCGCCGCCTCATCGTCCAGTTGGCTAACGGCTTGTATCTCCCGCGTGGTGGAGGTAATAAAGACCTCATCCGCTTGCAGCAAATCCTTCCGCCGCAACGGAGCTTCCCGCACCGGCGTCCCAGCTCGGGCGCAGCCGGCCAAAATCGCCTTTCGGCTCACGCCCGCCAAGGCGCCCGAGTCCAGCGGCGGCGTCCACAGCGCTCCTCGCGCCGCGATGAAGATATTCGCCGAGGTGCATTCCGCCACCTCGCCCCGCTCGTTCAGCAGCAGTGCATCGTCGAAGCCGTCTCGCCGCGCGGCTTCCAGGCAGGCCAAATTCGCCGCCCAGCTCAGCGACTTGACCGCCGCCAGCGGCGCTGCCGCATGGCGGCCATGCGGCACCACGCGCAGCTTCGCCGCCGGTCCCCATTCGCGCAGGTCGGCGGTAAAAGCCAGCCAATCGGCCTCCCGGTCCCCCGGCCGGTCAAACAACCCCCCGCGGTTGCGGATCACATAAACGCGCGCCATGGCGTTGAAGCCCGCCACGGGCTCCGCTGGCCCCGCCGCCGCGGCACCCGCGGCCTCGGCGGCGTTGCGCGCAATCAGCGCCGCAAACGCCTCGGGCAGCGCCGCCAGCGCCGGCTCCGCCGGCACAAACAGACGCTCCGCGTCGCCGCGCAGCCGTGCGATATGGTCCTCCAGCGCGAAGGGTATGCCGGCGTATATGCGCAGCGTGCTGAACAGCCCCCAGCCGCTCAATAGCCCGGTCTGGAACGCCGAAAGCCGTATCCTTTCGGCTTCCACCACCGCTCCGTTGTGAACTGCCCAGCGATGCACCTTGGCCATTCCCACTCCCTTTTTGGCCGATCTCGTTCCCAGCATAGGGCGTTCTGCCCCTCTCGCGGCGGCCGCGCCCACATTAAGTGTCGCCTCGCCGCGGCAATGACCTTAGGGCGCATCCTGGCGGCTGATGGAATCCGACGTCGTGGATCAGACGCAGGCGGTGTTACGCGAATCACGCCTTGCCCGGGCCGGCGCGTGGTGTTCGCTCGCCTGTGTCCCCGGAGCGGGCTACATCGCCGGCGCCGCGCTGGTCGGTTACCCGGTCGCGGCGACGCCGCTGGTCGCGTGTGGTGTTCTGCTGCCATTCGGCATCGGCGCGTTGCTGGCCTGCGGCATGATCGCAGTCGCCGCATTCCGCTCGGCGATTGCCCAGGAACGCAGCAGCACGCCGGAACCACTCCAGCCGCCGGCGGGCGGCATTCTCCGCCGCCATCCGCGCGTCGGTCTAGCGGCCGCCGTCGGCGCCGTATTCTTCGCCATCGTGGCGCTGCGTTCTGGGCACGTCGCCAGCTTCTTGCCCCCAGCCCATGCGCCGCCCAGCGCTTGGCTCTCGCCGGTGATGGAGTTAATTTTTGCGGCGATGTTGGCGCTCGATGCGCGCCGGCGATTGCCCGCCCAGCAACGGGCGTTCGAGGGTTTGCTGGCCGTGGCGATAGTCTGCGACGCCTTCGGCTGGGGCGCCGCCGGAGCAGCCGCCTGGCTGCTCGTCGCTCTGCTTGCGTTATGGCAGGTGAGGGACGGCCATCGGGAACGCGCGTCCGCGCCCCCGGAGGCAACTTAGCGAGGTTCGCGGGCCCGCCCTCGCCGCGATACGCTTCGATACTGTGCGCCGCCGCACTTCCTTGCCGCCCGCCGCGGGGCGTTCCTATAATCAAACCATGATGAGAAATAAAGTTAACCGCCGCTCATCACTGCTCGCTTCCGCCGTCCTCACGGCAACTCTTCTGTTGTTGCTGCCGCGGGTGACGCTGGCGCAGAACGTAACCCGGCACGCGAAAGTCGGCCCGTTCGCGATCACGCTCAAGGTGCTGCCCGCCGAAGCCTTCCGCGGCCCGCACGCCACCATGGTTCGCGCCGGAGGCCGCCGGCCGTACTATCTGAGCCATCGTCCCCGCCCCAATCGCCACATGGTCGTCTTCATCAAGCAGCATGGCCGGCCGGTCATTGCGGCCACCCGGGTGCAGCTTCGCTACCGCCAGCTTTCTCCGCGCCGCCGTCCCTGGGTGCGCGTACCGGTGGTCCGGATGTATGTGTCCGGCAAGGGCCGGCAAACGACCCACTACGGCAACAATGTCCGCCTGGCGCCGGGCCGGTATGCCGTGCAGGTCAGCGTGGACCGGACCTATCCCGCCGTCTTCCATTTCTGGGTCAAGAAATAGCGGTCCCGGTAGCAGGGCCGCGGCGGGCGGCGGGCCGGCGCGCCCAAGCCGCCTCGATCTCCGATTCGCGCAGCACCGCCGTGGCCTGCTTCGCCTCCGCCAGCAGATATGCCACGCCGGCTTCATCCGCCGCGTATCCGTGCCGCTCCAGCCAAAAAATCACGTTCCACTTGCCGCTCATCGGCCCCAGTTCGATTTCCTGCTGCCGCCCAAACCATCGTGCCGGCACGCCGGAGTAGACGCGATCGGCCAAATCCTGGTCGCCTTTGCGCAGTCCCTTTACCACCGCCGCCGCGTGCACGCCCGTGGCGGTGCGGAAGGCGTCGGCGCCAAAGACCGGATAGTTGATCGGCACGGGCACGCCCGTCGCCCGGCTCACCGTGCGGCAATATTCCCCCAGCGCGGTTAGATCGCCCTCCATGGCGCCCATCAGCCGCAGATTCACCATCACCTGGTCCAACGGCGTGTTGCCCACCCGCTCGCCGATCCCCAACCCGCAGCCATGAACGCCGTTGGCCCCCGCCGCCACCGCCGCCAGCGAGTTGGCCACCGCCAATCCGCGGTCGGAATGCCCATGCCAATCCAAGCGCACCGGCGCCGAGCGGGGCAAAATTTCTTCGCGGACAAAGCGCAAAAGCGCATGCACGCCCGCCGGCGTGGCGTGGCCCACGGTGTCGCAGACGACCAGCACCTCCGCGCCCTCCTCCAGCGCCGCTCCATAAAGCTGGCGCATCGTCTCCGGGTCGCAGCGGGTAGTGTCCTCGGTAACGAACATGACCGGCAGGCCTAACCCGCGGGCGAATCGCACCGCCCGCCGCGCCGTCGCCGCCAAATATTCGGCCGACCAATCCTCCGCCAGCCGGCGGATGGGGCTGGAACCGATGAACGCCGCCGCCATGATCGGCAGCCCCGCCGCCTGGCTGATTTCCGCCAGCGGCCGGATATCGCTTTCCAGCGTTCGCACCGCGCAGTTGGCTTGCAGCGGCAGCCGCTCCCGCGCGATCTCCTGCGCCAGCCGCAACACGTCGCCGTAAGCGCGCGGTCCCGCCGCCGGCAGCCCGAGATCCACCGAGTGGATGCCCAGCCGCGCCATCAGGTGCAGCAGCCGCAGCTTGTCTTCAATGCCGGGATCCCGCACCGACGGCGATTGCAATCCGTCACGCAGCGTCTCGTCGTTCAGCCAAACCCGCGTGCCGGCGGGCAATAGGTCGCCCGCAACTTGGTTCCAGTCGTAAATCCAACTGTCGCCGTCCACCGCCGCCTCTGGGCACATCATAGCGCGGCAGCGCGCCAGGGCCGCGCCGTTTGCACTTGCGGCCACGCCGGCGCGAACCGGCGGCGACTCTCGGCTGGCGGCTCGTCCCAGGGGCTGGGCGTTGCCCTGACCGCCGGCGCGCGCCCGTCCGGCGGCCAATCTTCGCGTCGGCAACACGGCTCAGGTTTGCCCGTGGGGATCGCCGCTCGGCGGCCGCGACGGTGGCCGCCAAGGGGGCCGCCAGGGGGGATAGTAGACCTCGACCAGCCACAGTCCCCGGGCCGGGGCCGTCGGTCCCGCCTGCCGCCGGTCGCGCGCCGCCAGCATCCCTGCAATTTCCTCGCCTCGCCGCCGCCCGCGGCCCACCTCAATCAGAAAGCCGGCAATGTTGCGCACCATATGGCGCAAAAATCCACTGCCGGTCACCTCCAACACCAATTCCTCATCCTGCCGCGCCAGAACGCAGCGGAAGATCTCCCGGGTGGCGTCCACCGGCGGCTTTCCCGCCGCCGCCCGTTCCGCCGCTGCCGCCGCGGCTCGCCGGTCGCCGGCCGCGGCCAACGAAGTGAAATCATGCCGGCCCTCGAACTCGTTTGCCGCCGCCGCCATTGCCGCCGCATCGAGCGGATAGGGGTAATGGTGCACATACCGGTGCAGAAACGGCGGACACACCGCCGCGCGGTGCCAGCGATAGCGGTACCTCTTGCCCACCGCGTCCCGCCGGGCGTGAAACTCGGGCGGCGCAAGCGCCGCCGCCAGCACCCGAATCTCGGCGGGCAGCCGCGCATTCAGCGCCTTCTGTAAGTTCTCCGCCGGCATGCCCGTTGCTAGGTGCACGTGCGCGACCTGCGCCAAGGCGTGCACGCCGGCGTCGGTGCGCCCGGAGCCGTGGACGATCGCGTTTTCTCCGCTAATCTGCTGAATCGCCGCCGCAATCCGTTGTTGGATCGTCCCGCCGCCGGGTTGGGCCTGCCAGCCGCGGTAGCCGAAACCGTCATAGGCCAGGGTGAGGCGGAAGTTGGGCACGGGCGGGGAAGGGCACGCCGCCCGCGGACAGCCCACCGCGCAGCGTCCGCGGGCCGCACACCTGGGCCGCGCTGCGGCGGCGCTTCGATTATCATGGAGCTTTTCGGCAGTTTAGGAAACTCCAGCGGCGGAAAAAGCGTAGACATGCCTATGCCGGAATACTGGAGGCGTCCGAGCGATTTCTCTGCCCGGCCGCTCCGCCCGGCGGCTCCGCGCCCCAGCCGCAACTGCCTAGCTCGCCGAGGAATGATGCCCGCTATGTCTCGATTTCGCGCTTTTTCACCCTTCGCCGCCGTCGCTGTCCTCGCCGCCATGCTGGCCGCCGCCTCGCCCGCCCGCGCCCAGCAAGCCCCCATTGACGTCAACCCCGGCGGCGTGGCGTATGCCCAGGGCCGCGGCTGGATGACTACTCTCTTTGGCCAGCAACCGCTGCCGATCCAGCCTCTGCATTTAAGCAACACGCACCTGCTGTATAGCCTGATTCACAACGGCAAGCTCCAGCTCACCCTCGATGACGCCATCGCCCTGGCGCTGGAGAACAACCTCGACATCGCCATTCAGCGCCTCAATCTGCCCCTGGCCGACGCCGACATTCTGCGCGCCAAGGCCGGCTCTCCCTTGCACGGCGTTTCCACCGGTATCGTGTCGGGCACCATTGGCGGCGCGTCCACGTCTTCATCCCGTACCAGCTCCGCTACCGCCACCGGCGCGGGCGCTACCGGCGGCGCTCCCGGCGGCACCTCCTCCGCCGCCGGCGGCGCCGCCACCGGCACCTCCGGCGTGGTCACCAGTGAGTTGGGCGCCGGCCCGGCGATTCCGCAGTTGGAGCCGTTCTTTAGCTCGGATTTCACCGTCAGCAGCCAGACCACCCCGGAATCCATCACCTTCATCACCGGCACCACGCAACTGATCACCCACACCGGCAACTTCAACTTCAACTACAACCAGGGCTTTCTGACCGGCACCGCGCTTTCGGTCGGCTTCGATAATTCGCGCTCCAGTTCCAACAACGCCCGCACCCTGTTCAATCCCACCCTGAACAGCGGCCTCACCATCTCCGTCACCCAGCCGCTGCTGGCCGGCTTCGGCACCAGCATCAACGGCCGCGACATCACCATCGCCAAAACCGACCGCGAAATCTCGCAGGTCGCCTTCCGTGAACAGGTGGAATATACCGTCTCGCAGATCGAGAACATCTACTGGAGCGTGGTCACCGCCAAGGACGCCGTCGCCGTGGCCCAAGGCACGCTGAACCTGGCCAAGACCATCCTGGAGCAGAACAAAAAGCAAGTGCAGATCGGCACGCTCGCGCCCATCGCCGTGACCCAGGAGGAAGCCACCGTCGCCACCGACCAGCAAAGCCTGATCGTCGCCCAGACCAACTACGAATACCAGCAACTGCTGCTGCTCAACGCCGTCAGCAAGAACCTGCAAGATTCCCGGCTCAACGACCTGAATGTGGTGCCGCTGACCCGCATTTCCGTCTCCACGCATGAGCCGGTTCAGCCCATCCAAGACCTGATCCACGAGGCTCTGGAGTACCGCCCGGAGTTGGCCATCAGCCGCATGAACATCAGCAACCAGAAGCTCAGCTACAAGGCCATCCGGAACGAACTTCTGCCCACCTTCGACTTGATCGGCACCTATGGCACCACGGGCCTGGCCGGCGTGCTGAACCCCGGCGCCACCTCGGGTCCGTTCGGCGCCAGCCCCGGCGAGGTCGCCGGCTTCATCGGCGGGTACGGCACCGCCGCCAACCAGGTGTTCACCAACGCCTACCCCACCTACACCGTCGGGTTCTCCTTGCAGATTCCCATCTTCAATCGCACCGGCCAGGCCGACGCCATCAGCGCCCAGTTGCAGTTGCAGCAAAGCCGTTTGCAGCAGCAGCAGCAAACCAACGAGATCATCATTGAAGTCCGCAACGCCCAATACGCCCTGGAGCAGGACCGCGCCGCGGTCTTCGCGGCGCAAAAAGCCGTGACCTACCAGCAGCAAACGCTCGACGCCGCGCGCAAGGAATTCGCCCTCGGCGCCACTACCATCACCACCGTCATCACCGACCAGACCAACCTGGCGACCGCCCAGGGCAATCTGCTGACCGCGCTCGCCAACTACCAGGACGCGCGCGTCAATCTCGAACAGCTCACCGGCCGCACGCTGATCGCCAATCGCATCTCCATTCGCGACGCCGAAAACGGCCGCATCACGCAGATGCCGCAGGCGCGCCCCTAGCGGCGCGCGGCGCGCCGTGCCTGCCGAACGGTCGGCTGGCGCAAGCCGCTAAGTTCAAGCGCCGCCGCGATCTCGGGCCAGTCATCGCGGCCGCGGCGAGTGCAGGTGCGTTTCGTACCCAATCGGGGTATCATCGTCCAATCCGTCCCGCAAGTCTGCTCCCAGTTCCTTGCGCGGCGGCCACCGGGCAGTTATGTTGCAGGATCTCCGCTTCGCCGTTCGTCTCATCCTCAAGCGGCCCTGGCTCGCGGCTGCCATCGTGCTTTCGCTAGCCCTGGGTATCGGCGCCAACGCGGCGATCTTTACCTACGCCGACAGCCTGCTGCTGCGTCCCGCGCCGGGCGCCGACCCGGCGCGCCTGGTCGAGTTTTACTCCCATGCCACCGGCCCCAGCGCCTCCTACGGCGGCTATATCCCGCTCAGTTATCCCAATTACCGCGACTTCCGCCGGGAGAATCACGTTTTCTCTTCCACCGCCCTCTACACCATTTATTACGCCCTGTGGAAGCCGCAATCGCAGCATGGTTCCCAGGGGCACTCCGTGGAAGGCGTCCTGTGCACCGCAGGCTATTTTCCCACCCTCGGACTTCACCCCGCGCTCGGCAGCTTCTTCTCGCCGGCGGATGACGCGGGGACCGGAAAACCGGTGGTCGTGCTGGGCTACCAGTTCTGGCGCACCCGTCTCGGCGGCCGCGCCACGGTGCTGGGCCAAGCCATCAGCCTCAGCGGCCATCCCTACACCATCATCGGCGTCGCGCCCCGCGGTTTTGCCGGCCTGTGGGCCGGGTATCAGACCAACTTCTTCCTGCCCATCACCGCCGCACCGTTCGTCGGCCTGACCCATCTGCTGCAGTTGCGGAATCAGTTCGCCAACTTCGCCATCGCCCGCCTCAAGCCGGGCGTGACCTTGGCGCAGGCCAATGCCGGCCTGCAAATCGTCGCCCGGCATCTGGCCCGGGAGTATCCGCAGTCCGACGCCCATTTGGGAGCCATCGTGACCCACCTGGGCAGCGTCCCCAAATTTTTTCGCGGCGAGGTGGCCGCCAAAACCAAGTGGCTGGGCATCGTCGTTGCCCTGGTATTGCTGATTGGCATCGGCAATGCCGCCAACCTGCTACTGGTGCAAGCTACGGCCCGCCGCCGGGAGATGGCCATTCGCGCCGCGCTCGGCGCCGGCCGCGGCCGCCTGGTGCGGCAGACCCTGACGGAAAGCGTGCTGCTGGCGCTGCTGGCCGGCGGCGTCGGGCTGCTGCTGATCCGCTGGGTGCTGCCGCTGATGCCGCGCATCGAACCATGGGCGCGCGTCCCGCTGCGCCCGGATGGGGCGGTGATGCTGTTTACCCTCAGTCTGTCGCTGCTGGTGGGCGTGCTCTTCGGCCTGGTTCCGGCCCTGCGCTCCGCCCGCGCCGGGCTGATCACGCCGCTGAAGGAAGGCTCGGCGGGAGCCGGGCAGTCCCGCTCCTGGCTGCGGCAAGGGCTGGTCATTGCCCAGGTGGCGCTGTGCTTGGTAGTGCTGGTGGGCGCCGCGCTGGGGCTGCGCGCCATGTGGCGGCTGGCGGACGTCAACCCGGGCTTCGACGCCGCCCACCTGCTCTACGTCAAGGACGGCCGCATTGATCCCGCCTCGCGCGGCCTCACCAGCGCCAAGGCCGCGGCGTGGATGGAGCGGATTCGCCAGGCCGCGCTCCATACGCCCGGCGTCGAAGCCGCGGCCTATATGCTGTGGCTGCCCTTGCAGGGTTCGGTTTCGCAGCACTCCGTGCAGATTCCCGGCGTGGACCCGCCGCCCGGGCATCGCGGCTTCACCGTTGACGACATGCCGGTGGGCCCGGACTTTTTCGCCGCCTTTGGCCTGCATCTGTTGCGCGGCCACGGCTTCACCCGCGCCGACCTCCAGCGCAAAGGCTGTTTGGTCGTGGTGGACAGGGACTTTGCCCGCCGCTTCTGGCCGGGACAAGATCCCGTCGGCAAATCGTTCACGCTGTTGCGCCAGCATCCCTGCCGCGCCCTCGTCGTCGGCGAATCGCCGAATGGGAAATACCGGTCCCTGACGGAGAAGCCACGCCCGTTCCTCTATTACCTGGAGAACTTCACCGCCGCCCCCGCGGCGCTGATCGTGCGCGCCGCCCATCCCGATGCCGAACTGCTGCCCCTGGTGCGCCGCCTGCGTCCCCTCGATCCGCGCGTGCAAAACACCAACGCCCTGCAAACCGGCGAGCAGTTCATGTCCATTCCGCTGGGGCCCATGCGCGCCGCGGCCCGCGTGCTGACCGCCTTGGCGGCGCTGGCGCTGATTTTGTCCATCTTCGGCCTGTACGCGGTCACCGCCTATTCCGTCGGCCAGCGCACGCGCGAATTCGGCGTGCGCCTGGCGCTCGGCGAAACGCCGCGGCGGCTGCTGGCCCGCGTCGTCGGCCAGGGCGTGGCGCTGGCGGCGATCGGCGTGGTCATCGGACTGGGCCTGGCGTTGGGCTTCCTCCGCCTGGCCAGCGCCGTGCTTTATGGCGTCCGCTCCGCCGCTCCGCTCTTGGATCTCGCCATGGCCGCGCTGCTGATCGTGGTCGCCGCGCTGGCCAGCCTTTTGCCTGCCCGCCGCGCCGCCCGCACCAACCCGGTGCGCGCCCTGCGCGAAGAATAAACTCCCGCCCATCCCCGCCTCGCCATGTGGTATTCGCCGCCCGCATTCGATGAAGCCCGCCTGCCCGTGCTGCACGAGCTGATTCGCCGCCATCCGTTCGGCGCGCTCGTGGTCCTGGCTGGCTCCGAACTCGCCGCCGTGCACATCCCCTTCCTGCTCGACTCCGGTCCCGGCGGCATGGGCACGCTCCGCGGCCATGTGGCGCGGGGGAATCAGGTCTGGAAGCACTTCGGCGGCGGCGCCGAGGCGCTGGCGATCTTCCAGGGTCCGGAGGCGTATATTACGCCTTCCTGGTATCCCGGCAAGCAGACGGATGGCCGGGTCGTCCCCACCTGGAATTACGCGGTCGTGCACGTCCATGGATCGCCGCGCGCCATTACCGATCCCAGTTGGCTGCACGACCACGTCGGCCAATTGTCGGCGGCGCAGGAAGCGGGGCAGCCGCATCCCTGGCAGGTCTCGGATGCGCCGCCCGACTATATCGCGCGCGTGATCCACGGCATTGTCGGCATTGAGATCCCGATATCCAAAATCGAAGGCAAGTGGAAAGTCAGCCAGAACCATAGCCGCGCCGATCAGCTTGCGGTCGCGGCCGGCCTGGAGTCCGAGGGAACGGAAGCATCCCGCGCGATGGCGGACCTGGTGCGCCAGCGGATGAAGACTCCGTAAGTGGATCGCCTTAGCCGCGCTCACCCGGAGCGGCTTGCGTGCCTCCGCTTCGGCAACGCTGGTTCGGCCCCGGTTCTGGCCGCGCCAACCAGGAGAATCCCTAAGCGCCGGCGGCCATCCGTTACCGGTGGTTGCAATGCCGCCGCGGAGCCGCAGTTGGCGCGCCATCTCTAAGCAGGCGGCTAAGCCGCCTCGCAAAATGCTGTTCGCGCGCGGACACCCGCGTCCCAGGATCGGACACTTCGGCGCTCGGCCTCCCGGCTAACCCCTGCGATTGCGCCTACACGCCCGGCGCAGTCGAATGGCGCTCCGATTGCCTGCTCTATTCCCGTAACATTAACTCGCCGTACCGTGGGCTCCGAGGCCGCCGATGTTCTCGACACTCCTTTCCGATCTGCGCTTTGGTTTCCGCTTGATGGCGCGCCGTCCCGTCATCGCCGCCGCCGCCATTCTGTCCCTCGCCTTGGGCATCGGCGCCAACGTCACCATCTTCACCTTCGCCCGCGCCTCCTTGCTCCGCACCCCCGCGGTGCACAACCCCAGCCGCCTGGCTGAGGTCTACACCGCGGATCACGAAGCCAACGCGCCGCTGAATGGCTACATTCCCCTCAGTTATCCCGACTTCCGCGATTTTCGCGACCGCAACCGCGTCTTCACCGGTCTGCTCGCATACTCGCCGCTGGGCGATGCCACGTGGAAGCCCACTCGCGGGCCGGCACGACCCGTAACCGAGCAACTGGTCAGCGGCAACTACTTCCAGGTCCTGGGCGTGCGCCCCGTTCTGGGCCGCGCTTTCGTTCCCAGCGAAACCCACGCCGGCGGGCGGTTCGCGGTCGTGCTTGCCCATCATTTTTGGCGCCAGCAAATGCGCGGCGCCAACGTCCTGGGCCGGCAGATGACCTTGAACGGCCAAGCCTTCACCATCGTCGGCGTGGCGCCGCCGGGCTTCACCGGAATGTTCTCCGGCCTCAACCCTGATTTCTGGGCGCCGGTCGCCAACTCCGGCCGCTTGAGTGGTTTCGGCAATACCGGTTCCGGCCAGCTCGCCCAGCGCGGCAACCGCAGCTTTTTCGCCGTCGGCCGGCTGAAGCCTGGCGTGACCCTGGCCGCCGCCTCCGCCAACTTGGAGGTCATCGCCAAGCAGCTCGACGCCGCCTATCCCCTCCACGACCGCAAGGTGTTCGGCGGTGTCGCCGTCTCGCTGGGGGCTATTCCCAAGCCCTTCCGCGGCGCCGCGCTGGGCATGATTGGCCTGTTGATGGCGGTGGTGGGCCTGGTGCTGCTGATCGCCTGCGCCAATGCCGCCAACATCCTGCTGGCCCAAGCCACCGGCCGCCAGAGGGAGATGGCCGTGCGCAGCGCCCTCGGCGCCAGCCGCGGCCGCCTGATCCGCCAGGTGCTGGCCGAGAGCGTGGTGCTCTCGTTCGCCGCCGGCGTGCTCGGCGTTCTGTTCGCGGTCTGGGCGGCGCCCCTGTTGCTGCGTCTCCGTCCGACGGGGTTTCCGGTCTCGTTTGCAACCCAGCCCGATGCCGCGGTGTTGCTGTTCGCCTTCGGTCTGGCCGTGGCCACCGGCGTCATCTTCGGCCTGGCGCCGGCGCTGCGCGCGGGAGGCGGCGCTTTGTCCGGCCAGATGCAATCCGGCGGTGTGCGCGCCGGCGCCGGCCGCTCCCGTCTGCGCAATGCCCTGGTCATCGGCCAAGTCGCGGTCTGCCTGCTGGTGCTGGTCGGCGCCGGCTTACTTCTGCGCAGCTTGGCCAATGCCAGCGCCATCAATCCCGGCTTCGACGCCAGCCATCTGCTGATGGCCGCGAACGTGGATCCGCAATCGCTGGGCTACAATGGCGCCGCCGCCCGCGCCTTCATGCACCGCTTTGCAAAGGCCGCGCGGCAAACTCCGGGCGTCACCGCCGCCGCCTGGGTCGCCACCCCGCCGTTGCGCACCATGGAAAGCGATACCGGCCTCAATCTCCCCGGCATCACGCCGCCGCCCGGCCACACGCATTACCAAATGCAGACTACCCTCGTCACGCCGGGCTATTTCGCCGCCATGGGCACGCCGATCCTCCGCGGCCGCGCCTTCGACCGCGCCGACCTGGCCCACGCCCGTGGAGTGGTCATCGTGAACGCCGCCTTCGCCCGCCGCTTCTGGCCGGGGCAAAATCCCGTCGGCAAGCAGGTCACGCTCTACAACGGCAAGCAGCCCTCCCCGGCACAGGTGATCGGCGAAGTCCCGACCGGAAAATATCGCTCCTTGCAGGAAGCGCCGCGCCCGTTCATTTTCCAGTTGCACGATCTGGGCCAAGCCGCCTTTTTGGCCATGCACACCGCCGGCAGCCCGCTGGCGGTCTACGCCGCGGTGGAGCGCCGGCTGGAGGCGGTGGATCCCGATTTCTCCTCCAGCGACCTGGTTACCGGCGCGCAGTACCTGACCGTCCCGCTGTTCGCCGCCAAGGTCGTCGCCATTCTGCTTACCGCCTTCGGCGTTCTCGCCCTCCTGCTGGCGGTGCTGGGCCTGTACGGCGTGATGGCCTATGCGGTCAGCCAGCGCGCCCGCGAGTTTGGCGTGCGCTTGGCGCTCGGCGCCAGCCCCCGCGCCTTGTCCCGCATGGTGGTGGGGCAAGGGCTGCGCACTGCGCTCTTGGGCATCCTGATCGGCGCCGGTTTCACTCTGCTGGCGGCCCAGGGCCTGTCGGCGCTGCTGTTCCACGTCAGCGCCGCCGATCCGGTCACCTATGTTTCCGTCGCCGCCCTATTGGCCGCGGTCTCCGCCTTGGCCTGTTACCTGCCCGCCCGCCGCGCCGCCCAGGTGGATCCGGCGGTGACGCTGCGGGAGGAGTAGGCGCGGCGCTCCGCGCGGCCGCCACGCGACACCTCCAGCCGAAAGGTTCCCAGCGATGCCAGTCTTGATCTCCGATCTCCGTTCATCGCTGCGGCAAATTCGCCGCGCCCCCGCCTTCGCCGCCGCCGTCATCGCCACCTTGGCCTTGGGCATCGGCGCCAACACCGCCATCTTCAGCGTGGTCAGCGCCGTGTTGCTGGCGCCGCTGCCGTTCCGCCAGCCCAGGCGCTTGGTCGCGTTGCCCGGCTACTATTCCTACCTGAACTACCGCGACCTGCGCACCAACGTCGGCGCCTTCTCCGGCCTGGCCGCGTACAGCAGTCAATCCATGTCCCTCACCGGCGCGCATCGCCGTCCGCGGCACGTGCACGCCGTGGTCACCGCCGGCGCGCTCTTTCAGGTGCTGGGCGTCCGCCCCGCTTTGGGCCGCGGCTTCCGCCTCGCCGACGACCGGCCCGGGGCCGTGGGCGGCGCCAATGCGGCCGTGCTCAGCCATCGCCTGTGGGTGCGGGTGTTCGGCGCCGCGCCTTCCGCCCTCGGCCGCCGCATATTGCTCAACGGCCGGGCGTATCAGGTGGTGGGCGTCATGCCCGCCAGTTTTCAGTTTCCGCTGGGCCAGCACACCGGTATTTGGACCACCGTTGGCCCGCTGCAAGCCGCGACCCCGCCTCCGCCGATCACCGCCAAGCGCGGAACGGAGTTTCTGTTTGCCGTCGGCCGACTGCGGCCCGGCGTCACGCTGGCCGGCGCGCAGGCGCAGCTGACCGCCGTCGCCCATGTCCTGGCGCGGCGCTATCCGAATGAGGACGCGCATTTCGCGCCGCGCCTCGTCTCCCTGCGCGGCAGCGTCGAGGGGCACGTCCGCGGCTTGCTCTGGCTGTTGTTCGGCGCCGTCGGCTTGGTCTTGCTGATCGCCTGCGTCAATGTGGCCAATTTGCTACTGGCCCGCGGCCTGGGCCGCCGCAGGGAGCTGTCCGTCCGCGCCGCGCTCGGCGCCGGCCGCGGTGCGCTGGCCCGCCTAATGCTGGTGGAAAGCGCCGTCTTCGGCCTCGCCGGCGGCGCCCTGGGCCTGCTGCTCGCCGCCTGGCTGACCGCCGGGCTGTTGCATCTGGCGCCGGGCGATGTCCCGCGCCTGGCCCAGGCCGGCATCCGCTGGCCGGTGATGCTGTTCGCTCTGGCCGCCGGTCTGGGCGCGGGTCTGCTGTTTGGCTGGCTGCCCGCCGCCGGGCTTTCCCGCGCCGACCTGCGGCTGGCGCTGAACGAAGGCGGCCGCGCCGGCAGTGAAAGCCGCCGCCAGCGCCGCTGGCGCGGCGTCTTGGTCGCCGCCGAGTTCAGCCTGGCGCTGGCCCTGCTGGCTTCGGCGGGCTTGCTGCTGCGCAGCCTCGCGCGGCTGGAATCGGTCGCGCCCGGCTTCGCTCCCCGCCATTTGCTCACCGCCGCCGTCAGTCTGCCCGACGCCCGCTACACGCCCGCCCAGCGTGCCCAGTTCGCCCGCCGCCTGACCGCGGACCTCGCCGCCCGGCCCGGCATTCGCGGCGCCGCCGCCGGCATCATCCTCCCCTTTTCGGGCTTCAACTTCGTGGTGGACTTCAATTGGCCGGCGCACCCGGTCGCGGCGCCCGACCAGCCCGCCGCCGCCTTCAACATCGTGACGCCCGGCTATTTCCGCACCCTGGGCGTTCGCCCCATCCGCGGCCGCGCCTTCACCGCCGCCGACACCGCATCGTCTCCCCCGGTGATGCTGGTCAACCAAGCCTTCGCGCGCAAATATTTTCCCGGCCGGGATCCCGTCGGGCGTTTGCTGGCGCCGGGGCTCTCCATGTCCGCCCATCCGACGCTGCAAACTATGACCCGGCAAATTGTCGGCCTCGTTCCCGACTTGCATCAATCCTCTCTGCGCCACCCGGCGCCGCCGATGATCTTTGTCCCGGAGGCGCAGTTTTCCGGTTTCGGGGAGCTCAGCATCTTGATTCGCACGCGGGGCGCCGCCGCCGGCGCCACAGGAGCCCTTCGCGCCGCCGTCGCCCGCCTCGATCCCACTTTGCCGGTCTACGCCATCCGTCCGATGCGATCCCTGGTCGCCGCGTCCATGGCGCGCCTGCGCTTCGCCCTGCGGCTGATCGGCATCTTCGCCGCCTTGGCCGTCCTGCTCGCCGCCGTGGGCCTTTATGCGGTGATGGCCCAGATCGCCGCGCGCCGGCGGCGGGAAGCCAGCATTCGTCTCGCCTTGGGCGCGCCCCGCGGCGAAGTCGTGCGGCGCATCGTCGGCCAAGGCATGGCGCTGGCGCTGGCCGGCGCGGGCGCGGGCCTGGTGTTCAGTTGGGCGGCGGCGCGGGGGCTGGGATCGTTGCTCTTCGGGGTTTCCGCCACGGACTGGCCGACCTTCGCGGCGGCGGCCGCGATGCTGCTGCTGGTGGCGCTGGCGGCTTGTTATCTGCCCGCCCGCCGCGCCGCCCAGGTGGATCCGGCGGTGACGCTGCGGGAGGAGTAACCCCCCCGCTGGCGGGAGCGCCGGCATCCTGCCGGGGGGGCCGCTGCGC
>OFHJ01000428.1_pt1 | contig 16336 bp, 14 predicted proteins | sample 1522001 | NCBI WGS metagenome assembly OFHJ01 (sample SAMEA2464838, study PRJEB22497) | soil metagenome | biome: Grassland; feature: Farmland; material: Clay | place: Australia | collected 2013-02-01 | depth 1.2 m | reverse complement strand
CCCGCTCGCTGCTGATCACACCCAAGGGCGCGGTCGCCGCGCGCTACGACAAGATCCACATGTTCGACGTCGATCTCGGCACCGGCGAGCGCTACGAGGAATCGCGGCGCTACCGCCCGGGCGCGGCGGCCCGCCTCGTCCCGCTGCCCTGGGGCCTGCTCGGCATGACGGTCTGCTACGACCTGCGCTTCCCGCAGCTCTACCGCGCCCTGGCCAAGGGCGGCGCGCAGTTCCTCAGCATTCCCTCGGCCTTCACCCGCCCGACCGGCGCCGCCCATTGGCACGTGCTGATGCGGGCACGGGCAATCGAGACCGGCTGCTTCGTCTTCGCGCCAGCGCAATGCGGCGTCCATCCGGGCGAGCGCAAGACCTACGGCCACTCGCTGATCGTCGATCCCTGGGGTGAGGTTCTGGCCGACGGCGGCGAGGCACCCGGCTTCGTCATCGCCGAGATCGACACCGCCAAGGTGGCGGAAGCGCGCCGCCGCATTCCCTCGCTCGGCCACGACCGGCCCTTCACCCTCGATCGCGCCGCGGACAAAGCGGCGGAATAGTTGGCCTATTCGGCGCGGTTGAGGGCGCAGATCTTCTGCCGCACGGCGGCGCGTGGCTCGCGCTCCGGGCCGTGTTCGTAGGCCCGCACCAGCAGCCTGCCCCGGACCGCGTCGAGAAGCTCGCCCGGGCGCAACAGAAACTCGGGATTGCTCGGGCGGCCGAAGCGCTCATGGCCGCGGGCGAAGGTTTCGTAGATCAGCGCGCCGCCCGGCGCCAGGCTCTCGATCAACAGTGGCAACAGCGGCCGCCAGAGATAATTGGTCACCACCACAGCAGCGAAGCGCGCCCCGGGCAGCGGCCACGGAGCCGCCTCGAGATCGGCGGCGACGACGCGAAAGCCGGGCCGATCGCCCAACGCCCGCAAGCCGGCGACATCGCGATCGACCGCCGTGACCGCATGGCCGCGGTCGAGAAAGAACAGGCTATGGCGGCCCTGCCCGGCGGCGACGTCGAGCACCGGCCCGCCCGCCGGAACCTCGTCCGCCCAGCGCGAAACCCATGCGGAAGGCGGCGTTAGCACGGCGAATCCCGACGCGCCGGCGGCACCCGATTCGACATTAGAGACATTAGACTCAGCATCAGACTTTTTTCACCTTGATGATGCACACTTGCCGCTGGGTCATATTTCTGCCATCTATCGATCCAGCATTGCGCGGGACTCGGGTGATGATTCTTTATCAACTTGAATGCCGGAACCAGCACGGTTTTGAGGCCTGGTTCCGCGACAGCAAGGCCTATGACACCCAGGCCAAGGCCGGGCGCGTCACCTGCCCGGTCTGCGGCAGCCGCAAGGTCGCCAAGGCGCCGATGGCTCCGAACATCGCGAGCCGGCGCGAAGCCCCGGCCGCCGCGCCCGCCGCCGCCGCGAAAGAGGCGGCCCATCCCGAGATCGCCGAGGCCATCGAGCTGCTGCGGGCGTTGCGCCGCCAGGTAGAGGAAAATTGCGACAACGTCGGCGATCAATTCGCCGAGGAAGCGCGCAAGATGCACTATGGCGAGGCCGAGCGGCGCGACATCTATGGCGACACGACCGCCGAGCAGGCCGAGGAACTGCGCGAGGAAGGGATCGAGTTCGGCCAGATCCCGTGGTTGCCGCGCCACGATTCCTGACGCCGCCGTCCTGGCACCCCGTCTTGGTGCCCCGACCTGAAATCCCGTCCCGCGCGCCCGCCGGCCGCGCTCAGACCTTCTCCGCCACGGCCATGTAATTCACCGCGAGGTCGCGCCCGAGCGTCCAGCGCTCGCGCAGCGGATCGTAGGCGACGCCGGCCAGTTCCGTGAGCTCGAGGCCGGCGGCGCGAAGCGCCGACGCCAGTTCGTGCGGGCGGACGAACTTGTTCCAATGGTGGGTGCCGGGAGGCAGCCAGCGCAGCAGATATTCGGCGCCGACGATGGCGAGGCCGAAGGACTTGACGGTGCGGTTGAGGGTGGCGAGGAACAACAGGCCGCCAGGCGCGAGCAACACGCCGCAGGCCGTGACGAAACTGTCGAGATCGGCCAGGTGCTCCAGCACCTCCATGGCGACGATGGCATCGAAGCGCTCGCCGGAGCCGGCAAGCTCCTCGGCGGTCGCCGCCCGATAATAGATTTCGAGCCCGACCGCCGCCGCGTGCCTGCTGGCCGCGGCGATGTTCTCGGGCGCCGGATCGGCGCCGACCACCTCGGCCCCGAGCCGGGCCAGCGGCTCGGACAACAGGCCGCCGCCGCAGCCGAGATCCAACAGGCGAAGGCCCTTAAGTGGCTTCAGCTGCTTGGCATCGCGGCCGAGACGCCGGCATAGGCGGTCCCTGACGAAGGCGACGCGGACCGGGTTCAGCCGGTGCAGGAAGCGGTGTTCGCCCGCGCTGTCCCACCATTGCTCGGCACGCGCCGCGAAATGCCGGATTTCCGCCGGATCGACGCTGCCCTGGCCGCCCGGCCGGCGGCCGGCGGCGGCCGGATCTCGGAGAATTTTTGTGACCATCGCGGGAAATCCGTGCCTCGCTCTTTCGCGTACTTGTATGGGACCTGCGGGCAGAGTATGAATACGCGCGCCTTGACCCGCAAGGTTTGTGGCTAAAACTCCGGATACTGCATCATGGCCCGCTTGGTAATGAAATTCGGCGGCACCTCCGTGGCCGGTGCCGAACGGATCCGCAATGCGGCGGCGCGCGTCAAGCGCGAGGTCGAGGCCGGCAACGAGGTTGCCGTGGTGGTCTCGGCGATGGCGGGGGAAACCAACCGCCTAGTCGGCTTTTGCCGCGAGATCGCGCCGCTGCACGATGCCCGCGAATACGACACCGTGGTGGCGAGCGGCGAGCAGGTGACCACCGGCCTGATGGCGCTCGCGCTGCATCAGCGCGACATCTCGGCCCGCTCCTGGCTCGGCTGGCAGATCCCCGTCCGTACCGACGGCGTGCACGGCTCGGCCCGCATCGAGGCAATCGAGACCGCTGAGATCGAGCGCCGCTTTGGCGAGGGCCAGGTGGCGGTGGTGGCCGGCTTCCAGGGTCTCGGCCCCGACGGCCGGGTAACCACCTTGGGCCGCGGCGGATCGGACACCTCGGCCGTCGCCCTGGCGGCGGCGCTGCGCGCCGACCGCTGCGATATCTACACCGATGTGGAGGGGGTATTCACCGCCGACCCCCGCATCGTGACGCGTGCCAGCAAGCTTGCTAAGATCACCTACGAGGAGATGCTGGAGCTCGCCTCTCTCGGCGCTCGGGTGCTGCAAACGCGGTCCGTGGAAATGGCGATGAACCATCGGGTTCGCCTGCAGGTCTTATCGAGCCTCAGCGACGCGCCCGGAACTCTCGTGGTCGATGAGGACGAGATCATGGAAAAACGGGTTGTGAGCGGCATCACCTACGCGCCGGACGAGGCCAAGATCACGCTTCACGCGGTCGCCGACCGGCCGGGTGTGGCCGCGGCCATCTTCGGGTCGCTGTCGCAGGCGAACGTCAACGTCGACATGATCGTGCAGTCGGCGGCGCCCGACGGCTCCACGACCGACATCACCTTCACGGTCGGCCGCACCGAGCTTGAGCGCGCGCTCAAGGTTCTCGAGGGCAAGAAGAGCGATATCGGCTATAGCCGCCTGTCGCCCGACCCCAACGTGGTCAAGGTTTCGGTGGTCGGCGTCGGCATGCGCAGCCACGCCGGCGTCGCCCAGACCATGTTCCAGGCGTTGGCCGCGAAAAACATCAACATCCAGGCGATATCCACTTCCGAGATCAAGGTCAGCGTGCTGATCGGCGCCGACTACACCGAACTCGCGGTCCGCGCGCTGCACAGCGCGTTCGGTCTGGACGCGGCCTGACGTGATCGGACCCGACGAGGCAAGCCGGCGTCTCGACGCTCTGTGGGAGCGCGGCCGCGCCTTTCTCGGCGTGCGCTACGCCATCCTGGGCGGCGCCATGACGTGGCTGTCGGAGCGCCATCTCGTCGCCGCGATCTCGAACGCCGGCGGCTTTGGCGTTATCGCCGCCGGCGCCATGGAGCCCCAGATGCTGGCGGCGGAGATCGAGGCGACGCTGGCGCTGACCGACCGGCCGTTCGGCGTCAACCTGATTACCATGCATCCGCGGCTGCTCGAGCTGATCGACGTCTGCCTTGAGTTCAAGGTCGGCCATATCGTGCTCGCTGGCGGCGTGCCGCCGGGCGAGGCCATTGCCCGCGCCAAGGCGGGCGGCGCCAAGACGATCTGCTTCACGCCGGCCCTGGCGCTCGGCCGCAAGCTGATACGCGCCGGCGCCGATGCCCTGATCATCGAGGGCATGGAGGCGGGCGGCCATATCGGGCCGGTCGCGACCGCGGTTCTGGCGCAAGAAATTCTGCCGCACCTCAAGGACGTTCCGATCTTCGTCGCCGGCGGCATCGGCCGCGGCGAGATGATGGCCTGCTACCTGAGCCTCGGCGCGAGCGGCGTGCAGCTCGGCACCCGCTTCGTCTGCGCCAGCGAATCGATCGCCCATGCCAATTTCAAGAAGGCGTTCATCCGCGGCGCCGCGCGCGACGCGCAGCCGAGCGTGCAGGTCGATCCGACCTTTCCGGTGATCCCGGTGCGGGCGCTGGCCAACAAGGGCACGGCGCGCTTCGTCGAAAGGCAGCACGAGGTCATCGGCCGCTTCCGCAAAGGCGAAATCAGCCAGAAGGAAGCGCAACTCGAGATCGAGCATTTCTGGGCTGGCGCGCTGCGCCGCGCCGTGATCGAGGGCGACGTCGAAAACGGCTCGCTTATGGCTGGCCAGAGTGTCGGCATGGTGACGCGCGAGCAGCCCACCGCCGAGATCATCGCGGAACTGGTGGAACAGGCGATCGCCGCCCTTGCCACGCGGGAGGTGGTCGAGGTGGGCGGCTAGTGGCGGAGCGGATCTCCGGGGCAAGCCCCCGTGTTCTTCTTCGCCGTCTGCGCGAGATCATGGCGACGACGGCGTCGCCGGAAGAACGGCTCAACACGGTGGTCCGCATCATCGCCGCCAACATGGTGGCGGAAGTCTGCTCGGTCTACCTGGTGCGCGCCGGCGAGACCCTTGAGCTGTTCGCCACCGAGGGCTTGAAGCCGGAAGCGGTGCACGTCACCCGCATGCGCATCGGCGAGGGCCTGGTCGGCGACATCGCCGCACGTGCCAGGCCGCTCAATCTTCCCGACGCGCAATCGCATCCGCATTTCGCCTACCGGCCGGAAACCGGCGAGGAGATCTATCACTCGCTGCTCGGCGTGCCGATCCTCTGGGCCGACCGGGTGATCGGCGTCCTGGTGGTGCAGAACCGCATCCAGCGCCGCTATATCGAAGAAGAAGTCGAGGCGCTGGAGACCGTCGCCATGGTGCTGGCCGAGCTCGTGATCGGCGGCAACCTGATCCGCCGCGAAGAGCTCGGCACGGTCGAGGGCAACGTCACCTTGCCGGTCCGCGTCGAGGGGCGCTCGCTCTCGGAAGGGCTCGCCTATGGCGTCGCCGTCCTGCACGAGCCCCGCATCGTGGTGCGCAAGACCATCGCCGACGACGTCGAGACCGAGCAGCGCCGGCTGGAGCAGGCGGTGCAGGACCTCCGCCTCTCGGTCGACCGCATGCTCGCGCATCCCATGCTCGAGTCCGGCGAGAGCCGCGACATCCTCGAAGCCTACAAGATGTTCGCCTACGACACCGGCTGGCTGGTGCGGCTCAAGGAAGGGGTGGCGAGCGGGCTCACCGCGGAAGCGGCGGTGCAGCGCGCGCAAACCGACACCCGGGTCCGCATGCAGGAGATCTCGGATCCCTATATCCGCGACCGCCTCGCCGACTTCGACGACCTCGCGCTCAGGCTATTGCAGCATCTCGCGGGCGCCGACAAGGCGCCGCGCGAGGCGCTGCCCGAGGAAGCAGTGCTCTTCGCCCATGCCATGGGCCCGGCCGAGCTTCTCGATTACGACCGCGCGCGACTGCGCGGCCTGGTTCTGGAAGACGCCTCGCCGACCTCGCATGTGGCGATCGTCGCCCGCGCGCTCGAAATCCCGGTGCTCGGCGGTTGCAAGGTGACGAACCGCATCGATCCCGGCGACCGGGTCATCGTCGACGCCGACCACGGCCAGCTTTTCATCCGCCCGGACGAGGCGGTGATCGACGCCTATCGCGAGAACGTCGCGATTCGCGCCGCGCGCGAGGCGAAATACGCCGCCCTTCGCGGCGAGCCCGCGGTGACCCGCTCGGGCGAGCGCATCTCGCTCAACATCAACGCCGGCCTGCTGCTCGACGTCGATCATCTCGCGGAAACCGGCGCCGACGGCATCGGTCTTTACCGCACGGAACTGCAGTTTCTCATTCGCGCCACGCTGCCTAAGATCGAGGCGCAGACCGACCTCTACAGCCGGGTCCTGACGCGGGCCGGCGACCACCCGGTGGTGTTCCGCACCCTCGACGTCGGCGGCGACAAAATTCTGCGCTATCTGCGCGAGGAGAAGGAGGAGAATCCGGCCATGGGCTGGCGCGCGATCCGCCTCGCGCTGGACCGCCCGGCCTTGCTGAAAAGCCAGCTCCGGGCGCTGCTCCGGGCCGCCTCGGGCAGATCCGAGCTCAACATCATGTTTCCGATGGTCGCAGAGGTGGCGGAGTTCCTCCGCGCGCGCGGCATTTTCGAACGCGAGCGCCAGCGCCTCGCCTTGAACGGCCGGCCGCTGCCGAAACGCATCCGCGTCGGCACCATGCTCGAAGTGCCTTCGCTCGCCTGGCAGCTGCCGGCGCTGTTGCGCATGGTCGATTTCATCTCGATCGGCTCGAACGACCTTTGGCAGTTCTTTTTCGCCGCCGACCGCTCGAACGCGCGGCTCGCCGACCGCTACGATCCGCTCTCACCGGCGACCCTTTCGTTTCTCCGCTGGGTTGTGCGCCAGTGCGACGCGGCCAAGGTACCGCTCAGCCTATGCGGCGAGATGGCCGGCCGGCCGCTGGATGCCATGGCGCTCTTTGGCGTCGGCTTTCGCGCCATTTCGATGCCGGCCGGCGCCATCGGCCCAGTCAAGGAAATGGTGCGCAGCCTCTCCCTGCCGCCGCTTATCGCCTATATGGAAGGCCTCTACGACAGTCCCGATCATAGTGTCCGCGGACGCCTGATGACCTTCGCCAAAGATCGCGGCATCGCGATTTAACAAGATATTAAGCGCTTGTGGCCTAGGAACGGGTTGCGCGCGTCGATTAGCTCTGATTTATTGCGGCACGGGAAGATCAAACCTTCGGCACGGTAGGCAAGCGCGCCAGCATATACATTTGCCTCTTGTTAAATCCCATTGGAAATGGCATCGATGGCGAGCGGCACGGAGGAAAAGCGCAAACCTTTGCGAGACAAGGAAAAAAATCGCCGGCGCCAGACCGAGATGGCGGCTGACGCCCAAGAGGCCGCGACCTATCGCGGCATTGGCGAACAATTGCGCGCGCGTCGACTGGAAGTCGGCCTCAATCTCGAAGATGTCGTGCGCGAGTTGAATATCCGCCTCCCCCATCTGATCGCGCTCGAGGAAGGACGGTTCAAGGACCTCCCTGGCCGCATTTACGCCACCGGCTTTCTTCGGAACTACGCCGAGCATCTCGGCCTCGACGCCGACGCCGTGCTGCAGACCTTCAAGGACGAGACCGCAACCCCGGAAGACGCGCCGCTGGTGTTTCCCACGCCGCCGCCGGAAAGCCGCCTGCCGCGCAGCTGGGTCATGCTGGTCGCGCTGATCATCGCGGTCGGGGTCTATAGCGCCTGGTATTACGCCAACCATCGCGACCGGCTCTACGCCCCGCGTACCGCGACGCCGCCGACAACCCAGACGGTGCCGAAGGCAAGCGTACCCGCGCCCGCCGCAGCCTCCCACGCCGCGGCACCCGCCGCTGCCCCGAGTGCGCCCACCGCCGCATCTGGCGCTGCTCCGGCGACCGCGGCCGGAACGGCAAGCAACGCTTCGGCCCACCCGGCAGCGCCCGCGAGCGCGCCAACCAAGACGCCACCGGCACCGGCCCAGACCACCCCGCCGGCAAGCCCGCCCGGGGACCGCTGGAAGGCAAATTTCCTCCTTAGCCGCCGCCCCGCCCCTCCCCCGGCAATCCTCCCAAACGGGCTGAGCCCCCCCGGCGCCCCGCGTTTCGCCGCAATTTGGACAGGTCCCGAGCGCCGGCGGGCCCCACCGGAGCACGGTCGCCGGTTGTCGAAAACCATCCGCAGCCCCGCGACCGGGGCGTCCAGAACCGGGCGGCTGAGCCGCGCAGTCGCCGCCGACAGCGCGGAGAAGCCAACGGTGCGGAGGAAGCGAGACAGCCGTCCCCGAGTGTGCGGAAATATGGTCCGCCCACGGATGGTCCCCGGATCGGGTAGAGCGGCGCTTTAGCGCCGCGAACTTCCGGCCCCCAAAACACTGGGCTTTAGCCCCGGTGCCCGGCCGGAAACACCTCGCGACCGGTGCGCCCGCGTTTTTCAACAACCTCGTCCCCTGCTGTCAACTCCCCCTGCGCTGCAACCCCGGCCGCAAACTCAAGGCGCGCATTCTTCACCGCCCGTCGGCGACGCCCTCGTCCGCGGCGCGGCAGCTTGGAGACGCTCCGACCGAGCGCCAGCAGGCCACCCAAGCAGGCCCCCCAGCAGGCCTATGTTGCCGACCGTCGAAGCCCAGTCGCAGCTCCGCAACGCGGGGCGTCCAGAACTAGGCGGCTGAGTCGCTATCCTGGTAGGGAGGAGGAATCCAGAGATGGCAAGCAAACAGACGCAGGAGATGCCGCGGCGGCGGTTGGGCAAATTGGAGGTTTCGGCCCTGGGCTTGGGCTGCATGGGCATGTCGGACTTTTATGCCGGCCATGGCTCCGCGGCTGAGGCCGAAGCCATTCAAGTCATTCACCGCGCCTTGGACATCGGCGTCCATTTTCTGGATACCGCCGACATCTACGGCGTCGGCCGCAACGAGGAGTTGGTCGGGCGGGCGCTGAAGGGCCGCCGCTCCCAGGCCGTCCTGGCCACCAAATTCGGCAATGTCCGCGGCGCCGATGGCAGCTTTTTAGGCGTCAATGGCCGGCCGGAATATGTCCGCCAGGCCTGCGACGCCAGCCTCCGCCGCTTGGGCGTCGAAACCATTGATTTGTATTACCAGCACCGCGTGGACCGCAACGTGCCCATTGAGGAAACCGTCGGCGCCATGGCCCGCCTGGTCGAGGGCGGCAAAGTCCGCTTCTTGGGCTTGTCGGAGGCCGCTCCGGAGACCATTCGGCGCGCCCACCGCACCCATCCCATCTCTGCCTTGCAGACCGAGTATTCCCTCTGGACGCGGGATCCGGAAACCGGCGTCCTCCCCGTTTGCCGCGAGCTGGGCATCGGCTTCGTCGCCTACAGCCCCTTGGGCCGCGGCTTCCTCAGCGGCGCCATCCGCTCCGTCGCCGACCTCCCGGAAGGCGACTGGCGGCGGCAAAATCCCCGCTTCCAAGGCGAAAATCTGCGTCGTAATCTGGCTTTGGTCGAGCGCGTCGAGGCCGTGGCCCGCGACAAAGGCTGCACGCCGGCGCAACTGGCTTTGGCCTGGCTGCTGGCTCAGGGACAGGACATTGTCCCCATTCCCGGCACCAAAAAGCTGGCGCGGCTCGAGGAAAACGCCGCGGCGGCGGCCATCGCGCTCACCGCTCAGGAGCTGGAGACCTTGAACGAAGCGCTCCCGCCCGGCGCGGCCGCCGGCGAGCGCTACACCGAGGCGGGGATGCAGGCCGTCAACCTATAGGCGGGACGAGAGGCGCCAGGCGGCAGGGTCGTTACGCGGCTCGCGGCCGCCGCCCGGCGGTGCTGCGCGTAGTCCCGGTCTTTCCGCTGGCGGCGGCCCGGCTCCGCGTCTTGGCGCGCGTGCTGGTCGTTCGCACTGACCGGCTTCCGCCCGTGCCGCTGTTGCCCGCTTTGCCGCGGCCCCCGGCGGCCGCCCGGCCGCTCCGCCCAGCGGCTGCGCTCCGGCTGCTCACCGCGCTGCGGCCTCCCGCCGGGCTGCGTCCACGGCCCGTCGCGGCTTTGCTCTTGCCCCGCCCGGCGCCGCCCCTTCCCGCCAGCAAATTGATGCGCGTGCCGGCTCGAGCTGGCTTCCTAGGCGATTGCCGCCGTGCCTTGGCCTCCACCGTCTCCGGATAAACGATCTTGTGGAAGCGGCTGCCGGGCTTGTCGTCGTAGACCAGTTCCAGCCCTTTGCGGTCGAACACGGTGAAGAACTCCTCCCAGTCCACGGCGGTCAGTTCCTCCGCCCGTTGCGGTTCGAATTCGAATCGCAGCATGCCGCCGGTGCGGCTCACCACGGCGGGGCAGGCGCCGCGTTCTTGCGCCCAGCGCTGAATCTCTTCATGGTCGCGGGTAGTTTGCGAAGGCATGCTTGGCTCCGGCGCGCCCCTAGGCGCGCGCAACCCCCCGGTAGAAGCCTATCAGCACAGAAGGGTTGCCAGCGCCTTCGCTCGTGGCGGCAGCCGGAAAACGCCCGCCGTGCCGACTGAGCTCGCCGCGCCCGTCCGCGGCTTCGGCGTGGGAGCGGGCATCCGTTGTCGGCCGCCGCCGCCCCGCCGTCGGCGGCGGTTGAGCGCACCAGGCCCCCGAGCCGCGCTCACGGCGCTGCGTCGTGGCGGCGGCCGGATTCCCGGTCCGTCGCCCGCCTAGCTGTTGGATTCGCCGTTGCCGACGCGCTTGTAGCCGATCATGTCCTCGATCGTCGAGGTGGCGCCGCTGGGCGCATGGCGGTAGGCTTCCAGCGCTTCCCGGTCGCCGTGGTGCAGCATCGAGCGCAGGCTCAGGCCGACTTTCTTGTCGCTGGGGCTGAGCTTGATGATCTTGAACTCGTACTCATGCCCCACTTCCAGCGGCGCGCCACCGGTGAGTTCCGAGTTCACCTCGGAGTTGTGGCACAGCCCTTCGATGCCGTCCTGCAACTCCACGAAGGCGCCGAAAGCCGCGATCCGCACCACCTTGCCGGGCAGCACGTCGCCCAATTGCCGCGTCTCGAAGAAGCTCTCCCAGGCGTCGGGTTCGAGCTGCCGCATGCCCAGCGAGAGGCGCCGGTTTTCGGCGTCAATGCCCAGCACCTTGGCCCGCACCTTGTCACCCTTTTTTACCACCTCGGAGGGATGCTTGATGCGCTTGGTCCAGGAGAAGTCGCTGATGTGGATCAGGCCGTCAATGCCATCTTCCACCTCGACAAAGGCCCCGAAGTCGGTCAAATTCCGCACCCGGCCCTCGATGATCGTGCCCGGAGCGTAGCGCTCGTGCAGCGTCTCCCAAGGATTGCTCTGCGCCTGGCGCAGAGACAGCGACATGCGCCGGTCGCCGGGGTTCACCTCTAGCACCACGCATTCGATCTCGTCACCCGCGTTGACCAGCTTGCTGGGATGCTTGGCCCGTTTCGACCAGGACATTTCGGAGATGTGAATCAGCCCCTCGATGCCTTGCTCCAGCTCGACGAAGCAGCCGTAGTCGGTAATGCTGGCCACCTTGCCTCGTACCCGCGCGCCGATGGGATAGCGTTCCGCCGCGTCCGACCAGGGATCGGGCAGCAATTGCTTGAATCCCAGCGAGACCCGCATCTTCTCGCGGTCGAACTTGAGCACCTTGACGGTGATTTCGTCGCCCGGGCGAACCAGCTCGCCAGGATGGCCGATACGGCCCCAGGACAGATCGCTAACGTGCAGCAGCCCGTCCAATCCGCCGATGTCCACGAACACCCCGTAATCGGTGATGTTCTTGACCACCCCGCTGATAATCTCGCCCTCGGCCAGCGTGCCCAGGGTGTGGTCCCGCCGCAGCGCCACTTCCTCTTCCAGCACCGCCTTGCGCGAGACCACCACGTTGCCGCGCTTTTTGTTCAGCTTGATGATGCGGACCCGCACCTCCTGGCCCAGGTAGCCGTCCAGGTTGTGCACCGGGCGCAGATCAAGCTGGGAGCCGGGCAAAAACGCCTTGATGCCGATGTCGCAGGCCAGCCCGCCCTTGATGCGGGAAACGATATGGCCCTGGATGATGGTGTTTTGCTGGTGCGCCAGTTCCAGGTCATCCCACAGCCGCAGGCGCACGGCGCGCTCGTGGGAAAGCAGAACTCCGCGTTCCGGCTCCTCGCGTTCCACCACGACGTCAATCACGTCGCCGGGACGGACCGTGAGCTGGCCTTCCGCGTTGGTCAGCTCGCGGCTGGGAACAATGCCTTCGCTTTTCCGGCCGACGTCCACAATGACGGAATCGCCGGTGACTTTCAGGACCGTGCCTTTCAGGACTTCGCCTTCGGCGGCCTGGGTCTGTTGTTCGTAGTTTTCGAGGAGGGTTTGGAAATCTTCCATGGGTGGGATAACAGGGTTGGTCCGCCGGAGTGGCCAACGGGCCGTGGCGTGGCGATGTTTATGGCCCCGAGGGAAAGGCCGGGCCGCTGGCGGGAGGACCAGAGACGGGAAGCGGAAGCGGAACGTTAACTGATTTCCGCCACGATTTCCAGCAGGGTCACGGGCGCGCGGCGACCGGAATTCAGCGGGGGCGCAACCCTCATAATACGAGGCTTTCCCCGCCTCTGTCAACCGGCTTCGGAGCGCAGGCGCTGTCCGTTTCCCCCGGCCCCGGCGCCGCGTTCCGGCTATCGCCCGCCCGGCCCACCGTGGCCATCGGTGTGGCTGTGGGTCGCCTTATGCCGCTTGGCGGCGCGCCGTTTGGCGTGGGCGTCGGGCCCGTTGGCATTCGAGATGTCCAAATGCCGCGGTCGGGAGCGGGTGGCGGCGCCACTGTGGGCCAGCGCGGCGCTTTGCGCCGATCCCGTGACCTGGATGAAGTTGGCCAGCCGGTCCAACTCACGCCCCACGCGCGTCAAGTCGGCATTCAGCACCGCGCCCTCGCCATGACCGCCATGCGTGGCCACCACGGCGCCAGCCCGCAGCGCGACCTGATACACCGCATTCGCGTCGCGATACAGCCGGAACGCTTTGCCCACATCCTGCGGCGAGCGCACCACCGCTGCCACCAAGCCCGGCAGCGCCTGGGCAACGTTGCGGTTGATCGCCGCCACATCGGCGCGGTACTCCCTCCGGTGCTGGGAGCCGCCGTGAATGGAACGGGCGGGAATAGCGGACAGGGTGGTTTCCAGCCCTTGCACCGAGGCCAGCAGGGCGTTGGCCGAGGCGCTGGCATTGGCCGGGGCGGCGGGGGACGGTGTCGGCTTCTGCCCACGCGCCACACCCAGCAGGGCGGCCGCGATCACCGGCGCCAGCCAAAACGAATGCACACTAGATGCCCACTTCATCGCCATCACTCCTCTTCGGATTCTACCCTTCCCGCGGGCCATCCCACGCGTGCCGCCGCTCCGTGTACGCTGCGCCGGCTTCGCCGCCACCGTCCATGCTTCGTGATCGGCTCCCAAGCGCCGCGGCTGGCGGGGCTGGGGCCCGCGCCCATCATGGGTTGAGCACCTGTTCGTATAACGCCTCGTAGCGCGGAATGATGCTGCTGGCGCAGAAATACTCCTCGGCCCGCTGCCGTCCCGCCAGGCCCATGGCCCGCAGCCGCTCGGGGTCGCGCAGCAGGTCCACCGCCGCCGCCGCCATGGTGGTCACATCTCCCACCGGGAACAGGCAGCCGGTAACGCCGTCTTCCACCAATTCCGGCACGCCGCCGACGCGCGTGCCGACCGTGGGCACCTCATGCGCCATGGCCTCCAAAGCCGCCAGCCCAAAGGACTCCATCTCGCTGGGCAGCAACATCAAGTCGCTGACGCTCAGCAGGCGATGAATCGCGTCCTGCTTGCCCACGAAGGTCACGCGGTCGGCCACGCCCAGTTCCCGGGCGCGGCGCTCCGCCTGGCCGCGGTCCGGCCCGTCGCCCACCATCAACAGCCGCGCCGGCAACTGCGCCGCGACGCGCGCGAAAATTTCCACCGCGTCCAGCACGCGCTTAACCGGCCGGAAATTCGACAGATGGACCAGCAGCGGTTCCTGTGGCGGGGCGAAGCGCGCCCGCAACTCCGGCAGCGGTTGGCGATGATAGCGATCGCAGTTGACGAAGTTGGGAATGATCTCGATCGGCCGGTGAACGTCGAACTCCGTTTCCGTGGTTCGGCGCAGATACTCCGAGATCGCCGTCACCCCATCGCTGGCCTCGATCGAGAAGCGGGTGATCGGCAGATAGCTGCGGTCGGCGCCGACCAGCGTGATGTCCGTGCCGTGCAGGGTGGTGATGAACGGCAGGCGCCGCGCCTTGGTCATGGCGCGGGCCAAAAACGCGCTGACCGAATGCGGAATGGCGTAGTGCACATGCAGCAAGTCGAGCTTTTCGTTCTCCGCCACCTCCGCCATATGGCTGGCAAGCGCCAGCGTATAGGGCGGGTAATCGAACAGCGGATAGGTCGAGACCTCGACCTCGTGATAAAAGATGCGCGGCTGGTCGGTATTCAACCGGATCGGCTGGGCGTAGCTGATGAAGTGGATTTCGTGGCCGCGCTCGGCGAGTTCTCGGCCGAGTTCGGTGGCGACGATGCCGCTGCCGCCGTAGGTGGGATAGCAAGTGACGCCGATCCGCATGCCTTCAGGCTAGCAGGAGGTCTGGCTCACCCCACCGCGGGCGGCCATGCGGCGGTGGTTCGGAGCAGAAGCCCTGACGATTTTTATGGTGCGGAAAAGAGAAAGGCCGGCTCGCTTCCCCCCGGATGAGCCGGCCCGTCCTGACTGATCGTGCGCGTCTTGTTACGCGAGCGATGAGACGCCCTTTTGGAAGCATGCCGCTTGCCAAACCGGTGGGCCCGAGGAAGGCGGCGAAAAGTAAGGTGTTTTGCCCAGCCGGCCGGGCCGGTTCGCGATGCGGGCCCGTGCCCCCGTCACCTTTCGTTACGGTTCTGCCGCCGGGCGTGTCTTGGCCCCGGGCCAGTGCCGCCAAACAAAAAACCCGACGGCCAACACCAGCAAGGCCAGCACTGCGCTGTCGAAATCGTGGAATGAGCCGCTGATCTGCCGCCAGTGTTCTCCCAGGCGATAGCCGATGTAGGCCAGCAGCCAGCACCAAGGCAGCGAGCCGAGGAAGGTGTAGGCATGGAACTTGCCCAACGGCATCCGGCCAATGCCCGCGGGCAAGGCGATGAAGGTCCGCACCACCGGCAGCATGCGGGAGAAGAAGACCGTGGCTTCGCCGCGGCGGAGAAACCAGCGCTCCGCCAAATCCAAATCATGCCGCCGCAGCAGCAGCCAGCGGCCATGCCGCTCCAGCCAGGGACGGCCGCCGTGGGCGCCCACCCAATACGCCACTGCGGAGCCGAGATTGCAGCCCAGGGCGCCGACCACGGCGATCACGGCCAGATCAAAGCGCCCTGTCCAGGCCAAGTACCCAGAGAAGGGCAGGATGATTTCCGAGGGCAGGGGAATGCAGGCCGACTCAATGGCCATCAGCAGCAAAATGCCGCCGTAGCCGAGGTGGGAAATGACTTGGATGATGGCACTCCCCAGCGTGGCTGCGATTCGTGCGCTCAGCGCGGGGGTGGCTGCCGCCAGCAGCGCGGTCATGATTCCGTCGGAGCCGAAGAACTTTCGTTGAACTCAGCGGATTCCTGCGTATAACCGGGCAGGGGAGCGCTGCCGGGGCGCAGCTTCATGCGCACCGTCTCCTCCCCCTCGACGCGGCGCAGAATGGCGAAGCGGTCGAACAACTCGGCGTACACGCGGGTGACCAAGAAATGGGAGCCGGTGGCGTCTTGCCGCCAAATTTGGCCGGCGGCGATAGTGGCTTGTGGCATGGCGATTCCCTTCCAGTTTAGCCGACCCCCCGCGGCCGCGCCCCGGCCGAGGGAACAGGTGGCGGCAGGATCCTCCCCCGCTTGGGTGGTCGCGCGGCCTCGCGGCCGCCGCTCCCTGGCCCGCTCCGGCGCGGCCGGCGGTCCTGGCCTCCGGGCCACCGCTGCCCGCTCGCGGGGCCGCGCCTTTTGCCCGGGGGGCAAAACAGGCGCGGAAAGGCCGCGAAACTCCCGGCGCGCCCAAGGCGCGCAGAAGAAGGCCGCGGCTCGCCTAAGCAAGGGAAGCGGCGCAGCACCCAGCGAAGCGCCGGCTGGGCTGGGGCGAACGGGGCCCCGGCCCAGCCCGGCGCGCAAGCGGGACGCGCGGCGCAGCCGCGCTGGGGCCCGCGCCAATCAATGTACGGGTACAATGCCGCTGTGCTTCGCCGCATGCTGCTCGTCACCGCCGCCGCGGCGTTTTTGGCGGCCGCCGCCTTCGGCGCCGGATCCCGGCCCGCGCCCTTTCGCCATTTCCGCGTCACGGTGTACATCCCCGTCAATATCCTGCAGCGCATGGCTGCCCATCCCGGGTGGATGCAAAGCCGCTGGCGCACC
>OFHJ01000427.1_pt1 | contig 16351 bp, 12 predicted proteins | sample 1522001 | NCBI WGS metagenome assembly OFHJ01 (sample SAMEA2464838, study PRJEB22497) | soil metagenome | biome: Grassland; feature: Farmland; material: Clay | place: Australia | collected 2013-02-01 | depth 1.2 m | reverse complement strand
CCGACGCGCCGCCCGGCATCGGGCCATTGGACGCCGTCGGCCACCACCGCGACCGCGTGCCCGCCGTCGGCCAACCGCTCGACGATGCCCTCCGTGAGCGGCGTCACCTCGTCGGTCCCGAACGCGATCCGCACGCTCCTCCACGGTAGCGAGGGGAGACGCCGCGCGGGGGGGACACGGGAGTGAATGGTTTGGGGGGCCCGGGGGGAGTTGCTGTTTTCCTTGCGCCTGGGGGGGGGTAATCCTTTAATTTCCCCTACCCGCCTCTACCGCCGGCCGGAATGGCGCCACTGGTTTGGGCCCTACCGCCGGCCGTACCGGGACCACTACCATCCGGTGGCCTTTTCCCGCGACTATGTGCGGCATATCGCCGGATGGTATGCGCAGAAACACCCCGACGAGGACTTCGCCGAAACTTTCGCCGTATGGCTGACGCCGGGATCCGGTTGGCGGGAGAAATACCGTCATTGGCCGGCGCTGGGCAAGCTGGAGTATGTGGAGCGGGTGGCGGCGGAGGTGGGAGCACGGGTGCCGGTGCTGCGCCATGGGCGTCCCGACTTCACGGTGCGGGAGATGAAGATGACGGTCGGCGAGTTCTACCGCGCGGCGGCGGCGGAACTGCCCGCCGTGGCCGCCGATCCGGCGATGGACGCGGATTTGCGCGATATTTTTCCGCCGGTGCGGAACGCGCGGCGGCGGGCGGCGGACATGGTGCGGGAGCACCGCAAGGCGCTGACGGATAAGGCGGCGTATTGGACCGGCGTGCGGCGGCCGGCGGTGAAACGGCTGGTGGAAGCCATCGAGGGCCGCCTGCGCGGGCTGGACCTGCGTGCGGAGCGGCGCCGCGAGCGCGAGCATTTGACCGAACTGGCGACCTTCATCACCGCCATGGCCATGCAAGGCATGGCGGCGCCGCAGGCGATTGGGAGCCATAGCCGCCGCCCGCCAGGCGGCGCGGGCCCCGGCGCCCAACCGCCGCGGCTGGGCGCGGGCCGCCGCGGCACGGGCAACGGCGGGCAGGAGCCGGCGGCATGACCGCGGCCAAGCTCAAAGTCGCGGTGCTGTACGACGGATGGGGCGAGGAAGACGCCGCCGCGCCCGCCCCGCGAAGTTCCCGCCGCCGCAAGCGCGACAAACCGGATCACGAAGAGATCTTCGAGGCGCTGGAGAAGCTCGGCCACGAGCCGTTCTACCAACTGCTGGACGGCCGCAATGCCTCCCTCTGTGCGCTGGCCAAGATGGAAGCCGACGTCATCTTCAACCTGACCGAGTCCTACGCCGGCGACGACACCAAGGACATGCAGATCGCCGGCTTTTTGGACCTGCTGGGCACGCCCTATACCGGCGCCGGCCCGCACGCGCTATACCTGGCCCAGGACAAGGCGCTGGCGAAGAAAATGTTCGCGTTCCACGGCATCAAGACGCCGTTCTTCGCCACCTCCTACCGCGGGCGGCTGGATCATGCGCACGACATCGAGTTTCCGCTGATCGTCAAGCCGGTCTCCGAGGACGGCTCCATCGGCATCGAGGCGGATTCGGTGGTGGGCAGCATCAAAGAATTGATGGAGCGGATTCATTACATTCATGACAAGTTCGATTCGCCGGCCCTGATCGAGGAATACATCGAAGGCCGGGAGATCTACGCCTCCATTCTGGGCAACGAAGATCCGGCGGTGCTGCCGCTGGTGGAGCTGGATTTGTCCAAGCTGCCGGAGGGCACGCCGCGCATCGCCAGCGCGGAGGTGAAATGGGAAAAGGAGACGGAAAGCTACCGCGTGACCAAGTCGGCGCCGGTGGAGGATTTGCCCGAGGCGACGGCCAAGCGGCTGGAGGAAACCGCCTTGGCGGCCTATCGCACGCTGAAGCTGCGCGACTATGGGCGCATTGACATGCGGCTGACCAAGCGCAATGAGATTTATGTGCTGGAGGCCAACCCTAACCCGTGGCTGGCGAGCGGGGCGGAGTTCGCCATGGCGGCGAAGAAGGCGGGGCGGTCGTACTGCGATTTGATCGCGGAGATCGTCGCCCTGGCGCAGGCGCGCGGCTAGGCGCCGCCGACTGTTTACTAGTTTGTCAATTGCCCGGTGGCGCGGAGGCGCTTAAGCTGAGGCCCATTGGGTGGTAGTGAGGGCATGAACGCTGCGGGCAGCAGCAACGGCAGGCCGAACGGGAACGGCGCGCCGACCTGCGTATTGCTGGTCGAAGACGACGCGCTGGTGCGCGAGTCCATTCGCGAGCATCTGGAGCGGCGCAATTACGTCTGTGTCGAAGCGGCCAGCGGGGCCGAGGCGCTGCAGTTGCTGCAAAGCCAAAACCCGGACGTGATCGTCACCGATATCGCCATGCCGGGCATGAACGGCATTGAGTTTTTATTGAAAAGCCGGGCCCTGGGCTGCCGCCTGCCGGCCATTTTGCTGACGGCGGTGAACGATACGTCGGTGCTGGCGCTGGGGCGGGACGCGGGAGCGTTTTGCTCCCTGGCCAAGCCGCCGGATTACGCCCAACTGGACGCCATGATCCAGCGCGGGCTGGCGCTGAGCCAATAGCGCCGCGGGCCAGGACCCTTGCGAAATGGCGCGGGCCGTGATAAGCTCAGTTCTTCTATTGAACTTCTGCGGATGGACCGCATCGGGTTCAATTCCCTCTCACCGCCCGTATTTTACGTTGCGCCCGCCAGCGGCGCCCCGCCCATGGTGGCGGGGCGGCGGAAGGAAGTAAAGGCCGCGGGGCAGCGCAAACCTACCTGAAAAGGCGGCGGGGCGATTCTCAGAATCGGCCGTCGCGGTGCGTGTTTCCACTCGCATGACCATCGCGGAACTGAAGGAAAAAAACATCACCGAATTGGCTCGGATTGCCCGCACGCTGGAGCTGCCCGGCGCCAGCGGGATGCGCAAGCAGGACTTGATCTTCAAGATTCTGCAGGCGCAGAGCGAAAAAGAGGGGCATATCTTCGCCGAAGGCGTGCTGGAGATTTTGCCCGACGGCTACGGCTTCCTGCGATCGCCGGACTACAACTATCTGCCCGGCCCGGACGACATCTACGTCTCGCCGTCGCAGATCCGCCGCTTCGACCTGCGCACCGGCGACACCATCTCCGGGCAGGTGCGGCCGCCGCACGAGGGGGAGAAGTACTTTGCCCTGGTGAAGGTGGAGGCGATCAACTTCGCCTCGCCGGAGGAAGCCCGCAACAAGATCCTGTTCGACAACCTGACCCCGCTCTATCCCAATGAGCGCATCAAGCTGGAAACGGTGCGGGAGAACATCTGCGGGCGGATCATGGACTTGCTGACGCCGATCGGCAAGGGGCAGCGCGGACTGATCGTCGCCCCGCCGCGCACCGGCAAGACCATGCTCTTGCAGTCCATCGCCAACTCCATCACCGCCAATCATCCGGAAGTGGTGCTGATGGTGCTGCTGATTGACGAGCGGCCGGAAGAAGTGACCGACATGCAGCGGACGGTGAAGGGCGAAGTGATCAGCTCCACCTTCGACGAGCCGCCCTCGCGCCACGTGCAGGTGGCCGAAATGGTCATCGAGAAGGCGAAACGCCTGGTCGAGCACAAGCGCGACGTGGTCATCTTGTTGGATTCGATCACGCGCCTGGGCCGCGCCTACAACACCGTGGTGCCGCCTTCCGGTAAGGTGCTCAGCGGCGGCGTGGACTCCAACGCCCTGCAACGGCCGAAGCGGTTCTTCGGCGCGGCGCGCAACATCGAGGAAGGCGGCTCGCTGACCATCATCGCCACCGCGCTCATCGATACCGGCAGCCGCATGGACGAGGTCATCTTCGAGGAGTTCAAGGGCACCGGCAACATGGAGATCATCCTCGACCGGAAATTGGTGGATAAGCGCGTCTTTCCCGCCATTGATATCCAGCGCTCCGGCACCCGCAAGGAAGAACTGCTGATCCCGAAGGACGACCTGAACCGCATCTGGGTGCTGCGCAAGGTGCTCACCCCCTTGTCCGTCACCGAGTCCATGGAACTGCTGCGCGACAAGCTGCTCAAGACCAAGGCCAACGCCGACTTCCTCTCCGCCATGAACACGATGTAATTGGCGCGGCCGGGCGCCGGCCGGGCGAAGCCAGCCGCAGCGCCGAGCCGCGCTCGGGCCCGCACGGGCGCCCAGCGCTATAGCTTCAGCAGGGGCGCAGGGGCGACCCTGCGGTACCACTGGGCGCACTGACAGCCGGCGGCCCTCGGCCACCTGTGGGCTTTGGGTAGTAGGCGCGGCCTAAGCTGGCCGACGTAGCCCTGGAACAGCGTCCGCTCGCTGGCGAAGTCCTCCGCGTCCCCGGACTCCAGCTCAGCGTAACGGCGGAAGATCGCGGCGTACAGGTCCGCAATCTGGACCAAGCCAGCGTGGTGTGATTTGACCGTAAAGGCCACGTCGAAGAGCTGCCCCAACGCCCCGCGCCGCGCCACGCCACCGTAATAGGAGCACGCCCAGCTGGTCGGCTGCCACAGCGCGCCGTTTAGCGTCGCGACGTCCTTTCCCTCGTCGAGGACGAGGAGGGTCACCCCCTTCCCCCGCTTCAGCCCCGCGTGCGCGCACTGGACCTGGAGAGTCAGGTGCAACGCTGCGGCCACCCACGCGTCAGCGACCTCCGGGATCGGTGCGCTGCCGCCCTTGTGTGCGGCTTTGTCGATCGCGGCGAGAGCGAGGGTGTGCTTGCGGTTCGTCACCCAATCGCAAAGCAACTGCGCGATGGCCTTGCGCAGCTCCGCGTCGAGCTTCTTCCAACCGTCGCTGCCGGCGAGGAGCTTGCTGTCCTTGAGCTCCCTGAGGTTACCCGGGTAAAGCGAACCCGGGTCGCCCAAGATCTTAGAGAACTCGGCGCGTGTCGCGCCGACCCGCTGGAGGTCCGCAATAACCCCGACCATCACCAGGTTAGCGGAGCCGGGGTGCGTCCCGCTCTCGTCCGCGTAACAAACCTTCACGGGGCCACGTTCTACACCGGCCGCGCCGCGCGGGCGCAGGGCCCGGTGCCCCGGGCCCCGGGCGGTACACTGTGGTGTGCCGGAAGCCGGAGGTTTGATTGCGCCGACGATAGACCGCCAAGCGGCGCGGTATCGCGCCAACCAGGCGGCGATGGCGGCGCTGGTGCGGCGGATCCAGAAGGACCGCGCGGAGATCGCCCAAGGCGGGGGCGTGGGGGCGATCCGGCGGCAGCATGACAAAGGCCGGCTGACGGCGCGGGAACGCATCGCCATTCTCTGCGACGCGGATACTTCATTTCAAGAATTGGGGCAGTTCGCCGCCTTCGGAATGTACGGGGAGTGGGGCGGTGCGCCGGCGGCGGGGGTGATCTGCGGGCTGGGGCGGGTGGCCGGGCGGCTGGCCATGCTGATCGTGAACGACGCCACGGTGAAGGCCGGGGCGTTTTTCCCGATGACGGCGAAGAAAGTGATCCGGGCGCAGAACATCGCCTTGGCCAACCGGCTGCCGGTCATTTATTTAGTGGATTCGGCGGGGATTTTCTTGCCGCTGCAAGAAGACGTCTTTCCCGACACGGATGATTTCGGCCGCGTCTTCCGCAACAACGCCGTGCTGTCGGCGCGGGGGATTCCGCAGATCACCGCCATCCTGGGCAGTTGCGTCGCCGGTGGGGCGTATCTGCCGGTGATGTGCGACACGGTGATCATGACCGAGGGCAGCGGGTTGTATTTGGCCGGGCCGGCGCTGGTGCAGGCGGCGATCGGCCAGCGCGTCAGCAGTGAGGCGTTGGGCGGGGCGAAGATGCACGCGCAGGTCAGCGGCACGGTGGATTACCGCGAGGCCGACGACCGCGCCGCGCTGGCGCGCATCCGCGGCCTGGTGGGGCGGTTCGCGCCGCCGCCGGCGCCGCCCTTCGACCGCATCGCCGCCGAGGCGCCGAAGACGGCGGCGGAGGATTTGTACGGTCTGTATTCCGCCGATCCCCACCAGCCCTATGACGTCCGCCACATTCTCGCGGCGGTGCTGGACGGCAGCCGGCTGGACGAATACCGCGCCGAGTTCGGGCAGACGCTGGTCTGCGGCTACGGGCGCCTCGGCGGCTTCGCCGTGGGCGTGGTCGCCAACCAGAAGCTGCCCATCCGCCGCGCGGACAAGCGCATCGAATTCGGCGGGGTGATCTATCCGGAGAGCGCGGACAAGGCGGCGCGGTTCATCATGGACTGCAACCAAAACCATATTCCGCTGCTGTTTTTCCATGACGTGAACGGCTTCATGGTGGGCAAGGAGGCGGAGGCGGCGGGGATCATTCGCGCCGGGGCCAAGATGGTGAATGTGGTTGCCAACAGCGTGGTGCCGAAGATCAGCGTCATCCTGGGCGGCAGTTTCGGCGCGGGCAATTACGCGATGTGCGGCAAGGCCTACGATCCGCGGTTCATTTTTGCCTGGCCCACGGCGCGCTACGCGGTGATGGGCGGCGAACAGGCGGCGCAGACGCTGCTGGAGATCAAGGTCCGGCAACTGGAAAAAGAGGGGCGGAAGCTGGCGGAGGCGGAGCGGGAAGAATTGCTGGCGGCGATCCAGGCGTCGTACGAGGAGCAGACGGAGATTCGCTACGGCGCGGCGCGGCTGTGGGTGGATGAGGTGGTGGACCCCGTCGAAACGCGGGACCGGCTGATCGCGGCGCTGGAGGCGGCGGCGCTGAACCCGGAGATTCCACCCTTCCGCACCGGCGTATTACAGACCTAGGCGGCGCGGCCGCGTGATCGGCAGGGAAGCAGGGGCGAGGAAGCAGCGCGATGAAAAAGTGGCTGGCGATTTCGGCGGCGGCGGGCGGAATGGCGGCGGCGGGCGCGGCCTGGCAGGCGGTGGAAGCGCGCCAAGACCGGCGGCGGTTTCCCCCGCCGGGGGAGTTGTTCACACTGCCGGACGGCCGGCGCCTGCACGCGATCGGCAGGGCCGGACCCCGCGTAGCGGAATTGACGGTGCAGGCGCTTGGCGATCCGGCGCCGGGAGCAACGGCGGGGAGCGGGGCAGCCGCGCCCACGGTGGTGTTCGAGGCGGCGCTGGCCGCCAGTTCCATTGGCTGGGAGCGGGTGCTGTCCGGCGTTGCCGCGGACGCGCCGGTTTTCGCCTATGACCGCGCTGGGATGGGATGGAGCGACGCGCCGCCGCGCGGCTCGGGCGGGCCGCGGACGGGGCGGGAGCTGGTGGAGGATCTGCGGGCGCTGCTGGCCGTGGCCGGGGTGCCGCGGCCCATCATCCTGGTGGGGCATTCCTATGGCGGGCTGCTAGCGCGGTTATATACGGCGTTGTATCCGCGGGAGGTGGCGGGCCTGGTGTTGGTGGATGCCGCTGCGCCGGAGCAATGGACGGCGATCAGCCCGCAGGACCGGCTGCGCCTGAAGGTCGGGCGGCATTTGGCGGGCCGCGGCGTATGGGCGGCGCGGCTGGGCGTGGCGCGGCTGGTGATGGAATTGGCGCTGGCGCGCCGCGCTGGCGGCGCGGCGGGTCCCGGCGCCGGTGCGCCGGAGGCGGTGGCGGGCGCGGACGGCGCGGACTCGACGGGGTTGGCGGCGGGCGGGCAAGCGGCGGGTTCCGGGCCGCGGCGCGCGTTCCGGCCGGTCCCTGAGACCGCCGCCCGCGCCGTGGTCACAGCCGTCACCTTTGGCATTCTGGGTCCGTCGGACCGAGGACTGCTGACGCCGGTGGCGCACCTTTCGCCGGCGCTGCGGCAAACGCTGGCGCGGCTATGGATCCAGCCCAAATTTTATGCCGGCATCCGCGAGCAGCTCGCCGCGCTGCCGGGGCTGGCCGCCGAGGTGCAGGCGCGGGAGCGGCCGCTGGCGATTCCCCTGGGCGTAATCAGCGCCAGCGAGCCGTCTGCCCAGCGCATGGCCGAGCAGGAGCGGGCGGCGCGGCTGTCGCCCCTGGGCTGGCATGTGGTGGCACCGCCCTGCGGCCATTGGGTGCAGTTGGACCAGCCGGAATGCGTGATTGCGACGGTGCGGCGGGTGGTGGCGCAAGCGCGGGCCTGAGCATTCCCTAGCCCGGCGGCGGCCTTGGCGGGGCGCCGACCGGCGCTGGCTAGCGGCCGGTTCGAAGCACCGTCCGGGGCTAGAACTCGATTTGCGGCGGGGCCAGCGCCAAGCTGCCTTCGGCGGGAAGGCTTTCGACGCGCAGGCCGGCGGTGCAAAAGACCGCGCGGACCTCAAGCGCCGGATCGTCGGCGGACAGGCCCAGGGCGGACAGGCGGACGCGAACCTCCAGGATACGATGCAGCGCGGCGTCGGCATCGCCGGAAGCGAACTCCGGCGTGGCGGACAGGCCGCGCAGTTCGCCGCGGGAAATTTCGCACTCCATCCGGCGCTCCTGGCCGGCGGCGAACAGCTCCAGGTGCACCTCGCCGGCCAGTTCACTTACCGCGGCGGCGAAATCCAGGCGGAAAAAGGCACAGTCCGCACTGTAGCCGGCGTAGAGTGCGGCGAGAACGTTGCGGCGGCCGTGCATGGCGGCGGCGCGTTCATTGGTGTGCACCTCGGCGGCGCCGAGCCATTCGAAATAACTGGTCACCCGGCCGTCCACCTGGGGATGGATCAGCCCAGTGGCGGGCGTGAACTCGACAGGGGCGCGCCAACCGGCGGGGATGGGGGCCAGCAGCCTGGCGGGCGGGGTCCGGCCCAATCGGGAGTAGACGGCGCTCAGCAGGGAGCGGTACAAGGAATCGAATTCGCCGGCGTTTTGGGATTCGTGCTCCGGACCGTACCACCAGGTCCAATCGCTGCCTTCGGCGGCGAGCACGGCCTCATAGGCGGCGGCGTGATCGCTGGAGTCGGGCGACGGCCCGATCGCGCGGCGGGCCGCGGTCAGCAGATCCCAGGCTTGGTTGTCTTCTTCGCCGCCGATCCAAATGTCAAAGTTGCCGTCAATCCAGGAGCCGGGGGCCAGGCGGGAAAGCCGCGGCGAGGAACGGGCAACCGCCTCGGACATGGTGCAGGTGTTGATGTCTGGAGCGGAGGTGATCTGGTGGTAGAAAGCCCGGAGGAAGGGACGGCCGGAACGAGGGTAGTATTCCCAGGCGTTCTCGCCGTCCAAAATCACCGCCACCACCGGTTCCTGGCCCGCGGCCAGCGCCGGGGCGGCGGCGCTCCGCAGGCGGCGGACAAAATCCTCCGCCGCCTGCTGCGGCGGCGTTTGGGAATATACGAATCCGATCAGGTCGGAAAGGACGCGATCGCGGAACAGAATCCTGATCTCGCCGCCGCCGGCTGCCAGACGATAGGGCGAATACAACTGGGCGGCATTGGAGACTTGGCCGGCGGAATCGCGGTCGAAGCGGCTGCCCAAGGAGCGGGCAAGAATTTGCTCGTCGCTGGCGATCCAGTGGAATCCGAGATCGGCGGCGATCGCGGCCATGTCGGCGGAGACCCCGCCTTCGGAGGGCCACAATCCTGCTGGCGGCGCGCCGAACACCTCGGCGTGCAGCGTCTGGGCGCGAAGGAGCTGTTCGCGGGCGTCCGCCGGGCAATGAAATCGCTGCCGGGGCAGCTTGACGCCGGGATGGGCGCTGGCCGCGATGTCGGTATCGCAGAGCAACGGCAGGATGGGATGGTAGAAGGCCGAGGTGGAAAGTTCGGCTTGGCCGTTCGCGGCCAACTGCCGGTAGGAGGGCAGGACCGCGGCGATCCACTGCTGTTGCGCGGCGCAGACGGCGTCGCGATGCTCGGGGCGGAAGTCCCGGCCGCGCGCCACCCAACCGCGCGCCGGCTCCTGTTCCAGCCAATATTCATCTACCCAGGCCAGTTGGCTCAGCACCTGGAGGTCCTGCAATTCGCCGCTGCTGAAATGGCGGGCGGCATGCTTGGCGTTCCAGTTATCCTGGCGCAGTTTGGCCAGCAGCTCGGCGTACCGTGGATAGCGGCCGATGAGGTGGTGGGGATGGGCTTGGAAAAAGTAGCGCAGCAAAAATTCCCGGCCGGCGGCATCCATTTGCTCCACCGGTGTCCGCGCCGCGCGCAGGAACGGGTCGTCGGCTTGCCCGCTGGCGTAATCCTGCAGTTGCCGCACCAGGGAAGGCACCAGGTTGAAAGTGACCTTGAGGTTGGGAAACTCGCTCACCAACCGCGCCATGCCGTAGTAATCCTTCAATGCATGCATGCGCGTCCACGGCAAGCGATACTCGCCGCTTTCTGGGTCCTTGTAGAGCGGCTGATGCATGTGCCACAAGATGGCGAGGTGGATCATGACGAGCGTTCGGGGGCGGACTTCGGCGGGGCGGCGGCAATGGGCCGTCGGCCTATTCTAGGCGGTGCGGGGCGTGGCGCCGGGCAACAAAAGGCGAAGAAAGGCGCGAATCTGCGCCGGGGCATAGCCAGCCGCCACGAAAAAGCCGGTAACGATGGCGAACCAGGCGGCGGCGTCAAGCGTCAGCGGCAGTCGGGGCGCGGTTAAGGCCAAACCACTGCCAGCGGCCAAGCCCAGCCAAAACACGGCATAGCCGCGCGGAAAGGGCAAGTGCAGGCCGCCGCGGCGGACGAAATAAACCGAGGCTAGATGGTGGGCGAGTTCCGAGGCCGCCCACGCCCACACCGCGCCGGCCAGCCCCTGCGTCTGCCAAAGGCTGGGAAACAGCGCCACGAAGACGACCAGCCGGAAGATCTGCGCCACGGTCGAACGCTGCGGCTGTCCGATGGCGGAAAAGATGGTGTTGTACAAATGGCTGGCGGCGAGGATGGCGGCCGCGGGCGCGGCGACGCGCAACATCGGGGCCAGGCCATGATACGCCGGGCCGAAAATCGCCACCATGGGGCGGGCGAATAACATCAGGAAAAGGGAGAGAACCAGCGCGGCCAAAAGGAGCACTTGGCTGGTGGCTTCGGTCAGCGACGCCACGGCGGGGTAACCACCTTGCGCTAGGGCATGGGTCAGGGCAGGAAGCAGGGTGTCGAGCAGAATGTCGAGCAAGGTGGGAATGATCGTAACCAACGTCATCAGCGCGACATACAAGCCCAACTGTCGCAGACCGCCCCAATGCAGCACCAATAAACTGTCCAGGCTGGCGCTGAGGAAGCCGATGGCGCTGTTGCCTTGCAAACTGAGCGTGTAGCGCCAAAAGCCCGCAGGCAGCGGAAACGACCGCAGGAAGTGCAGCGGCCGCATCCGCCGTCCGGCGGCGGGCGAAGACGTCGGGGTCGCCCGCCAGAAAAGCCACAGGCCGATACTGGCCATGACCGCCGCGAGCGTCAAATAAATGCCCCACACGAGGTAGAGATAGTCGCGGGCCAAAATGCCTCGGGCGGTGAAGAATAGCGCGGCGTAGATCACAAAGGAGCCGATTGTCACCGCCCGGCCGAGCATCTGCGCGGGGGCGATCTCCAGCAAGCCCTTGAGCGCCGCGGTGGAAAGCGACAGGGCAATATAGATGGGCGAGAGCCAGATCAAGATGACCTGAAAGCGAGCGCCGCCCACCGGCCCGAACAGCCAGCGCAATCCCTGCGGCCAAAGCCACGCCACCGCGAACCATGGAACCAGGGCCGCCAGGACGATGGCGCCGTATTGCACCAGAAAGGCGCGGCGGCGGCGAGGCGGAAGCCGGGGAAGGAACTGAATCAACACGGCGTTGCCGCCGAGGAGCAGGAACGTGGAGACCAGCCGGACGTAGATCAGCAGCAGGCCGAAGGCGCCGATCACCTGCGGCCCGGTGCGCGCCAGCATGAGCCGCGTGGCGTAACCGAGCGGCATGGCCAGGGCCGACAACCATAGCGTCCAGCGCAAGCCGCGGACGATCGGTCCATGCAGTTCCCGCGGCAGGGCGGAAAGATTGGAATGGGACGGGCTAGTGGCCATGGGCTAAGGCCCGTATCGCGCGCAGTTGGCGGCGAAAAGCCCAAAGCAGGGTGCGGTTGGCGGCGGCGACCTCGCCGGTGAAGCTGGCCGCAATGGCGTGACGGGACGGAGCCGTCTGGTCAATGCCGCGCAATCCCGCGGCGGTGGGCATTGGGGCGGAAACAGTGCACGGATGGATGGGTCCATAGGGACGGCCGGAGAGGGACACCAGACCCCAATTGGCTTTCTCGCCCCATGAGTCGGCCCAGTCCCACAGCTTGGCGCCGGCGACACGAGGACGGTCAAAGTCGCGTTGCAATTGGGCCGCGTAGGCAGCGCCTCGGGCCGCCTGAGTGGGCAAGCCGTTGGCGCCGTGGCGGGCATAGGCGGCCAAATCGCTATCGGCGTTGGCGGTAAAGCCCATCCAGGTGACAAACGGCCGGTTGGGCGCCGCACGGAGGGTTCGCAGATAGACTTGTGCGGAGCCGAAGCTGGCTTGTACCACATCGTCGTATTGGGCGGCTGCGGCGAGAATTTGCGGCCGGGTGAGTCCACGCCAGCCGTTGAGCGTGGCGGGACCGAAAACCAAATGGCCGGGTCGGTAGCGGCGCACGGCAGCGGCCGTGACCGAAAAGAAATGATCGGCGAAATCGCGGAGGAAGGCGTTCAGGTCGGCGCGCACCGCCGGCCTCGCGGTCGCCAGGTTGACGTCATCGTGGCCGACCCAGGGGTCGCGGCCATCTTCGTCCAACAATCCGGAGCCACGGCCATAGCCTCCTTTGTCGCCGAAGCGGCTGTAGGCGGCGTGCCAGGCTCGATTCAGCGCTTGAATGGTTCCATAGCGGTGGCGGAGCCAGCGGACGAGGGCGTATTTGGTAAATACCCGGGGATCGCGATAGCGAACGCCGAGGGCGGCGTTGCTGGTTTGGCGGAAGTTGGTGCAGAGCGCGATCCAGCCGATGTTGGAACTGGATTTGCCCGCGGGGTGAGTGGGCAGGCCGCCGCCGGGTCCGAAACCCCAGAGGCTATCGGTGTCGCCAACCGCCGTTCCAATCAGCCACGGAGATGCCGCCAGCGCCGGGGATGTGTCGGCTTCGGCTTGGCGGTTGGCGTAGATGGCGAAGTTGGGATCGAAAACATCGGGAAGCGGATCGCCGCGGTAGTTATGGTATTGGGCGTCGAGGCCCGCAACGAGGTTTTTCACCGGCCCCGGGGCGTAGTGATGGCGATTGGTGAGGCTGTACCACCCGGGCCGGAGCAAGTCCACGAAGGGCAGCGGATCGCGGCGGTTGCGGGGACCGTAGCGCGACAAGGGCTCGACCCAGGGCGAAGAATATTCCGCCGCGGTGTTAAAGCCCCAGTCGCGCAATTGTCGCGCCGCGACGACGCCCCAGGTGGCGGCGTTCGGACCGCCCGCTGCGATGAAACGCCGGTCTGGGGGTTGAACGTTAAAGACACCCAGCAGCCAAAACGCGTCGCCGCTCGGGGTGAGAAAGATCCAGCGTGCGCCCAGCCGCTTAACGCGAAACGCGCGGCTGCGGGGGGCCACCGCTGGCCGTAAGCCGCCGAAGCGGTCCATCACGGGCATCCGGCAACCGGAATGGGCGGGTCGCGGCGGGTTCCCCTTCGGTGGAATGTGGCGGGGCAACCGGATCACGTTCAGGATCAGGGCCAACCCGGCCAATGCGAGGGGTAATCCGGCAGCCCGCGCGGTCACGCTGGCGGCTCCTCGATGCCCGTGGGGATCGTCCAAACGCTGCTTTCGCCGGATTGCCACGTCCAAGCCGAGTCAGTGGCTTCCGGCCAAAATGGCGAACTCGAGTCGGCGCTGGCCCAAACGGAGGCTTGTGCGGATTCGGGCTCGGCATCGGCGGCAGGCGCAGTCTCGACCTCCTGCCACTGCGCCAAGAGCGGTGGGAGCACCGCGGAAATGAAGACGGTGAACCACAGCATTTTCAGGAAGGCGGCGGACAGGAAAACGATGGAGATGCCAAAGCCCACCATGCCGGCCTCCAGTCCGGCGGCAGTCAGATAGATCCATTCCGCGCCGATTTCCCGGGCCCATCGGCGGCTGCGGCGCAGGCTGAAGTACGTGAACCCAAGGATGGAGAGAAAGGCGAACAAGCCGGGCAGCCCCAATGAGGCGCCAATCTCGATGTAGGTGTTGTGGGCGATGAAATCAATATTGGCGCCAGGCGGCGCGTAGCGGGGAAGCTCAGCTTTGAAATTATCCAGACCGATGCCCATCGCCGGGTGGGCGGCGATCATCCGCAGCCCCGCACCCCACAGGACGAGGCGGTCTTGGGTGCTTTGCTGATCGCCGCGTGTGGGATGCAGAAACCGCTGGAGTGGGCTGATCGGCGCTAGCGCCAAGGCTAAGGCGACAAGAACCGTCACGCCGAGCAAATTGAGGGTGCGGCGCCGCGAGCGGGCGATGAGATAGATGCCGGCGGCGACTAGGCCCAGAAATCCGCCTCGCGACGCGCTCAGCATCACCGCCCACAGCGTGACGGCGATCGCGCTCAAGCACAGAATTCGCTCCCAACGCACGCGGCGTTCGGTGAATACATAGAACGCAAACGGCAGCACCACGAGGATGGATGCCGTGAAGTAGTTGGCGTCGCCAAGCACATAACCGGGGCGAAACGAGCGGCCGTAGAGCGCGCTGCCCGCCAGCCATTCCCGAATGACGAACAGCGAGGCAATGGCCATGGCGCCAACGGCGGCAAGCAGGGTCCAACGCAGGCGTTCCGCGGTGCGCACCAGCAGCAGAGTGGTGAGCAGGAATAACAGGTGGGAGGTATAGACCAGCATCATGCTAGCCGGAGCGTGGGTGGTAATGGTGCAGAAGGAGACCAGGGCGAGGAGATAGAAGACCAGGAAGGCGCGGGTCTGGGCCGAGGCGAATGGGGCGATGGGGTGGCGGCGGATTGCCCAGTCCACCAAGGCGAAGAAGAAGCAGGCGAGACCCAGCCATTTCTCGACGGTGAAGCCGAGCAGCGGATGAGCCAGGAAGCGCTCATTCATCAGCGGCAGCGTGACGACGAGGAAGTAATACAGCAGCACGAAGCTTAGGCTCCTTGCGCCGTCGCCGTTGTGGTAATCGCGGCTCGTACGGGCGCGGGACCGATGAGGCCGAACGTGTAGCGCAGGGCGTCGCGGAGCTGGTTCAAGCCATACGACCGCTCGACCCAACTTCGTGCCGCTGCGCCTAATGCGGCGCGGCGCTGGCGGTCGAGCAAGAGATCGGTGGCGAGGCGGGCAAAGGCCGCGGGGTTGGCGGCAATTTCCATCTCAACCCCCGGCGCGAAGCACAGTCCCTCCGCGCCCAGCGGCGTAGAAATGATGGCGCGGCCGAGCGCGGCCGCCTCCAGGATTTTCAAGCGGGTGCCGCCGCCCATGCGCAGCGGCACCACGCTGACGGCGGATTGGGCAACGATGGCGCGCAGATCGGGCAGCGTGCCGGTAAACTCGACGCCCGCAGCATGGCGCCAACGGCGGGCGAACCGGGGCGGCGGCGTGCGGCCCGCTGCCACCAGGCGCGCCTGGGGCACGCCACGGCGGATCAGCGGCAGAATGCGGGAGGCAAAGAAGGCGACCGCGTCCCGGTTGGGCATCCAATCCATCCCACCCTGATACACAAGCGTACGGTCGTCGCCTACGGGCGCCGCGGTGTAATCGGAAAGACAGAGAACATTGGGTGCGACCACCACCGGTGTGTCGTGCGCCAACTGTCGAAAGCGGCGGCGGTCGGGGGCGGAGCAGGCCAGGATCGCCGCCGCCTTCTGGGCGAGCTGCTGTTCCCAGCAGCGCATGCGCCGTGCCTCCAGGTTGGCGTAGAGGCCAATGCCGGGATTGCCGGCCAGGCGGGCATATTGGCGGATCACGTCGTGCTCCACGTTGTGCGCGTGCAGGATGAGGGGAAGTCTGGTCGTCGGGAGATTGGCGGCGCCATAGGGGGTATCGCAGATGATGGCGTCAAAGCGTGCTGACTCTAATGTGCGTGCCAGCAGCGCCCGCATGCCGGGAGCGGTAAAGCGCGCGACTGCGAACGGAAGCGAGGAGGTCAAGGCCCGGGCTCGCAGGGCCCAGGCGGCGCCGCTGCTCAGCGCGGGTAAATCTAGCGGGAGGAGACGGTGGGCATTGCACAGTGCGCGCAGTGGGGCTGGGTCACAGGGTTCCCCGCGCTGGGCGAAGGCCACGAGCGTGACGGCGTGATCGTCCGCGGCTAAGGCGCGGAGCAGCGCGGCGCTGCGCATCTTGGCGCCGTTGTTGGCGGGAAAAGGGCAGTGGTTGGAGTAGACCAAAAGACGCATAGCTAGGAACCTCTTTGCGTCGGGCGATACCGGCATGGCCCGATGCAAATCCAATCGCGGATCTGCGGATTGAAGGTGGTGGGGCAGGGTAAGAGGCGCGTCATCGGCGGGGGGGGGGGTGGCCTCTTTTTAAAAATTCACGTTCGCCGCGCGGTCCCTTGTTGGATTTTCGTTGGCGGCCGTCTATTTAAAAAAAAAACAAAACATCTGTGACTTACGCACGCTCACTACACGTGTAACAGAGAATAGCTTAGACAAATGAGCCTGCGCCATCG
>OFHJ01000426.1_pt1 | contig 16364 bp, 14 predicted proteins | sample 1522001 | NCBI WGS metagenome assembly OFHJ01 (sample SAMEA2464838, study PRJEB22497) | soil metagenome | biome: Grassland; feature: Farmland; material: Clay | place: Australia | collected 2013-02-01 | depth 1.2 m | reverse complement strand
AATCCCGTTTTTGAGGTTACTTTTCGGTGAATTTCAACATGATCCTGTTTGTCGTAAAAAACCGGCCTCCAACACAACGGGATATTACCAGATTTCCAGCATTTTCAAATACTTAAACGTGACGAAGTAGAATTAGGGCCGGCCCAGTATCTCCGCCTTCACCTCGTCGATCTCGCGCGCCCGGGACGGGCGGCTTCTCGCGCCGGCGCAGCGCTCGGGGCGCGGACAGCGCGAGCTGCGCGGGCAGATGACGTGCGCGGGCCTCTGCAACGCATCCTCGATCCATGCGATGTTGAGCACGTTGGCGACCGCCTGAAGCGCCGCGTGGGCGGCCTTCGGCGCGCGCGCTTCTCCTTTCCCGCGCAGACATTCCGCGAGGATGGCCTCGATCGTATCGTCACTGGATACGCCGTTGGCATCGAGCGCGGGGGCGAGATCCACTCCTACCGAAAGCACGTGCGGGTTGCCGGCCATGTCGCGCACGCGGCGCGAGTGGCAGCAGTAAAGGAGCGAGCGCTCCCCGTCGCGCAGCACGGAGATCTGCGAGCCGATGTCGCGTTGACCGTCGATCATGCGAAACACCGCCCAGTTGGGGCAGGGATCGCTGATGCGCGCCATGTTGCCCCAAGGCAGGGGAATGCCGTTGCCGCGGTACACCGCGCGCAGGTAGCCCGGCGGGTACGCGTCGAAGAAATGCCAGTAAGGGTAGGGGGAGACCTTGGTCATACGCCGCATGATCACGGCGGGCGTGAGCGACAGGCGCGTCGTGCCGGCATCCACCCGGTAGCGTTCGCGCGCCAGGAAGCGCCGGAACGGCACACGCGGGGCGAGCAGCGCGCCGGCGAAGAAGCTGCACTCGAAGTCGCGCCAGGCGTGCAGGACATCCTGGGCGTTCATGCCGCCCGTCGAGGAGCCTTCGGGACTGCCGCCCATCTCCCCGCCGGTGGCGTGCGCGGATTTCAAGCCGTCGCCGCCGTGCAGCACCTTGTGCGCGATGTGCGCCGCCAGATCGAATTTCAACCGTGCCGGATCCGACTGCAGCGCGCGGTTGGCGTAGATGTGCCGGGGCGGCTCGAAGAACGAGCGCACCATGCTGCGCACGTCGCGGTCCTTGTCGCGGGCGAGCACCGGTCTGCGCTCGAACCAGCGGATCTCGAGCCCATGGCGCCGGGTCAGGCGCATCAGGTCATCGACCCCGAGCGGGAACTTGCGCTCGCCCACCGCCTCGGCGGCGCGCTCGAGGTCCGGGAAGTCGTTGCGCGACATTTCCTGGTGCGAGCGGATGAGCAGATGCGCGAACTGCCGCCCGCTGGTGCCGGTTTGCTGCAGCAGCTCTGGAATGGCCGCTTGCAGGACCTCCTTGGAGAACAGGAATGCCGGCTCGAGCGGTATCTTGGCCGCGCCTCCGGCCGGGGCGGACACCGCCGGCAGGTCCGACTCGCCACTTTCATCGAGAAACCAGCTCGGGTGGCGCTGAAAGACCTGCGAGAGCAGCCCCAGGAGCTCCGCCGAGGGCACGCGCTTGCCGCTCTCGATCATGCTGAGGTAGGAGACCGAGGGCGCGCGCCCCGCGTCGCGCTGGATGCAGCGCGAGGACAGCTCTTCGAGCGTCAAACCATTGCGTTTTCTCAGATCGCGAAGCTTCGCGCCGAGGAAATGCCCTTTGCGCAGCAGTGGTGTCATGGCGGGTCCCGGTTATCGGTCGTGGCGGCCTGTCTGTGAAATTAACAGTGTGAAGTTTCTATAGTCAAATTCTTCCTGAGAACGGGCTTATGCTCGAGCCCTGACAGACAGCGCCGGGAGAGCCTCGCCCATGAACGCCAGAGCCGATGACCTCGCCAGGACCGATAAACTCTACTCCCGGGAGCCGGCCGGCTCCCCGGTGGACATCACGGCCCACGCCGTCGAGCGTTCCGAGGAAGTGCTGACCCCGCTCGCGCTGCAGCTGCTCGCCCACCTGCATCGGCGCTTCAATCCGCGCCGTCTGGAGTTGCTTGCCGCCCGTGAGGAGCGCCAGCGTGAGCTCGACGCCGGCATGCTGCCGGATTTCCTGCCCCAGACGGCGGCGGTGCGCTCGGGTGACTGGCGGGTCGCGCCCGTGCCGGCGGATCTCACCGACCGGCGCGTGGAGATCACAGGCCCCGTCGATCGCAAGATGATCATCAACGCGCTGAATGCCCCGGTGCGCTGTTTCATGGCCGACTTCGAGGATTCCTGCACGCCGACCTGGGGGAACCTCGTGCGGGGACAGGTCAACCTCGCCGACGCCATCCGCCGCACCATCAGCTACACCGACCCGGCGAGCGCAAAGGTGTATCGCCTGGGCGAGCGCACCGCCACGCTGATCGTGCGACCCCGCGGATGGCACCTGAGCGAGAAGCACGTGCTCGTCAATGGCGAGCCGGTCTCAGGGAGCCTGTTCGACTTTGCGCTCTACATCGCCAACAACCACGAGGCGCTCGAGCGCGCCGGCACGGGCCCGTACTTCTACCTGCCCAAGATGGAAAGCCACCTCGAGGCGCGGTTGTGGAACGATGTGTTTCTTGCCGCGCAGGACGCGCTCGGCATGCGCCGCGGCACCATCAAGGCCACGGTGCTGATAGAGACCATTCTCGCCGCCTTCGAGATGGATGAGATTCTGTACGAGCTGCGCGAGCACTCCGCGGGCCTGAACTGCGGCCGATGGGACTACATCTTCAGTTTCATCAAGAAGCTCCGCAATCGCCCGGAACTCCTGCTGCCGGACCGGGCCGTGGTCACCATGGACAGACACTTCCTCAAGTCCTACGTGGACCTGCTCATCCAGACCTGCCACAAGCGCGGGGCGCACGCCATGGGCGGCATGGCCGCGCAGATCCCGGTTCGCGACCCGAGGGCCAACGAGGTTGCAATGGCGCGCGTGCGCGCCGACAAGCTGCGTGAAGCGCGTGCCGGACACGACGGCACCTGGATCGCGCACCCGGGGCTCGCGGCGGTGGCGCTCGAGGCGTTCGATTCGGTGATGGACGGCCCAAACCAGCTGCAAGTCTCGCGCAGCGACGTGCGCGTCGCCCGGGATGACCTGCTGGCGATCCCCGACGGCCAGATCACCGAAGAGGGGTTGCGCAACAACATCCGGGTCGGCGTTCAATACATCGAGGCCTGGCTGCGCGGCAACGGCTGCGTGCCGCTCTATAACCTGATGGAGGACGCCGCCACGGCGGAGATCTGCCGCGCGCAGCTGTGGCAGTGGCTGCACCATGGTGCACGCACCAGCGACGCAGCGCCGGTGACGGAAGAGCGCTTCGACCGCCTGCTGGCCGAGGAGCTCGACCGCATTCACGGCGAGGTCGGCTCCGAGAGGCTGGCCAACGGCGTCTTCCCCAGCGCCTCGCGCCTGTTCGAACGGATGATCAAGCAGGACGAATTCGACGAGTTCCTGACCCTTCCCGCATACGAATTGATCGACTGACGGCCGGAGTACCATGCCATGACACACACGAAACCCTTGCCGACCGCCGACGAGCTCCGCCAGAGCTGGCGCGACAGCCCCCGCTGGCGGGGGATCGAGCGCGGCTTCCGCCCGGAGGATGTGGTGCGGCTGCGCGGCACCATCCCGCTGGAGCACTCCTGGGCGCGCCTGGCGGCCGAGAAGCTGTGGCGCTATCTCAACGAGAAGCCGTTCATCAACGCCCTGGGCGCCCTGACCGGAAACCAGGCCATGCAGCAAGTGAGGGCGGGGCTGGATGCAATCTATCTCTCCGGCTGGCAGGTGGCCGCGGACGCCAACCTGGCCGGGCAGATGTATCCGGACCAGTCGCTGTACCCGGCCGACTCGGTGCCCTCGGTGGTGCGGCGGGTCAACGCAGCCCTGCGCCGGGCCGACGAGATCCATCACGCCGAGGGTAACGACGGCATCGATTGGCTCAAGCCCATCGTCGCCGACGCCGAGGCCGGATTCGGCGGTGTGCTGAACGCCTTTGAGCTGATGAAGCAGATGATCGAGGCGGGAGCGTCCGGCGTGCACTTCGAGGACCAGCTCTCCTCGGCCAAGAAATGCGGCCACATGGGAGGCAAGGTGCTGGTGCCCACCCAGGAAGCGGTCAACAAGCTGGTCGCGGCGCGGCTCGCGGCGGATGTGTGCAATGTGCCCACCGTGCTGGTGGCGCGCACCGACGCCGAGTCGGCCAGCCTGTTGACCGCCGACGTGGACGAGCGCGACCGGTCGTTCATCGACTCCGGCAAGGGACGCACCGCCGAGGGTTTCTTCCATGTCAGGGCGGGCCTCGAGCAGGCGATCGCGCGCGCCTGCGCCTACGCGCCGTACGCCGACCTGCTGTGGTGCGAGACCGCCAAGCCCGATCTTGCGGAAGCGCAGCGCTTCGCCGAGGGGGTGCGCCGGCGCTTTCCGGACAAGCTCCTGGCATACAACTGCTCGCCGTCCTTCAACTGGAAGCGCAAGCTCGACGATGAGACCATCGGCAAGTTCCAGCGCGAGCTCGGCGCCATGGGCTATCGCTTCCAGTTCATCACCCTCGCGGGATTCCACGCGCTCAATTTCTCGATGTTCGACCTGGCGCGCGGCTACAAGCAGCGGCAGATGTCGGCGTACGTGGAGCTGCAGCAGGCGGAGTTTGCGGCCGAGAAGCACGGCTACAGCGCCACGCGCCACCAGCGGGAGGTCGGCGCCGGGTATTTCGACGAGCTGACCCAGGCCATCACCGGCGGCACCTCCTCGATTACCGCACTGACGGGCAGCACCGAAGTCCAACAGTTCGAGCGCGCATCCTTGGGACGCGCGTAGGAATGCCATAGAGCGACTCAGGGAAGAGAGCGGCAGGGCCGGAAAGGGAGATTTCGGCCCGGGCCGTTGACCGGCCCTCTATACTGGCCGGATGTCCGTTCAGCGCTTCTTTGCGACGCCGGTGTACTCGGCGCGCCTCGCCGGCGCGGCTCGTCTCAACGAGCGGCTGCTGTGCGAGTGCCGGCAGCTGCGCCTGGATGACCAGGCCGGCAGGCGCTGGTCGGCGAAGAACTATCGGGGCGGGTATACCTCGTACGGCTCGGTGTGCCGGATGCACCGGCTCTCGCCGACTTTCGCCCGTCTGGAGGTCCTGCTCGAACGGCACGTGGCCGCGTTCGCCCGCTCGCTCGAGCTGGACCTTACGGGCCGCGAGCTGACCATGACCGATTGCTGGGTCAACATCATGCCGCGGGGCACGGCGCACGGCCTGCACCTGCACCCTCTCTCGACGATCAGCGGGACGTACTATGTCAGAACTCCGCGAGGCTGCCCGGGCCTGAAGATCGAGGATCCGAGGCTGGACCGCATGATGGCGGCGCCGCCGCGTCGCGCGGGCGCCCGGCGCGCCAATCGGCCCTGGGTGCAACTGCCGGCCGAGGCCGGCGGGGTGGTGTTGTTCGAGAGCTGGCTGCGCCACGAGGTGCCGGCCAACCCGACGGCGACCGAGCGCGTCAGCATCAGCTTCAACTACGGTTGGTTCTAGTGAATCGGCCCGCGGACGCTCCTCGCGCCGCGGCGGTCAGCGAGCCAGGGTCTTGGCGATCCGGTCGGCCAGACGCCCGAGCAGACGGCTCATGGCCGCGGCCTGGCTGCGGTAGCCGCCGGGCTGCGCCCGTGCCGTCAACCGCACGCGCTGCGTCAGCAGCGGCTTGCCGGAGCCGGGAGCGAGCTGCGACCAGCTGCCCTCGAGGCGCACCTCGCCGGAGGGGCCGGCATCGAAGTGCAGCACATCGACCACGAGCACGCGTGTTCCGGCCGGCGGCAGCGCCTCGGGAGCGAGGAGCGTGCTGCCGGTGAGCCGCGCCGCCAGGTCCTGCGCCAGCACGTCCCGCATCATCTGCGCCAGCGGCGCGCCCCAGCGGTTGCGGTCGCTCAGCTGAAGCCTTTCCGGCGCGCTCTCGCGCACCATCTCCTGGCGGTCGAGCACCGCGGGGATATGCACCGCGGCGACCTGCAGCGTGAGGCCCGCCGCCGGCAGCCGTACCCGTGCGGGCGCAGGATCGAGTGTGTAGAAGCGGCTCGGCGGGCTCGAGGCGCAGCCGGCGAGCAGCACGATCAGGGCGATGGCGAGGGCTCTCATTGGGTTTACTCCCGCCGCCCGCGCAGCAAAGCCTCCGGATGCCGATCCAGGTAGTTTGCCAGCGAGCGGATCGCACGGGCGGCGCCGGCGAGTTCTTTGAGGGTTTGCTCGACATTGCCGCTCGGCGCGGCCGGGCTGGCGCCGAGCGTGCGTCGGGCCGCTTCGGTGGTGGCGTCGATCTGCTTGGCGATGCCGCGCAGCTGCGCGGCCGTTTGCCTGAGGCTGACGAGCGTCGGTGCGACTTGGGGTCCGGCCTGGCTCACGGTCCGCTCGAGCGCGGCGAGCGTGCGGTCGAGGTGCGAGAGGCTGCCGCGAAGCTGCGGCGAGGAGGCGAGGCGGCGCAGTTGCGCCGTCAGGGCCCGCACATTCTCGGCGATCTGTGCGAGCGGCAGCGAGCCCAGCTTCTGCGACAGGGCGGCGAGTCCACCGCCCGGGGCCGTGGGGATGAGCGGGTAGCGCTGCGACATGCCGAGTCTCGCCGGCGGCGCGTCGGCAACGATTTCCAACACCACCTGACGGCTGCCGACCAGGGGAAGGCTGCGCGTGAGCCGGGCGCGCAGGCCTCCCCGCACGAGCTTCTCGAGCGTCCGGTTGAATGTCCGCTCCGTGTCACCGGCGGCGGCCGCGGGACCGACGAAGTGAAAGCGGGTCGGATCGAGATCGAGCACGACGGGGGTGGAGACGCGGCCGGTTCGAGGGTCGACCCGAAGGCCCACGCTCGAGACTTCCCCGACCGTGAATCCGCGCAGCGTGACCGGCGAGTGCACCGGAAGGTTGCCGACCGCCGCGTTGAACTCGACCAGATAGGGCAGGGAGACGGCGAGAGTCTTGTACGGACTGCTTTCGATTCCCTCGAAGGTGCGCGTCGGCGCCCCGCTGCCCGGCACCATGACGATCACGGGGCCGGAGATCAGGGCGACCAGCGAGGAAGGGTCCGACAGGCTCGGGTGCGCTCCTTCGAGGAAGAAATGGGTCCGGCTCCTCAATTCGCCGGAGAGGCGCTGGTCTATGTCCAGGCGCACCATGACGTGCGAGTTGTCGCTCGTCAGCGCAACGCTCTTCACCGTGCCGACCTGCACGCCGCGATACATTACGCGGGTGCTGCCTGGCTGCATGCCGTGGGCGTTGGTGTAGATCACCGTCACCGCGATCCCGCGCGAGCTTAGCGTGCGGATGAGCAGCCACAGCACGATGGTGACCGCGGCGATGGGTACGGCCCAGATCCAGCCCGGCCACCATGTCCTGCGTGCGATGGCCGTGGTCCGCCGGGGGGGCTCGGTGTCTCGATGCGGCTCGTTATCCGGCTCGTTCATCGGTGTTGCGTCAGCCCGGTCTGCATCGGCAGGCCGGCGTCCCACATCAGTCTGGGGTCGAATGTGCGCGAAGCGATCATCGTGAGAACGACGACGAGGAGGAAGGCCGGAGCGCCGATCGAGGCTCCGGTGGTCACGAAGCCCCGGAACTGCAGCAGTGGAGTGAATACGGCGATGGTGAACACGTCAACGTTGGACCAACGCCCAATCTCGCCGATGAAATGGCACAGACGGGTCTTCAGCACGAGGTGGCGCCGCGAGCGGTGGCGGATCGAGAGCAGAAACCAGGTGAGTCCGACGAGCTTCAGCAGCGGAATGGCTATGCTGGTGCAGAAGATGAGCACGCCGAGCGGGTACAGGTGGGCCTGGAACAGCTCCTGGATGCCATCGACGATCCGGTGCGGCACGCGGACCCCGAACTGGATGTCTGTGCTCATCGGGTAGATGTTGGCAGGCAGCAGAAAGACGTAACCGGCGATGACCAGGGCGAGTGTGCGCACGAACGAGTCGGGCTTGCGCGCTCTCAAGCGCAGGGCGCATCGCGGACAGGGCGAGCCCTCGGCCGAGGCGGGCAGCACCAGGTCGCATACCTCGCAGCCGATCGTCGGCTCTCCGGCAGGCAGGACCGGCCTTTCCGGGCAGATCGCCCGCCATACCGTGCGAGCATCCAGTGTCGCGCGCGACAGCATGCACAACAGCGCAGCGAAGATCAGGCAGACTCCGCCCGCTCCGATCGATACCGGCAAGACCGCTTCCAGGCGGCCATAGCCCACCATGCACCCGATCAGATACACGTCCGGCATGGCCCAGTGATCGAGATGCATCGACCAGCGGAACAGCCGGCCGAGCCAGCGGGGACGGCGCCCCAGACGCACCAGCGCCAGGACCGTGCTCAGCATGCCGAAGCGCGCGAACGGCAGGATGACGGCAAATGCCGCCACCAGCACCGCGACGATCACCCACTGATGATCCCACAGCATGAACACGCCCGACCCCAGACGGCTCTGGCGGGTCATGCCGAGCATCGAGACGCTCATCAGGGGCAGCAGATTCGCGGGAAACAGCAGCACGAACGTGGCACAGGCGCACGCGAGCGCCGCGGTGATGCTGCGGCCATTGGTCCGCTCCAGCCGGCTGTCGCAGGTGGGGCAGATGGCAACGGCCCCGTCGGCGAGCGGCGGAAGATCCTCCAGTGTTCCGCAATAAGTACAGGCGATGGTCATCCGGATTCGCTGGCGTGGAAGCCGGCGGGTTCATTCTGCAGACCCCGGGCCGATTTTTCGCCTATGCTAGCGCACTCGCGAACCCCGCGCGAACGCGCCAGGAATCCGATCAGTGCTCGTGATGGCCGTCCGGGCCGTGCACGTGCCCGTGTGAGAGCTCTTCCTCAGTCGCTGCCCGGACGTCCTCGATCCGCACGTCGAAGTGCAGGCTCTTGCCGGCCAGCGGATGATTGCCGTCCAGGGTCACCATATCCCCGAGCACCTTGGAGACAATTACGGCGCGCGAGCCTTCCGGGGTCTGCGCCTGCAGGCGCAGACCGGGCTTGACGTCCTTGATGCCGCGCAGGGCGCGCCGAGGCACGCTTTGCACCAGCCGATCGTCGTACTCACCGTAGCCTTCGGCAGGCGCAATCGTCACCGTGAGCGCATCACCGATATTTTTCCCGTCGAGCTGCTTCTCGAGGCCCGGGATGATGTTGCCGTGGCCATGCAGGTAGGCGAGCGGCTCCTCGGGCACGGAGCGGTCGAGCACCTCGCCCGCATCGTCCTTGAGGGTGTAATGAATCGTGACGACACAATCGGGGGCTACGGCCATCGAAGGGCTCCGGGATCGGGGGTGGGGGGCGCCGGGAACCCCGGCGGAGGAATTGCCGCAATTCTACCCGCGAAGGGGTGGGCCGTCACGCCACGGGGCCCGGACCGGAGCGGACAAGCCGCGGTCCTGCGTGGAAAACGGCTATCTCTAAAGGATCACTTCGAGCGCCCCCGCGAAGAGGACCCTCCGCACCCTCGCGATGGTCATGTCACCGGCAGCGCTGGTCCCTAGACTGCGCGCGTTCGCCAAGCAAAGGAAACATCATGGTCATCGTGGTCTCACAGCTGATTCTCACCACCGTAGTGCTGGTCGGCTTCTCGGTGGAGACGCTGAGTTCGCGACGCGCCCGTCGCGAGTAAGCGTCACATACCCGCGGAGCTGGTTCTCGCAGCGTCCGCGGGTATGTGGTCGGCCGATGCGCTTCCTGCGCCGGCATTGATGTTTCTCAGCTGAGCCCTATCCATTGATGCTTCTCAGCAGAGCGCCATGAGGTCCGCTCCGCTATAAGGCTGCGCTCCAGGCTAAACTTGCAGCAGCCCGGCCCCTCGCCCAACATTACCCCTCATCGGCGTTCGGGTCCTCGCAGGACGGCCGCGCCCGTCAAGAACAAAGGGTGGTGCCCGATGAAGCACGTCGCCATTACCGGCATGGGAGTCGTCTCACCAATCGGTTCTGGCGCGCGCGTGTTCTGGGAGGCGCTGCTCGATGGCCGGCACGGATTCCGTCTCATTCCGGGCGGTGAGGCGCTCGCGGGAAATCGTCTGTGGGCCGCCGTCACGGACGAGTTCGCCGCCGCCGCCGGCGTCTCTGGCGAGGCGCTGCGCAACGCCGACCGCTTCACCGCGTACGCCGTGGCCGCCACGGCTGAAGCGCTGGCGATGGCGGGGCTTGCCGACCGCGCACCGCCGCGCACTGCGGTGATCCTGGGCAATACCATGGGCGGCCTGCCGCTGTTCGCCGAGACTCAGACGGTGCTCGAGCGGCGTCCCCAGCACGTGACACCCAAGCTGATGGCACTGGTCATTCCCAACATGGCCTCGGCCCGGATCTCGCTGCACTGGGGGTTGCACGGGCGCCAGCTCACCGTCAGCACGGCCTGCGCGTCCTCGCTCGATGCGGTAGGCCTCGCCGCCGGCATGATCGAGCGGGGTGAGATCGAGCATGCCATCGCGGGTGGAACGGAAACCCTGCTCGCCCCGGTGGTGTACCAGAGCCTCGAGCGCGCCCGGGCGCTCTCGAGGACCGCTGATCCAACTCTTGCCTCCCGGCCCTTCGATGTCGCCCGCGACGGGTTCGTCATGGGTGACGGCGCCGCGATGCTGTTTCTCGAGCACATCGAGAGCGCGCGCCGGCGCGGCGCCCGAGTGCTCGGCCGCGTGCGCGGCTACGGGTCGCTGGCCGACTCCCACCATCTGACCTCGCCGGAGCCCGGCGGGCGCTTTGAGGCGGACACGATGCGCGCCGCCCTGGAGAGCTCGGCTTGCGAGGTGGATGTGGTGTTCGCGCATGCCACCGGGACTGTGGCCGGTGACATCGCGGAGCTGCGCGCGATCAACGCGGTGTTCGAGGCTCGACAGCCGATCGTCACCGCGCCGCGGGGACACCTGGGCCACGCCATGGCGGCCGCCGGCGCCATGTCGACGATTGCGGGTCTGCTCGGCATGCAGGCCGAGGTCGTGCCGCATACCCTGGGGACCCGGACCGTCGAGCCGGAGGCCTCCTTCGAGGTGGTGCTCGGCAGGCCGCGCCGGCACGCCTTTCAGGCGTTTTCCGTCAACGCATTCGGATTCGGAGGGCAAAATGCATCGCTCGTGTTGTCACGATAACGCGCCGCACCGGCGCTGGCAGGCTCTGATCAGCCGATAACGGAGAGCCCGCGATGCGCTTGGTAGTCGAGCCGGTCGAGCGGCCCCTAACCGGGGAGTTGGTGATTCCAAACTCGAAGTACCATGCGCACCGCGCGCTCATGCTGGCCTCCCTTGCCCCGGGCCGCAGCCGCATCATCGGCCTGACGCACGCTCAGCACGTCCAGAGCACTATCGAGGTGCTGCGCGGGCTCGGCACGCGGATCGACATCGATGGCGATACGTTCGTCGTCGATGGCGGGCCGTATCGGCCCCGGAGCACGACGCTCTCGGTGGGCAGCTCCGGGTCCACGCTGTATTTCATGACCGGCTTGTGCGCGCTTGCGGACAGACCGATCACTCTCGTCGGGCAACGCTACCTGTTGCGCCGTCCCGTCCAGGCGCTGCTCGCGGCGCTCGGCCAGATGGGCATCGGCGTCGCCTCGAGCGGCGGGCGGCCGCCCCTGACGGTCGAGAGCGGGCTGCCGCGCGGGGGGACGGTGCGCATCGCCGGCACGCTGTCGCAATGGGTTTCCGGGTTGCTGATGATTGCGCCGTTCGCCACCGAGGCGACCGTCATCGAGGTGGACGGTCCCCTCAACGAGCGGCCCTATATCGAGCTGACCCTGGCGCTGATGGCGCGCTTCGGACTCGAGGTCGAGGCCGCCCCCGACCGCCGTCGCTTCCTCGTGCCGCCCGGCCAGCGGCCGCGGCCGGCCACCGTGCGCCTGCCTCCGGACATCGGCTCGGCGGCCTTCGGGCTGGCCATGGCGGCACTGCACCCCTGCGAGCTCGTGCTGCGCGGGCTGACCGGCGCCAATGGCCTCGGCGATCACCCCGAGATCGCCTTTCTCGACATCGTGCGCGCCATGGGCCTGCAGATGCGCGAAGAGCCGGACAAGCAGGGCGTGCGCGTGCGGCACGATGGCTCGCGACTGCGGGCCGTGAGCGTCGATTGCCGAGAGACTCCCGACATACTGCCGATTCTGACCGCGCTCGCCGCCTTCGCCGAGGGCGAGACGCAGATTTCCAACATCGAGCACGTACGCATGAAGGAGTCCGACCGCGTGGCTGCGATGCTGCAGCTCAATGACATGGGGGCGCGCGTGCGCGTGGAGGATTCGCGGCTGCTCGTGCGCGGGGTGCAGCGCCTGCGCGGTGCCGACCTGTCCTCCTTCAACGATCATCGGGTGCTGATGTCGCTCGCGATCGCGGCCACCCGCGCCGTCGGCCGCAGCCGCTTCACCTATCCGAACGCCTACCGCATCTCGTACCCCGAATTCCTGAACGCGATGAACGGCATCGGTGCGCGGATGGAGTGCACCTCTTGATCGCGGACCTGCCCGGATGGGTGGCGGAGCAGGCTCGGCGCCGCGCGAGCGAGCCGGCCGTCATATCGCTCGGGCCGGCGCACTCGAGCGTGTGGGACTGGGGGCGACTGTGGCGGGAGTCGCAGCGGATCGCGGCGCTTCTGCGCCGCTGCGGCGTGCGCCCCGGCGAGAACGTGGGCTATCAGCTGCCCAATCGCGGGGAGTTCGTGTCGGTCACGCTGGGCATTCTGTCGGCGGGCGCGGTGTGCTGTCCGCTCATGCCGATTTTCCGCGAGCGCGAGCTCCGTTACATGCTCGGGCGTGCGCGGGTTCGTGTCCTGGTCGTCATGGATCGGTACCGGGGGCGCCGCCCAGCCGAGGAAAGCGCCGCGGTGGTGGCGCATTTGTCCGCCCTCAAGGAGGTGCTCGTCGTGGGCGCAGGCGAGGGCGAACTGCCGCGCGGGACACGCGCCCGATTCCGGTGGCTCGAGGAGGCGGCGCAGGCCGATGCGGCGCCGGCGATCGAAGCGATGGGCGCCGGCCCCGAAGCGCTCGCGCAGCTGCTGTTCACGTCGGGCACTTCCGGTGAGCCCAAGGGCGTGCTGCACCGCGGCGATGTCCTGGCTCGGGCGGCACTGCTTCAGGCGCGGCACCTGAGGCTCGGCGAGGCGGACAGGATCTTCGTGCCCTCCCCGCTCGCGCATCAGACCGGATTTCTCTACGGCATGTGGCTTGCGCTGTGCCTGGGCGCGCCGCAGATCCTGCTGGAATCCTGGGATCCGGTGCGGGCGCTCGCCGGGCTCGCCGAGTGGCAAGGCTCGTTCGTGCAGGCCGCGACGCCCTTTCTGGCGGACCTGACACAGGCCGTGGAGGAGGGGACGCCGCCGCCGCGCAGCCTGCGGATCTTCATCGCCACCGGCACTGCGGTACCGCGCGCTCTGGCAGGGCGCGCAAGCGGCCTGTTGAGCACCTCCGTGTGCGGCGCCTTCGGCACGACCGAGGGCTGTCTCGCGGCGCTCGGCTCGCCGGACGATCCGCCGCAGAAAGCCTCGGGCACCGACGGACGGGCGCTGCAGGGGGTGCGGCTGCGCATCTGCGACGAGGCGGGCCACGAGCTGCCGGCCGGCCGCGAGGGACACTTCCAAACGTGCTCGCCGACCATGTTCGAAGGTTACCTCGAGCACCCGGAGTGGACGGCGGCGGCCTTCACCGCGGACGGCTGGTATCGTACCGGCGATCTGGCGATGCTCGACGGGGAAGGTTACCTGCACGTCACCGGGCGGGTGAAGGACGTCGTGAACCGTGGTGGGGAGAAGGTGCCCGTGGCCGAGATCGAGCAACTGCTGCACGAGCATGCCTCAGTGCGCGAGGTGGCGATCGTCGCTATGCCCGATGCGCGTCTCGGGGAGCGTGCCTGCGCCTTCGTGGTCGCGCGCGGCCCCGGCCGGTTCGATCTGCCGGCCCTTCAGTCCTTCCTCGACGAGCGCCGCGTGGCCAAGCCGTATTGGCCGGAGCGGCTGGAGCTGGTCGCGGAGCTGCCGAAGACGCCGTCCGGCAAGATCCAGAAGTACCTGTTGCGCGAGCGGGCAAAGACTTTCAACGGGGGGAACGCATGACCGAAGCACAGTTCGAGAAGCTCAAGGCCGAGGTCGAGAGTTATGTTCGCGGGCCGGCGGAGCGCTGGGCAGTGCGCATCGAGCGCGAGCGGCACGTTCCACCTGAGCTGTGGGATGAGTTGCGCGGGCGCGGCTATCTGAATCTGGCCGCGCCGGAGGCGCTCGGCGGACAGGGCCTGTCTTTCACCCGCTACCTGGAGCTGATGGAGCTGTTCAGCATGTCGCATGCCGCCGTTCGCATGATCGTGCATGTGGTCAACGGTACCTGGCGCGCGCTCGAGCGGCACGCGAGCGAGGAGCAACGCAGCCGCTTCGTCAGGCCCTCCGTGGCCGGGGAGCTCAAGATCGCCTTTGCGCTCACCGAGGCGAGCGCCGGCACGGGCGCGGACCTGCGCTGTTCGGTGGTCCGCGAGGGCGATGTGTACTCGCTCACGGGCGAGAAGCACATGATCACATTCGGATCGATCTGCGACTACTGGCTGCTGTTTGCGCGCCTGGCGGGCACCTCGGGCGCCGAGGGCACGGTGGCGCTGCTCGTGTCGCGCGATGTCCCCAACGCCGAGGTCGAGGTCATGCCCGAGTCGATGGGCGTGCGCGGAAGCGATCACGCGCGTATGCGCTTCCGCGGCTCCCCGGTGCCCGTGGCAAACCGGCTGGGGCAGGAGGGCGAGGGACTCGACATCGCCTTCGGAGGCTTTCTCGCCCCCAGCCGCATCTCGGTCGCCATGAGCTGCGTCGGGCTCGCCCGGCGCGCGCTCGAGCTGGCGATCGAGCGCGCCGGCAACCGCGAGACCTTCGGCAAGCGACTGTTCCGTCGGCAGGCGATCGCCTTCATGATCGCCGAGATGGCGACCGAGCTCGAGGCGGCCCGGCGCCTGGTGATGCACGCGGCCCACGAGTGGGAGCGCTCGAGCCCGCAGGCGGACATGCTCTCCTCGATGTCGAAGCTGTTCGCCGTATCGATGCTGCAGCGCGTGACCGACGGGGCGCTGCAGGTCCACGGGGGGCTCGGCTACTGGCAGCCGCACCCGATCGAGCGGGTGTACCGCGATGCGCGCGCGCAGCGTTTCGAGGAGGGCACCAACGAGATCCAGAAGACCGTCATCGCGCGCGAAATCTTCAAGGGAGCGCTGGCACAATGAAATTCCGGGACAAGGTTGCATTGATCACCGGCGGAACGCGCGGCATCGGCCGCGCGCTCGCCCTCATGCTGGCGCGCGAAGGCGCCTCGCTCGTGCTCAACTACAAACACAACGAGCAGACCGCCCGCGAGGCGCTCGGGGAGCTCGAGGCCGCGGGGGCAAGCGTCAGCCTGTTCAGGGCGGACCTCGAGGACCCGGCGCAGATCGATGCCCTGTTCGATCACGTCAAGGACCGCCACGGGCGCCTGGACTTCTTCGTCTCCGGCGCCGCGGCCAGCGCCTTCAAGCGCATCCTGGACCTGAACGCGCGTCACCTGGATCGTACTTTCGCGCTCAACGTGCGCGCGTTCGTGTTGGGCTCGATACGCGCCGTCGCGCTGATGCGCGACGGCGGGCGGATCGTGGCGCTCTCGAGCTACGGCGCCCACCGCGCTTTCCCGACATACGCGAACCTGGGCTCGGCGAAGGCGGCGATCGAGGCGTGGGTGCGATCCATGGCGCTCGAGTTCGGACCCTGCGGCATCAGCGTCAATGCCGTGAGCGGAGGACTGATCGACACCGACTCCCTTGAGTACTTCTATCAGCGCGTGCCGGGCATCCCGCAGATGGACAGCGTGCTCGGTAAGCTGCCGAGAGCCCGCCGTGGCACCGCCGAGGAAATGGCCGCGGCGGTTGCTTTCCTGCTCTCGCCCGAGGCGGAGTACATCACCGGCCAGACGCTCTCGGTGGACGGAGGTCTGACGGTGATTGCGCCGCCTTTTTACTCGGACGCCACGGCGCCGCTCGTGCCCCCTCCGCCGCGGCGAGGTTGAGATGCCCGACCGGTGTCTGCGGCCCGGCCGGGCCGGCCGCCTTCCCCCCCCGCACCCATCCCCCGTGGACCCGATGCACCTGGGCATCGAGCCCCATGCCGATGGCGAGGCGCTGGCGGCGTTCTATGCCGAGCGCGCCCGTGGCGGCGCGGCGCTCATCGTCACGGGCGGGTCGGCGGTCAGCCGGGTCGGGGCCGGCGGACGGCACTACAGCTTCATCAACGAGCCGGGCGAGACGCCCAAGCTCCGCCGCGTCGCCGAGGCGGTGCACGAGGCGGGGGGCCCCCCCGCCCCGCCGCCCCTTCACGCGGGCCGGGCCGCCCCGCCCCGGGCCTTCGGGCTGGAGCCCGTCCGCCCCTCCCCGTGGGCAAGCCGTTTCTCGCAAGCGCACCCGCGGGCCATTGCGCCCCCAGCACCGCGACGTCG
>OFHJ01000425.1_pt1 | contig 16394 bp, 18 predicted proteins | sample 1522001 | NCBI WGS metagenome assembly OFHJ01 (sample SAMEA2464838, study PRJEB22497) | soil metagenome | biome: Grassland; feature: Farmland; material: Clay | place: Australia | collected 2013-02-01 | depth 1.2 m | reverse complement strand
CACTGTAATTGGCCTTTAGCCTCAGTCTAATTGGCCTTTAGCCTCACTGTAATTGGCCTTTAGCCTCAGTCTAATTGGCCTTTAGCCTCACTGTAATTGGCCTTTGGCCGCGCTTTACCCGGCCCACGCCTTCTCTTTTCGCGGGTATTCTTAGCTTTGACGACGCCGTCAACTCTGTGAAATCCGGCGCAGACGGAAGGGGGAACAAGGTTCACTTCCGTCTGCCTATGGAACAAGAGCATTCCATCTTTACCGGGCTGTATCAACGCCGTCCGGCTCGAGCGTTGCGGACTTTTTCAATTCCCTTCCGCGCCAGAGGTAGTAGATGACTGGATAGAGTGTGAACTCCATCAGCACGCTTGTGACGACGCCGCCGACCATCGGCGCAACGATTCGCTTCATCACATCGGCGCCGGCGCCATGGCTGAACATGATGGGTAAGAGGCCACCCACCACCAGGTTAAAGGTCATGGCCAGAGGCCGCAGGCGCAGCATGGTCCCCTCAATGACGGCAAGCTGAAGGTCGTGCCAGCTCTGCAAGGCGTCACGGGCCTGCCGCCGGATGAGGGCCTGATCCAGGTAGAGCAGCATCACCACTCCGAATTCCACTGCCACCCCCGCCAGGGCGATGAAGCCCACGGCCACCGCCACCGAGAGTTTGTAGCCGAGCCAGTAGGTGAGCCAGAAGCCTCCCACCAAGGACAGGGGCAGAGTGAGCAGGATAATGGCTACCTCCACCCAGTTCCTGAAGTTGAAGTACAGGAGCAGGGCAATGACCAAAATGACGGCGGGAATGACCAACTCCAAACGCTTGGCGGCCCGCTCCATGACCTGATACTGGCCCACCCAGGAGAGGGTGTAAGCGCCCGGGAGATGAACGGCTTTCGCAATCGCGGCCTTGGCACGGGGCACATAGGCACCGATGTTGGTGCCGGGCTTCAGGTCGATGTAGATCCAGTTGTTCAGGCGGCTGTTGTCGCTGGTGAGCATGGAGGATCCTCCCTCGATGCGGAGATCGGCTACCTGGGCGAGAGGGATCTGGGCACCGTCGGGCGTGGCGATGCGGCTTTCCATCAGGGTGGACAGGGACTGGCGCAGTTCCCGGGGGTAACGGAGATCCACCGGAAAGCGCTCCAGTCCTTGTACCGCGGTGGTCAGGACCTCGCCACCGATGGCCGTCTCCACGAGACGGTTCACATCCGCCACCGAAAGGCCGTAGCGGGCGGCCTTGGCGCGGTCGGTGTGAATGACGATATACCGACCGCCGGTGATCCGTGCCGCATAGGCACTCTGGGTGCCGGGTACTTTCTGCAAAACTACCTGGAGTTTCTGCCCTAGCCTGTTCAAGGTATCAAGGTTCGGACCTTCCACCTTGATACCAAGGGGGGTCGTCAGCCCGGTAGTGACCATGTCCACCCGGTTCTTGATAGGTTGCGTCCAGACATTGGACAGGCCTGGAATGCGCAACGCCTTATTCACCTTGTTTTGCAGTTTGTGCATCGTCATCCCGACGGGCCACTGATCCGGTTCTTTGAGGGTGACCGTCGTATCAAACATGGATAGTGGCGCCTGATCGGTCGCCGTCTGGGCCCTTCCCGCCTGACCAAAGACCGTTTTCACCTCGGGGAAAGTCTTCAGGATGAGGTCCGTTTGCTGCAAGATCATGGCTGCCTCGCCGACGGAGATGGCCGGGTCCTGAAATATGGGCATGTAAAGCATCGACCCCTCGTTCAGCGGCGGCATAAACTGCGACCCCAGGCGGTTCCAGGGGTAATAGAGGGTGGCTGTGAGCAGCAGGGCAAGGACCAAAATGATCCAGGGGGCGCGCAGAACAGCATGAATCACTGGCCGGTAGATAAAAGTGGAGAGTCTGTTGAGGGGATTCCTGTTTTCGGGAAGGATGCGACCGCGGATGAACCATGCCATGAGAATGGGCACCACGGTTATGGAGAGCATGGCGGCGGCAGCCACGGAAAACGTCTTGGTGAAGGCGAGCGGCGCGAAGAGCTTGCCTTCCTCGCCGCCCAGGGCAAAGACCGGCAGGAAGGACACTGCGATGATGATCAGCGAAAAGAACAATGCCGGACCAACCTCCTCCGCCGCCGCCATGGCCGCCGCCCAGGGGTCGACACCGGGGGTTTGCTCCAGGTGCTTGTGCATGTTTTCGATCATGACCACGGGGGCATCCATCATCACGCCGATGGCGATGGCGATGCCGCCCGTGGACATGATGTTGGCGGGGATACCCAAAGCCCACATGATGAGGAAGGCCGCCAGTATCCCCAGCGGCAGGGCGACGAGGGCCACCAGCGCCGAACGCGCGCGCAGCAGGAAGAGCAGGGAAATAAGTGCTACCGCCAGGGATTCTTCCAGCAGCTTGCCGGTCAGGGTATGAATGCTGCGCTGGATGAGCGGAGCCTGGCTATAGGTCGTGACGACCTGCACCCCCTTCCCCGAGAGAGCGTGGAGTGTCGCCGGGAGCGTTGCCACGAGCGTTTTGCCCTCGCCGGTTCGCATCTCGGCGATCTTGGCGTCGAGGCGCTTCGACATCGCGGTCAGGAGCTTCTCGCGCATGTCGAGCGTCTGCTCGCGTTGATCGAGCTCTCGGCGCCGCTTGGTCAGGTCTTGAAGCAGACTGATATCAGCGCGGCTGAACTGGGTTGGGTTGTCGAACGACTTGGCGGCATGGAGTCGAGATTGGGCCTGAGAGTGGATATCAGGCGGCGTCGCGGGGCCGGCAGCGTCCGTGGCCGCGGCCTGCTGCATGGTCGGAGGGGTGCTAGGCGGCCCCATGGGCGCGGCCGCCGGCGGCGTCGCCGAGGCCGCAGCCGAGGCGGGGATGAGGGGCATCGGTGTGCCGTTTTGCGCTGTCGGGGCGGTCTTCCCGGTCTTCGCCACCGCCGCCGGAGCGCCGAAGAAGGCGGCGGCGCCGGAGCACACCTGGCCGAGCTTGATGCCGCCGACCAGGGTGGTGGCGACAAGGGTTACGGGGATGAGGCGGAAGCGGAACCGCATCGGGCTGTCCGTCCTTGGTTATTTGAGATCGCGCAGGGATTGAACGAGCTCGCGCTCGGCTTCCGAGCGCGGTTTCTCGGCGACGACGCGAGGCGGCGGCGGCTCGCGGTGGCCTTCCAGCATGCCGGTCAAGCGGTCGGCGAGACGGCTGCCGGCCTCGGTCGCGAAGGTGATGTCGTCGAGCAGGCGGTGCGCTTCCTGAACCTGCGTTTCGAGCGCCTGGCCGGCCTTGTCGCTGGCACCGCGGAGATTGGCGATCCCGGCCTCTGCCTTCGCCGTCGCTTGGCCGAATTCGCCGATGATGGCGCGAAGTTGCCCCTCGCCGGCCCGCAGATGGGTGAGCTGCCGGTTGAGGAGAAAGCAATAGACGACGGTCGCCGCGAGAAGCACGACCAAAAGAAGATCGAGGACCAGCATCATGGCCTTAGGCTCCCGTCCGTTTCATCGCGCGATCGACGCGCACGGCGATATTGTTCCCGATGCGGCCCATCTTGCCGGCGGCCATCGGCACGCCGCCGCAGCGAAGTTCGATCGAATTGTTTGGCGTGACGTTGAGAAGCAGCGTGGTGCCGGTTTTCCAGGCAACGACATCGCGCAACGGCATGGACTGCTGGTCGAGAACCGCCTCGATCTCGACGTCGGTGGACCACAGCTCGGTCGCAAGATGGTTTTCCCAGATGGTGTCGCGGCCGAACTTCTCGCCCATGAACATCTGCAGGAGAAGCTTTCGCACCGGCTCCAGGGTCGCGTAGGGCAGCAGCAACTCAAGCTCGCCGCCGCGGTCGCCAAGGTCGACGCGAAGTTTGCACAGGATGGCGGCGTTGGCGTGTCGCGCGATGGTAGCGAAACGCGGGTTGGTTTCGATGCGATCGAACGTGAACACCACCGGCGCGACCGGCTCGAAGGCCGCCGACATGTCGGCCAGAACCACATTGATCAGCCGTTCGATAAGGTTGCGCTCGATCGTAGTGTAAGGCCGACCCTCGATGCGCATGGTGGAGCCGCGTCGGCCGCCGAGCAGAACGTCGACGACGGAATAGATCAATGCGCTGTCGACGGTGATGAGGCCGAGATTGTCCCACTCCACCGCGCGGAACACCGAAAGGATGGCGGGCAACGGGATCGAATTCAGATAATCGCCAAAGCGGATCGCGGTGATCGATTCGAACGAAACCTCGACGTTGTCCGAGGTGAAGTTGCGGAGCGAGGTGGTGAGCATGCGGACCAGTCGATCGAACACCACCTCCAACATGGGCAGGCGTTCGTAGGAGATCAGCGCGCTGTTGACGATCGCGCGGATGCCGCCGCGGCCCTTGCCACCGTCGTCGTTGGCATCGAAGCCAAGCAGGCTGTCGATTTCGTTCTGGCTGAGGATGCGGCCGTCGTTGCCTGATGCCGCCTCCTCGAACTCCCGCGCGAGGCGCTCCTCCTCGCTTTCCGCGGTTTCGGCTGCGGCAGTTGCGGCCTCGGCCCCGGCCTCGGCGACGGTCTCTACGGTTTCGTCTTCGGCCATCGGCGGACCTACTGCACGAGCATCTGCTGCAAGAGGACGTCCTGCGCGCGGAACGGCTGCAGGGCCTTGTTCACGCGCAGCAGCAGCTCCTCCTTGAGGCGGTAAAGGCCGGCCGCGCCGTTGAGATCGGTGGGGCGGAGCTGCCGGAGATAGGTTTCGAAGCTGTCGAGGACCCGGGGCTGGACCTGTATCATGCGGTCCTTTGCCGCCGGATTGTCGAACTGGATGCTGATGCGGAGCTTGAGGTAATGGGCTTCGCCCGGCGGCGCGTTCAGGTTTACCAGGAGGGTCGGGACGTTATAGAACAGGATCTCCCGGCCCTGGATCATCTTCGCGCCGACCGGCAGGAGGTGCAGGCGCCAAGCGCCGACGCCGGCGCCGATCAGCAATATGAGCGGCGCCACGATGAAAAGAACGAGCTTCTTGCCGCTCAGCCGTCGTCGCTTCGGCGCCAGGGCCGGTTGCTCGTCGCCGGGCGCGTCGACGTCGTTCAGATCTTCGGTGGAAGCATTCGCCATCCGCGGCTCAACCATTTGCAGCGATTTTCGCCGCCATGGTGCCGAGATAACGGTTAACAAGCGGTGAAAAATTCGCGGGAACGGCAAAAACTGCCGGGCAAGCCCTGCTCTGCGAGGACGGATCTGTCCGCCGCCGGCGCACCGGAAATCGCCGGAAACCGCCGATTTCCGCCCATCTTCGGCTGGCACGGGCTATGCAAACAAGCACTGCAGAGGAGCGGACCCGGGCGCCATCGGTGTTAAACGGGTCTAGAGCGGTAACGGCGATCTTCCCGGTTACGGTTTGGGTGACGAGTGCGGACTTTCCGCCGGCATCCGGGAGCAGGGCGCCAAAATGGTGAAACGGAACGCAAGATGGAGAATACCGTCTATATAGCACTGTCGCAGCAGACGGCCTTGCGCCGCCAGCTGCAGGTGATCGCCAACAATCTCGCGAATATGAACACGCCGGCCTACAAGAATGAGAGCCTGGTGTTCGAGCGCTATCTGATGCCGGCCGGAGTCGGCCACACGCTGTCCTATGTCGAGGACTACGGTGTCGTGCGCAACGAGAGCGAGGGGCCGCTGCAGAAGACCGGGAACCCGCTCGACGTCGCGATCGATGGGCCGGGCTACCTGACCGTCCAGACCCCGAACGGCGTGCAATACACCCGCGATGGCCATCTCCAGCTGAACGGCCGCGGCCAGCTTGTCACCGGCGCCGGCTACCCGGTGCTCGACACGGCCGGCCAGCCGATCACCCTCGATCCCCGCTCGGGCAGCCCGTCGATCGCCTCGGACGGCACGATTTCGACGCCGGCCGGCCCGCTCGGCAAGATCGGCGTCGTGGAGTTCGCCAATCCGCAGGCCCTGCGCGAAGCCGAGGGCGGCTACTACACCGCCAAGACGCAAGCGCCGCTGCCGGCGCAGAACACGCAAGTCATGCAAGGTATGATCGAGCAATCGAACGTGAACCCCATGGTCGAGATGACGCGGATGATGACGCTGCTTCGCGACTATCAGTCGACGCAAAACGTCCTGAAAGCCGACAATCAGCGCCGCATGGCGGCGATCCAAAATCTCGCCAAGGTCCCGTAACGTTCGGTTCGAAGAGGAAGGAAAACGTCCATGAGTGCGATGAGTATCGCCGCGACCGGCATGCAGGCCCAGCAACTGAACGTCGAGGTCATCTCGAACAACATCGCCAACATGAATACCACCGGCTACAAGGAGCAGCAGCCGGAGTTCGAGGATCTGCTCTACCAGAACCTGCGGCGGGTCGGCGCGACGTCGTCCGACGCCAACACCATCGTGCCGGCCGGCATCCAGCTCGGCACCGGCGTCAACACCGGCGCGGTTTACCGCATCACCACGCAGGGAACCCTGCAATCCACCGGGAACGCGCTCGATGTCGCGATTCAGGGTCAGGGCTACTTCCAGGTCCTGATGCCGAACAAGCAGACCGCCTATACCCGGGCGGGGTCGTTTCAGCTCAGCCCGCAGGGGCAGATCGTCACCCAGGATGGTTACACCGTCGAGCCCGGGATCACGGTCCCGCAGAACGCGACCGCGATTTCGATCGATTCGACCGGCCAAGTGCAGGCCTCCATTCCGGGGCAGGTGGCGCCTCAGGTGGTCGGCCAGCTTACCCTCGCCACCTTCTATAACGACGCCGGCCTGCAAGCGATCGGCAACAACCTTCTGCTGCAGACCGCCGCCTCGGGCGCGCCGGTGACGGCAGCGCCGGGATCGACCGGCTTCGGCACGATCCAGGAAGGCTTCCTCGAATCCTCGAACGTCAATCCGGTGCAGGAGATCACCAACCTGATCACCGCGCAGCGGGCCTATGAGATGAACTCCAAGGTGATCACCGTCGCCGACCAGATGATGCAGGACATCAACCAGCTCTAAGACCGCACCAGGATATTTGCCATGCCGCGTCCCATCCGCCGTTCGCACCTTGCCGCCCCGATCGCCGCGCTTGCCCTCGGCTTGCTTGTTGCTGCCACGCTGCCGGCCTGGGCCGCGAGCGCGAGCGAAAGTCAAAGTCCCGGTTCAAGCCAGGGCGCGCCGCGTTCTGGGCAGCCGCCGGTTGTCGTGCTGCGCTCGCATATCGTCGTGAAAAGCGGCCGCGTGACTCTCGGCGATATGTTCTCCGGCGCTGGCAAGGCCGGGGACCAGGTCTTCGCCGCCGCGCCGGCGCCGGGGCAGAGCGCTTATTTTCTCAGCGGCGATGTCTATGCGGCGACCGAGGCGGCGGGGCTGATCTGGCGCCCCAATGCCGCGTTGCACGCGATCAAGGTGACGCGCCAGGGCCGCGACGTGCCGGCATCCGCGATCCGGAAGGCGCTACGCGCCGCGCTCGGCGCCGCGGCGAAGGGCCCGGTCGAGCTGCAAATCGCCAACCCGTCGCTCCGTCTCGTGGTCGCGACCGAAGCGGCGCCGACGGCGCGGGTGACGAATTTGAACTTCGATTCGCAAAGCGGCCATTTCAGCGCGACCTTGGTGGCGCCGGCGACCGGTCCCGAGGCCGGTCGTCAAAATCTCCAGATTTACGGCCGTCTCGTGCATCTCCTGCGCATCCCGACCTTGCGCGAACAGGTCGCGACCGGCCAGGTGATCACCGCCGGCGATCTCCGTTGGATGACGCTGCCAAGCGCTCAGGTCAGCCCGAATGTGGTCACCAGTGCCGCGACGCTGGTCGGCATGGCGGCGCGCGACAGCCTTGCGCCCGGCCGGCCGATCCTGGTCAGCGACGTGCAGCGGCCCGTGCTGGTGCGTCAGGGAGCCCTGGTCAACATGACGCTGGTCATGCCGAATATGGTTCTGACCGCCATCGGCAAGGCCCTTACGCCCGGTGGATTGAGCGACGTGATCGAGGTGCAGAACACGCAAAGCCTCAAGATCGTCGCGGCCCGGGTGACCGGCCCCAACGAAGTTCGCCTCTGGCCGAACGCCGCGCCTATGGCGCTGCAGGCCGCGTCCCTAGACTGAATTTCCGCGCGAGGAGAGTGGCCATGCGTTCGCGATTGTTCTTCCGCCTTCTGGCGCTTTCCGCTCTCGGGCCGCTGGTTGCAGCCTGTGGCATCGGTCAGCAGATCGCCAATATCGGCCGGCCGCCGCCGCTGCGTCCGATCATGTATCCCCATGAGCGGAACGCGGCCTTCCGGCCGATCCGGGGCCTGCCCATGCCGCCCAAGGATTTGAGCAAGGCGTCGCCCGACAGCCTGTGGCGGCCCGGAGCCCGGCAGTTCTTCAAAGACGAACGGGCGCGGCGGGTCGGCGATATTCTCACCGTGCTGATCAATATTTCCGACCAAGCGCAGGTCAAGGACGCCTCGAACCAGAGTCGCAACACGACCGAAAACGCCAATCTCAGCAACTTCTTCGGCGCAGAGGCTGCGCCCGTCGCGGGCGGCGTCAGCGGCCTCGGCCACATCTTCAAGAACGTCAACCCGTCGAAGCTGGTGAACCTCGGCTCGCAGAACGGCTTTACCGGATCCGCCAGCACCGACCGCCAGGATACCATTTCGACGACCGTGGCGGCGATGGTCACCCAGGTGCTGCCGAACGGCAATCTGGTGATCTACGGCAATCAGGAGGTGCGGGTGAACTTCGAGGTCCGCGACCTCACCATTTCCGGCATCGTGCGGCGCGAGGACATCACCGCCGACGATACCATCAACCAGAATCAGATCGCCGAGGAGCGCATCTCCTATGGCGGGCGCGGCCAGCTCACGGAAATGCAGCAGCCGCCTTACGGCGACCAGCTCTACAATATTTTGTTTCCGTTTTAGGGCGAGATCGGCGCGCCGCCGGGGTCGCGGGGCGTAAGCGGGAAGCGGGGCCCCGGTGTCAGCAGGCCGCGGTCGGATCGACCGCCCCCGATATCCGCCGGCCGTGCGCCCGAGGGGTCGTGGCGCCAGCCGAGGGCGGCGGAACGTCCACGGTCGGCTCACTCGTCGCGGTGAACCTTCTCGTGACGCTCGTGGCGCTCCTGCGCCTCGATCGAAAGGGTAGCGATCGGCCGCGCCTCCAGCCGGCGCAGGCTGATGGGCTCGCCGGTCTCCTCGCAATAGCCGTAGGAGCCGTCTTCGATGCGCCGTAAGGCGGCTTCGATCTTGCCGATTAACTTGCGCTGCCGGTCGCGGGTGCGCAACTCAAGTGCACGCTCCGATTCCGTGGAGGCTCGATCCGAAATATCAGGCTCCTGTAAGCTCTCTTCCTGAAGATGTTGGAGAGTAAGGTGCGACTCTCTAAGTATCTCGTCACGCCACTTCAAGAGCTTTCTGCGAAAATACTCACGTTGTCGCGCATTCATAAACGGCTCGTCTTCCGACGGCCGGTAATTATTGGATTTGTGGATTCCCATTACCTACTCCACCACACCTAAATCACCGGTTCCGACTAGGTTGGCGCGGAGTATATTTATCCCCCAGGCCCGTCGCAAGAAATCCTTACGGCCAATGGCTCGATCGCACGCGACGGCGCCGCCGTGTCATCGCTTTCTTGGCTGATTTCCCCGCCATGACGGCCGGCTAGAACAAAATCCGGAAAAGCGCGCCCTCGTCTCGCCCAAGGTCGTTCTGTAAGTCATTTGAACGGCCCACGGATATAAGTTTGGCCCGATTCGGCTCTAAAAATCGTGCGCTAGTGGCCAAATTTTGCCAATTCGACGGCGACGCGGAGCTCGATCTCCTGAACCAGATCGGCGATTCGCGGGTCGGTCACCGGCGGCATCGGCTCGCGCAGGCGGTGGGCCAGGGCCTCGAGGCGGTGCAGCGGCAGGTCGCCAAGCAGGAGGTCGTGGCGGATATCGTCGAGCCGGTCGAGCAGATCGCTGCCGCGGCGCAAGGCGGCGCGCCGGCCCTGGCGTTCGGCCGGCACTTCCTGAAGCGCGAGCAGGGCTTGCGCCGCACTGACCGGCAGGGCGCTGGCGATTGGTTCGGGCGTCGCCTCGTCGCTTGCGTTCGGCACCGCGAACTCGCTCGTCGCCCCGTCGGTCGGCTTTGCGACGCGTCGGGCCGTTGGCGAGGATCGTAACGAGGACGGGCCGGTTACCTTCATGAGCCGATTTGCGAACCACTGAACCTACGATGGGCCAAGTATCCGGCGATGATCGTTAACTTTGGGTAAAAACCGGCAATTCCTTCCTGGTCGCGGTCCGGCGGGCAAGAAGTGCCGTGCCGTGCCCCGCGAGCGTCGTGAAATTCCTTGATTTTTCAGGGCGTTGCTCTGGCACGGGATTCGCTAGGCAGGAAGCGGAAGGAGCGCTTTGCCAAGCCCAAGGGGCGCGGCAGAGCAAGGAGGCCGGCGCCGGGTGGCTCCGGCAACGGCGTCAGCCCGGCAACCGGCCGGGCAAACGGTGGGATCGATGCGGATCATGGGCAAAGGTAGGCAAGGCGTAACGGCGGCGGTGCGGGCCATGGTCCTTGCGTTGGCGATGGCTCTCTTGGGCTTGGCCGGCGCAGTTGGTCAGGCGCGGGCGGAATCCCGTATCAAGGATATCGCGACGTTCGAGGGTATCCGGCAGAACATGCTGGTGGGTTACGGTCTGGTGGTCGGGCTGAACGGCACCGGCGACACCCTGCAGAACTCGCCCTTCACGCAAAACAGCCTTGAGAGCATGCTGGAGCGGCTCGGTGTCAATATCCGCAACGCTACCAACATCAACATCAAGGACGTCGCCGCGGTGATGGTGACGGCGGAGCTGCCGGCGTTTGCGCGTCCGGGCAATCGGATCGATGTCGCGGTGAGCGCGCTCGGCGATTCTTCCAGTCTGCGTGGCGGGACGCTGCTGGTGACGCCACTCCTTGCCGCCGACGGCGAGGTCTATGCCGTCGCTCAGGGACCGCTCTCGATCGGCGGCTTTTCAGCCCAAGGTCAGGCCGCCTCGGTGACCAAGGGCGTGCCGACTTCGGGGCGCATTGCCGATGGCGCCATCGTCGAGCGTTCGGTCGGGTTCAAGCTCAACTCCCTGAAGTCCGTGATGATCAGCCTGCGTAACCCCGATCTCGCGACCGCCGGCCGCATGGCCGATGCCATCAACGCCCGCCTCGGCATTCCGGCAGCGCGCCTGCTCGATCCCGCGACGGTGCGGCTCACGGTGCCGCCCGACATGCGCGGCAACGTGGCCGGCCTTTTGCGCGAAATCGAGGGCATCGAGATCCAGCCCGACAACCAGGCCCGGGTGGTGATCGACGAGAACAACGGCATCATCGTCATGGGCAAGAACGTGCGCATCTCGACGGTCGCGATCGCGCAAGGCAACCTCACCGTCCGCATCACCGAGACGCCGCAGGTGTCGCAGCCCTCGCCCTTCTCGCCCGGGCCGGGCGTGGTTCCGAGCATCGCCGGCACGCCCGGCATCGTCGGCGGCGGCGCGCAGACCGTGGTCGTGCCGCGGACCCAGATCCAGGTGAGCCAGGGATCGAAGCACCGTCTCGCAGTGCTGCCGGCCAGCGTCAGCCTGGACGAGCTGGTGAACGGTCTCAACGCGCTCGGTGTTGGGCCGCGCGACATGATTTCGATCCTGCAGGCGATCAAGGCCGATGGCGCTCTGCAGGCGCAGATCGTGGTGCGCTGATGACCACGAGCGTGACCAGTTTTCCCTTGATGCTCGGTGCGGCGGCCGCTCCGGCGCGCGGCCTGTCGGCGCCGACGCCGGCGATGAAAAGCCGCGCCCACCATGCTGCAGAGCAGTTCGAGGCGGTCTTTCTCGGTCAGATGTTTGATCAGATGGAGGCCGGCGTGCCGGTCGACCCGACCTTCGGCGGCGGCTCGGGCGAGCGGATCTACCGCAGCATGCTGGATCAGCAATATGCGCAAGCCGTCGCGGCGCGCGGCGGTATCGGAATCGCCAAGCGCATCTACCAGGAGATTCTCAAACTTCAGGAGGCCCGCTCATGAGCGTTGCAGCCCGCGCAGAGACCCCATCCCGGCTCGACCCGGCCATCGTCCGCACCGAGGTCATGGGCCTCGCCCGCTTCACCGGCGAGGCCGCCGACTGGATAGCCGGATATACCGAGCGGCTTGATCGGGAGCAGCCGCGCAACCTCGCGAAGGAGCACGAGGCCATGCACCGCATGGCGGCCATTTACGACGAACGCTCGGGCCGTCTGATCCGTATCGCGCCGGATCTCGACCATATGCTGCCTGTCGAAGTTGCCGCGCTTAAGACCGCGACGGTGCGCTTTCGCGACAATCTCGCGCTCTGCACGGCCAAGCTGAAGGCCAAGCATCGGGTCGGCGAGTGGCTGATCCAGGCGGTCAGTGCGGAAGTCGCAAAGCGCGCCAATCCGGTGCGGCGCTACGGCCGCGACGCCGCCTTGCAAGGCGACGCGACGCGGGCGACGCCGCCGCTCGCCGTCAACCGCACGATCTGATATCTTCCCAGGGATAATCTGAAGACGCCAACTCCGCCGGCCGAAACCGCCGGCGGAGTTTTTTGCGTGTGTCGACCTGACGGGCTACGCCGCCGCTGGGCTGACCGCCGCCGGGCTGACCGCCGCCGGGCTGGCCACCGCGGCGGGCTTTGCCGGCTCGGCGGGCTGCGCCGGATTCAGGCCTTCAATGATCGAACGGTTGACATCGATCAGGGGCTGGATATCGACTTCGCCCCGCATCGCCCGGCTGGTGTACTTCTCGACCCAGAGCGCGATCGAGATGAGCTTGCCCTTGAGGGCATCGGGGAAGCGGTTGCCGGGGGCGACCAGATCGAATTTCAAACTCGACCACACCCGACGGTTCCAGTTCAAGGCGCCGATCTGCTTCGCGCCTCTTTGGTCCTTGGTTTCGAGCAGATTGCGCGTGACCAAGACGAAGAGACGGTACTCGGTCTGGCGCGGGTCCTCGGTCGCTTGTTGGGCGTTTTGATAAGCTGCGATCGACATGCGCGACACCTCTAGGCGATCAAGCGGCCGGTTTCATGGAAACCCAGCCAACTATTCCGGGGTTGCGATGGGGGCGGGAGACGGAGTGGACCCCGTCTCCCGCCTGGCCTTTTACCGGAACAGCGACAGGATCGAGCTTGGTGCGCTGTTGGCGATCGAGAGGGCCTGCACGCCAAGCTGCTGCTTGATCTGCAGGGCCTGCAACTGCGCGCTCGCTTGAGCCAGGTTGGCATCGATCAGGTTGCCGATGCCGGCGTTCAGGTTGTCCATCAGCTGCTGCGTGAAGGTCGCCTGCGTGCTCACCGCGTTGGCCGACGAACCGAGCGCCGCCAGCGCATTGGCGACGGTGTTCACCGCGGTGTTCACCGCCGTCAACGCGGTTGCCGCAGCACCCGAGCCGCTGAGCGTGATGCCGCTGAGCCCCAGCCCGGTGACCGACAGGTTTTGCGCGCTGACGGTGATGGTCGAACCGTCGACCGTGCTGAGAACGGTCAAGGCCGAAGCGCCGGACTGGATGAGGTTGACGTTGCTGAACTTGGCGCTCTGAACGATGGTGTCGATCTGGTTCAGGAGCGACGTGAAGGCGTTGTTCAGGGCGGTGTAGGACGCGCTGTCCAGACCGCTCTGGTTGGCCTGAACGGCCTTCGCCTCGAGCTGCTGCATCAGGTTGGCGATCGACTGGCCGCCGTTGATGGCGGTGTTGATCTCGGATTCGCCGGAATTCAAGGCGGTCTGCACCGACTGGATGCCGGACACCTTCACCTGCAGCTTGTAGGCGATGGCGTAGGTCGAGGGATCGCTCTGCGGCCCGTTGACCTTGAGGCCGGTGGTGATCTGCTGCTGCGTGGTGTTCAAGGACTGCTGGGTCTTGGTCAAACTCTCCAACGCCAGCATGGCGCTGACATTGGTATTTACCGAATCGGTAACGGTCAAAGTCGACATTTAAGAGCTCCTGGTTCTGGATCTCCGGCGTTTAGCCGGTGGGGCGTTTTGCCCCGGCGCCCAACGAAGCAACCCTCATGCCATCGACTTTCTCGCCTTTTGTATGAACGTAAACCATTGAAATATAAATAAAACATTTTCGCCGCCCAAACCGGGGGCGGCGAAATTTACTCGGCAAAATTTTCCGGGTCGGCAGAAATTTCCGAGCATTCGGCACTTAACTGTCGGCGTACCGGCGCGCCCTCCGGCGGTCACGCTTGCGGCGCCAGGCCTTCCATGATCGCCCGGTTGACCTCGACCAGGGGCTCGATCGTCGCCTCGCCCTGCAGAACGGTTTCGGTGTAGCGATCGACCCACACGGCGAGCGAGATCATCTTCGCCTTCAGGTCGTCCGGCATGGCGTTGGCGGCGCTGGAGAGATCCGTCTGCAAGGTCAGCCATAAACGCCGGTTCCACTCCAAGGCGTCGGCGGCGGTGGCGTTGGTCGCGGTGTCGAGCGCCGTCAGCGCCGCCGTGATGTCGCTGAACAGGCGATACTCGTTTTCCCGGCTGCCGACGGGTGCCGAGGCCGCGCTAAGACTTTGTTGCATCATAGGCCAACATCTCCTCTTCAACGGGAGCAAGCTTCTTGCATCCCATTAGGGCTTGGTAATAGTCGCCGGAATTGACGCTCTCGATGATTGTGGTGCAGATCTCGTAGATTTCCGGGCGCTGAACCGCGTTGATGAATTCCGTGATACGGCGGACGAATTCCAGGTAGTAGGTGCGCCGGTCCTTGTCGTCCAGATACATCATCATGATCGGAAAATAGATTCGTTTGACCGGCGTGTTGGCTTCTTCCGGCTGGATGATGTCGCGCGCCCGCAAGATCGCGACCTTGTTCTGGATGACGATGGTCGCGCGCCGGTCGCCGTTCACCACCACCGCGCCGTTGATGACGAACTTCTCGCCGGGCCGCAAAGTCACTTTGAGTGCCATGAATGCCTCGCGGATTCCTAAGGTCAGCCGTCATCTTACCTGAACAGCGACAAAATCGCGTTCGGCGCCTGGTTGGCGATGGATAGCGCCTGCACGCCGAGCTGCTGCTTGACCTGAAGCGCCTGCAACTGCGCGCTTTCGTCGGCCATGTTCGCGTCCACCAGGGTGCCGATGCCGGCGGTCAGGGTGCTGACGAGTTGCGAGGTGAAGGTGTTCTGCGTCTGCAGCAGATTGGACGCCGAGCCGAGGCTGGCGAGATTTTCCGCCACCATGTTGACGGCGTTGGCGACCGCCGTCATGGCCGTGGCGACATTGGCGGAGTTTGTCAGGGTGATGCTATTGATGCCGAGATCGGTGACGTCCATGGGGACGCCGCTAACGGTGATGGTGCTGCCGTCGGCCGACGACAGCACCGACATCGACGACGCGCCGGACTGGATCAGGTTGTAGCCGTTGAAACTGGCGTTGGCGACCAGCTGGTCGATCTGGTTCAGCAACCCGGCGACGTCGTAGCTGAGCGCCGACTTCGAGGTGGTGTCGAGCCCGCTCTGGCTCGCCTGCACCACCTTGGCCTGGATCTGGCCAACCAGATTCGCCACCGATTGGCCGGCATTGACGGCCGTGTTGATCGCCGATTCGCCGTTGTTTAGCGCCAGTTCGACGGATTGCAGCGTCGACACCTGGCCCTTGAGGTTCTGCGCCACCGCATAGGCGGCCGGATTGTCCTTCGCGGCATTGACTTTGAGGCCGGTGGTGACGGCAAGTTCCGTCTGGCTGAGCTGCGTCTCGGTGGCGTTCAGCGCCAGGAGCGCCGCCGACGCCGAGGCATTGTTATTGATCGTGATGGTCATTCCGTCCTCCGCCCGTGCCGGCCGCCGGCCCTACGAGACCGCCGCCCGACATCCGAGACGCAAAGGCCGTGCCATTCGCGACATGCCCCGGAATATCAACTAAGTAATTATAATATCTGGATTTATTTGAGGGCGTCCGCCGTCCCGATCGGGCCCGGCGGCGGGCCGATGGAATGCAGCGGCAAAAACTTCCGAGCAAATGCTGCCCGACGCGGCGCGGTTCCTGGCCGCCGGCGCCTAGCCTTGGCGCTGCCCCGACGGGGCCGCGAAATTCCGCCGCCCGGGCCAATTCGGCAACGCAGTTTTAACCGTCCCCTCATAGCTTAGCCGGCATGACAACCTCCGCCCCTGTCGCCGAGGCGATATTTTCGGCCGCCGTCCAGCATCATCGCGCCGGACGCTTTAGCGAGGCCGCAGTCTTCTACCGCTCGGTCCTCGAGCGCGCGCCGGATCACGCGGGGACGCTGCTCAATCTCGCGACCTTGCTTGCGGCTCAGGGCGAGGTCGATCAGGCGCTCGCGCTCTACGACCGGCTGGCGGCGTTGCAGCCGGGCGACAGCCGCATCGTCATGGCCCGCGGCAACACGCCGCTCCCCGCGGGGCGCTTCGCCGCGGCGGGGGGGGGGTCCACGAGGGCCCCCTCCTTTGGCCCCCACCCCCTTCCTGCCCCGGCCCGGCTGGGGGCGCCGCGTCTCGGCCCCTCCCC
>OFHJ01000424.1_pt1 | contig 16400 bp, 14 predicted proteins | sample 1522001 | NCBI WGS metagenome assembly OFHJ01 (sample SAMEA2464838, study PRJEB22497) | soil metagenome | biome: Grassland; feature: Farmland; material: Clay | place: Australia | collected 2013-02-01 | depth 1.2 m | reverse complement strand
CCCGACATCGAAGAGCCGGCCGCCAATCGTCGCCCGCGCGCGCGGCCGCCGACCCACCGGGGGGTACGCGGCGCCCTCTCAGGAGCGCACCAACGCCCTCGGCTATGCTTGCGAGTGAACCGGCAATGAGGCAACCCTGCACCTCGCTCCTCCATGCTGACTGGCGCTCCGGCGGCTGCCCGGCGCACTGGGGTCCGAACGGGGGCGGCTCCGGCACTGACGGCGGGGGGGACATATGATCGCGGCCGCACTGCTCGGAGCGGCGTTGGCGCTACAGTCGCCGCCTAGCGCCGCGATCACGCCGGCTCAGAGAAGAATTCTTGAGATGGTGGCGTCGCGGGACCTGGCCACGCGGGCTAGGGGCCAGCGCGAGCTCGTCCGCGACAAGCGGATGCTGCAAAACCCCGCGGTGGGCCGGGCGCTCGCGCGTGTTCTCGCCGAAGATAACCGGATCACGACCGCCAACTACGCCCGCGGCCGAGAAACCCCGGAGGGCCTCGCCGAGCTGGACGCCGAGCTTTCCGATGTCGTGCGGAAGGCTTTCGGCTTTCGCGATCCCTTTATTTTGCGCACCATGATCTTCGGTGCGTACGATCCGCGGAGCGCGTTTGCCTTCGACGTTGCCGCCGAGGGCGCAAGGGTGCTGCCCGCGGTTCGCCGCTTGTTGGCGGACCCGCTGGATCCGCTGCGGGCCCAGGGGATCGGCGTCCTGGCGTTCATGCTTCAGCGTCAGGCGGAGGGAAAAATCCGGCATCCCCTTACGGCGGCTCAGCAGAAATGGGCGCGAGGCCGCCTGCGCGCGGCCGCGCGCGGCGGCTCTATCACCGCCCGTTTCACCGCGGCGTGGGCGCTGGGCCTGGTGGGCACGCCGGCGGACCTTGCAGTGCTCCGCCACATTGCCAGCTCCGACCCCACCTGCCATCCCCACCACAGCAACGATCTTTGCAGCCAAGCCCAGCAGGCCATCGCCGCCATCGAAAAGCGCGCCGCCCACCATCGGAATAGGCAATAGGCGCGGGCCCGCAAAACGCCTCCGCACGCCGCCGCCCACGCGCCGGCGGTGACGCCTCTAAGGACCGCGCGAAGGCCCAGTGCGCACGGCCGCAGCGGGAGCGGCGTGCGGGGCGCAAACCGCGTGGCGCGGGCCGCGGTTAATCTCCGTTAGCCGGCGGGCGGAAGCCCGGGCCGCGGAGCACCTGGCCCGGCAGGGCGCCGGTCATTTTGCCGCCGGCGATGACCGGCACGCCGTTCACCAGCACCCATTCCATGCCCTGGGCGAAATGCTGGGGATGGTTGTAGGTGGCGCGGTCGCGGATGGTGGCGGCGTTGAAGACGACCAGGTCCGCCCACATCCCGCGCTTGATGACGCCGCGATCGGTGAAGCGCATCTGCGCCGCCGGCAGGGCGGTCATTTTGCGGATGGCGTCGGCCAAGGTCAGCAGGTGCTGTTGGCGGACGTATTTCCGCAAGATGCGGGGGAAGGTGCCGTAGGCGCGCGGGTGCGGGTGCGCGGTGGGCGACGGCGAAGTGCCGGTGGCGTCGGTGCAGATGGAAACCCAGGGCTGGCGCAGCGCCAGCTCGACATCCGGCTCGCTCATGCCGAAAACGGCCACGGACGTTTGCGCGTCATCCTTGATCAGGAAATCGAACAGCGCATCCATCGCGTCTTCATGCCAGGCGGCGGCCACCTGCGAGAGACGCTGGCCCTCGAAGCGCCGCAACGCCGGATTGTGCACGCCGACGATTTCCACCGCCTCCGGGCCGGGGATCTCCTGCCAATCGTTGTTGCCCCAACTGGCCGGGTTCAGCAGGTCGGCGCGAATGCGGGCGCGCGTCGGCGGGTTGCGAAGATTGCGGATCAGCGCCGCCGCACCGCCGATGTGGGCCCAGGGCGGGATGAACGAAGACAGCCCGTTGGACCACGCGGTGTAGGCATAGGTGCTGGCGAAGATATCCACGCCGGCGGCGCGGGCGGCTTCGATTTGGGCGACCAGGCGCGGCATTTTGCCCCAGTTGGCGTGGCCGGCCTCCTTGATGTGGAAGATCTCGACCGGAATATGCGCCTCCCGCCCGATGCGGATGGCCTCGGCCACCGCCTGCGGCTCCTTCGCGCCTTCGCTGCGCAGGTGGGTGGCGTAGATGCCGCCATAGGCTGAGGCGGCGCGGGCCAGCGCGATCAGCTCCGGCGTCTTGGCGAACGGGGCGGGGGGATATTGCAGGGCGGTGGACAGCCCAACCGCGCCGTTCCGCATGGCCTGGCGCACCAACGCTTCCATGCGCCGCAGTTGCGCCGGCGTGGGCTGCACGTCGCCATCGCCGAGAACCATTTCCCGCACCGTGGCCGCGCCGACGAAGCTGGCCAAGTTGACGCCGATGCGGCGGCGCTGGAGCTGGGCGAAATAGCGGGCAAACGTCGTCCAGCCGGGACCGGCGGCGCCGCGGCCATGGGCTCCGGGCCAGCGCGGCGCCACTGACGTGCCCTCGCCGGTGACCACGGTGGTGATGCCCTGGTAGATTTTTGACGCCAGCCGGGGATGGCGGAGGATGCTGCGGCCCGATTGATCGAGCATGTCTATGAAGCCCGGCGCAACCGCCAAGCCGCGGGCGTCAATGGTCCTACGCCGCGGCGCGCCGCGAAGATTGCCGATGGCGGCGATGCGGCCATTGCGGATGCCGATGTCGCCGGAATACCACGGCGAGCCGGTGCCGTCGTAGATGTGCCCGCCGGTGATCACGATGTCGAACGCCACGTGGCCGCGCGCGGGCGGCATGCGCCGCGCCGCGCCGGTCCGCTGCACCGCTTTTGGCGGGCGGGCGGCCGCCGCGATCGGCGCGGCCGCGGGCCGCGGCGCGTTCCCTGCCGCCGGCAACGCCGCCGTGACCAGACAGATGGCCGCGAACAAGCTCAACCGCCGCAAACGATTCGCCATTTCGCCTCGCTTCCTGCGCTCCGAACGCGGCGATTATAGCCCGCGTGGCGGGAGCGGAGGGTGGCGGAGCCCGATTCGATCCATTCCCATTGGCCGCGGCGGGGTTTCGACGGCGCGGGCATACCGGGCTCCGGCAGCAGGCGCCCCTTGGGGAGGCGGGACTCAGGGCCTCCGCCGGGTGCGGACGTGCCGTCCGCGTCCCCAGGCGGAGGGCGGTTCTCCGCGACGGGCTCGGCCTGGGTTGCCGTCGCCGCCGCCGGGGCGGCGCGGCAATGGCGCCGGGCGGCGCCCTCGCCGGCTGAGGACGGTTGTCCGAACCCGGGGTGCGGACTGATACTTGGAAGGATTCGGCTGGGCCCGCGCCGCCGCGTCCCACAAAGCTGCCCTTCGGCTCCGGTCGGGATCGGCGAACGCCCGCCCAATCGCCGCGCCTGATCTATCCATCGCGTCACATCGCATCGCGCCGTATCTCTTCCGCCACATCGCCTCACGCCCCATCGCCGTCACCGCACCGCTCACACCGTATTTAAAGCGCCACACCGCCAGCACCGGATCGCCGCTACCGCATGGAACCTCCCGCCCCGCCTCCCAGTGCGCCCAACGCTCCGGCGGAGCCCGCCGCCCGCCCGCATTTAGAACGGGGCATGGGCCTGGGCGGCGCGGTGGCGCTGAACATGCTCGACATGATCGGCGTCGGGCCGTTCATCACCATTCCCCTCATCGTCGCCGCCATGGGCGGCCCGCAGGCCATGCTGGGCTGGATCCTGGGCGCGCTATTGGCCCTCTGCGACGGGCTGGTCAGCGCCGAACTCGGCGCCTCCATGCCGCGCGCCGGCGGGCCGTATGAGTACCTGAAGCAAATCTATGGCGCCTCGGGCTTGGGCCGGCTGATCTCGTTTTTGTTCATTTGGCAGCTCAGCTTTAGCGCCCCGCTCTCCATCGCCACCGGCTGCATCGGCTTGGCCGACTACGCCAGCTATCTTTTCCCGCCGCTGCGCCGCGTGTGGTTCCAGCACACCTTCGCACTGCCGTTGCCGCTGGTCGGGGCGATCCAGGCGCATGTGGCGGTCACCGCCGGCACGCTGGCGGCGATCGGCGTCTGCGGCCTGGCGATGCTGCTGCTGTATCGCAACATCAGCGGCGTCGGGCGGGTGACGCAGTTTTTGTGCGGCGGCGTGCTGCTGACCGTGGCCTGGATCGTCTTCGCCGGCGTGACCCACTTCGACGCCCATCGCGCTTTCAGCTTTCCCCCCGGCGCGTTCCGCTTCTCCACCGGCTTTTTCCTCGGCCTGGGCGGCGCGCTGCTGATCTCCATCTACGATTACTGGGGCTACTACAACATCTGCTATTTGGGCGGCGAGGTGCGCGACCCGGAGCGCAACATTCCCCGCGCGGTCATCTATTCCATCCTGGCGGTGGCGGCCATCTACATCGTCATGAACGTCAGCCTGCTGGGCGTGGTGCCCTGGCGGGAGATGCTGTCGGGCGGGCTGGCCAGCGCGCGGCTGTCGGTGGTGTCGGTGATGATGCAGCGCATCTACGGCTCCTGGGCCGCGGATGTCGTGACGCTGCTGATCATCTGGACCGCCTTCGGCTCCATCTTTTCCCTTTTGCTCGGCTACTCCCGCGTGCCCTACGCCGCCGCCCTGGACGGCAATTTCTTCAAGAGCTTCCAGCGCCTGCATCCCCGCCATAAATTCCCGCACGTTTCCTTGGTGGCGATGGGCCTGACGGCGATGGCGTTTTGCTTCTTCCAGTTGGTGCAGGTCATCGCCGCGCTGGTGGTCATTCGCGTGCTGCTCCAATTTTCGCTGCAACAATTCGGGCTGCTGTGGCTGCGCTGGAAGCATCCGGAAACGCCGCGGCCCTTCCGCATGTGGCTGTATCCCATCCCGGTCGTCGTGGCCATCGTCGGGTTCCTTTACGTCGTGGTTTCCCGCCACGCCTTCGGCCAGCAGTTGTTTCTCGCCATCGCCATCGCCGCCGCCGGCGTGGTGCTGTATCTGTGGCGGGCGGCGCGGCGGCGGGAATGGCCGTTCGCCAGGCCTGCCGCCGCGGATCTCGGCTGACGCCGGCCGCCGCCGACCGCGCCTAAGGCAGCTGCCCGCCGCCCGTTATAATTGAAAGTTTCGGGCGGGGGCGAATTTCCGGCTATGGATGGCGAAGCCATTCGCGTGCGCGGCGCGCGACAGCACAACCTAAAGGGATTTGACTGCGATATCCCCCTCAACCGCCTGACGGTGGTCACCGGCGTCTCCGGCTCGGGCAAGAGCAGCCTGGCCTTCGACACGCTCTACGCCGAGGGCCAGCGCCGCTACGTCGAATCGCTCTCCGCCTACGCCCGGCAGTTTTTGGAGCGGATGGAGAAGCCGGCGGTAGACGCCATCGAGGGCATCACGCCGGCCGTGGCCATCCGCCAGAAGAACGCCACGCGCAATCCCCGCTCCACGGTGGCCACGGCGACGGAAATCTACGATTACCTGCGCCTGCTGTTTGCTCGCGCGGGAGAAACCATCTGCCCCGACTGCGGCATCGCCGCCAAACCGGACACGGTGGATGAGGTCGCCGCCACGCTGCTGGCGGAGGACAGCGGCCGCCGCGCCTATGTGCTGTTTCCGCTGCCCCCGGCCGCGCCGCCGGCGGAGGACGGCGCCCGGCGCAAGCGCAAGAAGGCGGCGGCGCCCACGGCAGCGGTCCCGACCGCGGCCCTGGCCGATCTGCGGCGGCGCGGTTTCCCACGGCTGTATCAGCCGGCGGCGGAGGGCGGCGAGGGCGGCGGCGCCGAGGCCGGCGGCGGCGATGGCGGGAAGATGGTCGAGTTCGCGGCGCCGGAATCGCTGCTGGAGCTGGATTTTTCCCGTCCGGTCTTCGCCGTCGCCGACCGGCTGGTGGTGGATACGGCGGAGCGCGGGCGACTGGTGGAGGCGATCGAGACCGCCTACCGGGAAAGCGGCCCCGAAAGTGGCGAGGTCCGTTTCGAGTTTCCCGGCGAAGACGGCCGCCCCGGCGGCTTCCGCCGCTTCAGCGCCGGCTTTGAATGCCGCAACTGCGGCCGCAAGTTCGCCACACCGGAGCCGCGGCTGTTTTCCTTCAACAATCCTTTCGGCGCCTGTCCCCGCTGCCAAGGCTTCGGCAACATCTTGGATCTCGATTGGGATCGCATCGTTCCCAACCCGGGCCGCAGCTTGGCGGAGGGCGCGGTCGAGCCCTGGACCAAGCCGCGCTATCGCGCCTGGGGCCAGGAGATGCGCCGCCACGCCGCGGCGGCGGGCGTTCCCTTGGACACGCCCTGGGGCGAACTCGCGGCGGCGCAGCGGCGCTTGGTGCAGGAAGGCGGCGGCGACTTTGCCGGCGTGCGCGGCTTCTTCGCCTTGCTGGAAAGGAAAAAGTACAAGCTCCACGTCCGCGTCTTCCTCAGCCGCTACCGCACCACCGCGGTCTGTCCCGCCTGCCATGGCGCGCGGCTGCGGCCGGAGGCGCTGCAAGTCCAGTTGCGCGGTCCCGCCGCGCCCAGCGCCGCCATGCCGGGCCGCACCGCCTGGCGGCGCATTGACCAAGTCTGCGCCCTCACCGCCGCCGAGGCGCAAACCTGGATCGGCGGTTTGGAGTTGGCGCCCGAGGCGGCGGCCATCGCCGCGCCGGTGCGGGCCGAGATCGCGCGGCGGCTGGACTTTCTGCTTAAAGTCGGGCTGGATTATCTGACCTTGGACCGCCTGGCGGCCACGCTCTCCGGCGGTGAATCGCAGCGCATTCAGTTGGCCTCCTGTCTCGGCTCCGGCTTGGTCGGCTCGCTCTATGTGCTGGATGAGCCTTCAATCGGCCTGCACAGCCGCGACACCCACCGCCTGATCGGCATCCTCAACGACCTGCGCGACCTGGGCAATACCGTCCTGGTGGTCGAGCATGACGCCCAGGTGATGCGGGCGGCGGACCATATTTTGGATCTGGGCCCGGCGGCGGGCGAAGCCGGCGGGCGGCTGGTGGCGGCGGGCACGCCGTTCCAAATTGCCGCCGACGCCGCGTCCCGCACCGGGCGCTTCTTGAGCGGCGCCGAAGCCGTCACCATTCCCGCCCAGCGGCGTCCGCCCGGCAAGCATCGCATCGAAATTCGCGGCTCCCATGCCCGCAACTTGCAGGGCTTCGACGCCACGCTGCCCCTCGGCCTGTTGGTGGCCATCACCGGCGTCTCCGGTTCCGGCAAGAGCACGCTGGTGCATGAGGTGCTGTATCGCGGCTGGGAAGCAGCGCAGCGCAATGGCGTTCCCGCCGGCGCCGACGCCATCACTGGATTGGATTGGGTGCGGGAAATGGTGCTGGTGGATCAAAGCCCCATCGGCCGCACGCCGCGTTCCAACCCGGTCACATATTTGAAAGCCTTTGACGGCATCCGCGCCCTGCTGGCGGAAACGCCCCTGGCCCGCCGCCACGGCTTCGGCCCGGGCAGCTTTTCCTTCAACGTCGCCGGCGGCCGCTGTGACGCCTGCGAAGGGCAGGGAACCGTGGCGGTGGAGATGCAGTTCTTGGCCGACGTCGAGCTGCCCTGCGAGGAATGCGACGGCCAGCGATTCAAGCCGGAGGTTTTGGAAGTCACCTGGCGGGACAAGAACGTCCACCAGATCCTGCAATTGACGGTGCATGAAGCGCAGCGGTTTTTCGCCGGCCATGCCAAGATCACCCGCCCCTTGGAGCTGCTGGAACGCGTGGGCTTGGGCTATCTGCGCCTGGGCCAATCCGCGACCACGCTTTCCGGCGGCGAGGCGCAGCGCGTCAAGCTGGCGGCCCATCTGGCGCGGCCGGAGTCGGCGCGCGGGGTGCTGTTCCTGCTGGATGAGCCCACCACCGGCTTGCACTTCGCCGACATCGAGGTGTTGCTGGACACGCTGCGGCAATTGCTCCAGGCGGGCGGCAGCGTAATCGTCATCGAGCACAACTTGGATGTGATCCAGGCGGCGGATTGGATCTTGGACCTAGGACCGGAAGGCGGCGAGCAGGGCGGGCGGCTGCTGGCCGTAGGTCCGCCAGAAGCCATTGCCGCCGACGGCAACTCGCTCACCGGCCGGTACTTGCGCGGACATCTGGCTGCCCGCTCCGCACCCGTGGCGCGGGGCAAGCGAACGGCGCGAAAATAAAGCCGATGGTAGGTTGCTGGCTGTTGGCGGCAATGCTGGCTCTGATCCCGGCGGCGGGCCGGCCGCGGCGCCGCGGACCTGCGGGCGTTAGCGCGCAGGCGGGATACTCCAGCGCGCGGGCGCAACGCCCCGGCGCGCAAGCGCATCCCCATGGAGCGGAGCCCGGCGCGCATCCGGATGCATTGGCGCGGGCGCAGGCGGCCCTGGGCCGAAACGAATTTGCCGCCGCCGCCCAAGGGCTGCGCCGCTTCCTCGCCGGGCATCCGCCCGCGGCGGCGCGAGCGCACGCGCAATTGTTTCTTGGCTATGCCGAAGCCGCGCTCGGGCATCCGCATCGGGCCATCGCCGCCTACCAGGCGGGCCTGAAGGCCGCGCCCAAGCATTTCGCCGCTCAGCTCAACCTGGGCCTGCTGTATTTGCAACTGCATCAGCCGCAGGCGGCGCTGAGCCCGCTGCGCGCGGCGGCCGCCTTGCAGCCCAAGAACGCTAAGCCCTGGTTCGAGCTTGGCCGCGCGCGGCAGGCGCTGGGACGGAACGCCGCCGCCATCACTGCCTTTCAGAAATCCGCCGCCCTGGATCCCGGTTCCGGCGCCGCCGCCTACAACGCCGGCGTGCTGTTGTTGCAAGCCCATGACAATACCGCGGCGGCGCGGGAACTGGCCGCGGCGGCGCGCCAGCAGCCCAAGAACGCCCCGGCGCAGTTGGCCCTGGCCGACGCCTATGCCCGCGCCCGGCGATGGCGGCGGGCGGAGGCCGCGCTGCGCGCCTACCTTGCCCTGCGCCCGGCCGACGCCGCCGCGCAGCGCCGGCTGGCGGGGATGCTGGTGCGGCAGCATCATGCCGCCGCCGCTCGGCGCCAGCTCGCCGCTGAGCTCCAGCGCGATCCCGGCGACGACACCGCCCGGCAAGAGCTGGCCGAACTGCAAATGGCCGCCCATCGCTATGCCGCCGCGGTGGACAATTTTGCCCGTTTGGCCCGGGCCCAGCCCGCCTCGCCGCGGCGGCAATACGAATGGGGCCACGCTTTGCTGCTCGCCGGGCAGGAAGCGCAAGCGGTTGCCCCCTTGGGAGCGGCCGTGCGGTTGGCGCCCAAGATGGCCCCGGCGTGGCGGGATTTGGGGTTCGCCGAGTACCGCAGCAAACAATATCCGGCGGCGCTGGATGCGCTGAACCGCTATGCCGCGCTGGCCGGCGCCAGCGGGCCGGTGGAATTCCTCCGCGCGGTCTGCTGGGATCACTTGCACCATTACCATCGCGCCATCCAGCAGTACGAGGCGTTTTTGGCCGCCGATCATGGGCGGCACTATAACGAGGACTTCAAGGCGCGGCATCGCCTGATCACGCTGCGCCTGATCGTCCAGGGGCATTGAGGAGGACAGGGTGAACGCTCGGTGCATCCAGTCGCGTCAGCGGGATGCCCCGCCCACGGCGGGGCTGGGGCCCGCGCTCATCCATCGTGGCGGAAGCGAGAAGACGCGGCCCGGATCGCGCCGCCGGCATCGCAGACAGGCGGAGATGAGGATCGCGGGTTTGCTAACCGTACTGCTTTTGGCGCTGCCGCTCTGGGCCCATCCCAGTTATGCGGAGCTCCAGGCGCAGGTGGCCAAGGCCCACGGCCACAAGCGGGCGCAGTTGCTCGCCAAGTTGGCCTCGATGGATTTCACGCGCACGCGCAGCAGTTTTGAGGCCGGCCGATCCTTGCCCGGCGAGCGCCAACTGAAGACGCTGGCGCGGCATGGCGCGGAGTGCATGCGGTTGTTGCGCGCCGAAGCCGGACGGGGCAAGCGCGACGGCATGCGCCACGTGGAAATCCGGTTTCAGCGCATCAGCTACGGGCTCAGCGGCTTGCGGCAGGAGGCTGGTTTTTCCGATCAGCCCGCCATCGGCGCGGTGCAGCATCGCTTCGCCCGCTGGCGCCGGTTGCTGCTGGAGTGGCTGTTCGCGCGCAAAAAACATGGCCACCTCATCCTCAACCCAAACTTCGGATATCCGCATGGCGGGAAGTCGAATCGGAGACAATAGTCCCATGCGACGGAGCGCGATGCTGGTCCTTGCGGCCGCCGTCGGTCTGGGGGCGGCGCCGCCGTTGCGCGCGCAACTGTACGGCCGCGACCCGCTGACCCGCGGCGAGGCGAACGCCATGCGCAACGCCGCCGGCAATCCCGGCAAGCGGGTGGACCTGTTGCTGAAGTTCGCCGGCCAGCGCCTTAGCCGCTTGCAATCCCTGCAAGCCTCCTATCTCCCCGGCCGCCGCAGCACCATGCACCTGATGCTGCGGCAGTACCGCGAGATTCTGAACGAACTGGACGACAACTTCGACACCTGGATGTCGGGCCGGCGCACCTCGGAAATGGGCGGGCCGCCCAAGTTGAAAAAGCCGCTGCACAAGGCCATTAAGGCGGAGCGGGGTTTTCTGGTCACGCTCGCCGCCGTGCGCAAGCATTCCACCCCCGCCGATCTCCGCGCCTACCGGTTCGCCCTTAGCGACGCCCAGGACGCCACCCGCAGCCACATCAAGGATGCCCAGGACGATTGGGCGGAAATTCAGCACCGCAAGGCGGAACAAAAGGCGGCGAAAAAGAAGCACAAGCATTTCCCGTTTTTCGCCGCGATCTCGCCGTCGCCGCGGTTGATGCGCCTCCATGCGTGACCTGGAAGCCACCTTTTTGGCGGTGTTCCGGGAGGTAAAGCCGCGCACGCCGCCGCCGCCGATTCACATCGAGTTCTATCCCTTTACCCGCATGAACAGCACCATCCGCCGCCGCGATGGCGCGCTGAAGGTGCGCCTCAGCGACCTGCTGGAGGCGGCGCCCGAGCCAGTAGTCGAGGCGCTGGCCCAGATCCTCCTGCGCAAGCTTTATGGCCAGCCCGTGCCGGAATTGTTTCGCGCCCGCTACCGGCGATTCGCCGGGCGCAAGGAGATCGCCGCCAAGGCGCAGTTGGTGGGCCAAATCCGCGGCCGCAAACGGCTCCAGCCGCCCGCTGGCCAGCACCATGACTTAGAGGCCATTTTCGAGGACCTGAACCGGCGGTTTTTTCATGGCCTGATGGCGCGGCCGAATTTAGGCTGGGCGCCGCGCGCCGCGCGCCGCCATCTGGGCCATTACGACCCGGCGCACAACGCCATCCTCATCAGCCGCGTTTTCGATTCCTCCTGCGTGCCGCGCATCGCCCTGGAGTACGTTCTGTATCACGAGATGCTGCACCTGAAATACCCCATCAAAATGCGGGGCAGCCGCCGCTGCGTGCATTCGCCCGAGTTCCAGGCCGAGGAAAAGCGCTTTCCCGATTGGCAGGCAGCCGAAGCGGCGCTGAAGGCGCTTTAGCACCGGCCATGGGCAGCGGTGCTAGACTGTGATTTCATGAAGAACATCACAGTATCACTCGACGATGACACCTACCGCCGGGCGCGGATCGCCGCCGCGGAGCGCGACACCTCCGTGTCCGCCTTGGTGAAGCGTTTCCTCAATGAACTCGGTTCCGGTGAAAGCGAGTTCGAGCGGCTGAAACGGGAGGAGAAGGATCTGCGGCGGCAGGTCACGCGGTTCAGCGCGGCCCGCCGTGTCCCCCGCGAAGAGTTGTACCGGCGATAGCCCGTGGCGGTATTCTTCGACACCAATATTCTGCTGTACTCGATCAGTCGCGATCCGGCGGAGCACGCCAAGTGCGCCCGGGCGCAGGAGTTGTTGGACACGCAGGATGGAGCGCTGTCGGTACAGGTGTTGCAGGAATTTTATGTGCAGGCGACCCGATCTTCGCGATCGGGCGCCCTCAGCCATGAACTGGCCTCGGCCTTCATTCACCGCTGGCGGCGCTTTCCGGTCCAGGAAATCAATCTGCCGCTCCTGGATTTGGCCTTGCGCATCCGCGGCCAGCATCGCCTCACCTACTGGGATTGCGCCATCGTGGCGGCGGCCCGGATGCTGGGCTGCCGGGAGCTGCTCTCCGAGGACCTGACCCACGGCCAGCGGATCGAGGGTGTGGTGATCCAGAACCCATTTCGCTAAGGACGCGACCTGCGTCCAGAGCCGGGCGGTCGAGCCGCTGCCGCACGGCGCGCTGGAACTTGCCGCCGCCTTGCGCCATCATGGAGGCAAGCGGGCCAGCGGGCCCCAGGGGGTCGGCCATGCGGCATCTCTCATCTCCATCGCGCCAGCCCGGAGACACACTGGGTGTCATCTCGCCACGCGCCGTTGACCGGCGGCGGCAGCGGCCAACCGGAGTGGTATCCCGGCCTGGGTTGTTACGCCGTTCCGGCGGTGGCTGGGCTTTGGTTCTGGCGCTGATCCTGGGTCTGGTCGCCGCGGTGGCGCTGCCGGCGGCTGCCCAGCAGCCCAATCCCAACGGGCCGATCATCATTCCCAAGAAGGCCCCGACCGCGCCCCAGCCATCCCCGCCGCCTCCGCCCAAGGCCAGCAAGACAAACCCGGAATACAGCTTTAAGGTCAATGTCCCGGAGGTTGCGCTGCCGGTCACGGTGGAGACCAACGGCGGCGCCTTCATTCCCCATTTGCGCAAGAACAATTTCCGCGTCCTGGAAAATGGCGTGCCGCAGCAGATTGACAAAGTCACCTACACCAGCGACGCGCCCATGACCGTGGTCATGCTGGTCGAGTTCCGCAGCCAGTGGTGGCCATTCATTTACCGCATCCTGGAGGCCAGCTACGTCTTCGCCCAGCAGCTCCAGAAGCAGGACTGGATGGCGCTGGTCACTTATGCCTTGCGGCCGCACATCGTCGTGGATTTCACCCACAACCGCCAGGCCCTCTACGCGGGCCTCAATCAGCAGCAAATTCCCGGCTTCAGTGAAGCCGATCTCTACGACTCCCTGGCGTTCGTCATTCGCCGCATGAACGGCATCAAAGGGCGAAAGGTGATCGTCTTGGTCACCGACGGCCGCAACACGTTCAGCCATTTGAACTTTGATCAAGTCACGAAGATCGTCGCCGACGCCCATAACATCTCCATTTTTCCGGTCAGCATCGCCTGGCCCTTGCGGCAATACCTCCAGGAAAACGGCATGATGGGCAGCATGCAGGACATGAATTACATCGTGGGGGACAATCAGCTCCGCTACTGGGCCAAGCTCACCGGCGGCCGATTCTATGAGCCGCGCTTCGAAGGCGCCTATCCTGACGTCTTCCAGGACATCTCGGCGACGGTGCGCAATGAATACGTCCTGTACTACCGCTCCACCGACCGGAAATTGGACGGCTCCTTCCGCAAGATCAAAGTGTCCGTGGTCGCGCCCAATGGCAAGCCGCTCAAGGTGGTCAACCAAAAGGGCAAGGTCCTGAAGTACAAAGTCATCGCCAAGAACGGCTACTACGCTCCCCACGCGGTCCAATAGGCAAGTCGCCCGCCACGGTTCAGCGCCGGAATGGGCACAGTGCAGTCGCCCCGTTGCCCTCGCGGCCTGCCTTGGGAAGGTCCGGTGCGCGAGTGGCCGTTGCTGCCGCTTGCGGCGACAGCGCCAGCGGCGCGGGCCGCGGCCCCGCCTGGTGGGTAAAGCGGGACGCCTCGCCAGCGGCTCGACTGGGGCATGCGCCATTCATCGGTGTTCGCCCCCGGACAGCCGCGTCCCAAAAGCGAACGCTGCCGCATTCCCCGGTGGCGCCTAACCTGTTGATTATCCGCCGCCCGCCTTTGGGCGGCGGCGTGCATGCATCCTGGCTATGCCCCGGCTCGCCAGTCCCACCGCGTGTTTCCCCGCGCCGCGCCCAGCCGCCGGCTCAATGTGCGCAAGCGGGACGCCCCGCCAGCGGCGGGGCTGGGGCCCGCGCCCATCAATCGTGAAACGGGTCCTGGATGCGCAGTCCGCGGAAACGGCGGAAATCGCGGTCGGCGGTGACCAGTTCGGAGACGCCATGTTCGATGCACAGCGCGGCAATGTGGGCATCATGCAGCAAACTGCCGGTGACGCCGGAATCGCGCAGGACCTGCTCCAGCACTTGCAAATGGCGTTCGGTTTCGGCCAGCAGCAGCAAGCTGGGGGACGCGGTGATAGCGCGCAGGTCGGATTGCGCGGTGGACATCGGCAGCGGCGACCGCAAGGCGCGGGGATGAGTCGCTACGCGCAGGAACTCGTAAATGCAGGGCCAAGGAATGGCCCACGGCGCGGGTCCGTTGGCCAGCGATTGCAGCAGGTCCAGCGCCGTCTCCCGCCGCGGACTGGCGCGGTCCTCGGCGTAGATCAAGATGTTGGTGTCCAGGGCCCGCATGGCTACCGCCGGCCATCGAAAATGTCGAACAGAACCTCGCGATTGGCCAAGTCGTCCCAGGTCAGCCCCGGCGCCGGCTCGCTGCTCCAGCCCTGCAATTTGAGCTTGTATTTGCCGGGCGCGCTGGGTCCCAGGCCCTGGCGCAGGGCCTCGTTGGCCACGCTTTGGAAGCTGCGGCCCTGCTCGGCGGCGCGCCGCTTCAATTGCCGGAACAAGACCTCCTCAATCATCAATGTGGTCCGTGGCATGCATAAAAGTGTATCAAATGGAGCATATCAATGACCCCATGGCGTGAACTGCGGCAAGCGGCGCGTGCGCTGCGCCAAGCCCCGGCCTTCACCCTCATCGCCGTGGCCACGCTGGCGCTGGCCATCGGCGCCTGCGTGGCGATCTTCACCGTGGTGAATGCCGTCCTGCTCGCTCCGCTGCCCTACCGCCAGCCGGGGCGGCTGCTGGTCATCCACGAGGACGCGGCGGAAGTGGCCCAGCTGCAACAGCCCTGGATCCCGGACAACCCCGAGCAGTTCCATGCCTGGCGGCAGCGGGCGCGGGCGTTCTCGGGCATGGCCATCGCCCAGGGCGGCCGCATGGACCTAACCCAGACCGGGCAGCCGCCGGCGCAGATCAACGCCGGCCGCGTCTCGGCCAACTTCCTGCCCCTGCTCGGGGCGCGGCTGCAACTGGGCCGCAATTTCCGCCGATCGGAGGATGTGCCCAACGGCCCGCCGGTGGTGATCCTGACCCACCGCTTGTGGGCGGCGCGGTTTCATTCCGATCCCGCGATCCTCGGTAAAATCGTCACCCTCAACAATCACCCGCACACGGTCGTCGGCGTCTTGGCGCCTGGCTTCCGCTGGCCCTTCCGCGGCATCTTTATCACCGGCCGGCCAAGCTTGCTGGCGCCCATCGGCCTCGCCTATCGCGCCCTGTCGGCGGATTCCCTCGGCGGCGATTACAACTACCAGGTCATCGCCCGGCTTCGCCCGGGCATGACCGTTGAGCAAGCGTCCGCGCAGTTGGACGCCATCGAAAACCAACTCACTCATCGTTTCGAGCCCTCCGTCCACATCTGGACCATCCTGACTCCGGTGCAGACGGCGCTGGCGGGTTCGGCGCGGCAGGGCTTGTGGCTGCTGCTGGCGGCGGTGCTGGCGGTGCTGCTGATCGGCTGCGTCAATTTGGCCAATCTGGCCTTGGCCCGAGCCACTGGCCGGGGCCGCGAAATGGGCGTGCGCGCGGCGCTCGGCGCCGGGCGCGCCGGCCTTATGCGCTCCCAGTTCGCCGAAAGCCTGCTGTTGGCCGTCGCCGGCGGCGCGGCGGGTTTGTTACCGGCCTCGGGGGGGGCGGGGGCCCCGGTGCCTGGGACTCCCCTCGGCATCACGGCGCCCCCTGGCGCGGCCCGGGGTTTGGGGCTTGCGGGGGCTTTCCCCCCCCTCTCCATCCTGACGGGCGCGCCCTTCTGCCCCCCGCCCCCCTGCCGGTCCGTGCTGGCAGGACCGCTCTCACCCGGACCGGTGCGGCCCGCCGGGTGCGGACCGCCGACCCTGGCTGTCTCCACCTCGTTCGTGAAGCCATTGTTCCCGCCACACCTTTGGACTTCCTGTGGAACAGCCCTGCGGCCGCTGTGATTCCGACGACCGGGATCGCGGCTCGGGGATCGCCGGCGGCCCGGGCTGGCGCGGGGCCGGTGGGCAACAGAGCTCCACGTTGGACGCTACCCGGCTGCGGTGGTGCGCCGTCCTCTGCGCGGCGCTCTGTTCCTTCGGGTCGCCGGTCACCGGCGGCGCCGGCTGTTGCTGTCGGGAGCCGGTCCCCCGCGCGGGCCGGCTCTGTGTCCGGGCCGCCGGCCACCCCCGGGCGGCCCCGCGGGGCGTGGCGCGCGCCCGGGGGCGCGGGGGCGCGCGGGCCTTCAGATCCGCGAACGGCGGAGGGGCCGGGGCGCCGTGGACGGCGATTTTCGCCAGGACGGGAAAGTCGCCCGCATAGGTCAGCGAACAGAAGTTCGCGATCCCCGCTGCGTCCCCCGGCTCCTGCGCGCCGAACGGGTTGCAGGGAAACGCCAGCACCGCCAGTCCACGGTCGGCATAGGCGCGGTGCAGATCTTCCAGTCCCTCATACTG
>OFHJ01000423.1_pt1 | contig 16405 bp, 11 predicted proteins | sample 1522001 | NCBI WGS metagenome assembly OFHJ01 (sample SAMEA2464838, study PRJEB22497) | soil metagenome | biome: Grassland; feature: Farmland; material: Clay | place: Australia | collected 2013-02-01 | depth 1.2 m | reverse complement strand
CCACCCCGACCCTGCGTTGCGCCGCGGCGGCCCCCGAGATTGCGCAGGGCGCCCGCAGGGCCCGCCTCGAGCAGCTGACCGTCGTGGACGATTTCTCCCGCCGGGTCGCCCGCTCCGAGCTGGCGGGCGCGCCGGCCGGTCCCCTCCCCAACTTCACCAACGGCCTCAAGCGGCGGCGGGTGGGGCCGGGCCCGTGGGGCGCCCGCCACTGCGCCGCGGCCGAGCCGGCGAAGGTCCTCGGGGCGCCGTGCGGCGGCCACGGAGTCATCGCGGCCGCCGCACGGCGGTGTCTGCCTCGCCCTGACGACAACCGTCCGCTGAACTCGGCCGTGCGGCGGGTCCGGGGCGCTGGCGCCGTGTCCGGGGCGCCTCGGCTCTACTGGCAGGTGCCGCTGCTCACCGGACAGGGCGGATAGGCCGGCTGCTGCGGGAACGCCGGGGTCCACGGCGGCGGCGGCGGGACTGCCACCGGATGGCGCGCGATCTCCTTCAGCAGCACGCGCACCGCGGTCTCGATCTGCGTGTCCCGGTTGTCTCGCGCCAGGAGCCCGGGATTCACGTGCACCGGGATCGAGGGCACCACGCCGATGTTTTCCACGACCCACTTCGAGTCCGTGCCGTACATGGCGAACTCGGAGACGACCTGTCCTCCGCCGTCCAAAAGCGTGAAGGGAGCGAAAAGACCGCGCACACCGGCCCAGGTGCGCGAGCCGATGGTGGGCCCGAGACGGTACTTCTGGAAGCGGTACGCGAAGATGTCGCCGTCCGAGGCCGACCCGTGATTGATCAGCGCCGCGAGATGACCGATGTAGGCATCCTCCGGGCTTTGAACATGCGTGCCCTCGCGCCGCACCCAGGCCGCCACCATCTTTTTCGTCAGGCGGTCGAACAGAATGGTGTCGATGAAGCCGCCGAGGTTCCAACGGTCGTCGATGATCATGCCCGGCTTGGTGATCTGGCCGTAGAACTGACGTACGAACTCATGCAGACCGGTCGCCTCCATGTCGTTCAGATACACGTAGCCGATCTTGCCGCCGGAGAGCTTTTCGACCTCGCGCCGATTGTTGTTGATCCAGTGCAGCAGGTGCAGCTTGCCGCTGTTGACGACCGGCTTGACCAGGATGGGCCAGGGCTTTCCGGAAGGTGTCGCCGCGATTCTCAGGGTGACGGTCTGTCCGAGCGTGCCCTGAAGCAGCGAATAGGGGTTGGTGGGCGCCCGTAGCGGCTTGCCGTCGATGGCCAGCACGTAGTCGCCCGTCTTGACCTTGAGTCCCGGTTGCGCGAGCGGCGCGTAATAGCCCGGGACGGTGTTGTCGCCGCGGAAGATGCGCTTCAGGTAGTAGCGCCCCGCGGCCGCGTTCAGCGCGAATTGCACTCCCAGGCCCGCCGTCGGCTGCGGCGGGGTCTTCCAGCCCATCTGCCCGCCGTAGATGTACATGTGGCTCTCGCCCAGCGAGCCCATCATGTTCCCGATGACGTAGTTCAGGTCTTCCCGATCCTGTACCAGCGGCAGCAGCGCGCGATAGCGCGTGCCGAGCGCCGCCCACTTCTGTTTGATCAGCTCGGGATTGACGAAGAAGTCGCGCACGTTGCGCCAGGCTTCGTTGAACATCTCCTTCCATTCCGCGCGCGGATCCACCAGCAGCTGCATGTGCGAGGTGTCGAGCGCCTCGGCCTTGGCCTGTTTGGAGAACGTGGCAGGCCGCAGCGTCCATTTGCCGCCTTGCTTGTAGAACAGCGTCGAGCCGTCCGCCGAGAGCCTGAAGTGCGAGGAGACGCCCGTGGCCAGCGTCAGCGCCTTGCGCTTTTTCAGGTCGTAGGCCCGCAATTGCGGAACCTCGCCCGGAACCGAGCCGCCGATCGTGGGTATGGGCACGGTGGAGTAGTACACCACGCCCTTGGATTCCGCGATCCCGGAGATGTTCGCGGCCGGCACCGGCACCTGAACCGCCCGGTCGATGAGGCCGGCGAAATCGATCCGCACTCGCGGCGGCTTCGACTTCTTCCCGTTCTTGGCCTTTCCCTTCTTCCCGCTGTTGTGTTTGCTCTTGCCGCCCTGGGCTTTGTGCAATGCGGCCGGATGCTGCGTGCGAGGCGCGAACGGCGAGGGCGTGGTCGACTTCAGCGTGGTCACGTACAGGCCGTCGGGAACCACGCTGGCGACGCCGAAGGCGTATGAGGACATCGCGGGATTGACGAGGCGCGCCGAGACGAAATACAAGTACTTGCCGTCGCGCGAAAACACCGGATACCTGTCATCGAAGTCGCCGCGGCTGACCTGATGCAGATGGCCGTCGTGAATGCCGTAGACGAACAGCGCATGCAGGTTATTGGCCAGGCCCTTGGAGAACGCCAGCCAGCGGCTGTCCGGCGAGAACGCCACATCCTGGAATATGTGATTCGGCGTCGAGAACACGGCCGTGTTCGTGGTCACGAGCTTGCGCACGTCCGTCTTCACGTTCACCAGCCACAGCTGCTGAGTGGACGTGCTGTAGGTCAACCAGCGGCTGTCCGGGCTCCACTGGAGCCGTCCCAGGTAGGTCAGCTCGCCTTTGGGCGTCAGCGCGCGCGGCGTGCCGCTTCCGTCCGCAGGTCGCACCATCACCTGGCTGTCGCGGCCCTGGTCACGAATATAGGCGATCCATTTGCCGTTCGGCGACCAGGCCGGGTATTTGTCGTTGCTTGCGGCGCGGACGCTGAGGTCCGTCGTGTGGCCGTATTGGACCGGCACGGTGAACAGCGCGCCGCGGGCGCTGAAGACCGCGAGCTTGCCGTTCGGGGCGACGTCAGCGCTGCGGATCATCTTGGCCGCCGCGTACTCATATGGCAGAGTGCGCGAGCCGGTGAGCGGCACGGTGACCGGCACGTGCGTCAGCCGTTGCGTCGCGAAGGAATACACGTAGAGTTTGCCGCCGTCGGAAATGGCGATGCCGGTGTTGCCGGCGCTCGGCCAGTCGACGTCGTAGGTGGGGAAACGGGTCACCTGGCTCTGGGCGCCGGTCTTCAGATTCTTCGCCCAGATGTTGAGTACGCCGTTGGCGCCGCGGTCCGATGCGTAGTAGAGCGTGTCGCCGACCCACATCGGGAAGGTGTTCTCGCCCTTCCAGTGGATCAACTGCGTGCTCTGGCCGGTCGCGAGGTCATAGGTGTAGATCTTCCCCGCCTGTCCGCCGTAGTAGTGCTTGCGGTGGAACACCCGGAAAATGCGCGACAATTTATTGTAGGCGACGGTGGTGCCGCGGCCGTTGAACGAGAGCGGTCCGGTCCACGGCATGGGCAGCGCCACGGGCAGGCCGCCGGTGATCGGCACTTCGAACGCGCGCTCGATCTGTGGATTGAAGCTCTCGCGCCGTGAGAGAAACACCACCTCGCGGCTGTCGGGCGTCCACCCGATGACGATGTTGTCCGGCACCGTCCCGATCCGGCCGTTCATGGGCTGATTGATCGACCGCCAGGTCAGCTGGCGGACCGGCCCGCCGTCGACCGACACGACGTAGACGTCGGTATTGCCGCGATACCAGCCGGTGAAGGCGACCCACCGGCCGTTGGGCGAGATCAAAGGATGCGAGTCGTAGCCGGAGTCGGCGGTGAGCCGCACGGCCTCGCCCCCCTGCGCGGGGACTTTCCACACCGCGCCGCCGGCTTCGAACACCACGGTGTCAGCGTGGATGCTGGGGTAGCGGATCAGCGCCTGGACGGGCCCGGGCACCGGTTGGGCCAGGGCGTCGTGCGACGGCAATATGAACAACAGCGCAGCGCCGAGCGCGCCGGCAAGAGCCTTGAGCTTCATCTGGCCATCCTCAGCAGTCGACCCCGGAAAAAAAGGCACCGGCCCCGCGGAGCGGGGTGGCGTTGATTGGAATTGGTTGTCGCCGCGAATTCTGCGCCGATGGCACCCGGCTCGCAAGGGGGCCAAAACCGCCCGGGGGCGGTCTATAGTGGTAAGACCCAACCACCTTCCGAACGGGCATCGATCGAACATGCAGAACGCGACCGTGCTGGTCGGCTGGCGCAGGCGTTGGAACCGCAGCCTGCTGCAATTTCTCGGCCGCCGAGTGCGATCGCCGGTCGAGGTAGAGGATCTCGCACAGGAGATCTACCTGCGGCTGCTGCGGGCACCGGATTTGCTCCAGGTACGCAACCCCCAGGCTTACCTGCTGCGGGTGGCGGGGAACGTCGTGGCCGAATGGCGCCGCCAGTATCCGCCGGAGACCTCCTTCTGCGCAGCGCCGGAAGAGGCCGCCGTGGATGAGTGTCCGCCGGAGCTTGCCCTCGATGCGGCACTCTCGGAGAAGCGGCTCAACGAGGAGCTGGCGAGGATGTCGCCCCTGATGCGAGCGGTCGTGCTGCTGCGGCTGCGCGATGAGCACCCGTACAAGCAGATCGCGCAGGAGCTCGATTTGACGCTGCGACAGGTCCGGCGCTACCTGGCACGCGGTTACGAGCGCTTGCGAAGCGCTCTCGAGGACTGACCATGGCACGTACGACGGATGGCTCCCGCTCGTGGTTCCAGGAGGCGGCCCACTGGTGGATGCTGCTGCATGGGGAGGGACTCACGGGCGCCGATCGGCGCGGGTTCCTTACCTGGGTATCGCGCTCGCCGGAAAGAATCGAGGCCTATCTCGAGGTGGCGAGGCTGATGGCGGCGCTGGGCTCGCGCGAGGTGCCCTGGCCGGACACGCCCGCCGAGACGCTGATTCGCGAGGCGAAGTCCACCATCGAGCCGATGCCCCTCAGCGCGGTGCAATCCGGCCCGCCGCCGCCGAATTCACCGAGGGCCGCCGCGCCCAGTGCAAGGGATCACCGCGGACGCGCCCGCCGCCGCTGGCGGGTCGCCGCCGCTGCGGTCCTCGTGGCCGTCGCCGCGGCGCTCGGGTGCTGGCTATGGCTGCCGGGCGGCGCACGGATCTATCAGACGTACACCGGGGAGCAGCGCTCGATCCTGCTTACGGACGGCTCGCGCGTGACTCTCAATTCCGCCTCTGCAGTCGTGGTCGATCTCGGCAAGAGGCGCCGCATCCTGCATCTGCTGCATGGGGAGGCGCTGTTCCAGGTGAGCCACGATCCGGCCCGGCCCTTCGACGTGTATGCGCGCGGCTCGGTGGTCAGGGCGGTCGGCACGGAGTTCAACGTCGACCTGCGCCGGCACTACGCTGCGGTGACCGTGCTGCAGGGGCGCGTGGCTGTGATGAGCGCCACGCAGGCCCGCCTGCCGGTCAACCCGGCGCCGCTCGCGCCGTCCGGCAGCGGGCCACGGCTGCAGCGCTTTCCGGCGCCCGCGGGGGCACTGATTCTGAGCGTCGCGCAGCAGGTGCGGATCACCCCGCGGGGCGTGGGCGCCCCGCGCCCGGTCAGCGACCTGGCGGCGACCACCGCCTGGACGCGCGGCCAGCTGGTATTCGAGCACCGCCCGCTCGGCGAGGTGGCCCATGAGCTCTATCGCGACGGCGGCGAGCGTATCGACATCGCGAGCGCGGCGCTGCGCGCCCGCAAGGTCACCGGTGTGATTCAGATCGATGATCCCGGCTCGCTGCTCGCGTTTCTCGCCGACGTGCCCGGCGTCAGGATTCATCGCACGAGCGGCGGTACGAGCGTCGTCAGGCTCTCGAGCCCGCGGTCCCGGGGCGCCGCGCGCGAGTGAATGATGCTCAACATCCAATGAATAAAACTCATCTCTGAACGTGTTTGTTGCGGGCCCGCGACGATTTGCGGCTGTGTGCGCGCCGCGCAGCGCATTATTTCCACGCAGCAGGGGTCCAAGTCGTTGCGGGCGGCCTCTACGTAGACAAAGAGCATCGATTACGCCTGAATCTCATACGGGGAGAGTTCCATGCATCGTCTGCATCGTCGATGGTCCGCGGCTGTGATGTTGACCGCGCTGATCTGCCTGTGCGCGGGCGCTCCCGCGGTGGCGGCCGGCGGGGCGAAGACCTTTGACCTGGCGATCAGCCGCCAGCCGCTCGCCGCGGCGCTGCAGGAGCTCGCCCGGCAAAGCGGCATTCAGATCATCTTTTTCTCCAAGCTCACCGATGGGCACGAAGCGCCCGCGGTGCGGGGCACCGTGACCCTCGATTACGCGCTGCACCGCCTGCTCGCCAAAGCGCATCTCACCTATCGGCAGCTGAATGCGAATATCGTCGAGATACGCCGGCCGGGCGCGGCAGCGAGGGTGTCCGACCCTCCTGCGGTGACCGCCGGCGCGTCCGCGAAGTCCGATCCGCCCGCCGCGACGCGGGCGGATCCGCCGCCGGCCGACCCGCCGGTGGCTGATCCGTCGCTGGCCGCGGCCAGCCCGGCTCTCCTGCCGGTCTCGGCCGCCACATCCGCGCTGCACACCGTGGTGGTGACCGGCACGCGGCAATTCGGCGTCACGGAGGCGACCTCGCTCTCCCCGATCGATGTGGTGACCCCTGCTCAATTGGCCGCGACCGGGACGACGAACCTGGCATCCGCGCTGAGCGTATTGCTGCCTTCGTTCAATTTCCCGCAATCGACGCTCACCGATGCCACGGATGCCTCGGAGCCCGCGCAGCTGCGCGGCCTGTCCCCGAATGAGACCCTGGTGCTCATCGACGGCAAGCGGCTTCACGATACCTCGATCGTCAACGTCGACGGGTCGTACGGCCGCGGTTCCTCACCGGTCGATCTGAGCGCCATTCCCATAAGCGCCATCGATCACATCGAGGTGCTGCGAGACGGCGCGGCCGCCCAGTACGGATCGGGCGCCATCGCGGGCGTCATCAACATCATACTCAAAGGCGGCGGCAAGGGCGGCTCGGCGTTTGTCACGGCCGGCCAGTATGTCAGAGGCGACGGCAGAACCGTGACCGGCGGCGCCGACAACGGCGTGGCGTTGGGACGGCACGGCTGGGTGCGCGTCAGCTTCGACGGCACCCGCCAGGGCAACACGAATCGCGCGAACCCGGAGAATATCTTTCCGGGCGATCCGATGTACGGAAAGATCACGACCCACTACGGCTTGCCGGACGTGCACAGCCTGCAGGCCGCGATCAACATGCAGTACGACTTCTCCCCCGAGGTCCAGCTGTACGGATTCACCGTGATCAACCATCGTAACGTGTGGTCGAGCGGGTTCTACCGCTCGCTGGCGCAGTATCAGAGCAGCTCGCCCGCCGCGGCCGCGGTCTATCCGCACGGCTACCTGCCGGTGGAGGCGAGCAGCCTCCTGGACGACCAGGAAGTGCTCGGCCTGCGCGGCTCGGTGCTCGGCTGGCATTACGACTTCAGCGCCGATACGGGCGGCAACGGCTGGAAGCTCAACACCGCGAACACCTTCAATTATTCGCTCGGCAGCGCCTCGCCCACGGGCTTCTACATCGGCATGAACAAGATCCGCCAGAGCATGGTCAATGCCGACTTCAAGCGCGTGTTCAATCCGAGCTGGGTGAAGGACGGCCTGCTGGTCGCATGGGGTCTCAACTACGGATACGACCAGTTCACCGTGTACGCCGGCGACCCGGCCTCCTATGCCGGGGCGGGCGCACAGGTGTTCCCGGGCTACAGGCCGCAGGACGCCGGCTCGCACTCGCGCAACAACCGGGCGATATACCTCGATCTGGAGAGCAACTGGAGCAAGAAATTCTCGACGGAGTTCGCGGTACGCCATACGCAGTACAGCGACTTCGGCGGGGCGACCGTGTATGACCTGTCGGGCCGCTATGCGTTCAATCACGCGATCGCCGTACGCGCGACCGCGGCGTCCGGCTTTCTGGCGCCGACCCTGCAGCAGGAGTACTACTCGAACACCTCGATCATCTTCATCAACAACGTGCCGTACAATGTCCGCCAGTTCCCGGTGGACAGTCCGGCCGCCAAGGCGCTCGGCGCGCAGCCGCTGAAGGCCGAGAAGTCGCACAGCTACTCGGTCGGATTCGTATTCACGCCGCACGATGGGCTGTATGCGACTCTCGATGCCTACCAGATCACCATCGGACACCGCATCGTCCTCAGCGGCGACCTGACCGGCCCGGCCGTGCAGTCCTACCTCACCTCGGTGGGCATTCCGTTCGTGGACGGCGGCGCCTTCTTCTACAACGGGGTGGATACGCGCACGCGGGGCGCGGACTTCGTGGCGCACTACACGGTGCCGCTGAAGCGCTCGCGCCTGATCCTTACCGCCGAGTTCAACTACAACAAGACGCAGCTGATCGGCGTTGCGCCGAATCCGCCGCAGGACGGCCTGCATGGACTGGTGCTGCCGATCATCAATCCGGAAGAGACGGGCTTTCTCACGGTGAGCGCGCCGCTCACCAAGGGAATTCTCGGCGCGGACTGGTACGTCGGCCACTGGCTGGTGCATGGCCAGGTGACCCGCTACGGCAGGTGGGGCTCTCTCAGCAACAATGGTCCCCAGGACAACGAGACCTTCGGCGCCCGCTACATACTCGATGCCAGTCTGTCCTACCACTGGTCGCGCTGGATGCTGACGGCGGGCGGCAATAATATCGGCAACACCTACCCGCAGCAGAACATCAAGGCCAACAGCGTCTTCGGCATGTTCCCGTATCCGTTCTCCTCGCCGTTCGGCTTCAGCGGCGCGTACTACTACGGGACGGTGGCGTACAGCTGGTACTGAGGCCCGGGATCTGCAAGACTAGTCGATCCATGAATGACGCAGGCAGGTTGAACGCGATGCACATGCGCAAGGCTCATCTGGCTTGGACGGCCGCGGCCGTTCTCGCGGCGGCGCCGGCCGTTTACGCCGGAGCCGCTCCCTCCCGGTATGCGATTCCAAGCCAGTTGCGCGCCGCGAGCGCTCCGCCGGCCACCATCGCCGCGCTGAAGCGCGCTCGGCCGGTGCTGGCGCGCCATGCCATGGTGGTGACCGCCCAGCACCTCGCCACGGAGGTGGGACTGCGCATCCTCAAGGAAGGCGGCAATGCGGTGGATGCGGCGGTGGCCGTCGGCTATGCGCTCGCGGTGGTGCATCCGTGCTGCGGCAACATCGGCGGCGGCGGTTTCATGATGCTTCATCTCGCCAGCGGCCATAACGTCTTTCTCGACTTCCGGGAGAAGGCGCCGCTGAAAGCGACGCCGACGATGTACCAGAACGCCGCGGGCAAGGTGGTGCCGGGGCGCAGCACGGAGACTTATCTGTCCGTGGGCGTACCCGGCACGGTGCTCGGTCTCGATACGGCGCTGCGCAAGTACGGCACGATGAGCCGGCAGAAGGTAATGGCCCCGGCGATCCGCCTGGCGCGCGAGGGCTACGTGCTCGGTCGGGCCGATGCCAGGAGTCTGGACATACGCGCCAAGGACTTTGCGAAGCATCCGAACGTCGCGGCGATCTTCCTCGACCACGGCAAGCCGTATGCCGCGGGGCAACGCCTGCGCCAGCGGCAGCTCGCCAGGACGCTGGAGTTGATCTCCCGCGAAGGCAGCCGCGCGTTCTATCACGGACCGATCGCCCGAGCGATCGTGGCGGCGAGCCGCACGCACGGGGGAATCCTCTCCATGAAGGACTTCGCCGACTATACCGTGCAGTGGGCGAGGCCGGTCGAGTGCGGCTATCACGGCTACACGGTGCTGTCGGACCCGCCGCCGAGCTCCGGCGGCGTGACGATCTGCGAGATCCTGCAGATCATCAAGCCCTATCCGTTCTCGACCTGGGGCTATGGCTCGGTGAAGACCATCCACTACCTGGCCGAGGCAGAGCGGCGCGCCTTCGCCGACCGCAACACCTACCTCGGCGACCCGGCCTTCGTGCGCAACCCGATCGCGCGCCTGCTCTCGGCGCGGCATGCCGCGCGGCTGCGCGCGAGCATCAAGCCCGATGCGGCGACACCGTCGGTCGACATCAAGGGCAGCCTCGGCCCCTTCGAGGGCATGGATACCACCAACTACTCGATCGTGGACAGCCACGGCAACGCGGTGGCGGTGACGTACACGATCAACTGGCTGTTCGGCCTCGGGCAGATCGCCGGCGATACCGGCTTCTTCCTCAACAACGAGATGGACGACTTCACCTCCAAGCCGGGCGTGCCGAACTCCTTCGGCCTGGTGCAGGGCAAGGCGAACGAGGTCGAGCCGGGCAAGCGGCCGCTGAGCTCGATGTCCCCGACCATCATCCTGCATGGGAAGCGGCTGTTCATGGTCACCGGCAGTCCGGGCGGCTCGACGATCATCTCGACCACGCTCGAGAGCTTCCTCAACGTCGTCGATTTCGGCATGAACATGCAGCAGTCGGTCAATGCGCCGCGGGTGCACCAGCAGTGGTATCCGGACGTGGTCGTCGTCGAGCCCGGGCTCATGCGCCCGGCGGTCAGGCGGCGATTGGAAGCGATGGGGTACCGGTTCAAGCAGTTCAAGTACTGGGGCGCCGACGAGGCCGTCCTGGTCAATCCGCGCACGCACTTGCTGGAGGGCGCAAACGACCGGCGCCGTCCGCAGGGCTTGGCCGCCGGATACTGAGGCCGGAGGGCGGCAGGACTGCAGCGATGCCCCGCCGGGCATCGCATCGGCAGCCCCTGCGGGGCTAGGCCGGCCTGCCGCCCAAGTCGCCCTCGAGCGCGTTGCGCAGCTGCTCGAGGTCGTGGATGCGCTGGGCGGCTTTGCGCAGCGCGCGGATGTCGAGCTTGTCGGCCGAGTACAGCGAGCGGTACTCGAGCTGCGCGGCCCTCAGAGCGCTGGTAGTGGTGCGCCAGCGCACCGACAGGGTCTGCTGAGCGGCCGCCGACAGGGCCGCATGCCAGCGGCTTTGAATCGTCTCTTGGTTCATGATTTCTGCTCCGTCACGGCGCCTATGATGGCGGCTCTCTGTGACACTCTCGGGACACGATCGGTGGCGGTGCGGGGCGCTTGCCGCTCGGGGCGCGCGCTTGCCCCGGGACGAAGAGGGTCCCGCCTCTCTCCCATCAGAGATACAAATTCTGCCTTTACAATGACAGCCTAGGCAATTATTATACGTGCTACCCCTTACGGGGGATGTGTTTGGAGAGGGGCCTTGGCGAATATCTATGACGTCGACACCTACGAGCCGCGCGAGAGCATCGGCTATCTGATGACTCGCGTGAAAGTGGAGACGCTTGCCGCGCTCGACCGGGAGTTGGCTGCCGATCCGTATCTGTCTTCACTCGGGGTCACCGCCGCGCAATTCGTTGTGGTCGTGCGGCTCGCGGGCTCCGAGAGCAAGAAGTCGGCGTCCGACCTGTGCAAAGAGCTCTCGTACGACGCGGGCGCGATGACACGGATGATCGATCGGCTCGAGAGCAAGGGACTGGTTCGACGGGTTCGCTGTGTGAAGGACCGCAGGCTGATCTATCTGGAGCTGACCGATGCGGGCCAAGTGGCCTATCCGAAGATGATCGAGCTCTCGGTACGGGTGCTGAATCGCTTTCTGCGAGGCTTCAACCGCACCGAGGCGCAGCAACTGAAAGAGTTCCTCTCCCGCATGCTCAATAACGCGGGCTGAGGGAGAAGACGACGTTTTTTTTCGCCAAATAGTTGCCTAGGCATCTTTAGCCCTGGCAATCAGGAATGGGAGTGCGGCGGCTATCGCCGGGAGTTGCAGGCCATGTCGAGTAGCAAAGGCAAGATCCGAGCGTTCTGGAACACCCCCAGAGCTCGTTGGCTCACGGTGATTGCCGCGGTCACTGTGCTCGCAGGAGTGGCATACGGCGTGTATTGGGTGCGCTATGCGCGCTACGTGGAGTACACAAACGACGCGTACGTCGCCGGCAATGTAGTGCAGATCACGCCGCGAATCTCCGGCACGGTGGTGGCCATCGACGCCAACAACACGCAGTTCGTCGAGGCCGGGCAGCCGCTGGTGCGCCTGGATCCGACGGACGCCAAGGTGGCGTTGCAGCGGGCCGAGGCCGAGCTGGCCCGCACGGTGCGCCAGGTGCGCAATCTTTTTGCGACCACCGACGCGCTGCGCGCGAACGTGCAGGTGCGCCGGACCGAGCTGGCCAAGGTTCAGTCCGATTACGTGCGCCGGCAGCATTTGGCGCGCACGGGAGCAATCTCGCGCGAGGATCTGCAGCACGCCGCCGATGCGGTGAGAGCCGCGCAGGCCGCCCTGATGGCGGCCCGGCAGAAGCTGGCGGCGGACAGCGCCTGGGTCGATGGCACGACGGTGGCCGACAACCCCGCGGTGCGCGCCGCTGCCGCGGCGGTGCATGCCGCCTACCTGACCTATGCGCGCACGGTGCTGCCGGCGCCGGTGTCCGGCTTCGTCGCCAAGCGCGATGTGCAGCTCGGCGAGCACGTGGCGCCGGGGGCGGCGCTGATGTCGGTCGTGCCGCTCAACCATGTCTGGATCGATGCGAACTTCAAGGAGTCGCAGCTGACGGACATGCGGGAGGGACAGCCGGTGCGGCTGACCTCCGACCTGTACGGGAGCGATGTGGTGTTCCACGGTCACGTGGTGGGATTCGGGGCCGGAACCGGGGCGGCTTTCGCGCTGCTGCCCGCCCAGAATGCCACCGGCAACTGGATCAAGATCGTGCAGCGCGTGCCGGTGCGCATCGCGCTCGACCCAAAGGAGCTGGCGGCGCATCCCTTGCAGATCGGGCTGTCCATGAGGGCGTATGTCGATGTGCGCCATGACGGCAGCCCGAGGCTGCCAGAGGTGGCCGACAGCGGACCCGACGACTACACGAAGGTCTTCCGCACGGCGGACGCGCGAGCCGAGCGGACGGTGCGTCAGATCATCGCGGCCAACGACCCGGGGGCGGTGCACTCGGCGGCTGGGCGCCGGGAAGGCGCGAGGGATGCGGTTGCGCTGCCTCCCTCGGGGGCGGCCGCGAGCGCGGGCCGGACGCTGCGCGTGACGGACAAAAGCGCCGGTCCATCGGCCCATCCCCGGATGGTCGCTAGCGCTCGCTCGATGAACTGACCGGCGGAGCGCAGGCCGTGGCAGAGGAACACTCAGTGGCCGAGGAGCCGCAGGCGCCGGCGACGCCCGCCCGGACGGCGGCCCCGCCGGCCTTCCCGCCGCTCGAGGGCATGGCGGTCGTTCTGGGGACGCTCGCCCTGTCGCTCGCGACGTTCATGAACGTGCTCGACACGTCCATCGCCAACGTGTCGATCCCCGCGATTGCCGGTGATCTCGGGGTCTCGCCCGATAAGGGCACGTGGGTGATCACTTCGTTCGTCGTGGCCAACGCCATCTCCATGCCGCTCACCGGCTGGCTGACGCGCCGCCTCGGACAGGTGCGCCTGTTCACCGCCTCAACGCTGCTGTTCGTGGTCTTCTCGATGCTGTGCGGACTGGCCCCGACATTCAGCACGCTGGTGCTGTTCCGGGCCCTGCAGGGGCTGGTGGCCGGTCCCATGATTCCGCTGTCGCAGGCGCTGCTGCTCTCGAGCTACCCGAAGTCCCGCGCCGGCGCGGCGCTCGGGGTGTGGTCGATGACGACGCTGGTGGCCCCGGTGGTCGGGCCCGTCCTCGGCGGCTGGATCACCGACAACATCTCCTGGCCGTGGATCTTTTACATCAACGTGCCGATCGGCATCGTCGCCGCGGCCATCACCTGGTCGATCTACCGGAGGCGGGAGACGCCCACCGCGCGGCTGCCCATCGACAAATTCGGACTGGTGCTGCTGGTTCTGTGGGTCGGCTCGCTGCAGATCATGCTCGACAAGGGCAAGAATCTGGACTGGTTCAGCTCGCCGTTCATCGTCACGCTCGCCATCGTGGCGGCGATTTCCTTCGCGGTGTTCCTCGTGTGGGAGCTGACGGACAAGCACCCGGTCGTGGAGCTGAAACTGTTCGCCAGGCGCAATTTCCTGGTGAGCTCGGTGGCGATGTCGGTCGGCTATGGGCTGTACTTCGGCACCGTGGTTCTGCTGCCGCTGTGGCTGCAGCAGTACATGGGCTACACCGCGACGCTGGCCGGCTGGGTGCTCGCCCCGGTGGGCTTGCTTGCGATTTTACTCACGCCCGTGGTCGGCCGGATGGTCGACCGCTTCGATCCACGCTGGTTCGTCACCGTCTCCTTCCTCGTCTTCGCGCTCGTCATGTTCATGCGGGCGGACTTCAATACCGAGACGAGCTTCGAGGTAATGCTGGTGCCGACGCTGATCCAGGGCGCGGCGTTGGCCACGTTCTTCATTCCGCTGCTGGCGCTGGCGTTCTCCGGCCTGGAGTCCGAGCGCATCGCGTCCGCCTCGGGACTGATCAACTTCGCGCGCATCACCGCCAGCTCTTTCGCAACCTCGATCACGACGACGCTGTGGTCGAGCCGCGCGCGGCTGCATCACGAGCGCCTGGTTGCCAGCCTTGCGTCCAATCCGCAGGCTCAGCAGTTCATGGCGCAGGCCCATGCCCACGGACTCTCGAGCCAGCAGGGCGCGGGGCTGCTCAACCATCTGGTCGACAACCAGGCCTACATGATGTCCGCCGACGATATCTTCTATATCTCGGGGGTGCTGTTCATCGCGATGGTGTTTCTGGTCTGGTTCGCGGGGCCGGCCGCGGCGGGTGCGGATGCCGCCGCGGTCTCGGCGGGGGCGCACTGACCGCCGCCGGGGGGCGCTCACATCGGGGGCGGGGTCACCAGTCCCGCCAGGCGCAGGCCCACGGCGAACTTGTTCTCCCGGGCGGGCTCGAGGCCACATTGCTCCCGAAGGGTCTCGACGAGCCCCTCGAGCGCGGCCAGGGGAGCCCCCAGCGTCTCGACCTCGACCCGCTGCAGGCGCCCCAGAGGGGTGTTCGCGGGGGAGCGGAATTCGGTCTCATCGAGAGCGATTTCCCCGATATCCGCCGGATGCAGGGGATTGTGAACGGCGAACCGCGCCCGTGTGGTGTGGACCGTGAAAAGGGATTTCAGCGCCACGTCGCCGGCGATCTCGCGAACCCGGGGCCCGACCGGGCCGTGCGCGGACCGCAGCCAATCGTCCGGCTCAGGCAAAGGCTCGGTGATCTCGCGCCGGTCCGCACGGTCCTCCCGGGCGGAGTGCAGGCTCTTGAGGGTGGCCTCCGCACCGTCGGAGCTCTCGCGCAGCCGCAGGGCGAAACCAGCGCGGAACATGCGCCAGTCGCCGGTATCCAGGTAGGTATCGCGCAGAATCTGCCGCGGCCGGGGCAGAATGAGCAGCGCGCCGATCTTCTTGTGCTCCTCGAGCCAGCGCCGCACGATCCCGAGGTCGGGGACGGCCAGCTGCCATTCGATTTCGCGGGTATCGGTGCCGGAGGGGGGCGAGGAGGCGCGTTCGGAGGACGACATGGGCGGATCTCGGTTCCTGGCGAGACAGGAGTCTAGCATCGGCCCTCCGGCGCGCTTCCGGCATGCGTGAAATCAGAAATTGACGCTGGTACCGGCATTTCCGTATCATGCGCGCCCCCGTGCGGCAGGTCTGTCGGCAGGGCACGGACGTCGGTGTGCGGGCGATTGGGCGATGCATCCGCGTGCCCGTAGCTCAGTTGGATAGAGCACCGGCCTTCTAAGCCGGTGGTCGCAGGTTCGAGTCCTGCCGGGCACGCCAGCGACCTACGTGGCTTCGTTTGGAGCCGCAAATGGGTCGCAGGTTCGAGTCCTGCCGGGCACGCCAGCGACCTACGTGGCTTCGTTTGGAGCCGCAAATGGGTCGCAGGTTCGACAAATTTGCCGGGAGCAAATTTGAACGCGGCGAAGCCGCGGCCCCGCAGGGGCGAGGCTCAGGACGAGCCGAGTAATCCTGCCGGGCACGCCACCCACGCGGGCGGCGGGGGGGGGAGCCCCGTGAACGGGGAGGCGGCGCGAGCCGCCGGGTGATGGATACGACGACGGTGGACGTAGCTCAGCTGGTAGAGTCCCGGGTTGTGATCCCGGTTGTCGTGGGTTCGAGTCCCATCGTCCACCCCAGATCAGGCGGGTGCCGCCCCGGGCGGCACCCGCGACAGAATATGGGCCGTTAGCTCAGCTGGTAGAGCAGGAGACTCTTAATCTCTTGGTCGTAGGTTCGATCCCTACACGGCCCACCAATTCCAGCTGAAACTCATACTTGCGTGCATAGCCGGGCACGTACGCCTCACTGCGTTCGACATTTCGTGCTCGCTCTCTGCGGCGGACCGCTCACCGTTCGACGCGCGCCGATCCCCGCGCTCAAGAGCGCCTGGGCCGGCGACTTTCGCTTTCATGTCCCGAGGTACACGGCGGCCTCGATGCTCGCCGCGCTGGGCGCGTCGTCGCTGCACATCGCGGGCGTGACCTCTGTTTTCTATGCGGTTCCTCCGTGCTGGAAGTCACGAGCATGACGACGCCGCGCATGACGACCATGTTGATGTCGGTTGTGATCACGACCAGGTGATCAGGTGAGGCTTCGGTCGCCCGATGTGAACGGTGGTCAGGAACCGCCTGATTCTGGGGATGGGGCGCGGTTTTGAGATGACCGCCTGAGGCTCGAGGCGGTCGATACCGCCTCTCTGGTCTTCTTCGGATTTCGCCCTCTCTACGTCGTG
>OFHJ01000422.1_pt1 | contig 16406 bp, 26 predicted proteins | sample 1522001 | NCBI WGS metagenome assembly OFHJ01 (sample SAMEA2464838, study PRJEB22497) | soil metagenome | biome: Grassland; feature: Farmland; material: Clay | place: Australia | collected 2013-02-01 | depth 1.2 m | reverse complement strand
ATTCCACATCTATGAGGGGTTTAGTGGGAGCTTTGAACACTGAAACAAATACGATAGCAATCAATTACGAATTTGTCGCATCATTTGAAACATCGATGCCCACTTTCTCAATCAGCAGTTCCGGGTCGAACTACATGGCGAATGCCACCACGACAAACGCCTTCCCCGGGCTCCCTGGCAAGATGTTCAACGATACATGGCAATACGTAACATATAATATTGATATTGGGCCTACAGCTAATTACACGAGTGTAATTTATAATGCCTCATGGCAAGTGGCGGGAATATACCCCACGACCTACAAGGTCTTTTCGACCAGTTCGCAGATTCTTCTCTATGCCGTCAAGGGATATGTGCAGATTGCGGTTACATTCATACAACCGTCGAGCCAAATAGGAAATGCCGCAACGCTGTTCCTGACGTATAATTATCCCTCCCAGGTCAGCAGTGCGGGAATACAGCAGTACACCAACAGGATTTCATACACGCCGTTCGGGCAATCTGCATCGCAGGTTATCACAACATCATCATCTTCCATGACTGTGCCCTGGGGTTCAATGGTGTCTGGCAGCATCCTTAACCAGTGGAACCAGACTGTCGGAACCGTTGCGCCATTCGTTGTGGATCAAACCTCAATGGGCATAAGCGCCAACCTCAATGTCACACAGATAAATTTCGATGTGATGAATGGCACTGGATCGGTATGGATCGAGGCAAACAGCGCCAACTATTCATTCTTCAATTCCGCCATAGTCGCCAATGGTTCACTTTATAGATGGACGATGCCTTATTATTCCCTTACGGGTGGACAGCAAGAGAGAACCGGAACCGTGCAGGCGTACGGCGAGGAAATGACATTGCCAATATACCTGAATGCCCCACCTGGTGTGCTACAGGTGAATGTTAATGCCTTTTCGGGGTCCAACCTGGGGACGATTGGATCAGGCGGCAATCCCAGGATCAATGCCTATATCGACGGCCAGAATTATACGCTCGGCTCAACTTATACGGGCTTTGTTGGAAGCACCTACGAAATAAGGATAGCGGATCTCCTGAACCAGACCCTCATGGTTGACAACTACACGTTGACTACCACGGAGGCATCAGTGACCATGAGTATTTCCCAACCTTCATATTGGATGGGCCTTGAGAACGATGAGATTATTCCGCAAAATTCCAATCTCGCCACTGAGTATGTAAGCATCAATCTCACAGGTTCCCCGCAACATTACAATTTCACGGACAGCGTCGGGCAGAATTGGGTCGGCTATTTCAAGGCGGGAAATTATACCGTTTACATGCATGACAATGTTACCGGCATTTTTTACGTCAACATAACGAGCGCAAATTCGCAACGCTATCTTTTCGGACAGGGATTGTTGACACTCGCACAGTTCCAGGCGGAGGAAAACAAGCTGCTCAATTACACACAGGCAGTCCAGAATACAACATATGGCCTCCACGTCCAGTCCTTCTCCCCGACGTACCAGGCTATAAAGGGGCAGACTGTGGTATCTCAGTTCTCTGTATTCTACAACAACTACACGGCAGTTGATAAGGCATTCCTTGATAATTCGACCATAAATGTGGTGATAACCAATCAGACTGGCGCTGTCCAGACGATTGCCTATACCACTTCGATTTCGGCGAACGACATAGCAGTATCAATGGCGGATGTCCCGGCGGGTAATCTGTCGGTCAGGCTCATTGTTGAGAACGGCAAGTATGCAGGTGCAGGCTTTTACAGTTTTGCCTCTTCAACACCTGCCAGCACTTCAGTAGGATTGTCCCTTTCATTTGGCGTGACTCAGGACATTTACTCCAACCAGACCCTCAATGTGCCATTATACCTGTATTATGCCAATGGCACGAGGCTAAATCTCACAGACACCGCATTGATTTCAACGTATGCCACTCTGTATGTCCTTCAGGGCAACACGGTCATACACACATATGCGCCGGTGAATTACACAGCAGGAACCCTTGATTTCAGTGTCGCATCATTGCCTGAGGGGTCATATACATTCTACGCAGTCGTAACGCCAGTGAATCTTTCAGGTTCCCAGGTGCATGCATCCGTCACACAGTCGGAAGCTGCATCCCCACAGTCGCTTACACCATTACAGTCATTTGCCTTGGGGTTGCAGGAGCTGGCCTCCGTGATAGCGCAGAATCTCGTAACATCGATCATAATTGCGCTGATACTCGCATTCGGAACCTACGGCATCAGGAAGCTTTACACCGTCATAATGAGGCACTTGAAGAGGGACAAGAAGGACACCAACACAGTCGACATGAGCCTGATAGCATCCCTCTCAATACCAATGACCACGGGAACAATAGACAGCGCACTCGAACTTGCAACACGCTATGCAGCGCTCAGCACGTCAGAACAGGACGCATTCATGAGAGCCCCGGACGGAGTACTCAAGAATTACTCCGTAAAATTCGGGAAAAAGGAGATAAATCTAATGGAAGTCAGGGAAAAAATTGAAAAATTGAAAAAGAAAGAAAATTCGCATGAACTATTTGGCTGGCTAAGAGGAAACAAAGGAAGTGAGTTAAATGAATAAGCCCATTCTTCTCCTAACACTGGCATCCCTCGTGGCCGGTGGAATCTATGTGACCGGAATCTCGCATGCCCAAAGCATAGACATTCACCAGATAAATGCACAGATATTCGGGGACAAGAACATGACAAACGGCATACCATCATATCTCACAAATGAGTCGCCGACAGGAGTATTGCCCTCGTCGCTACTCATAACGGCAAGGTCCCCTGGCAATTCTACACTGTCACTTGAGGTCAATGGAACATATATCACGGATGCACAGGGCATCCCGCTACACAATTTTGCCTTTTCCAATATCACAACTGAGTATTTCTCTGTCCCTGTGGCAAACGAGACCTTTATCATAACGGTGCATTCCAGCGATCTCAATTACACAAGGACATTCCACTACCAGGGCAATATAAAGACACCAACACAGTTCATAAACTATGAGACGGCCAAGAAAGTATATCCGACTATTTTGGGAATGAGTCCCATCGCAGCATTTCTGTTGTTTGCGCCCTCCACAGCAGCGGGTGTTTATGCTGCATACGAGGTTGCTTTCTTCTATGCCAAATGGAAGAGATCACATCCAAATCTTGCTGACAAAGTTATAGGAGGTATGGGCAATGAGGAATGAGCCGAGATTACCGACAAAAGAAGAACTGGAAGAGTTCAAGGTCAAGCTCAGACAGCCAAAAGATCCAAAGGAATCGACGAAACTCTACAACTGGCCTGAGGAACCGAGCCAGGATATTCAGGCGGCCAAGCTCCTGAAATACAGGGTTGCCAAACACTTAGTCGGTTACACAGCAGCGGGTGGAAGGAAAGTAAAGAGGTACGGCATACACCTGTTGATCGGATTATTCATATTCTCCGTATTTACTTACGGCGCTTCCAAGACTCCATATTTTTTTGATGCCATGGCTACGTATTCATTCTTCTTCGTGATATTTCTAATAATATTTTATTTCGGGCATTTCCGGCCTGATTGGTTCCCGATGATACAGGAAGTAAGGAAGGATGAAGAAATACCCGTTGCGGTAACAGACGAAGAGGGCAAGTCAAAAGTTATCACCGTAAAGGCCCCTGCATCTTATACAAATGTCCTGAGGGTGGAAAAAGAGAGTATAGACTACCTGATCCCTTTTGGTGTCATACAGGAAAAAAGCATCAACAACACGCCGGTGTGGAAAATAAAACATTTCCATTATAACATGGTGTGGGGAGCAGCAATGTATGAATCTTATGACACTACAAGAATAGACTCGTGGGGTGAGGTCATATCATGGATGCCCGCCGAGGTTGAAGTGGCACTCGAGAGTACGCAGAAATATCTTACCAAGGACGAAATTCCGCAGGACGAAATAGATTTCGTGAAAGGTAAAATAACAGAAATCTACCATGCAATGTCCCTGATCGATATAAATGAGAAGGAATTGAATACCCGTTACGGCAAAAGACTCGTGAAAATCAAGCGCACGAAGAGCAACAGGGCGTTCTTCACAGCCTGGGCAGAGATAGTGCGGGATATAGAGGCATTCCATATGTCGAGGCTCCAGACACGTAAGGCGGCCAATGAACAGGAGGCAAAGATAGTCAAGCTGGTGAACAGGGCCAAGAGAGTGGAGATCGAAAGGGAATTTGACATGCTTGCAATGGAGGACAAGATCAAGACCGCAATGGACACGGGATATCTTCTCAGGGACAAACAGTTCCACATGCCCGATCAGCTCGCCATAGAGCAGGACACCGCTTCGAGGGCGCCAGACATAAGGGAAAGCGAGGATATCGTGAAGAGGGCCGTAGATGCAAAGTTCAAGAAGATGATTGAGGAGGGAATCAATGAGCAGACAGACTAGGCCAAGCAGCGGGAAGATTGCAGGGCAGGATCAAGACGTCAATGTTATCCTGATGGGAAAAAAGACAAAGCAGTTCCTTGCCAAGAAAGCCGGGGACCCCGAACTGGCGAACCTCAGCAGGCGAGCCAGGGCACTCATGAGAAGCGCACAGGAGCATTATAGCAGAGGTGCCATAGAAGAGGTGCTGAAAGAGAACCTTGTAAGGAATGCCTTCGCTGAACAGAAATCCATATGGGGCTACTCCCTGGATACAGTCCCGTTGGACAAGAGGGGCATCCTGAAAGACATGCTATGGAGGCACCACACAAATCATAACGATGAGGGAAAGTGGTCTCCATACCTCCTTGAACTCAAGACTGCATTCGACAAAGCCTATTGGGACAACACGAAGCAATACACCTATGATCGAAGCCTGGAGGATTTCGAGAGGCATGCGGGATTGCTCTCCGACGTTGCAATCTATGACGTGCCCGATGAGCGCATAGAGGCGAATCTACTCAACCCTGAATTTGTGCGGCTTATAGAACTGCATGACAATGACCCAATCACGCCGGTTATCTCAGGCAAACAAGGCGCCGGGAAATCCAACTTCGTTCTGCACACATTCAGGCAATCATCCATGCACAATAAGGGATATATAAATCCCGCATATGGGAAACGGTCAAGGCTTAGGGCATATCTCCCTAACTTGGACGGTTCCGAGGACCGTTCGCTAAAGCAGGGTACGTTTCCTGGAATTTATTCATCGTACTCTTACAGGTTCCCATGGCAAATTTTTATAGACAATCCATCAGGCGCCTCAGTATTATGGACTAAATACGACTGGAGCATGGCCCAGGATGAGGATGTGGATGATTCATCCGATATATTCGCAATGGTGTACCTGGGCGAAATAGGGCTCGGGAAAATGAAGTATCCTAATTCGAAAGAGGTTGTGCTTTACAAGAATCTGTTCCAGCTCACAAGACAGATGAGAATCAGGTACTATGTGAGTTCTGCTGATCCTGAACCGATGCCCGTCGGCGTAATGGAGGACTTCATAAATCCACAGATATGGATAGACATCATGCCACATGGAAACAGGTCCGCCAAGGCTGAATACCTCACGACATCAGGCCATGGAATGCCGTCGCTGGACACAAAGAAAATAGGCAGCATTCCTCTGGATCCACTGACGAAGATAATGGGGAAAGGTATTGCATCCGATATGACTGCATCCTGGGAGAAGTTCCCGCTGCAGCAGATGCTTGAATACTCAAGAGCAACTAACATGAGTATATACCTCAAGGATCCGGATTCAGTTATGGGCAGGGCTACGCATTTCGTTCTGCAATTCCAGGATAATTATATGGACGAGGTGTACCCTGATGAAGAATATGTCATGGAAAACAAAGAAAAGAAAAATATGAAAACAGAAGACCAAAATAGTGAGTCAGAACAATCCGATGATGGGCAGGTTGATTTTTGAAGCCAATAGGGTGGTGTAATTACATTACCCACCTGCCTTTCTTTCAATTTAGGGTATTCTAAACGATTGGCTTATAAAAATAAATCACTTCTCGGGCACTATGCCAAAGCCTTCCGTGACTTTCAGCATATCGGCGATGTCATCCTCGTCGAACTGCGATGCAAGGTAGTGCTTCATCGCTGTTTCCCTGTTGTGCCCCATTGAGGTGTGTATCCTGTACAATGTGAATTCATCAGTGCCACGGCTTGATACAAGCCATGATTCCCATGTTGAGCGAAAGGTTCGCACCATCACGCCGGTTGTTTCCTGTGGCACCAGCACCTTATTTGTAATAGCACTCCCATCATCGTTTCGCCTCACAAATCCGTCGGGCCCGATTACTGGCTTCCTGATCGTTCTGCTAAACTGTCGTGACTGCAACCCTATGCGATCTGCCGATGCCTTTAGCATTGCGTCCAGCACATTAATGATGTCATACATTGGATTCTTAGCGGCAAGAGAGATTAAAGGTTTCTTGGCAGCGAAGAATTTTTGAATAATGGGCCTCCCAGCATCGGAGAGCATTACAACTCTTTCCTTGGCTGTCTGCATCTTTTTGCCAGTGTCATAGAAAGTGCTCTTGTCCAGTCGGATACTGCCATTCGCTTCGTAAAGTTCAGGATGGCTGTGAAGCTTATAGAGTTCTGCGAACCTCATACCAGTGAATAGAAGTGCCTGTAACCATATCACCATATCGGACTTTGACGTTTCCAGCTTCTTGATCATCCCCTGGTCGTTTATGCTTATATTAGATATCAGAGCCCTTGCCTCGGGCACCCGCAATATTCTTTTTGCCTGTGCGTCGGTTACTCTCCATACTGGTGTTTTCCATTTTCCCGCTTTCGTTCCTTCCATAGGAGTTTATACTATAAACTACCTTATAGTAGTTTGCATGTGGAACTCCCTTTCCATTTTACCCTATATAGGTATCTTACGCCCGTGGGAGCCAGACAGAAAAATAAGAGATACCGCAAGGTTAATATATCACGCTATCGTATAATATGACTTTAACTGTTGGTTGTCAACTACCAGTTTCCAACTGAGCAATGGCAACTATGAGTTGACAAGCCACAGACAGGTGATAGCCATAATAGGTAAAAACATCTATGAAAAGAGAATCCTCGCCGCAATAGCAGTATTGATATTCGTGGGAGGAGGAGCCATTACCGCCTATGGAGTCCAGGCGCTAGGCAACTCGCACTCAGGTGCGCTCGTGTCAAGCAATGGAATCAATAGCGATATTGGGCAGGTATGGGGGATCAACAACACGGCAAAGAATCCCACATATGAGGCAGCTACGCTCACAACTGGCACCAATTACGTGACGGCCACATTTGCAGCAGGCTTTAATGTGAGCCACATAGTTGTGTTCGACAAGAATCCTACTTACGATGTACAGGGGATTCTGAATTCTTCGCTCTACTACTCTCAGTTGAACGTTGAGATAGAGACGGCGAGCGGCGTCCACACAAATCTTTCTTCCGTAACTGAGATGTTCGGCGTGCAGACAAATGATACCTCGATTCACAATATCAACGACAAGGCAATCAGCGCACAGAACATGTACTCTTACATAACAGTGTACAACAGCGGCACCAACCTGCTTAACAAGTCTGAGCAGTTTTCGACCTTCGGCCTTGGGGCTGGAGATTACAGCAATCTTTACGGGATATCGATCAACCTGAACGGCACAGGCGTTAATTCGACCGGTGCTCTTGCAGTGAAGATATACCAGACATTCGGCGCTCCGTTCAACATGAACCTGGTCAACATTTTCGGAGACGTGTTTGTTGTTGAGGCACTTCTGGCAACCGTGATGATGGGGCTTGGGCTTCCGAGAATAAAAGGAGGTAGATAATCTTGGCACACAAGAATGAACTACAGAGAGAACTTCCGGGCGCAATAGCCGGATTCGTGGTTTTTGCCATACTCGTAGCAATATCATGGATCCTTGGAGAGGTCGGGCTCCTGACGGTCGGATGGGGAGACATTACAATGGGATTGCTGGTTGCGGTTCCGTTTGGATATCTCTACGCCGCACTGAACAGGAAGAGGCATTATGACATTGTCATGCTTCTTATGCTGATTGGTTACGGACTTGGCGCATTCCTGGTTGAACCGTTCTGGCCTGAAGGTCAGTTCGTCGTGAACCTTGCAACATCCAATGCGCCCGTGGCATTCCTGATCTGGATATTCCTTGCAGTATTCCTGCTGATTGGACTGATTGCACCTTTCATCTATGCGAAAAGGACCAACCTGAGGTGATCTGATGGGGGAGGCAAAAGACATCCTGAAACTGGCGATACTCGTGATCGCCATTGTATTCCTGGGTGCCATGGTCGCCGGCTTCTACTTCACCGTGATCAGCCCGCCTGGACAGCAGTTCCTCGTTGGAGGGATGGAGCAGGTACTCGCCGCATTCTTCCAGTTCATAGCTGCACCGTTCACGGGAGTGGCTCATGCAATCACGAACTTCTTCAGCCACCTGGGGTTGTAAGGTGACTGTGTAGTTGAGGCCGATAATCCTGCTGATGGGTGCCCTGCTGGTGATCTATGTGGTCGCCGAGTGGATAGGAGGGACACTGCAATACAGCTTTGAAGGATACATAGGGAACGGCATCTATGGGATTGCTAATTATGCCAGTCCCGGTTTCGTTTCCCACGCATCTTTCATGGCCGTCGTGTATGTCCTTACTGCTCTGTTTGGCATCCTGATGGTTTGGATAGGGTTGACGGGTGAAAGAAAATGAGCAGGAGAGTAAGGAAGCAGCACCTGTACCGTGATGGTGCCAAATCTTCTGAAGAACGCCAATTCGAAAAGCGGTACGGAAAGAAGAAAGGCAAATACATCTACGGCGCAGTTGTGGGGAAAGTGAAGAGAGAAAGAGAAGCCAAGAGGAGGAGGTGATAACGCATGGCAAGAAGAGTAAGGCACAGGAAAGAGCACATAACGGAACACGACAGGGAAGTGGACCGCAAGAACTTGAGAAAGGCTCGAAGAGCAAGGAGGAGATAATTTTCCATCCCTCCATTTTTATTTTTTAAAATTATGCAGTTTTGAATTCAATGGGACTTGGGTCCCATTTTCTGGCCTTTCGGTATGGACCAGTACGGGGATTTGCATTTTGAGCAGACCTCAGGTTTCTCTTTCCTGCTGCTCCAGGTATGCCCGCACCTGAGACAGGAAAAGAGAAGAATTAGTGATGAGGGCCGCCACCCTCACCCCGCAGCTCTAATCAAACGCCGAGCAGGCTACACCCTTAAGTCAGGTGGACTTACGCCCTGTTGGTATCGTAATTGCAGCCTTTTTACCCTCTCAAAGGCGCCGTCCGTCAGAGGAGACTTTAGGGCTGCAATGTTGTATAAATTGGGCGTTTAAAAATTTATTGGCGCCTGAGATTGTCAAGATATTCCTGGCATTCCTCAAGGGTCTTGCCTTGCAGGACTCCGAGATATGGCCGGAACGCTGGGTCAAGGTTGAAGCCGTAGGGCATTTTCATTTTCAATCAGTCTCCTTTCCATGTTTATTGCTATTGCTTCCAGGGCAAGTGCGATCCTTTCGAGATATCTGTTCTGAACCCTGATCTGTATCTGGTCCTCAGTGAGTTCGGGTTTATCGAGGTTATCGAGTACTTTCTTGTTGTGAATTTCGAGAGGGGTCAGTTCGGGCATCTACTGCACCTCCTCAGGAAATATTGTCTTGCCGTCCCAGGGACAGTCAGGATGCTCTTTTTTGTGCAGCTCCCATAAGCTTGCGTTGTAATCTGACAGTCCTTTGTCCCTGATTGCCCTGTATTCCTTCCAGGCTTTGTCCTTGATTGCGTTGTAGTCCTCCCAAGCTTTGTCATCAATTGCCCTGTATTCCTTCCAGGCTTTGTCCTTGATTGCACTGTATTCATCCCAGGCCTTGTCCTTGATTGCATTGCGTTCCTCCAGAGCTCTGCGTACGCTATCCTGGTCCTTGACAGGTATCATCAGCCTCAGGCGGATTTCGACTTCTCCTTTGGGCTTGGTGATCCGCACATATTCTTTTCGCTCCTCAATGTCTTCAGTAGGCTCTGCAATCACTTCGTGATGGATGTGCCAGTAATAAGTTGTTTTCATTTCAATCAGTGCTCCTTAATCTGGAATTTGAATACTCCCTCATACCAGTCAAAATCCTTGAAGTGCGGGCATCCGCAACTCTCGATTTCGATTACTCCATCTGACCTTTCACTTGCGTATATAGTTCTATGGCAAACAGGGCAATCCATAGACCACTCCGTTTCTCCCTCATAGATAGTTATTTTTTCTTCTATTTCCGCCATTTTCATTCAACCTCTACTGCTAATTCAATTAGACGTTGCCTGATTTGCTTCTTTGACATGCCTATCTCTATTTCTGCTACCAGGTCAATAAGAGCGTTCTGTAATCCAGCTATACTCATTTTCAATCAGTCCCCCTTCTCGCTGGATTGGAGGGGCTTGTCTAACAAATGATTAAAACCGTCAATCTCTTTGCTCAGGATAATCCTCAGTACCTCTGACCTGGTTCTGACTTCATACAGGTCCCTCACGTCTTTGAGATAGTCCCATTCAACGTCTGTCAGTTGCACAGTGTGTTGTTTTAGTCTCATGCTATCTATTTTAAATGTCATTCCCTCACTCACGCTCCTTTCTTGGTTTGTTAAGTCGCAATCTAATTTCTCTGTCTTTTGGCATTTCAAAAGGTATGTACTTGTTCATCTACTCCTCACCGCCTTTGGGTTGGGGGTTCACCATTTGTCTCATTTTGGATTTACATATCTCACAACATCGTTCGTGAGCGAGTAAAAGTGAAGCGTTCTCGAACGAACGCCCACCACATAAGCTAACATATCTTCTATTCATTTCAATCAGTCCTCCTTACCGCCTTTGGGTCTCTCAATTCTCTTGATTTCAACAGGAATAAAATCAGGAAGTCTCAATTTCTTTCTGATGTACTTTTCTGCGTTGCTTGGCCGAAATCCCTGCCATCCTCCTTCGAGATGGATTATAATCTGCCATTCTTTTTCCGCCATTTTCAATCAGTCCACCTGCCTGATTGTGTGCGGCGAACATGACCTTCCAACTCCCCTGTTGTCATCCAGTTCCTGTCTTGCCTTCTCTGCGTCAGTCTTCGAGACATAGTGATAAGCTGCATGAGTGTAGGTGCTAACCCAATGCGAACCTCCATCCTTGCATTCAACGACGTATTTTGCCATTTCAATCAGTCCTCTTCAGGAAATATTGTCTTCCCATCCCACGGGCAGTCAGGATGCTCTTTCTTGTGCAGGAGTTCCAGTCTTACATTGTGTTCTTCCCAAGCTTTGCCTTCGATTGCATCGTATTCCTTCCGGGCTTTGGCTATGATTGCACTGTATTCATCCGAGGCCTTGTCCCTGATTGCCCTGTATTCATCCGAGGCCTTGTCCCTGATTGCATCGTATTCTTTCCAGGCCTTGTCCCTGATTGCACTGTATTCATCCCAGGCCTTGTCCCTGATTGCACTGTATTCATCCCAGGCCTTGTCCCTGATTGCATCGTATTCCTTCCGGGCTTTGGCTATGATTGCCCTGTATTCATCCGAGGCCTTGTCCCTGATTGCACTGTATTCATCCGAGGCCTTGTCCCTGATTGCATCGTATTCTTTCCAGGCTTTGACCTTGATTGCATTGTATTTTTCGTAGGCTTTGTCGACACTGTCCTGATCCTTGACAGGGACCATAAGCCTCAGGCGGATTTCGACTTGGTCAAATGGTTTATTTAATCTCACGTATTCCCTTCGCTCTTCAATGTCATCCGTGGGCTCTGCGATAATATTGTGGTGTATGTGCCAGTAGTATGTTATAGACATCTACTGCACCTTTATCTCTGCATCCGGCAGCTCTTCATAGAAAAACATGTCCGCAAGGTCTGGAGGCAACCCTGCAATCCTCGCCAGGTCCATTTCCGATCCCTTTGCTGTTTCAAAGGTGTTCTTTTTAACCAGCGCTTCCTCTTTGCTCTTAGGCATATTGTCCAGAGAGCGGTTTCCTTTTTCCAGAAGCCTTTCAGCTTCCGATGGCGTGGTTACCATGAAATGAGAATAGGTGGAAGTATATTAATGTTTACCAACCATACAACCATAGCTTTATATTTACTCTGATCTTGTCCATGCAATGAGACTGAAATGTCAGCATTGCGAATATGAATGGGACTACACAGGGGCACAAAAATATTACACAACGTGCCCTAGATGTCAGTACAAAGTTCCGTTGAAAGGAAAAAAAGGAAACCCCAGGGATGAAGTTGAAGAGCCAGCCCAGGAGGTTCCTTTATGATAATTGCCGCAGAGTATAAAGCGATTCAGGAAGAAATTTTTCATGCACGGATGCGAAGGGGTGTTGGGGCATGATGACCGCGGCCTGCCGTTTCGACCATCATGCGTTGTGTTACGATTCTATGTGCGGCTGTCCATGCGGGCACAAGAGCAGGATGATGAGCCAGCCAAGACAGGGGATGCATCCTTGATTGAGCAGATCGATGATGACATGCTGAGGCGAACCGTAGAAAAATACAAGTCCGCGGGTCTGAGCTTTGAGGAGGTAAGGGCTGAATTGAGGCGGGAGTGGGTCGCATTTAAGCGTGGTGCCGTCGAGCCCCGGCTTTATGACGAAGCTAGAAAACTGTACTACATGGGCACTGACGGCGAGGAAATTCGCGTAACCATCTCGGAGAAGGATATGGTTTCAGGATACATCCGCAACGGCCCGGAAGGGGTGCTAAAAGAGATCCGGAAATATGAGCAGGTAGACAAGAAAGGGGAGAGCGAAGAAAAAACACAGGCAATCGAGGTATTCAGGTTTCACGGACAAATTGGACCAGTTGTCAGGGTTGATGGCGAAAAGATAGGAGTCAGGTATAATTTTAATGGCGACGAAGGAACCTCCACACTCGAAGAATTGAGGCCAGTCCTCAAGAGGCATTTCTCGCTGACGCCGGGCAAGATGCAAACAGCGATGGAAGTTATGGCGGCTTATGTCATTTCAGAGTCGCAGAAGGAGGGGCTTGAAACGGTATACAGGAATCTAATCCACGTGGTTGGAAGCACCGTTGAGTGCGACTATGAAGGAGATTTTGATATTCCTGCCATATTAGGGGCCCTGGTTGATTTCTATCCACACTCGACCCACCCGGACGCCCTGCTTTCCTCCCTTTCCAGGAATCTCCTGAGCCCGCTGCACTATGAATTAAAAAAGAGAGTGGGGATCGTAACCAAGATTCCATTCGGGCTGTTGCAGGGGACCACCGGAGCGGGGAAAACTCCGATTTCAGAACTCATAATGGCTAGGGGATACGATCAGAAAAGAGAGGAATGGTTCTTCCAGTACGAGAACGTCAAGACTTTTTTCTCGCTTATGAAGCACCTCACTACCTCAAACCTGCCGTGCCTTTATTCTGATGTGAACGGAAACTGGCTTTTCTCAAACAAGGATTCATTCAAATCTTACAGCCAGTCGGGCAATATAGCCAGCAGGGGTAACTCAGACCAGACGCTTACCGAGTATGTAGGATACCGTACGTTTGATATTGACACAAACAGCACCGTAAGGCCCGATGATGACGCTGCGCTGAGCGGGAGATTCTCGTCCTATCTTTTCACGACGGATAATAAACGCAAAGTGGACCGTGCAAGATTCCTGGAATTTATAAAACAGGTTCCGGTTGGCTTTATGTTTGCGCTTTTCCGGGAGGTATTCGCCGGTAGGAGCATAGATGACATACTAAATGAGGTGGAAGGATTCGAGAAAGCTTCACAGTGGGAGGATTACGGTATTGGCAAGCTCAATGCCCTATGCGGGAGATACAGAATAGGGAAGTTTATATTCAGCCGGAGAGGCGGCATTGAGACAGAGAGCAACACGGAAAACGTCGCGTACGCCTTCATTGATCAGTACCTGAAGGACCACGAGGAAGTCGAGGATTACAATTCACAGACAGACCATGCTGTGTTCAAGCGCAAGAACGTGCCTCTATTTTCCGACAACCAGGTCAAGGTACTGGATGAACGGGACAGGGACACCGGCGAAAATTATTACCAGATACTATTCCAGGCCAGCGCGTATGAAACACTGGTTAGCCGCCTGAATCTCCAGGTCCCGTACAGGAAGGCCGCCGAGCTGATGGCAAACGTGATTGAGACTGACAGGATTAAGGTACTTTTCGATGGAAAACCCACAGCGCAATGGATGAAAGACGATTCCAGAAAGGTGTACGGATTGAAGGTGATTAAATGAAGTTACCATGCTCTTACCATGGAGTTACCATGCTCCCTACCATGTACTATTTACTAGAAAAAACTAAAAAAATATTAAAACATGGTAACATGGTAAGCAAATACCTACCCTCCATGAGAGAAATTTTTTTGATCCCCGAATATAGGGTAGCATGTCAAAATGCTTACCATGCTCGATTTTTTATCACGCACAGGCATTTCTGTAAGGTTTTCCCACATGGTAGCCCTACTTACCATGTTTTTGATTTCAAGGAGGCGGGAAATTGAGCAACCTCCCGCACTGGTACGCCGCAATGGAGACCTGGATAGGAACATCGGAGCAGAAACCAACAGGCGACAAGTTCATCGAGCATCTGAGATCCGAATGCAGGAAAGTGAGGGGCGAGGAGTAATGGAACTCAAACTCATAGAGTTCCGCCTATTCGTAATCTGCGACAGATGCGAAACCCTGGAAATTCTTAGCACCATTGAAGAAGATAAGGAGCTAGCAGCAGAAATGAAGATCGACCACATGTTCAGGCTGCCTACTCATACGGTCGAAGTGATACTCTTGGAGGTCGAGGCATGATCCCCTCAGGCGTTGAATACCGAATTCCATTCGAGGCGCCGCACAACTGGAAGAAATTCAGGGCTTGGCTAAAATCCAGGCACTACCGGAGAATGACGGAGGTATCTGAGGAATGAAATCCAACGGCACGGAATACAGGGAAAAGCGCCTGAAAGTGTGGCAAGCAAGAGGAATAAAGATATCTGGTTGGCAGGAGTATGAAGATATGTACTGGGCCTCGGATGGAAAGTGTGAAGTCTGTAATACGCCGCTGGCGCTCGAATATGATGTCAACCTGGAAACAGCGAGGCTTGACCATAACCATGAAACAGGCGAGCCCAGGGCTATATTGTGCAACATCCACAACCGCTTCATGTGGCCCCTGGAGCAATACGGAGAAGATGAACTGATTGGCATTGCCAACTTCATAGTCCAAAAGATGATCCACACTACCCCTCCTGAGTCGATTTCAGGCGATCTGAGGGGCATGAAAGCCCATGAAGGTATAATCCAACCAGAGGGAGGCAAAAAGAGATGATTTGCCCCAAGTGCCTCGGAGAAGGAAAGTTGAAAAGATACCTTATCAGTATTCAGCAAACAAAGACAGTATCAGAGATTTGCGAAAGATGCAATGGTACGGGGATGGTTCCATGAAGGCCAGATTTTCGATCTCAGATAAGGAGGTCCCATATTCGACGGAAAACATGGCAATCCTGGCAGCCTCCATACTCGTATCAATACTGCAAAAGGAATCGGCAGATCACATCTCAATTAAGACGGAAGATGCTGAATATGTTTTCTCGCGAGTAAGCCATGACTAAGGTCGGGATTTATGCTAGGGTCAGCACAGATGATAAAGGGCAGACGGTAGAAAATCAACTTATTACGTGTACTTCCTATTGCGAAAGGAAAGGCTATGATTATGCAGTACCCTATCTTGATAAGCAATCCGGAAAGGACATGAACAGGCCAGGATTCTTGAAGCTTATGTCAGACATCAATTCCTTAGATGGCGTTATTGTAACGGCCGCTGATAGGTACTCGAGGACCCTGATTGAGGCTTTAATTTCGATAGAGGATTTGCTAAGGAAAGGCAAACTCGTTATATTTGCCAACTCAGGAAAAAGCCTTGACACTTATCCACTTGCGGAGGATGACTGGCTTTCGATCTCTATACAGTTCATGTTAGCAGAATACTACAGGCGGCATCTGAGTACCCAGGTGAAGGCATCCGTTGTAAGGATGAGGGCTGACATTGAGAACAAAGGATACTACGAGACAAAAAAAGGAAAGAAAATAACATCACTGGGAAGGCCCGAACTGAAAATCACGGATGAACTGCTGGAGAAGATCGCAGCAATGTACAATGATAACTATTCTATCAACGACATTGCCGAGGCTACCAAAATCAATAGGGGTACAGTTTACAACCTGATTAAAAAAATGACTTCGTAAAAAATCGAAACATCAATTTGGGATTCCTTTTTTTGATAATCTCTTTTTGCAAGAAGGAACTGCACGCCTTTTCAGATATTCATTTTTTGTTTTCCACATTTTGCAACCAGGTTGAATTGTTATTATCGAAGCTATTGATTCATTCCGATTCTACATAGTAAAAGATAGGCTTTCCCCTTAGTCCATTCTTTTTTCGCTTTCCTATATAT
>OFHJ01000421.1_pt1 | contig 16458 bp, 14 predicted proteins | sample 1522001 | NCBI WGS metagenome assembly OFHJ01 (sample SAMEA2464838, study PRJEB22497) | soil metagenome | biome: Grassland; feature: Farmland; material: Clay | place: Australia | collected 2013-02-01 | depth 1.2 m | reverse complement strand
CACGTCGGTGGAGGTTGTCGACGCGCCGCGGCGCACGGAGGGGGCTCCGACGGGTTTTCGCACCGCCTAGGCCGTGCGTCACGGCGGCGGCGCCCGAGCGGATCGTCGCTGATGCGTCTCAGCGCGCCGCCTCGGCCTGGGCGAAACCCAGATTGTCCGCGCCGCTCCAGTGCTCCCAGGCGATGAGCACGCGGTCCGGGTAGACGTGCCGGCCGACGCTGCCGTTGTATTCCTCCAGCGCCAGCCGCACGTTGTCGTGCGTGACGTGCAGGTAATACCTGAGGATCGCGCAGCCCATGCGGATGTTCGGCGCCACGCGCACCAGCTCATAGCCCTTCACCCCCAGGCGCTCGGGCCAGTAGGGCATGATCTGCATCAGTCCCACCGCGCCGCTCGATGAGACCGCCCAGCGGTTGAAGCCGCTTTCCACCTGCATCACCGCCAGCACCAGTCCGGGCGGCAGCCGGGATGCGCCGCGCTGGTGGGTCACGCAGTACACCTGTTTCAGGATGTTGAGCCGCTCGGCGGGCTTGCGGACGAAGTGCTCGAGCCGCGGCTCCATGAGCGTGTACCAGACCGCGGCATCGAAACGGTCCATGAAGCATTGGGCATGCGTGATCGCCCGCTGCACGATGGGCGCTAGCGCCGGGTCGCGCTGCCCGGCCGCGCGCGCGCGCGCGGCCCAGCCGCAGCAGAGCAGGGTCAGGGCGAGGGGGATCAGGAGCGCCGGGGCGCTAGGATCCCAGACGGCTCTTGATGAACGTGAGCATCTCATCGACCGGAAAATCCACACTCTCGGTGTCTCTGCGATGCCGGTACTCGAGCCGGCCCGCGGCCAGGCCGCGCTCGGCCACCACCAGCCGGTGCGGGATGCCGAGCAGCTCCGCGTCCGCGAACTTCACGCCCGGGCGCGCATCGCGGTCGTCGTAGAGCACCTCGATGCCGGCACCGGCGAGCTCGGCGTAGAGCCGATCGGCCGTCTCGCGCATCTGCTGGCCGGCCTTCTGCATTCCCAGCGCGATCAGCACGACCTGGAAAGGCGCGAGCGGCTCCGGCCAGACGATGCCGCGCGCATCATGGTTCTGCTCGATGGCCGCCGCCACGACGCGCGTCACGCCGATGCCATAGCAGCCCATGTACACGGCGACCTCTTTGCCCGATTCGTCGAGCACCGCCGCTTTCATCGCCTGGCTGTATTTGCGCCCGAGCTGGAAGATATGGCCGACTTCGATGCCGCGGGCGAGCTTGAGGGTGCCCTTGCCGCTCGGGCTGGGGTCGCCTGCGCAGACGTTGCGGATGTCGGCCGCCACGTACCCGCGCACATCGCGGTCCCAGTTCGCTCCCGTGAGATGCATGTCCTTCTCGTTCGCGCCGCAGACGAAGTCGGCCAGCGCGAGCACGCTGTGATCGGCGTAGAGCCGGCATGCAAGGCCCACCGGGCCGATGTAGCCGGCCTCCGTTCCCGTGGCCCTGCGGATGCGCTCGGCGCCGGCCATGCGCAGCGGGCTCGCCACCCCGGGCAGCCTCTGCGCCTTGGCGGCATTCAATTCGTGATCGCCGCGGATCACCAGCGCCACGACCTCGTTTTCGCCTTCGCCGTCGACCAGCAGCGTCTTGAGGCATCGGGACGGCTCGACCGACAGCAGCCGGCACAGCGCCTCGATGGTCTTGGCGCCGGGCGTGCTCACGCGGGTGAGCGCCTCGCGAGGCGCCGGGCGGGCGCCGGGCGGGGGCAGGGCGGCGGCCGCCTCGATGTTGGAGGCGTACTCATCGCCGTCGGAGAACACGATGGCGTCCTCGCCGGAGTCGGCCAGCACGTGGAATTCCTGCGAGACATCCCCGCCGATCGGGCCGGAGTCGGCCCTGACGGCGCGGAAGTTCAGGCCCATGCGGGTGAAGATGCGGGTGTAGACCTCGTGCATGAGGCGGTAGCCCTGCTCGAGCGAGGCCGGATCGGCATGAAAGGAATAGGCGTCCTTCATGATGAACTCGCGCGCCCGCATCACTCCGAAGCGCGGGCGGATCTCATCACGGAACTTGGTCTGGATCTGGTAGAAGTTCACCGGCAGCTGCCGATAGCTCCTGAGCTCGCGCCGGGCGATGTCGGTGATCACTTCCTCGTGGGTGGGGCCGGCGACGAACTCGCGCTGGTGGCGGTCCGTGATCCGCAGCAGCTCCGGGCCGTAGTCGCGCCAGCGGCCCGATTCCTGCCACAGCTCCGCCGGCTGCACCATGGGCATCAGCACCTCGAGCGCCCCGGCGCGGTTCATCTCCTCGCGGACGATGGTCTCGGCCTTGTGCAGCGTCCTCACGCCCATCGGCAGCCAGCTGTACAGGCCCGAGGCGAGGCGGCGGATGAGCCCGGCGCGCAGCATGAGCTGGTGGCTCACGATTTCCGCCTCGGCCGGGGTTTCCCTGGTGGTCTGGATGGGGTATTGCGAAAGCCTCATGGCGCGGATCTTGTGGGACGACGAAGCCGCCATCATAACAGGAGAGCCCGAGCTGCTAAGATGCGCCGTCGCCGCGCCTGAACGTACACAGACTGGAACGAGCCCGAACATGTCCGCAAGCCCGACACACGAGGGGTCCCTGCCCGAGGCTGCGGGCGAGAGCGCTCCGAAGCCGCCGCGCAGGAGCATCTACCTGCTGCCGAACCTGCTGACCACCGCCAGCCTGTTCTCGGGCTTCTACGCGATCGTCGCCGCCATCGACAAGCACTTCGCGCCGGCCGGCATGGCGGTGTTCGTCGCGATGATCTTCGATTCGCTCGATGGGCGGATCGCCCGCCTCACCCACACCGAGAGCGCCTTTGGCAAGGAGTACGACAGTCTCTCCGACATGGTCTCCTTCGGTCTCGCGCCGGCCATCGTCGCCTACCAGTGGGGCGTGGTGCGGATCGCCGAGTACGGCCGGGCCTGGGGGCGCTTCGGCTGGCTCGCGTGCTTCTTCTATGCGGTCGCGGCGGCCCTGCGCCTCGCGCGCTTCAATATCCGCACCGTCGTCGACAAGCGCTATTTCGAGGGCCTGCCGAGCCCGTCCGCGGCGGCGACCGTGGCGGGGTTCGTGTGGCTCTCGAGCCAGTGGCGTGAGCCGGGGCTCACCGGGCTCATCATCGCCTTCACGGCGACGGCGGCGGCCGGGGCCCTGATGGTCAGCCGCTTCAGCTATTTCAGCTTCAAGAAGGTCAATCTCGAGGGGCCGGTTCGCTTCATCTACCTGCTGCTGGTGCCGCTGGCTTTCGTGCTGATCGCCAGCGATCCTCCCTTGATCCTGCTGGCAATATTCGGGAGCTACGCCGCATCCGGGCCGATCGTGTGGCTTTGGCGCCGTATTCGCCGCCACTGGCGGCCCGTCCGCGAGGGCCACGCGTGATGACAAGCGCACGGCGCGCCGAGTACCTGAAAGCCATCGGAATCGATCGGTGGATACCGCGAGCGGCCCCCGAGGAGGCCCTCCCGGGGACGCTCGAGGCCGTGGACGGTCGGACCGTCTCCGTCCAGGCCGGCGCCGAGGAGGCGCCTGCGCCAGCTCCGAGCGTTGAGAGCCTCCCGGCCCGAGCTGGCGCCGAGGCTGTGGCCGGGGAGGTGGTCGAGGCCCGGTGGCAGGCGCTTCGGGCCGAGATCCTCGAGTGCACGAAATGCCCGCTGCGCCAGGGCCGAACGCAGGGGGTCGTGGGGGTCGGCAACCGGGAATCGGACTGGATGGTCATCGGCGAGGCCCCCGGGGCCGAGGAAGACCGGCGGGGCGAGCCGTTCGTGGGCCGGGCGGGGCGGCTGCTCGATGCGATGCTGCGCTCGATCGGCCTGAGCCGCGCCTCGAACGTGTATATCGCCAATATCCTGAAGAGCCGTCCCCCGGCGAACCGGGACCCGCGGCCCGAGGAAGTCGCCGCCTGCCTGCCTTACCTGCTGCGCCAGATCGAGCTGGTCAGACCTAAGCTGCTGCTCGCGGTCGGGCGCATCGCCGCCCAGACCCTGCTTTCGACGGATGCGCCGCTCGCCCGCCTGCGCGGCCGGGTGCATCATTTCGGGGAGCGCAATACTCCCCTCATGGTGACGTATCATCCCGCGTACCTCCTGCGCTCGCCGGCGGACAAGCGCAAGGCGTGGGAGGACCTGAAGTTTGCGCGCAGCGTGATGACCCGATTATCGACCGATGGCGACCGCTCCTGAGCTGCTGAAGTCCCTCCCGCATGTGCGGATCCGGCCCATGACGAACGCGGATCTGGCGGATGTGTTCGCCATCGAGCGGGCCTCCTACGATTTTCCGTGGAGCGAGGGGATTTTCCGCGACTGCCTGCGGGTCGGGTATGTGTGCAGGGTGCTCGTGCGCTCCGAGCGGATCGTCGGCTATGGCGTGATGAGCATGGGGGCCGGCGAGATGCACGTGCTCAACCTGTGCATCGCCGAGGCGCAGCGCCGCCATGGCTTCGGCCGGCACATGCTCGATCACATGCTCGAGCGCGGCGCGGCGGCGGGCGTCTCGGACGCCTTCCTCGAAGTGCGTCCCACCAACGCCGTGGCGCTGCGCCTGTATCGCTCGCTCGGCTTTCAGCAGATCGGCACGCGCCGCGGCTACTACCAGGCGGCCGGTGGCCGGGAGGACGCGTGCGTGTTGAAATTGAATCTGCGCGGCCGCCGCGCTCCCGATACCTGAAGTCTCCAATACCAGATGACCGATCTCACTGCCGAAATCCGCCGGCGGCGGACTTTTGCCATCATCTCCCACCCCGACGCGGGCAAGACCACTCTCACGGAGAAGCTGCTGCTGTTCGGCGGGGCCATCCAGCTGGCCGGCACCGTCAAGGGCCGCAAGGCCGCGCGCCACGCCACCTCGGACTGGATGCGTCTCGAGCAGCAGCGCGGCATCTCGGTCACCTCCTCGGTGATGCAGTTTCCCTACCGGAACTGCATCGTGAACCTGCTCGATACCCCGGGGCACGAGGATTTCTCGGAGGACACGTACCGTACGCTCACCGCGGTGGACTCGGCGCTGATGGTCATCGACTGCGCCAAGGGCGTGGAGGAGCGCACCATCAAGCTGATGGAGGTCTGCCGCCTGCGCGACACGCCCATCATGACCTTCATCAACAAGCTCGACCGCGAGGGACGCGCGCCGATCGAGCTGCTCGATGAGATCGAGCGCGTGCTCGGCATCCGTACCGCGCCGGTCACCTGGCCGATCGGCATGGGCCGCGCGCTGCGCGGCATCTATCACCTGCTGGAGGACCGCATCTACGTGTATACGGCCGCCGAGCGCGGCCGGGCGGGCGAGAACCAGGTCATCGAGGGACTCTCGAGCGAGGCGGCCGGGCGGTTCCTCGGCGGCGAGGCGGCCGCGGTGCGCGAGGAGATCGAGCTCGTTCGCGGCGCCACCGAGGTCTTCGATCCCGACGCCTACCTTGCCGGGCGCCAGACTCCGGTGTTCTTCGGCTCCGCCATCAGCAACTTCGGCGTGCAGGAGCTGCTCGCCTCCTTCGCCCTCCACGCGCCGGGGCCGTTGCCGCGCAGCGCGCGCGAGCGGCGGGTCGAGCCCCTGGAGGAGCGCCTCACAGGCTTCGTGTTCAAGATCCAGGCCAACATGGATCCGGGCCACCGCGACCGCATCGCGTTCCTGCGCCTGTGCTCGGGCCGGTATGTGCGCGGCATGCGGCTGTTTCACTCGCGGCTCGGCAAGGAGGTGCGCGTGGCGGATGCGCTCACGTTCATGGCCTCCGAGCGCGATCATGCCGAGGAGGCGTACGCCGGCGACATCATCGGCCTGCACAATCACGGCACGATCAACATCGGCGACACGTTCACCGAGGGCGAGCGGCTCGCCTTCACCGGCATTCCCAACTTCGCGCCCGAGATCTTCCGGCGCGCGGTGCTGAAGGACCCGATGAGGATGAAGGCGCTGCAGAAGGGGCTCTCGCAGTTGTGCGAGGAGGGAGCGACGCAGCTGTTCAAGCCGTTGCGCAACAATGACCTGATCCTGGGGGCGGTGGGGCAGTTGCAGTTCGAAGTGGTGGCCTTTCGGCTGCAGGACGAGTACGGGGTGGCCTGCGCGTTCGAGCCGGTGAACGTGTACACCGCCCGCTGGGTCGATGCGCCCGATCCACGCAGACTCGAGGAGTTCCGCAGCCGCGCCTACGAGCACATGGCGGTGGATCACAGCGACGCGCCGGTGTATCTGGCACCCTCGCGAGTCAACCTGGAGCTCACTCTGGAGCGTTGGCCCGACATGACCTTCCGCGAGACGCGCGAGCACGTGGGCGGTTGAGCAGATAGGCCCGGAGGCGCTCCGCGCGCTTCGGGTGAATCGCGAGCGGTCCGGCAGCGGTTGCCGCAGTCGAGCAAAGCTGCCAGACTTGAGCGTATCCGGGGGCGCGCGGGGCAGCCGGGCCAAAACGCATCAGGTGAGCGTGCGGCCGTGCTCAAGCGCGGACAGAGGATCCCAAGCGGTTCTGACCTCCTCGAGCTTGGGAGGAAAGGGGCCGGTGCGCACAACCGCGCCTGCCGCTTTGGACCTGCACGCGAGGTTGGTCTCCGAGGCGCCGATGCACCAGAGTGCCGAGTTCATTACATTCATCGGCTTGGCCTGTCTGTGCAGCGCGGCCGGCTATGGTCTGCTCGCGCTGATCGCGGTGCTGGTCTGGCAGTGTCGCAGGCGGCACGGCGGCACGCAGGCCCTGCCGCCGGTGTCGGTGCTCAAGCCGTTGTGTGGTCCGGAGCCGAGCCTGTATCAGAATCTGCGCTCCTTCTGCCGGCAGAACTTCGCGGATTTCGAGCTGGTGTTCGGTGTGCTGGATGGGGGGGATCCGGCGCTGGAGGCGGTGCGGCGGCTGCGCCGCGAATTCCCGTCCCTGCCGATCGAAGTCGTCATCGACTCGTGCCAGCACGGCAGCAACTGCAAGATCAGCAACCTGATCAACATGGTCGCGCAGGCACGCCACGACGTGCTCGTGATGGCCGACAGCGACGCTTGCGTGCAGCCGGACTGCCTGAGAATCGTCACCGCGCCGCTGCGTGACGAAGCGGTCGGGCTCGTAACGAGTCTGTACCACGCCGTGCCGACGCCGTCGGTCTTTTCACGGCTGGGCGCGATGTACGTCAACGAGTGGTACATGCCGTCGGTGCTGGTCGCCTGGCTGTTCGGCTACCGGGGCTACGTGTCCGGACAGACGCTGTGCATGCGGCGCGACACGCTGCAAGCGATCGGCGGTCTCGAATCCATCGCGAACCATCTTGCGGACGATCATCAGTTGGGCGCCCGCGTGCACGCGCTGGGCAAGCGCGTAGTGCTGTCCCCGTACGTGCCGGACGCAGAGTGCCACGAGCCGAGCTTCGAGTCCATGTCCTCTCATGAGGTGCGCTGGATGCGGACTCTGCACGTGCTGCGGCCGCGCTCCTTTCCCTTCATTTTCTTGACGTTCAGCGTGCCGTTGGCACTGTTGGGCTTGGCGCTCGTCGCGGGCGCGCAGTCGCTGGCTCCGCTCGCGTGGACGCTTTTCGGGATCGCCCTGGCCGCGCGTCTGGCGTTGCATCTCGTCCACCGCGTGCGCGGCGCCCGGCCCGTGCTCGCCGATCTGTGGCTGCTGCCGGCGCGGGACCTGTTGCTGTGCTGGGTCTGGTGCAAGAGCCTGTTCACCTCGCGCGTCATCTGGCGCGGAAACGAGTTTGACGTGGATGCCCAGGGCGTGATGCACCGCTTGTCTTGAGGCTCGATTGCAGCCGTCGCTTTGCCCATAATGCGGTCCGTTCGGCGAGCGAGGATCGGGTCTGAAAACCGTGGGATATATCGGGGGTCTGCTCGGCCTGGCGTTGCTCGTCGGGCTGTTCGTGCGGGCGGACCTTGGCGCCATGTGGCACGCCTGGGAGCTGGCCGGGTGGACGTTGCTCTGGCTCGTGCCCTACCGCGCCGGATTTTTCCTGCTCTATGCGATCGGCTGGCGCGAGCTGCTGCGCGCATGTGATCCCGAGTCGCGAGCCGGGTTCGGCTACGTGTACTGGGTGACGACGGTGCGCGATGCGATCGATCGGCTGCTGCCGGTGGCCAGCGTCGGGGGAGGCGTGGCGGCCGTTCGGCTGATGCGCTGGCGCGGACTTCCCGCGACGCCGGTTGTCGTCAGCGTGATCGTCGAGATTTTGCTGACGCTGGTCGTGGTGTATGTGTTCACCGCCCTGGGACTGCTGCTGCTGGTCGATCTGCACGCGATCGGCCACGATTCCGAGGGATTGCGGCTCGCCTTCCTGGCCAGTCTGCCGGTCCCCGTGGTGCTGGTGCTGATGTTGCGCAGCGGCTCGCTGTTCAAACGTCTGCACGGCCTGCTGCGTCCCATCGTCGGCGGGCGTCTGCTGGCCGAAGGGGCCGCCTCGCTCGACGGGGAGCTGCGTGCCGCGCTCGCCCGGGGCAGGGCGCTGTTCATTGCCGGAGCGCTGCAGCTCGTGGCCTTCATCTCCGCCTCGTTCGAGATCTGGTTTGCTCTGCGCCTGTTTGGCCACCCGGTCAGCGCCGCGACGGCGGTGGCGTTGGAGAGTCTGACCCAGGCGGCACGCTACCTGGCCTTCGTCGTGCCGGCCGGCATCGGCGTCCAGGAAGCGGGATTCGTGCTCTTCGGCCACATGCTCGGTATCGGCGCCGACTTGGCGCTCGCGGTCTCGATGGCCAAGCGCCTGCGCGAGGTGTTGTGCGGCGTGCCCTCACTGCTCTCGTGGCAATGGTTGGAAGGACGTCGGCTGCACCCTTCGGCGGTGAGCGGCCGCAGGTGAGGGCGACGGTGAAGTCGCGCCGCTACGCCTCGAGCAGCTCCCGCACCCGCTCGAGCTGGGCGGCGAGGTCCGCGGCGGCGCGCTCGAGCTCGCCCCGGCGGGCTCTGTCGGCCTCGACCACCTGCGCCGGGGCGTTGGCGACGAAGCTCTGGTTGGCGAGGCGGGCGCGCACCTTGGCGAGGTCGGCCTCGGCGCGCTTGAGGAGCTTCTCGAGGCGCTCGGCTTCCGCGCCGGCATCGATCAGGCCCGCCATGGGCACCAGCACCGCGAGCTCGCCCACCAGCGCGGTCGCCGACTGCGGCGCGGCCTCGCCGGCGCCGAGCACGCGGATCGATTCGATTCCGGCGAGGCGGATCAAGTAGGGCTCGTGGGCCTCGAGGTGGGCGCCGTCCTCGGCGCTTGCGCCCTTCAGCAGCACGGGAATGCGCTTCGAGGGGGCGATGTTCATCTCGCCGCGGATCTGGCGCACGGCCAGGATGAGTGCCTGGATCCACCCGACTTCACGCTCGCTCGTCTCATCGGGCGTGTACTCCCCCGCTCGAGGATACTCGCACAGCATCACCGTGGGGCCCGCGCGGCCGGCGAGCGGCGCGGCGCGCTGCCAGATCTCCTCGGTGATGAAGGGCATGATGGGGTGCAGGGCGCGCTGCAGCGCCTCGAGAAGCTCCGCGAGCGTGCGGCGCGCGCCGCGCTTGGCCGCCTCGGTCGCCGATTCCGACTGCAGCACGGGCTTGGTGAGCTCCAGGTACCAGTCGCAGAACTCGTACCAAGTGAACTCGTACATCGAGTTGGCGGCAAAGTCGAAGCGGTACTCCGCCAGCGCCTTTTCCACCGCGCCGAGCATCCGCCCGAAACGCGACCGGATCCAGCGGTCTGCGACGGACAGCTCCACCGGCGCCGCCGGGCCGTCGGCGGCGCCGTCCTGCTCGCAGACCATCATGACGAAACGGGCCGCGTTCCACAGCTTGTTGCAGAAATTGCGGTAGCCGGCCACGCGCGCCAGGTCGAAGCGGATGTCGCGGCTCGGCGAGGCGAGTGCCGCGAAGGTGAAGCGCAGCGCATCCGTGCCGTGCGGGGCGATGCCGTCGGGAAACTGCCTGCGGGTCGCTTTCTCGATCTTCGGTCTCATCTGCGGCTGCATCAGGCCGCTGGTGCGCTTGGCCACCAGGGACTCGAGGTCGATGCCGTCGACGATATCGAGCGGATCGATGACGTTGCCCTTGGACTTCGACATCTTCTCGCCGTGCTCGTCGCGAATGAGTCCATGGATGTAGACGTCGCGAAACGGTACGTCGCCCATGAACTTCAGCCCCATCATCATCATCCGCGCCACCCAGAAGAAGATGATGTCGAAGCCGGTGAGCAGCGCCGTGCTCGGATAGTACCGGCCGAGCTCGGGGGTCTGCTCGGGCCAGCCGAGAGTCGAGAAAGGCCACAGAGCGGAGGAGAACCAGGTGTCGAGGACGTCCTCGTCCTGACGCAGCGTCACCTCGGGGCCGAGCTGGTGTTTGGTGCGCGCCTCGCTCTCGTCACGCCCTACGTAGACATTGCCCTGCTCGTCGTACCAGGCGGGGATCCGATGCCCCCACCACAGCTGGCGGCTGATGCACCAGTCCTTGATGTTGCGCATCCACTCGAAGTAGGTCTTGGCCCAGTTCTCCGGCACGAATCGGGTACGGCCGCTCTCGACCGCGGCGATCGCCGGCTCGGCGAGCGGCGCGATCTTCACGTACCACTGATCGGTGAGATAGGGCTCGAGCACGGCGCCGGAGCGGTCGCCCCGCGGCACCATCAGCTTGTGCTTCTCGGTCCGCGCCAGCAGGCCCGCGGCATCGAGCTCGCCGAGCACGCGTTGTCTCGCCTCGAAACGGTCGAGGCCGCGGAAGCGCTCCGGCACATTGTCGTTGAGCGTGGCGCGGGCCGTGAGAATGTTGATCTGCTGCAGATCGTGCCGGCGGCCGATCTCGTAGTCGTTGAAGTCGTGAGCGGGCGTGATCTTCACGCAGCCCGAGCCGAAATCCGCATCGACGTACGCGTCCGCAATGACGGGGATGCTGCGCTCGGCGAGCGGCAGGCGCAGCCGTTTGCCGATCAGGGGCTTGTAGCGCTCGTCGTCCGGGTTCACGGCGACGGCGGTGTCGCCCAGCATGGTCTCGGGACGCGTGGTGGCCACCACGACATGGCCCGACCCGTCCTCGAGAGGATAGCGAAGATGCCACAGATGGCCTTCTTCCTCCTCGCTTTGCACCTCGAGGTCCGACAGCGCCGTCAGCAGGACGGGGTCCCAATTGACCAGCCGCTTGCCGCGATAGATGAGCCCTTGCTCGTGCAGGCGCACGAACACCTCGATCACCGCGCGCGACAGGCCCGCATCCATGGTGAAGCGCTCGCGCGTCCAGTCCACCGAGTCGCCCAGCCGGCGCATCTGGCGGGTCATGGTGCCGCCCGAGTGCGCCTTCCACTGCCACACCCGCTGCACGAACGCCTCCCGTCCGAGCTCGGCGCGCCCGAGGCCCTCGGCTTCGAGCTGCCGCTCGACGACCATCTGGGTCGCGATGCCCGCGTGATCGGTTCCCGGCTGCCACAGGGTGTCATCGCCCCGCATGCGGTGATAGCGCGTCAGGGTGTCCATGAGCGTATGGTTGAACGCATGGCCCATGTGCAGCGTGCCGGTCACGTTGGGCGGCGGGATCATGATGCAGAAGGGCGCGCCGCGGCCGCCGGCGGCGAACCAGCCGCTCGCCTCCCACCGCCCGTAGATCCGCCGCTCGATCTCGTGCGGCGAGTACACTTTGTCCATGATGCTGGAGCCTGAGGGTTGTCGGGCCGATTGTCGAACGATTATGGAAAGCTAGTGAGCCTGCAGATTGTGCGTCTCGGGCGAGAGTCCCATCTGCCGGTAGGCCTTGAAGCGCGCCCGGCCTGCATCGCGGCGCGCGGGCTCGCCGTCGATGACTTCGGCGACGCGGGCGACCTGGGCGAGAAAGGACGGCGGCTCGGCCGCGAGACTGAGGTTGATCAGCACTTCCACCGGGGCGCCGGGGGGCGCCGTGCCGAGCAGGACGGGCGCCTCGGCGCCCGCCAGCCCTCCGTCTCCGAGCCACTCGTGCGGCACGAAGCTGGTGTCGGCGAAGGTCCACAGCATCTTGTCCATCGCCTCGAGCTCTGCGCGGTCGGTGTGCCACACGAGCACGCTCTGCGAGGCCTCGTAGGCCTTCTCCGCGATGCGGCACGCGACTTTGAGACGCGCTGCGGCCGAAGCTTCCGCGAGCACGTAGAAATCCACCCGCATGAGGCTCCCTACAGTCCGGCGCGGCGGATCAGGAAGTCCGCCAGCAGCGGTGTCGGGCGCCCGGTGCTGCCCTTGTGCGCGCCGCTTCGCCAGGCGGTGCCGGCGATGTCGAGGTGCGCCCAGCGCATCCCACGGGTGAACTTGCCGAGGAAGGCCGCGGCGGTGATGGTGCCGCCGTCGCGCCCGCCGATGTTGGCGAAGTCGGCGAAGTTGCTCTTCAGCTGCCCGGTGTACTCCTGGGTGAGCGGCAGCTGCCAGGCGCGGTCGTCGGCGCGCACGCCCGCCCCGATGAGCTCGCGGACCACCGCCCCTTCGGTGCCCACGACCCCCCTCTGGGGGTGGCCGAGCGCGATGACACAGGCGCCGGTGAGCGTGGCCATATCCACGAGCGCGGCCGGCTTGAAGCGGCGCGCATAATGCAGCGCGTCGCTCAGGATGAGCCGCCCCTCAGCGTCGGTGTTGAGGATCTCCACGGTCTGGCCGGAGGAGCTGGTCACGATGTCGCCGGGCTTGACGGCCTTGCCGTCGGGCATGTTCTCGACCGCCGCCACGATGCCCACGACATTGAGCGGTGCGCGCAGCTGCGCCATCAGCGACAAGGCCGCGATCACCGCCGCCGCGCCGCTCATGTCGTACTTCATCTCGTCCATCTCCGCGGAGGGTTTGATGGAGATGCCGCCGCTGTCGAAGGTCACCCCTTTGCCGACGAGCACCACCGGCGCGGCGCCGGCCTTGCCGCCCTTGTGCTCGAGCACGATCAGGCGTGGGGGCTCGCCGCCGCCCTGGGCGACCGCGAGCAGACAGCCCATCTTCTCGCGCTTGATGGCCGGCTCGTCGAGCACCCGCACGCTGAGCGAGCGGTGGCTCTTGGCGAGCGCGCGGGCGCGCTCGGCGAGGTAGCGGGGAGTGCAGATGTTGCCCGGCAGGTTCGCCAGATCCCGCTGCACCTTGGCGGCCTCGGCGATGGCCGCGCCGTGAGCCAGGCCCCGTTCGATCGCCTTGGCCTGGCCTTTTGCCGCCGGGCCCGCCAGCACCCGCTTCAGGGCGGCGGGCTTGGGCTTCTTGCCGGTCTTCAGGTCGTTGACACGGTACAGGCCCAGGCTCGCGATCTCGGCGACGGCCCGGCCGTAGTAGTAATCGTCGAGTGCCTCGGGGTCCGGACGCTCGAGGGCCACCGCGGCGCTGGCAACGCCCGTCTTGACGAGCGCGTCCACCGCCGCCGTCCAGGCATTGCGCCAGGGCTTGCGGCCAAAGGCTTTTCGGGCCCCCAGGCCCGTGAGCAGCACGCGTGAGGCGGCGAGCCCCGGCAGGTCGCCGACGAGCAGCGTCTCGGCCGCGCGCCCGGAGAAATCCCCCCGGGAAACGAGCTTTTTCAGCCGTCCGCCGGCGGCCTCGTCGATGCTGCGCGCGTGCGCGGTCAACTCGCCCTCTTCGAAAACGCCCACGACGAGGCAATCCACCTCGAGCGTGGCGACCCCCTTGTTCCAGATCTCGAACCGCATTCCGCTTCTCTCCCACGTGTCGGCACTGGGCCGCAGGACCATTGTTCGCCCGGCGGGCGCGAGCCATTGAGATGCGCCACCCGCTGCTTTATCTTGACGTGCGCCGCGCACCGCCGCGTGTTGATTGCAGAGAGCCGTCCGACCCGGAAAAGCTCTCCGCGCGGCGACGGGCGCCTTGCGCCAGTGTAACTCAAGCCGGTGCGGCGGCGGGGCCTGTGAGCGGATTAAGCGGACTAAATTAGGGTGCGAAAAATTCTCGGACGCTACGTTCTGCGCGAGGTCATCACCGCCTGGGTGCTGATGATGGGCGTGCTGCTCGTCATTCTGCTGGTCTTCGAGGTGTCCGCGGTGCTCGAGCGTGCCGCGGCCAGCCAGTTTCCTTCCGGGGTGATCCTGCGGCTCATCTATCTGGGCGTGCTCCAGTACGTGAGCCTCGTGGCCCCGATGGGTCTGCTGCTCGGCATCGTGTGGGCCTTCGGCAGGCTCTACCACGACAGCGAGATGGCCGCGGCGCTGGCCTGCGGGGTGCGGCCCGCGACGCTGTTCGTGCCGGTGGCCGTGCTGGGACTGCTCGTGGCGGCCGCGCTGGCGGAGGTCACCCTGGTGCTGGCTCCCTCGGCCACCTATCAGGCGCTCACCTTGCGCAACGAGGCGGTCCGGGCCGGACAGTTCGCTCCGCTGCGGCCCGGACAGTTCCGCGCCTTCGGCCGTGGCAATGCGGTGGTCTACGCCGAGAAGGTGCAGCCGGACGGCACGCTGGATGATGTGTTCGTCGAGCGCACACAGGGGCAGGTGGTGGAAGTGGCGCTGGCGAACGAGGCCCGGCATACGGTCTCGCCGGACGGCAGGACGCAGACGATCAAGCTGTACCAGGGCGAGCGCTTCGAGGGCGTGCCGGGCAGCCCCGAGTTTCGCATCATGCACTTCGCCGAGCACACGGTGCCCATCCGCATGCCGCCCGCCCGCAGCGCGGTGACCGACCTCGATGCTCAGCCGACCGCGGCGCTGCTGGCTTCCTCCAACCGGGGGTACCGGGCGGTGCTGCAGTGGCGCATCGCCCTGCCGTTGATGTGCTTCGTGCTCGCCGTGCTCGCCCTGCCGCTCTCGAGACTCGAGCCGCGCCAGGGCCGGTATGCGCGCATATGGCTGGCGGTGGTGGTGTACACGGTCTATGTGAACCTGCTGGTTGCGGGCAAGACCTGGATCAAGCGGGGCACGATCCCGGTGGATCTGGGTCTGTGGTGGGTCCACGCGGGGGTGGCGTTGTTCGCGCTGGCGCTCGCCGTGGGGCCGTCGGTGGCCCGGCGTGTGCGTTATCGGTCGTCCCGCGCATGAGCATTCTCGATCGTTACGTCATTCGCTCCATCCTGGGCGCGGTGCTGCTGGTGATGGCGGTGCTGCTCGTGCTCAGCGGGCTGGTGGTGTTCATCAGCCAGCAGGGGGACATCGGGGTGGGCCACTACACCCTGGCGAACGCATTGTGGTTCACGCTGCTCAATCTTCCGCAGCAGACGTATGAGCTGTTGCCCATTACGGCGCTCATCGGCTCGCTCATCGGCCTGGGAACCCTGGCGAGCGGCAGCGAGATCACGGTGATCCGCGCCACCGGCGTGTCGGTGGCGCGCTTCGCCGGGGCGGCGCTGATCGCCGCCGGGCTTCTCATGGGATTGGAGGCGGTGCTCGGGGAGTTCGTGGCACCGCAGCTGCAGGAAGCGGCCAACCAGCAGCGGATGTTCAGCCAATACGACACCATCAGCTTCGGCGGCGGCACCGGCGCGTGGGTGCGCGACGGGGATCTGATCCTGAACGTGGCGCGCCAGTCCGGCTCGCGCCAGTTCGGGGGCATGCGGGTGTTCGAGCTCTCGCCGCAGCATCAACTGCTCGCCATCGGGCGGGCGGCGCGGGCGACGGCCGCGGGCCATCACAAGTGGCTGCTCGGCGATTACACCGCGTCGCGCTTCGACGGCGACCGGGTGATAGCGCGCCCGCCGGGGGAGAAGGTCTTGACTTCCAACGTGACGGCGGGCTTTCTCGGCTTCGTCGTCCAGGACCCGCAGCAGATGACGCTGCGCTCGCTGTGGGCCCTGATCGACTACCTGCACGCCAACTCGGTGGATGCCGGCCAGTACGTGTTTGCGTTCTGGTCGCGTATCGCCCGCACGGTCGCGATCGCGTTCTCGGTGCTGTTGGCGGTGCCGTTCGTGCTGGGCTCGATGCGCTCGGCGGGGGCGGGCACGAGGACGCTGCTGGGGGTCGCGATCGGGATCGGGTTCTTTCTGCTGCAGCGCCTGATCGAAAGCGGCACCATCGTGTTTCACCTCAATCCGGTCATCCTCGCGTGGCTGCCGACGATGCTGCTGGGGACGGTGACGACGCTGCTGCTGGCCAGAGCGAGATGACCTCCCGCTCTAGCGCTTCCTGTGAGCGTGCGGCAGCGGCGCGAGCAGGCCGGAGAGGGCCTGGAAAATCTCCCGGTAGCGATACCCGGGGATCCGGTACTGCCAACCCCGCACGCGTGCGTTGATGCGCGCGGCCTGGGAGTCGGCTTTCTTGCCGCTGCCGCGTGCGACGAGGTCGATGTAGTGCTTGCCGCCTTTGCCGCTGTCGTAGCCCTCGACATCGACCTCCAGACCGTCGAAGGTCTTGAAGACGGCGTGGGAGAGGCGGGGGGGCTTGGGGGCGGGGGCGTTGGGGGGGCCGGGGCTCCCGGGGGAGCGGGGCGGGGGGGCGGGGGGGTCGGGGGCGGGGGTCACCGGGCTGGGGGTCCCCGGTCTGGGCGACCGGGGGGAGGTGCGGGCGGCGTCCGGCGGGGTGCTGCCGGACGCCGTCGTCGGGCGGGGGATGGGGGCGGCGCCCCGCCGGCGGGCCGAGTCCGCCTTCGACTACGGCGGTCTGGCCCGGAAGCTGGCCGGGG
>OFHJ01000420.1_pt1 | contig 16463 bp, 11 predicted proteins | sample 1522001 | NCBI WGS metagenome assembly OFHJ01 (sample SAMEA2464838, study PRJEB22497) | soil metagenome | biome: Grassland; feature: Farmland; material: Clay | place: Australia | collected 2013-02-01 | depth 1.2 m | reverse complement strand
TATCAAACGAGCCTGCAAATTTACTACGAGCGAGAAAGGTACAAGGCTGCCACGCGCGCAACGCGATGACGAGAAACAACCTGTTAAACTTCCAAAAGGTTGCGCTACGCGTTTGGGATTGCATGCCGATCTGCGGTCGGGAGCAACAACCTATCGGGGTAACTTACCGACCTAGCGGTCGACAGCCTTGCCGTTGATGGTTTTTTGCGCTTGTCGGGAGCAAAGCCCGGTTGAAAAATGCCTCTGATCGATGCACGTGACGCTACATTTCGATAGGAAAATACTCGCGCCGCTAGGGTGCCTGATGATGATGGTGCCGACTCTCGCAAATGCGCATAGTTTGACCGATTTATACCGACTGGCGAAGGCGCAAGATCAAACGCTTCAAGCAAGCCTGCACTCGCGGGACGTGGCACTGGAAACCCGACCAGAAGCGCTCTCCGCATTTCTTCCCAACTTGAATGCGTCTGCCAGCGTCCAGCGGCAACGATTAAACTACCTTTCGACGAGCAGTCGCTTTTTGACTGCCGGACAAACGACGTATTCCAGCAATGAAGCGTGGACGGTAACACTTAGCCAGACTATCTGGAGTTTCGAATCGTATTCGAAGCTTCTGGAATCCGATGCCCAGGTTGCAGCAGCGGAAAACACATATCTTCAGGCTCAACAAGACCTCGTTTTTCGCTTAACTGAGACCTATTTCGGCGTGCTCGGTGCCGAGGATACGGTACGGGCCGACATCGCGGCCAAACATGCGTTTCTGGATCAGCTGAACGAAGCCAGGAGTCGGTTCGGAGTTGGCCTAGGCACCATAGTCGACGTAGAGCAGGCTCAAGCGAGTTATGATGCTAGTCGTGCGACGCTGATCACGGACCGACAGGCTTTGCAAGGCCAGCATGAAGCCCTCGCTGTCATCGTGGACCGCAACGTAGGGCAACTGGAACCACTGGAAAAAAACATTCCTCTGATCCGTCCTGCCCCCTCTTCGGTAAAATATTGGATTAAGGCTGCGACACGAGACAACTTCGCCGTTCGCGCTGCTGATCTGCAGTGGGAAATCGCAAAGCGCGATGTCGCTGTCAAGCGGGCGCAATACCTCCCTTCGCTCACCCTCCAAGGATCAGTAGGCCAGACGAATTCAGGTGGACAGCTTGGGGTAAACCAACGCGATTATGCGGTAGGGCTGACATTAGAAATTCCGATTTTTCAGGGGGGTCTCATTTATTCAGAGGTCCGTCAAGCTGTCGCCACGGCAGCGCAGGACCATTCACTCTATCGTCTCAGCCTTAGGAATGCCGTACAAAGCATACGGAATGCATTCCAGGCGGTGATTTCAGAAATTTCCAGTGTCCGGGCTTTCAAGCAGGCCGTAAAGTCGGCGCGTACTGCGCTAACTTCAACGAAGATTGGATATCGCGTCGGCACGCAGACGGAGGTCGATGTACTCATCGCGGAAGAAAGCCTCTTTAGCGCATTGAAGAGCTATTACCAGTCACGTTACCAATACATCGATGCCGTACTTGCGCTGAAGCAGGCATCAGGCCACCTTGACAAATCGGACCTGCAAAGGGTTGACGGGTTATTGGTAGGAGTAGCAAGGAGCAAGTCACGGTCTCTTTTCCCCACCCCCTACAGCAAAAACGGCAGCTAAGCCTTCCAGAACTGGCTCAACTTCTTATTCGATCGAGTATCCCGGTCGTCGAATAGCCTGGGTAAAAATCAAGAATCACTACTTGACCGCCAGTTGACGTTACTTCCTTATACCCAACCACCTGTTCCGGATCATAGTCGCCGCCCTTTACCAGAAAGTCTGGAAGCACGCGCGCGATCAGCCGCTGGGGTGTGTCTTCCGAAAACGGAACGACCCAGTCGACATATTTTAAGGCCGCTAGTAACTGCATGCGGTCTGAAAGAGGATTGAGCGGACGCTCATCACCTTTTAGCCGCTTGACCGATTGATCATTGTTAACCGCAACGATTAGCACATCTCCAAGGCGACGTGCGGCTTCTAAATATCGAACATGTCCGACATGGAGTAAATCGAAACAGCCATTAGTCATTACAATGATCTGTCCTTGAGCACGCGCTTCAGCAGTTCGCGCGATAAGCTCATCCTCGTCAAGGACACCGGCATCGTCTTCATGTTGTCTCCGAACTGCCCGCGCGAGCTCTGCTGGATCGACAGTCGCGGTACCTAGCTTCCCGACCACAATGCCGGCGGCCAGATTTGCGAAATGCGCGGCCTGGGCAAAATCCTGACCGGTCGCCAGACAGGCGCCGATAGTGGCTATCACTGTATCCCCTGCTCCTGTAACGTCATAAACCTCGCGAGCCTGGGCCGGTAGGAAGACCGGTTCCTGACCGGACACCAGCAGCATCATTCCTTGTTCGGATCGAGTGACGAGAAGCGCCTCGAGCGATAAATCGTTACATAGGCGGTGAGCCTTCGTCGCAATCTCTTCCTCACTCAGGCAGACACCAACAACTGTTTCAAACTCGGCTAGATTGGGCGTCAGCAAGGTCGCGCCGGTGTAGGGCCTCCAGTCATTTCCTTTCGGATCGACTAGAATCGGTCGGCCAGCCGTTCTTGCAGCCGCAATAAGGTCAGTTGCATCTACTAGCGTTCCCTTGCCATAGTCGGAAAGGATCACCACTTGCGTCGCCTCCAGGGCTGCCATATACCGCCGACAATAGCCAGCGCGATCAAAAGCACCGACGCGTGCCAACGATTCTTCAAAGTCCAACCGGATTAATTGCTGGTTACGAGATAGCACGCGAAGCTTCGTTATGGTGGGCTCATTTTGCGAGGTTTCAAAATCCACCAGCACACCTCGAGCTGATAGCGCCCGTCTTAAGGTGTCGGCCGCCGAGTCACGGCCAGTAACACCCAGCAACCGGGCATTGCCCCCCAGTCCGGCAATGTTCAAAGCCACGTTGGCCGCGCCACCGGGCCGTGTTTCATCGCGCTGAATGCGCACGATCGGCACCGGCGCTTCGGCAGATATTCTCGACGTCGGTCCATACCAATAACGGTCGAGCATGACATCGCCTGCCACAAGCAGGCGAGCCTGACCAAAATCGGGGATCATTGCGGGACTACAATCTTCGAACGCATCGGACCACCTCAGTGGCCAGACGCCACCGTGTGCTGAGCAGAGACTGGGTGAAGCCAGTCCAGATATACATCGCGGTCCCCCCTTACTTGCTGAGCATAAAGTTTCTGAATTTTTTCAGTCAGAGGGCCCCTCTCGCCGCTGCCGACCGTCCTGTTGTCCACTTCGCGTATCGGCGTGACCTCAGCCGCAGTGCCGGTAAAAAAAGCCTCATCGCAGACGTAAAGTTCATCGCGAGTGATACGTCTTTCGTAAACCCTAATACCCTGATCCAGTGCAAGTTGGATTACGGTTCGTCGAGTAATCCCGTCAAGGCATGCGTTCAGGTCCGGCGTATGCAGTTCACCGCTGCGCACCAAAAAGATATTTTCGGCGCTACCTTCTGAAACATGTCCATTCGTGTCCAGCATGACTGCTTCGTCATATCCATCCCTCAGGACTTCGTTCAACGCCAGCATCGAGTTGATGTAATTGCCGTTGGCCTTTGCCCGGCAAAGTGCGGCATTGACGTGTGGGCGAATAAACGACGAGGTACGAATCCTTATACCCCGGTCCGCATTATCTGCCCCAAGGTAGGCACCCCAAGGCCAAGCAGCGATGATTACGTGGACTTTCAGGTTGTCGGCCCGCAATCCCATACCTTCCGACCCGTAAAATACCATCGGCCTGATGTAACCCTCGCGAAGCTTGTTTTCACGGATCACCTCGCAGGTTGCTTCGTCAATCTGCTCAGGAGAAAAAGGAATTTTAATACCGAGTATCTTGGCTGAATTGAAAAGACGACGGGTATGGTCCTGCAGTCGAAAAATAGCTGTACCTCTTGGCGAGGCATAAGCGCGGATACCTTCAAAACAGCCGACCCCGTAATGCAATGTGTAGGTCAGCACGTGTGTGGTTGCCTCCCGCCACGGCACAAGTTTACCGTCATACCAAATGCTGCCATCGCGGTCGGACATCGTTGTCATTACAAGAATCCTTGGTGAGATAATAAAAGTCAGGTTTTTGAAAAGGCGAGCGGGTCGGGCACATCAGAATTATATGCCGATGAATTTTAAGATACTCCCTAACACCTCGACGGGACGGATGTCGTGCAGACAATTCGTATGTCCAAACGGACAAGTTCTCTGGAAGCACGGGCTGCAGCCAAGCTGCAGATAATGTACTTGCTTATGGTCGGTTAGCGGAGGCGTGTGGGAAGGTGTCGACGAGCCATAGATCGCGACCACAGGAACTCCGGTAGCAGCCGCTACATGCATTAACCCCGAATCATTACTTACGGCAACGCTGCACTGAGCAATCAAATCAACAACGTCGGCGAGGCTGGTGCGACCGCACAGGTTGGATGCCACATGGCCACTCTCGGAACGGATCGTAGATCCAAGTTCGACTTCTTTCACTGAACCTAAAACCCATGTGTGCACGCCGCGCTTGCCGAGATTTCTGGCTAGTTCAGCGAAGTATTCAGCTGGCCATCGCTTAGATGGTCCATACTCAGCACCCGGCATGAACGCGACCGCAGGACCCGGTGGCAGACCCAAGGCAGACCGCAACTCAATCGCTCGCTGGATGTCCGTGGAAAGGCGAGGCACCGGTACATCCGGCGTTTTCCGGCTTGTGCAATCTTCGGCCAGCGCTACAAAACGTTCTACTGTTGTCTTTAAGAGTGCCTTTTGAAGTTGGCGTGAATCGTTAAGAAGGCCAAAGCGAAATTCTCCTATGTAGCCCGTCCGGCGCGGAATTCTGGCAAAAAAAGGCACGAGTGCCGACTTCCAGGAACTGGGCAATACAATAGCGCGACCATAATGTCGCGGCCGAAGTGAATGCCCTAATCGTCTACGGTCCTGAAACCCGAATTCGCCATGTCTTAAATTTAGCTCTAATCCTTCCCTTACTTGCGGCATTCTCTTTAGCAGTGGTACAGACCACGGAGGGGCTATTACGTCAATTGTGCAGTCCGCAACCAGTTCATGGAGTCGCATAAAAAGCGCCTGCGCAAGCACCATGTCACCCACCCAAGCTGGTCCGACAACCAGTACTGACTCCGACATCGACCGTCCTCGTCAGGTGTATAAGCTAGATGGGTCGAAAAAAAGACACGGAGCACGTCTCGCTTGAAACGTTTCCGATTGGACGGTGGTTGGCCGATGCTTCATCTTCAGGTCCGTTTCACTGGATAATATTCTTTCGATAAATATCATGCTGGGGCATCCCCATTAGTTCGGGCGGCGGTCGGCGAGATTTGAACCGGCTTTCGGGCACAACGTACGCACACCGCAACAGATGGATCGCGCAAGCGCCTTGATCGCCTATAGTTTCGCTCCGGCTCTGCGCTTTGGTCATCTACGGTGCAGCCAATGTAGATACTCTCCAACGCCTTCTTCAACCGTACGGAATCCGTTTTCATAACCTGCCCTGCGCAACTTCCCCAAGTCAGCTTCAGTGTGCGATTGGTACCGACCGACGAGATGTTCTGGAAATGGGATATATTTCAGAGTGCCTCGGCCATGCCACCCGATGACGGCTCTTGCAACGTCATTGAACGTCTGGGAGTGACCGGTACCACAGTTATATATTCCCGAATGCTGGGGATGCCTCCAAAACCAAAGGTTCACGGCCACCACGTCATCAACGTAAATAAAATCACGCTGCTGATCGCCATTTCCGTAGCCATCATTTCCCTCGAAAAGCCGACATTCCCCTTCCAGCTCTACCTGATTGTTGAAGTGGAAAACCGTTGAGGCCATGGGTCCCTTGTGCTGTTCACGCGGTCCATACACAGTGAAGTAGCGCAACCCGACGACTTGGGGTCGCGTCCGGCCCGCGGGAACATGGGCGCTTGAATCCACGGCGATGCCAGTGGGTTGGCAATCAAAACCGCCTCGACGAACGTACTGATCGAAGAGAAATTTGGAATACGCGTAAACATTCAGTGGCCCTTCACACCGGCGTTCCTCGCTGAATCCTCGCGCCCCATCTCCGTAGACGGAAGCTGACGATGCGTACAGGAAAGGGACACCATGATTCTGACTCCAATCTAGGAGCATCCGAGAGTATCGGTAATTGATATCCATCATGAATCGACCGTTCCACTCGGTGGTCGACGAGCAGGCACCCTGGTGGAAAATAGCCTCTATCGTCGGAAGTCTATCGTCCACGATCCGCTCTAGGAATTCGTCCTTGTCCAGATAATCGCCAATCTCGACATCGGCCATATTTAAAAACTTTGTCCCGTCGCTGAGATCATCAACACAGAGAATTTCGCGCTCTCCCTCCGCATTCAGTCCTTTTACCAAATTGGAGCCAATAAATCCGGCTGCGCCTGTTACAACGATCATCCGGTATCCCCCATGAAGTGTTGCCAAAGTTGCTTCACCTGCACACGTTCAGTGATTAACTGGTCACTCCGGGCGAGGTTATTGACATCCCGAAGGGTACAGTGGTGCAGCCATTCCCTGTAGCTGCGGCCACAACGCAACAGAATCGATGACTGCGCTGGCGCAAGAATGCCTGCGGCGGACAAGGCTTCAATTTGTCGCCAATTGTCAGTGTAGACAGCTAGCTGTGGCTCGGAAGCAGCGTGTTTCAGGACAAGATATTGAACCAAAAACTCGAGGTCGACCAGCCCTCCAGCGGACTGCTTGACATCCCAGTGCCCGTCAACACGCACTTCCGTGGCAACCCGCATCTTTTCCCGCATCTTTTTCACTTCAGAACGAAGCCGCTCGGAATCGCGCTCGCGCGTCAGCACCTCATGTCGGACCCTGTTAATGGCCTCTGCTAGGGCGGCATCGCCAGATACCGGCCTCGCACGCAGAAGCGCCTGCTGCTCCCATGTCCAAGCCACCTGGCGCTGATAGCGGGTCCACCCCTGGAGCGTCGACACCACAAGACCAGATAGACCGCTGGGCCTAAGCTGCAAATCAATTTCATAGGCACGGCCCGCGGTTGTCATCGCGGAAAGAAGTTGGACAATCCGCTGGCCTAACCGCGCGAAATATTCACCAACACTTAGGCGTCGGCGTTTACCAACAGTTTCATTTTCCGGGTCTTCCGCATCATAGATGAACACAATATCCAGATCCGAACCATACCCCAGTTCGACGCTTCCCAGCTTGCCATAGCCGATTATGGCGAAAGGTTCGGCGCTGCCATCGACGCGCAAGGCCTCTCCGTATTGCTGTGAAAGCTGGAAGCGGGCATCGCTGACGGCCTTGTCGAGAATTGCCTCGGCCAACCAGGTCAATCGATCGCTCACCTCGACCAGAGACAATCGCCCGGAAAGGTCGGCAGCTGCTATACGGAGCATCATCTCCTGTCGATAACCTCTCAGCAGCGCCATGCATTCTTCAGTGTCGTTCGGATCAACCTGATAAGAACGCTGTATGAGGTCGTTTCGCACACCGTCCTGGCTGGGCACTTCTACTGACAACCGCGGATCCATCAGCGTATCCAACAACGAGGGATTCTGCGAAATCAGGCTAACCACGCGCGGACTATCGGTAACTAGCCGCAAAAGTTGCGTTCGAACGAGCTCACTTTCTTGAAGCAAGCTGAAATAAGTGCTGCGGCCCCCAATAGCTAACACCACGTCGAGAGCCCGCAAGAACGCCGTTTCCGGCTCGCGTTGCCGCACGGCGTCGCGCGCAAGAAGAGTGATGGCTTCACTCAATGCTGAAAATGTGCTTTCGGTCAGGCTGCGAACAATCCGCGATTCCCTCATCGCGATCACCCTATCCGCAACGTCTCTAGGGACTTGTCTATACCCAAGTACACCGAACGCCGCTGTAACCGCTTCAGCGTCGCCGTTCCATAAAACATCGTATAGATCCGTCTTCCAGGTACCGAGTCGTGCATCCGGTACCGAAAACAGGGAACGAAACTGTCGATGCACCAGATCGCGGGCGCTCTGGATTCGGTTTACTAACTTGCTATGATCCTCGATATTCAACGCAGCGCACAGGGCTCTCCATCCTTCTGAATCGCGAGGTAGACGATGGGTCTGAATGTCATCCCGCCACTGAAGCGCATTTTCGCACTGCCGCAACAACACATACGCATCATCAAGCATTCGCGTTGCGGAAAGCGGAAGCAGGCCTGCCGCGCCAATATCAGACAACGTTTTCCTCAAAGCCGGATGGCGTAGCCGCACGTCCCTGCCACCGCGCGTAAGCTGGAATAGTTGTACTACGAATTCGATTTCGCGGATCCCGCCCGGCCCGAGTTTTATGTCATCTTCGGCGCCTCGCTTTTGCGCGGCCAAGTCGATGGCGGCCTTCAGATGTCGGAGTGCATCGAGTGCCGTGTAATCGAGATAGTGCCGGTAGACAAACGGCTTCAGCCGGGAAAGAAGGATTCTTCCAGCGTTCCGGTCACCAGCAACCGGTCGAGCTTTTATGAGGGCGTAGCGTTCCCATTCCCTGCCATGCGCCTGGTAATACTGCTCCATCGCCTCTACAGAAAGCGCGGGCGCCCCCACATGGCCAAATGGACGCAGCATTGTGTCTACGCGAAATACGAATCCATTTTCAGTGATGACTGAAAGCAACCGCGCGGTTTCGCGTGCTAACCGTCCAAAATACTCGACGTTTTCGACCCGACGATGCCCATCGGTTTGCCCGTCTTCGGTGTAAGCGAAAATCAGATCGATGTCTGACGAAAAGTTGAGTTCACCTCCGCCGAGTTTGCCTAACCCAAGCACGATCGGAACGGAAATGTCGCCATTTGAACTTAACGGGCGGCCATAGATTTCTGAGAGCCTGTTCGCAGCGAATGAGAGAGCAGCGTCACATGCGGCCTCTGCCAATAGACTTGTTGCGATCAGTGTTTCCTCGAAGCGGTCCCAGCCAGCAATCGCCCGCAGGGCAATCGTTGCCATCTCGCGATGGCGAAATTGCCTGAGAAAGGCCTGGAAGCAGTTTTCATCGGTCGATCCCGCAACTGCGCTTTTGATTCGCGCGGCAACCGGCTGCTCATTAGGGCTTTCAAAGCCCCCTTTCAGTTTTTCTCGCGCCCACTCTGGTTGATTAGTGAACGTGCGCTGGACGAAATAGCTTGCACACAGAACCCTAGGCAACACCTCGGCAGTTCTTGGGCTCGCGCCTTGAACCCATTGGACCGGTGATATTTCGGTGGACATGGGCACTCTAATTGCTACACAAAAGTGCGATAATCATCGCACACGCAATCGTCCTTTATCTCTATTACTCTTACGGTGTGGCGCCGCGCCGCCGCTGGGTTTTACTATGATCCGCGCTTATGAGTGGCAGTAATACAGATGTACTAATTATTGGTGGTGGGGTCATAGGCCTTTCCTGCGCGTTAGCACTGTTGCGTGCAGGGCGCAGTGTGACCATCTTGGAGCGCAGCCGTACCGGATGCGGGAGTTCCCATGGCAACTGCGGGACGATCACCCCCAGTCTGCTGCCGCTTACCGCCCCTGGAACAATCAGCAAGGGGTTGCGATGGCTCATGAGGCCGGACGCTCCCCTGCGGATCACACCAACCTTTGACCTTAAGCTCATTGCCTGGCTGCTGGAATTTACTCGGCATTGCAATAACCGCGACTATCATTATGCTGCAAAAAATAAGGCACAACTCCTCCTTCGCTCTCGGGAACTACTCGAGCAGTTGATAAAAAGTGAGGGCATACAGTGTGAATTCTGTTGCAGTGGTCATCTCACCGTGTACCGGGAAAATCGCGCCTTCCGGCAAGCGGAGAAGGACTGCCGTCTTTGGGAACAGCTGGGCATAGAAGTTGAATCTCTCGACGGGGATCGTTGCCGTGAACGAGAGCCGGCGCTCAATGGTAGGGTGATTGGCGGCTTCTTCCATCCCGGTGATGCCTACTTGCGACCCGACAGGTATCTTTCGCAGTTAACTCGGATTGTACGCGCAGCAGGGGGCATCATTCACGAGGATAGTCCTGTTACCCGGATGCATCAAAGTCGCGGTCACATCGACGCAGTAGAAACCCCGCAAGGGATCTATCGTGCCGCAGACGTTGTTCTGGCGGCCGGCGCATGGTCTCCCCAAATTGCAAAGCCCTTGGGGTTGCGCATTCCCATACAACCAGGCAAAGGTTACTCGATAACCTACAGTAGGCCTACCCACCCTCCTAAAATACCGCTGGTTCTTAAAGAGCCGAGCGTATGTGTGACGACATGGGGAAGCGGCTATCGCCTCGGAAGTACCATGGAATTTTCTGGCTACGACGATAGCCTGAACCAGCGTCGCATCGATGCGCTAAAACGCGGTGCAGAAGCCTACCTTGTCGAACCGACGGGACCGTGCGTGGAAGAATCCTGGTTTGGATGGCGGCCAATGACCGTTGATGATCTACCGATTATCGGCCGAACTCCCAAAATTGAAAACTTGGTCATTGCGACCGGTCATGGCATGCTCGGCATGAGCCTCTCCGCGATCACCGGGAGTCTGGTCGCGGATATCATCTGCCGCCGCTCACCGGTAGTCGATGTAGCCCCGTTTTCTCCCGCCCGATTTCAATCGTAGAGGCCGACGGGTCGTGCCCCCAGGCAAACTGACAGAACACGGTTCTCCGAACGCCGAATGAGAAGAGGCTCCATCAATCGGAGCCTCTTGTCCCGCAAATAACCACGAACAGATGTTGCGTTTAGAAGTCGCCCATACCGCCCATTCCCGGAGCCCCGCCACCAGCCGAAAGTGGCTCTTCCTTTTTCGGCAACTCGGCAACCATCGCCTCACTGGTCAACAGAAGTCCAGCAACCGATGCAGCATTTTGCAATGCCAAACGCGTTACTTTAGCCGGGTCCAGAATTCCCATTTCCAGCATATCGCCATACGTGGCGTTAGCTGCGTTGTAACCAAAGGAACCCTTTCCCTCGAGAACCTTGTTAAGCACGACGGACGGCTCATGTCCGGCGTTGCGGACAATCATCCGCAGCGGCTCTTGAATGGCCCGGCTTAAGATCTTGACGCCGACCTTTTGGTCATCGTTCGCCACTTCCAAACCGTCCAATCCTTTCCCAGCCCGCACTAGCGCGACCCCGCCCCCCGGAACAATGCCTTCTTCAACAGCAGCACGTGTCGCATGCAGGGCATCTTCGACCCGAGCTTTCTTCTCCTTCATCTCCGTTTCGGTGGCAGCACCCACTTTGACCACGGCAACACCTCCGGCAAGCTTCGCGATACGCTCATCAAGCTTCTCGCGATCATAATCAGAGGTTGCATCGTCGCGCTGCTTGCGAATCTCCTTCACGCGCGCCTCAATGTCGCTCTTCTTTCCGGCGCCATCAATAAGCGTGGTATTTTCCTTATTGATTTGAACCTTCTTGGCTGTGCCGAGCTCATTCAGCGTCACCTTCTCGAGCGACATACCAAGCTCTTCGCTAACAACCTGGCCGCCAGTCAAAACAGCAACGTCCTTCAGCATCTCTTTCCGGCGATCACCAAAGCCAGGCGCCTTTACAGCGGCAACCTTTAGGATGCCACGGAGATTATTAACAACAAGAGTTGCTAATGCCTCTCCTTCAACATCTTCAGCGATCACGAGCAACGGCCGACCGCCCTTCGCAACCTGCTCCAGGACCGGAAGGAGTTCGCGAATGTTGCTGATCTTTTTCTCACAGATAAGGATTTGCGGATCATCCAGTTCGACTTGCTGAGACTGCGCATTATTAATGAAATACGGCGACAGATAGCCGCGATCAAACTGCATGCCTTCTACAACATCCAACTCGTTCTGAAGGCCGGAGCCATCTTCAACGGTGATGACACCTTCCTTCCCGACCTTGTCCATCGCGCTCGCGATGATTTCGCCAATGGCCTCATCCGCATTGGCCGATACAGTACCAACCTGAGCGATCGACTTGCGGTCCTTGCACGGTGTCGCCAGCTTTTTGATTTCCCCTGTCAAATTCTCAACCGCTTTATCGATGCCGCGCTTGATATCCATCGGGTCCACACCGGCCGCGACAGATTTCAGGCCTTCATTAAGTATCGCCTGCGCAAGCACGGTCGCGGTGGTAGTGCCGTCACCTGCTTCATCAGAAGTTTTAGAAGCAACTTCCCTTACCAGCTGCGCGCCCATATTTTCGAACTTGTCATTCAGTTCAATTTCTTTCGCGACGCTGACACCGTCTTTTGTTACCGTGGGCGACCCAAAAGACTTCTCTAGAACAACATTTCGGCCCTTGGGGCCGAGGGTAACTCGTACAGCATTGGCCAGAATGTTCACACCGGCGGCCATCCGGCCGCGGGCATCATCGGCGAACTTTACTTCTTTGGCTGACATAATCTATTACCTCATGAATACAGTGTTGAAATCGTTTTTTATTTACCGACGACGGCCATGACATCATCTTCACGAATTACCACAAGATCCTGACCGTCAACTTTTACCTCGGTACCCGAATACTTGCCAATCAAGACATGGTCTCCAACCTTCACATCGACTGGATGAACTTTCCCGTCGTCGGTGCGTTTGCCTGGGCCAACAGCAATAACTTCTGCCTTGGTTGGCTTTTCAGCGGCAGTGTCAGGCAGGACAATGCCACCCGAAGTTTTCCGTTCTTCTTCAAGACGCTTGACGATCACGCGATCGTGCAATGGACGCAGCTTCATACCCTGTCACTCCTGAGTTCAATGGACTGGATAACAAACCGGGGTCAAAGCAAAGCACACATTGTTAGCACTCTCCCCCGGAGGCTGCTAAGTATAGGGGCCGCTTCTTGGCTTTCAAGGGGGCACGCAAAAAAGGGGGCGGGGGTAACAAGAATTCGGCATACTTTACAACTACAAAGTTTTCAGGAGTGCCCGTGAAAACCTGTAAAAGCGACTCGCTGCTGTCGGCGTCTCCATGCAAAGTGGAGAAGGGCCGACAGGCACCTATCGCAACCAATGGCGACCACGCATCCAAACTCGGCGGCAGAGGGATCGAGCCGCTGAATCAGATGCGGATCACGGATGAACACCATCGATCTCCGACTGCCGGCGTTCTACTTGTGAATCTGGGAACACCAGAGGCCGCTACAACGTCTTCCATTCGCCGCTTTCTGGCAGAGTTCTTGTCGGATCATCGGGTCGTTGAGCTGCCATCCCTGCTTTGGTGGCCAGTGCTGCATGGATTCATCCTGCCATTCCGACCGCGCCGTCTGGCCGCTGCTTATGGACACATCTGGACCCCGGAGGGGTCTCCGCTGCTTCGGATCTCCGTTAATCAGGCAAGTGCAGTTCAAGCGCGCCTGCAGGATCGGATGCACCGACAGATTCCTGTAGTACTTGCGATGTCCTACGGTAAACCAAGCATCGCTGCAGGTCTGATCGCGTTAGAGAGGCAAGGTGCAAGACGCATTTTTGTCCTCCCATTGTTCCCACAATATTCCGGTTCGACCACCGGCGCCGTGATGGATGCGGTCTTCGGCAATCTTCGCGGCCAACGCTGGCTTCCTGAACTACGAACTGTCAACAGCTATCATGACCATCCGTCCTACATAAGAGCATTGACAGCCTCCGTCCGGAAGCATTGGGCCGAGCAAGGCCGCGGCGAACATCTGCTGCTTTCATTCCATGGTATCCCACGGAAATATGTACTCGCAGGGGATCCTTACTACTGTCAGTGTCAGAAAACGGCGCGACTGCTTATTGAAGCGCTTCAACTCGAAGCCGGTCAATATTCTGTTGCTTTCCAAAGCCGCTTCGGGAAAATGCCCTGGGTGCAACCCTACACCGACGCAAGGATCCACCAACTTGCAACTTCAGGTGTCGAAACTCTTGATGTAATTTGCCCCGGATTCGCAGCGGACTGTCTAGAGACCCTTGAGGAGGTTGGGTTGCGCTACAAAGCCGGCTTCCTGGGTGCGGGAGGAAAACGATTCACATACATCCCCGCGCTTAACGACGACGCCTTGCACCTTGAGGCACTCACTGACATCGCCGCCGAAAACCTTGAACGCTGGTTACCGGAGCTAGAAACAGCCGAAAGCATTCGTCATCGGGAAACACGGGCAATTGCACGATACGCGGAAATGAACGGTCGCCTCGATCGTCTCTGAAACCGCGATAATGCTTGCGCCCAACGCCTTGGTCCCTGTGCCAGTAGAATGAAAACCGGCACGTAGCGCCGCCTGATTTGGAGCTTACAAGTTGACTCACGCCATAATCAATTATGGCCTCTTTGTAGCGAAGACAGCGACGTTGATTGTCGCATTCGTCGTTCTCATCGCGGTGATAGCCAGAATTCTGGGGGCGGTTCGCCGCCGGTCAGGGGAACGTGGCCACCTCGAGGTTCAGCATATCAACAACCGCTTGCGCGAAACTGCCGATGCATTGCTGGACGAAATGTTGGAAGGGCGTGCCCGTAAACAACATAATAAGCAGAACCGGCGTGAGAACCGGAAACGGCGTCGTGAAATGCGGATGGCAGAACCACGTCTACGGCTTTTTGTACTTGATTTCGTCGGCGATCTTGATGCTTCCCCAACCAGTGCGTTGCGTGAAGAAGTAAGCGCGATCCTGCAGATCTCCGAGCCATCGGACGAAGTCCTTGTCAGGCTCGAAAGTACGGGCGGCTTCGTACACAGTTACGGACTGGCAGCATCGCAACTTCGCCGCCTTCGGGAGCACGGCCTTCGCCTAACCGTCGCTGTTGACAAGGTAGCAGCCAGTGGTGGTTATCTGATGGCTTGTGTAGCCGATCAAATTATCGCTGCTCCGTTCGCTGTAATAGGCTCAATTGGTGTTGTCGCACAATTGCCGAATTTTTACCGTTGGCTTAAAAAAAATGACATCGATATGGAACTCCATACCGCAGGGGAGTTTAAGCGAACCTTGACCATGTTTGGCGAGAACAGCGAGGCAGCCCGAAACAAATTTCGTGCAGAACTCGAGGAAACTCACGCTCTATTCAAGGCCTTCGTATCTGAGCATCGACCTCAGGTCGCCATTGGTGACGTCTCCACCGGGGAACACTGGTACGGGAGTCGCGCGCTCGAGATGAGATTGGTCGACCATTTGAAGACCAGTGATGACTATTTGCTGGAGCAGGCGCAGAAGCGAGAGGTGTTCGTCATTCGATACCGGAGTGTTCGAACTCTGCGCGAACGACTCCTGAGCCAGCTTGGCAGCATGCGCGTCCAGAGGGGTTTTCACTCCCTGTAAGCCCAGACGCGCGTAGAATGGAAACTTGCCTGCTTCAGCGCGGTCATATCGCAGCAGACCGTTTTTCAAAAAAATCCGAGATACCTCCATCATCTAAGGACAGTTAAATGCTTCAGAGTAAGTTTTTCAAGGTGCTAATGGCCACTGCAGCAGTGGCATTCGGCGCGACCGTTGCAGTTATTAGCCTAACCACCACTACGCCGCCGCCGGCCCACGCTGACATCCCCACCCCAATGCTTGAGCAGGACTCACCCGGCCATGTGCCGTCGCTTGCCCCCATGCTGAAGAAAGTCTTGCCAGCCGTGGTAAACATCTCGGTTAGCGGCGAAATGAATGTGAAAAACCCGCTCATGCAGGATCCGTTTTTCCGGCAATTTTTCAATCTTCCGCAACAGGAATCCAAACAAGCGTTCCAGGCAATCGGCTCCGGCGTCATCGTGGACGCTAAGCGCGGATACATTTTGACGAACAATCATGTCGTGGCGCATGCCAATGACATCAAGGTCACTCTGAGAGATGGACGCACGTTCAAAGCGAAGCTGGTCGGACGCGACCCGGAAACCGATATCGCGGTCTTGAAAATCAAGGCGCATCATATAACCGCACTGCCAATCGCAAACTCAAGCGAGCTCCAGGTAGGTGATTTCGTCGTTGCGGTGGGCGATCCGTTTGGCCTCGGGCAGACCGTAACTTCAGGTATTGTCAGTGCGCTTGGTCGCGTCACCAACATGAATCAGATTCAGAATTTCATCCAAACAGATGCCTCGATTAACCCCGGGAACTCTGGCGGCGCCTTGGTCAACCTGAAGGGGCAGTTGGTGGGCATCAACAGTGAGATTCTGACAAAGTCTGGCGGAAACATGGGGATAGGATTCGCGATTCCCACCGATCTGGCTGTTTCCGTAATGAAGGATCTGATCAAGTACGGCAAGGTTCAGCATGGTGAAATCGGCGTTATCATTCAGAACCTAACCCCGGAACTGGCAAAAGCACTGGGCGTAAATGTCGACCACGGGGTTGTTGTTGCGCGTGTTATCCGGCATTCGCCCGCACAAAAAGCGGGACTAAAGCCGCAGGACGTCATAGTCGCTGCCAATGGCAAGAAGATTACCAATGCACTGCAGTTGCGAGATGCCGTAGGCCTCCTACAGGTTGGGCAGACGGTAAAGCTGAAGGTAATTAGAAACGGTGAGACGCACGAAATCACGGTTACGG
>OFHJ01000419.1_pt1 | contig 16464 bp, 12 predicted proteins | sample 1522001 | NCBI WGS metagenome assembly OFHJ01 (sample SAMEA2464838, study PRJEB22497) | soil metagenome | biome: Grassland; feature: Farmland; material: Clay | place: Australia | collected 2013-02-01 | depth 1.2 m | reverse complement strand
GGGAAGGCAAGCTCGAACCCCTCCCCCGCGGTTATTGGTAACCCTCGCCCCGTGTCCACCCGCTCCCGCTTCTTCCGTAACGGGGGTTGACCTACCCTCAGTTATCGGTCCACCGAGGTACATTGCCGTGGTCCTGCTGGGCAGTTAACCATATCCGGCGGCGGGCCGTGGAATTGCGCGTGGCGGCAAAGGCCGTCATTAGCGGTCGCGGCGGCGAACGGCGTCTGGGCGCGGCCGCCCCACGCGCGGTGCGCCTGGATGCGGTTGCAGTCGGATCTCCGCCTGCGCGCCGCTTCTACGCTTTCGCCGCCGCGGTGCCGGCGGCGTCCCCCGCTTCGCGATGGAAGTTCATTAGTGGGGAATAGCGGAAAAAAACTAATGCCGATGATGGGCGTCACCCATATCTGGAAAACCGTTGCGTGAGCCGCCCGCGGCTCGAACAATAGCACCCATTGCACCACGCGAAAACCTGCGTGGAAATCGCCGGAGATGGCAAACATACGTCCCAGTGTCGCGGTGCCGTTGATCCTAGCCACGTTAGGGTTGTCCGCTAGGCAGCATCCTAGCCCGACCCGTCTCCCCAGCTTGGTGTTCGTGGAAACGATGCGCGAATCCCCGCGGCGGTTCGTGCGCCGATTCCCGCTCGGAAGTCGCCTGGTGCGCTGGTCGCCGGATCACTCCGTACCCGTTGACCTAACCCACGAACTCTACGCGGCCGCCGACCCCAGCGTTTCCTTCAATGGGCGGCGGATCTTGTTTGCCGCCCAGCGCCGGCGTGGCGGGCATTGGCAAGTGTGGCGAGTAGCCGCCACGGGCGGAACGGCAATCCAGGTGACGCATTGCGCGGCGAACTGTTTGCGCCCCGCCTGGTTGCCTGGCGGCAGGATCGTTTATACGGTGCAGGGCGGGAAAGCGGGAAGGCTGGGCTCGCAGATTTACAGCTCCCGAGCCGATGGCGGCGCTCCGCGCCCCATCACCTTCGGCCCGGGTAACTTTCGCCTCGAAGCAGTCTTGCCCATTGGCCGCTTGTTGGTCTCGGCGGCATCGCCGTTGGTCGCCCACCCTGCGAGCGGCGCGCGGGCGTTGTATACGCTGCGGACCGATGGCTCCGCCCTGCGGCTGTTTCGCGGTTCCTATCCGGCGCGGACGGTACCCGGCAGTGCTCGTGTAATGCCCCACGGCGTGGTGGCGTTCATTGCCCGTCGGCCGGTTTCCTCGGCCCGGCGCCTGCCCGCCGGTTGGGGCGATCTAGCTTGGTTCACGCCCCAATCGCTGCGCGCAGTGCGAGCGCCGCGGGCGATGCCAGCCTTCAATTCGATTCGGCCGCTGCAAGGCCCGCGCTGGTTGGTCAGCGGCAGGCCGCTCGGAAAAATGACGGGCTGCGGCATTCATGTCTTCGACTCCGCGACCGCCCGCCTTGCCCCTCCGGTATTTACCGCGCCCGGCATCACTTGTGCGCAAGCGACGCCCCTCGCCTCGCATCCCCCGCCGCAACGATACTTCAGCCTGGTCAATCCGCGGCTTGCGAGCGGCCGGGTGATTTGTTTGGATGCCTACCGTTCGTCCGGCGCTCCCGGCGGTCGTTTGCCCGCCGGCTTCATGCAGGTGCGCGTGATCGCATTGCGCCATGCACGGCCGGAGATCCTAGGCGCGGCGCAGGTCGAACCCGACGGCTCCTTTTACCTTCGCTTGCCCGCCAATCTGCCGTTGCGCTTCGCCCTCCTTAACTCCCGCGGCGCGGTGGTGAGCGCGCAGCGAAGCTGGATTTGGATACCGCCCGGCGAAGATGCCGGCTGCGAGGGTTGCCACGAAGGCCCCGCTCTCACCCCGGTAAACCATTGGCCGGAGGTGCTCCGCCGTCTCCGCGCTCCGATTCCCATCGGCCTGCCTGCGGCTGTTCCCAGCAGCGCCCCGAGGGTAAGCGCCCGATGAATCTTTCCAGACGCCAACTGCTGGCCGCCGCTGCCGCGGCCGCTCCATGGGCCGCGCTGCGTGGTTGGGGGCTCGGTCGCGTCCCCCAAAATGCGCCCCCTGCCGGACCGCGATTTGTGGATGTGACCGCCCGCTCCGGCATCCATTACCGGCATTCCTTTGGCGAGACCCGTCTCAGCTCGATCCTGGAAGGCACCGGCGCCGGCTGTGCCTGGCTCGATTACAACAATGACGGCTGGCTCGATCTTTACGTCGTCAACGGCCGTTACCTTCCTGGCGTCACCAATCGTTCCGCGCCCGACGGCCGCGACGCCACCAACCATCTCTATCGCAACAACGGCGATGGCACCTTCACCGACGTCACCCAGGAAGCCCGCGTCGCCGGCCGTGGTTTTGCCCTCGGAGTGACGGTCGGCGACTTTGACAATGACGGCTGGCCGGATATTTTTGTCACCGGCTATTTGCAATCGGTGCTCTATCACAACAACGGTGACGGCACGTTCACCGACGTCACCGTGGACGCCGGCGTGACCAACCCACACTACGCCACCGCCGCGGCATTTCTCGACTATGACCGCGACGGCCGGCTGGATTTGTTCATAGGAAACTATCTCGATTTTCTCCCGAACTACAGGGAATACTACAAAGGCAGGGATTACCCAGGACCGCTGGATTACGCGCCGCAATTCAATCGCTTGCTGCACAACAACGGCGACGGAACCTTCTCGGACGTTTCCCGCGAATCGGGGATCGCACGCGTCGCCGGACGTGCCATGGGCGTCACCGTCGGCGATTACGACAACGATGGCTGGCCCGACATCTTTGTCGCCAACGACTCGATGGAGAGTTTTCTCTATCGCAATAACCACGATGGAACGTTCACCAACGTCGCCCTCGAACAGAATGTCGCTTTCGGCCAAAACGGCGAGGCCACGACCGCGATGGGCCCGGTGTTCGCCGATTGCCATAACCAAGGTTGGCTCGATCTGTTCGTCTCCGACGGCACCTACCAGCGGTATTACCGCAACGGCCGCGCGGCGCATCGCGCGTACTTCCTGGATCGCACCGCCCAATCGGGCATCGGTCGCGCCTGCGGCCAGTACGTGGGCTGGGGTGACGGCGTCTTCGACTACGACAACGATGGCTGGAAGGACATCTTCATTGGCGATGGCGGCTTGGCCTGGATGATTCCGATGAAGAGCGTGTTGCTGCGCAACGATCGCCGCGGCGGCTTTGATCGGGTAGGACACGGCGGCTTCTTCGCCCAGCGCCATGTTTGCCGCGGCGCCTGTTTTGGTGACTACGACAACGACGGCTATGTGGACGCCTTTCTGACCACCTTGGGCGGCCCGGGCATTCTGCTGCGCAATACGCCTACCGCGGGCGCCCGGCGACATTGGCTGACCATCCGGCTGGAGGGCACCCGCAGCAATCGGGATGGATACGGAACACGCCTGGTGGCGGAAACCGGCGGTTTGCGGCAAATGGTCGAGGCCGTCTCCGCCTGCGGTTACCTCTCGCAAAACGATCCGCGGCCTCATTTTGGGCTGGGCCATCACAAACAAGTTGACCGCTTGACGTTGCATTGGCCGAGCGGCACGGTGCAAGTCTTGCGAGGCGTTCCCGCCGACCAGATTTTGCATGTCAAGGAACCTGCACCAGCGGCCGCCCACGGAAAGGGCTCGGCGCAATGAGCACCGGGCGCTCACGGCCGCTCGGCGGCCCTGCCCTACGCCGGCCCGCCACGCGCTGGTTCGTCTTTGCCCTCGCCCTCTCAGCCGCGGCGCTCAGCCTGGCGATGCGGTCTGCGCCGCACGGCAGCACCTACTGGCGGCGCTTTTACGCCAAGCAGCGTTATTTCGATCCGGTCGCCTTGCAGCTTTCTCCCCATGGCCGCTGGCTGTACGTGGCTTGCGAAGGCCGCAATGAAGTCCTGCAAATCGACACCCGTACCCGCCTCGTCACCGGCGCGCTTGCGGTCGGCCGGCGGCCTAAAGGGCTGGCGCTTTCCCCCGGTGGGCGCTGGCTCTACGTCGCCAATACCTGGAGCAATTCCGTCAGTGTGATTGATACGCGGGCATGGCGCGTAACCCGCACCTTGCACGTCGGCTGGGGGCCGGAGGGCCTCGCTACGGACCGCACCGGCCGCTACCTCTATACCGCCAATACGCACGGCAATGACATCTCTGTGGTTCAGCTAGCCACGGGGCGGGAAGTCAACCGCTTGTCGGCCGGGCATTTTCCCGCTTTCGCGGCCCGGCTTCACGGCGGATGGATCGCGGTCTCGGATTTGCTGGCGCGGTTGGGATCCCTCCACCAGCCGCCCGTGGACCAGCTCTCGCTCGTGGATACCACCACGCGGCAAGTGGCGCGGCGCGTCATGGTTCCCGGAGCGATTCAGATGCGCCAAATCGCGCAGGCCTGCCTGCCGCACGGCAGCGTCTTGCTCATTCCTTTTTTGCAGCCCCACAACCTGGTTCCCTTGGTCGTGCTGCGCCGCGATTGGTACGCAGCCAACGGATTGGCGGTCGTTGAACTGCATCGCCACGCCCCTCCCCGCGTGCGCGAGGTGTTGCTCGATGGCTTGAATCGTGCCTATGCCAACGGTTACGGGGCGGTCGTGGCCCCGCATACTCCCTGGGCGCTGATCACCGCCTCGGGGGTGGATCGCGTCTCGATCCTAAACGTCCACCGGCTGCTGCGCCTCCTGCGCTCGCCGGCCACGGCGGACCTTTCGCGGAATCTGTCCGATGCCTCCCACTTCGTCGTGCGGCGCCTGCCCACCGGACGCGATCCCACCGCGGTGGTCGCCTCCCCCGACGGCCACTACGCCTATATCGCCAATCGCGCCGACGACACCATCAGCGTGATTGATCTGCACGGATTGCGCAGTGACGGGCTGATTCGCCTCGGCGTTAAGCGTACGGTGACCGAGCTGCGGCGCGGCCAGCAGTTGTTTTTTGACGCCGATTTTTCCCAGCAGCGGGAGCTGGCCTGCGCGACCTGCCATCCCGACGAAGGCTTCGAAGATGGCCTGCTGTGGAGCTTCGAGGTTCCGCATCTCGGCCAGGACATCGTGATCAACAAAACCCTCCAGGCCATTCGCGGCACCGGGCCGTTCAAATGGAACGGGCTGAATCCCAATATCGCGACGCAGGCCGGGCCGCGCGCGGCGAAATACGTCTTCCGTTCCCAGGGATTCAGCCCGCCGCAGGTCCGCGACTTGGTGGCCTTCATCCAATCCCTCCGCCTGCCCCCCAATCCCTATCGCGCTCCGGATGGCCGGCTCACGCCGGCCCAAGCGCGGGGTCGGGCGATCTTCTTTCGCACCCATACCAATACCGGCGCCATCATCCCCGAGGATGACCGCTGCTATCGCTGTCACGCCCCCCTCACCCATTACACTTCGCGGGTGCTGATGAACGTCGGCACCGCCACTCGATTCGACAATGCCAAGGCTTTCAAGGTGCCCTCGCTGGAAGGGGTCTATATGCGGCCGCCCTATCTCCACAACGGCGAGGCGCAAACCCTGGAAGAAATCTGGACCAAGTTCAACCCGCACAACCGTCACGGATTTACCTCGGACATGAACAAGGAACAGTTGAACGATCTCGTCCAGTTTCTAAAAACGCTATGAGACGCAACGCTCGCTTCCGGCTCATCGGCGCCCTCCTCTGCTGGGGATTCGTCTCCAGCTTTGCGTCGGCTGCCCCCGCCCCGTCGCCGTTGCCGCCGCTCTACACCCGTTGGGTCAACTACACTCCCGCCAACGGCTTTCCCGCCGGGGAGGTGTACTGCGTCGCCGTGGACGGGCCGCGCATCTGGGCCGGCACCGAACATGGCCTCGTCTTGATCGAACACGGACGGGTGAAAAAGGTCTTTACCCGCGCCGACGGCCTGGCCGGCTATGCGGTCATGTCCATCGCGGTCGATCGGCGGACCGGCAGTGTCTGGGTGGCGGCGCTGGGCGGGTTAAGCCGCTACTCGGCCGGCAAATTTACCCGCTATACGGTTTTGTCCAGCGGCTTGGCGAATGACTTGGTCTACAGCGTTGTGGTGCGCGGCAAATACGTCTGGGCCGCAACCTCCGCCGGCGTCAGCCGTCTCAACACCTGGACGCATGCCTGGCATATTTTCAGCGTGATGAGCCAGCCCAGCGCTCCGTTTAAGGAGCCGTGGGCCTATGCCTTGTCCGTTGGTCCGCGCAACGTCTATATGGGGCTGTGGGGAGGCGGCGTGGTCGTTTACAGCCGGCGCCGCCACACCTGGCGTCCCTACCTCAACCCGGCCAGTTCCGCGGAAATCATGCTGTATCGCAATCAGGGCTTGATCAGCAACTTCGTCAGCAGCATTGCGCACCGCCCGCGGAGCCAGTCCTTTTGGGTGGGAACGTATTTTGGCCTGAGCGGCTACGACGGCCGCCTCTGGCATAACTATCTGCGCCAGGACAGCGGCTTGGCGTCCAATTTTGTCAATGCCGTCGCCCTTCAGGGTCGGCGGGTGTGGGCCGCGACCCAGCGCGGCCTCACCGAGTTTGATCCGACCACCAACGTCTGGATCACCTACCGCCCGGCGAACTGGCGAGCCCTCGACAGCAAAAATCCCCCGCCTCTGGGCAAAGGAGAAATCATCATCACCTCCCCCCGCCATCCACCGCGCCGCATCGAGACCGCGACTTCCTTGGCGCACAACTATGTTCTAGGCCTGGCCTTCCAAGGTCGGGACATCTGGGTGGCCACCGCCGGCGGATTAAGCCATGGTTTCGCCAGCCCGACAGGAGACCGACATGCCCACCGATAACGAAATCGCTGCTCTGCCCCATGTTCACACGCCCATCGCCAAATACGCCGTGAGCGCTCCCGAGGCGTTGAATGAAGCCCACTGCTACGCGAAACCTTCATCGTTTTCCCGCGGGATGCGGATCAATCTCAAGGGCACGGTCTTCCTGTTTATTTCCGGCACCGCCAGCATCGATGAACGCGGCCGCAGCGTGCACGAAGGCGATTTTCGCGCCCAAACTTGGCGCACCTACCAGAACATCACGGCGCTGCTCAACGCGGAGGGTGCGGGTTGGAAAGATATTGTTCGCACCACTTGCTACTTGCGCGATATCGAGCGCGATTACGCCGCTTTCAACGAAATTCGCTCGGAGTTCTTCCACCGCCAAGGGTTGGACCCGCTGCCTGCCTCCACCGGCATTCAGGCGATTTTATGCCGCCCCGAGCTCTTGATTGAAATGGAAGCCATCGCCGTCTTCGCGTCCGACCTCGCATAAGGCGCATGCAGCCAGCCGGCCAAATCAACGTCGAGGACTTGCTCCGCATCTGCCCTGCGGTCAGTCGCGCCGCCAACCCCGCCTACGGCGCGGCTGGCCGGCTGACCGTTACCGCCGGAAACGTCAGCTTCGGTGCGGGCCGGCCCGCGGTAATCGCCGGACCGTGCGCCGTCGAGAGCTGGGAGCAAACCTTGTCGCTGGCCCAGGCGGCGCGCGCGGCGGGTGCCCGGATGCTGCGCGGCGGCGCCTACAAGCCGCGCACCTCACCCCACGATTTTCAGGGCCTGGGCGAGGAAGGCCTGCGCATTCTGCACGCTGCTGGCCAGGCGGTGGGTCTGCCGGTCGTGACGGAAGTGATGGACGTGCGGCTCGTGGAGACGGTGGCCCAATACGCCGATATGCTGCAAATCGGCTCCCGCAGCATGCAGAATTTCCCCCTCCTGGTGGAAGCCGGACGTTCCCGCAAGCCGGTGCTGCTCAAGCGCGGCATGGCCGCCACCATCGGCGAATGGTTGGGAGCGGCGGAATATATCGCCCTCCAGGGCAACTTGCAGATCGTCCTCTGCGAACGCGGGATCCGTTCTCTCGCGGCGGGGGAATATTCTCGCTTCACGCTGGATACCAATGTGATCCCCGCCCTGCGCGAAGCGACCTTTCTGCCCGTCATTGCCGATCCCAGCCACGCCACCGGCCTGGCCGCCCGCGTCGAGCCGGCCAGCCGCGCCGCCATTGCCGCCGGCTGCGATGGCTTGATCATCGAAATTGCCCTTCACCCCGAGACCTGCCCGCCCCGCTGCGACGCCCGCCAGGCCATCGGCCCCGAAACATTGCGGCGCATCGTTCGCTTTACCCAATGCCGGCGGGATTTATTGGATCCACTGGCGGAGTCGGCAATGACATCGCCGCCGCGTGCGGAGAGCCGCGCTCCAATCGGACGCCTGGAGAGTTCTTCATGAAACATACGGTGCTGTCCGCTACGGCGCGGCCCGGGGGACGGATCGCCGCGGCCCTGCTTGCCGTTCTCTTGCCGGCCATCTGCGCCCGGGCGCAGGCCCCTGCCTGCCGCCCCCATTTACCCCTGCGTTTTGCCGGTATGCCCCCCGTGGCGTTTCCCTATAGCCGCTTCAAGAAGCCATACCATCTGTACCTCGTGTCACCCGATTCATTGGCCTATGATGGTGCCGCCCGTAGCGTGCCCCTGGCCAATTGGCGGCATCTGTCCGCCATCAAGATCGGGTTCCTGGGTCCGCTCCAGCCCCAATACGCCAACTCGGTTTACGGCATCGCCATGTTGCACGGAGCTGAATTGGCCTTGGCCCAAGCCAATCGCCATGGCGGCTACCACGGCAAGCCGTTCGCGCTCAAGATTCACAACGACAAGCCCCTGTGGGGGGCTTCCGCCATCGCCATCGTCCACATGCGCTTCCGGCAGCATGTCTGGGCCATGCTGGGTTCGGTGGATGGCGCCTCGACGCATATTGAGTTGCGCGCCGCCCTGAAAATCCAGTTGCCCATCGTCGACACCGCCACCACCGATCCCACCGTCACGCAAACACGCATTCCCTGGCTCCTGCACAATTTTCCCGATGACCGGCAACAGGGCTATGCGCTTGCCGACTACATTTTCAACCAGCTCCATCTCAAGAACGTCGCCATCATGCGCGCCACCAACCGCTACGCGCGTTTGGGGTATCAGGTGTTTTTCGCCACCGCCCGCCGCATGGGTCATCAACCGGCCGTGGTCCTAACCTTTGCGCCTTACCAAACGCATTTTCTTCCTTTGCTGCGCGAACTCCGGCAAATGGGGACTCAAGGCGTCGTTCTTTGGTGCGATGCCCGGCAAGCGGGCCTGATCGTGCGGCAGATGCGCGCCCTCGGCATGCGCCAGCCCGTGTTTGGCAGCAGCCGCGTGGCTTATCCCGAATTGATCAAGACTGCGGGCGCGGCCGCCAATGGCGTGGTTGCTGTTTCCGCCATCAATCCCGACCGCTCCAATCCTCGCTGGTTGCAGTTTCGACGGCGCTTCGTTCACCGTTTCCATTCTCAGCCCGATGCATATGCCGCTTACGCCTACGACGGGATGACCATGCTGGTCGGGGCCATCCGCCGGGCCGGACTCAATCGCGCGTTGATTATGGACGCCTTGCGCCGCTATGAGATGAAGGCGTACCACGGCGTGAGCGGCACGGCGTTTTTCGATTACACCCTCAACAACATCGCCCCAGTAACGATGGCCAAGGTTGTTGCTGGACATTTTGTCTACTGGCCGGAACGGCGGACCGACTGGCGTGGGCGCCGTTGGCCGGCATGCCTGGAAACGGCGAAGTGACGGGAGCGTCTGGAATGCGCGGGTGCTTCTATTGGGCACAGCGGCTGGGGCCGGGGGCTCTCGCTCTCCTGCTTCCGCTTTCGCTGCTGGGCCAAGCACCTGCGCTCAATCCTTCTGCCCATGCCGTTCCGGCGGCGCCTGCCGGCGTTTATTATGCCGGGCCGGGACGCGGCCCCAGTTTCGACCTGTCGGGTCCGGTCGTGCGCATCGGTCTATGGGTGCCGTTGCGCGGGCCGCGGCGGATCGCGGGCGAAGCCATCGTCCACGCCGCCTCCCTAGCGCTGCGCCGCGTCGCCGCCCTGCCGACTGGAAAACGTATAGTGCTGGCGGTGGCGGACGCCAGTGGGCCTCCTTGGGGACGCGCCGACGACCGTCTCTTGCAGCTCATCTTCCAGCAGCACGTGGCCGCGCTTATCACCTCGGCAAACGGAGCCTTGGCGCATCTTGGCCTCCAGGTAGGCAATAAAATCGGCGTTCCCATTCTCAGCCTGTCCGGTGAAAACAGTGTCACGCGAATGAACATGCCGTGGATGTGTCGCCTCGCACCCAGCGATGCCATGCAGGCTCGCGCCATGGTCCGCCGCATGGATCACGTTGACGGTCCCCATCGTGTCCTGCTCGTCGCCGAAAACGACGTGGACGGCCGCGCGGGTCTCGCGGCGTTGATGGCCGCCGTGCGCAAGAGCGGCATCCCATTTGCCGTCACCAAGGTAAGCTTCCAACCCCAGCGGTTGCTGCGGACCGCGGCCGCCTTGCCCCGGCTGCTTCAGCGCACCCGCCCACGGGAATTGATCGTATGGGCTCAGCCCGAAGCGGCGGCCCCGCTATTGCGCGCTTGGCGCCGGGCCGCTGTGCATCCCGTGGTGTACTTGCCGCAATTGGCCGCGCAGCCAGGCGAAGGCTTTGCGTTCCGCCGGAGCGACCCGGCCCTGCAATCTGCGCGCATCTACACTCCGGCCGCTCGCGTAGCCGGCGCCGCCTACTCCCGCTTCGTCCGCCGCTTCCGCCTGGCCGCTGGTTTCGCACCCGGCCCCACGGAGGTGGAGGCCTACCTCGCCGTCCGGATGGTGGCCCAGGCGATCGCGCGTGCCGGGGCGAATCGCGCGCGTATCCGGGATCAACTGGCTCGCGGACCGATGGCGCACCTGGCTGCATGGGGAATCCACTTGGACGCCCAAGGCGGCAATCGCGCCCCGCTCCGCTTGCTTCCTTTGGTCTGGAACCAGCCCCGCCCAGCCCAGCGGTGGGCGGCGCTCCATCGTCATCGTAAAAAGGAGGCCACATATGCCAAACGCCGCTAGCCGGCCCGAGCTTTATGACGCCGTGATCGTGGGCTCTGGCGCGGGAGGAGGGATGGCCGCGCACGTGCTCACCCGTGCCGGAGCGCGTTGCCTGATGCTCGAAGCTGGCGGCGGGTTCGACCCGGCGCGCGATTCCAAATGGCTCCAATGGGAATATGACGCCCCTGGCCATGGCGGCGGTAACTACGTGAGCCCGATGAATTACTTCATGGCCGCGGTCGGGGGCTGGACCGTCCCCGGCGAGCCCTACCTCACCGCGCGGGGAGAGGAATGGATGTGGTTTCGTTCCCGCATGCTCGGGGGCAGAACCAACGCCTGGGGCCGCATTTCGCTGCGCAATGGACCCTACGACTTTCAAGCCTTCTCCCGCGACGGAAAAGGGTTCAACTGGCCGATTACGTACGAAGAATTGGCGCCTTATTACACCCAGGTGGAGGAACTGATCGGTGTCTTCGGCTCGCAAGAAAACATCGAAAATTTGCCCAACGGCCATTACCTGCCCCCGCCCGCGCCCCGTTGCTATGAACTGCTGATCCAACGGGGAAGCCAGAAGCTCGGCATCCCGTGCATCCCCTCGCGTTTGGCCGTCCTGACCCGGCCGCATCGCGGCCGTCCGGCTTGCCATTATGTCTCGCAATGCGGCCGCAATTGCCGCATGGGTTCGAACTTTTCCTCGCCGGCGGTATTGCTCACGGCGGCGCGCGAAACGGGAAAACTGGAAATCCGCACGAACGCCATGGCGCGGGAAATCCTCGTGGGTGCGGATGGCCGCGCCCATGGCGTCTCCTACATTGATAAGCGCAATCGCCGCGAAATCAGCGTGCGCGCCCGCACCGTGGTCTTGGCCGCTAGTTCCTGTGAAACCGCGCGACTCCTGCTCAATTCCAGGAGCTCCCGTTTCCCGCACGGCTTGGCCAATTCCAGCGGCCTGGTGGGCAAATATGTGATGGACTCGGTGATGAGCAACGTCACCGGTTATTTCCCGGCGTTGGCCGGGCTCCCGCCGCATAACGATGACGGCGTCGGCGGCATGCACCTCTACATCCCCTGGTGGCAGTGCTCGGCCCAGGCCCGCGGTGCCCTGCCCTTCACCCGCGGCTACCACGTAGAAATTTATGGCGGCCACGCTGGCATGCCCATGCCCGGCATCTTCCAAGGCACGGAAAAACTCACCAGCGGCGGCTATGGCTCGGAATTGAAACAGTCTTGCCGTCATCTCTACGGCTCGTTTGTTAATCTCAGCGGCCGCGGCGAAATGATCGCCAACCAATCCAGTTATTGTGAAATCGATAATCAGACCCTGGACCAGTGGGGCATTCCCGTCCTGAAATTTCACTTTCAATGGGGGGAAGACGAGTTGCAGATGGCCCGCAACATGCAAATGACTTTCCAGGAAATCGTGAAAGCCGCTGGTGGCCAGGTTTTTAGCGCCGCCGGCAAGGAGTCGCGCTGGGGCATTTCGGTCGGCGGGCAAGGCATCCATGAGGTAGGGGGCGCGCGCATGGGCGCCAGTCCGAAAGATTCCGTTCTCAACCCGCATTGCCAGGCTTGGGATTGCCCAAACCTGTTCATCGCCGACGGCGCTCCGTTCGTCGGTCTGGCGGACAAGAATCCAACGTTGACCATTCTTGCCCTGGCTTGGCGCACCGCCGAGCATATGACCCGCCTGGCGCGGCTGGGAACGGTTTAGAACCTGCTTGCATTTGGGAGGGTGACGATGGGAAGCAACAACCAGGGTGCGATCAATCGGCGTGACGTCATCAAGCTCGCGACCGGGCTACCGGCGATGGCGTTGATGCCTTTCCCCCATTTGGACACGGCGGCCCACTCCGTTGGGTCCTCGGCCACCGGCTCTTTGCAAACGCACGGTCCCCATCCTCACTCCCTGGATCCGCATCAATGGCGCACGTTGCGCGTCCTCTGTGATCTCATCCTGCCTGCCGACGCGCATTCCGGAAGCGCCGGCGAGGCCGGTGTTCCGGAATTCATTGACGATTGGCTGACGCTCAAACCGGGATTGCTGTCCGACCAAATCCGCGGCGGCCTGACTTGGCTGGATTGGCAGTGCCAGACGGCCTTCGGCTTCCAGTTCCGTGATTGTCCGCCTGCTCGGCAAAAGGAGATGCTCGATCGTATCGCCTATCCCGACCGGGCCAAGCCGGCGGATTACGCCGGAGTTGAGTTTTTCAATCGCCTGCGCGATCTGGTGCTGAGTGGCTTTTATACCAGCCGGATGGGCGTCCGCGGGCTGCGCTACCAGGGGAATGAACCGCAACCCTCCTGGAATGGCTGCCCGCCGGCCGTGCTGAAATTACTCCATCTGAATCAATTGTGACCATGAATCTTGGGCAAAGGGGGTCCGGGCGAAACGGCCTCGCCGTCCCCTCCCAGGCATCGCCTACCGCCCCCGAGCAACTCCCAGCTCACGCTCGCCACGCCGCCCCTGCCGCCCCTCCCTCGTCTCGAGTCCCTACGTTCGCAGTCTCACTTTTTCCGCCTCATTTCTACCCACTCCCCCTCATTCCAAAGAACTTGCCGCCACCATCTCCGCAAGAATGAGACTCCGCGAAACCGCCGTGGAATAGCCCGCGGCGCGCGCCCGCGACCGTCTGTCTGTCCCCCATCCCCCGTCCCCAGCCCCTTTTCCGCCCGTCCCCCGTCCCTCGTCCCGCGTCCCCTTCCCCAAGGCAACTCACTCTCACTCACCCGCATCTCACATGAGTCGGAGGCACGCTTGGGCCTATGGCAGTGCGAGCGCGCAGGTACGGAAGCCGGCGAAGACGTCGCGGCGGTGGGTGGGATAAAAATTGCGCCAGGTATTGCGCAGCAACCGCGCGCGCGTCGCCCAGCAGCCGCCGCGCAGAACGCGGTGCTCCGGCGTGAACCACGGTTGCGAATAGTCGCGGTACGGTCCGGGAACAAAGCCGGGGTAAGGGCGAAACGGGCTCGCCGTCCATTCCCACACGTTGCCCATCATCTGCCGGCAGCCCCACGCGCTGTCGCCTGCGGGGTAGGCCGAGACCGGAGCGCAACCCAGGACCCCACCGCCCCACTGGGCAATTGCCCCTGGTTTCGACGGCGGGCTATCGCCCCAGGGCCAGCGCCGCTTCGCCGCCTCCGCCGGCGCCGGACCACCGGCGGCGGCCATTTCCCACTCGGCTTCACTGGGCAGGCGGCGCCCTGCCCAGCAGCAGTAGGCTTCCGCCTCAAAGGCGTTGACATGGAGGATGGGCAGGTCATCGCCCAGCGGCAGCCAACGGTCAAACTCCCGCCGCCGCCAGCCGGGTGCGCCGCCGCTGGATTCCGCCGCCCAGTAAACGGGATGTTCGGCGCGGGCGCCGTTCCGCCATGTCCAGCCCTCCGCGCTCCACAATTCGCGACGGTGGTAGCCTCCGTCGGCGACGAACGCGGCGAATTCCCCGTTCGTGACCGCAGCGCGGGCGATCGCGAAGGGAGCGATCTGTACCGGATGCGCCCACTGCTCGTTATCGAATACGAATGCCCGCTCCGCTGGTTCGGCGCCCACGCGAAACTCCCCGCCTGGAATCACCACGTCGCCCCCGGGCAGCTCGGCGCGCGGCGATCCGGCCCCGGCAACCGCGGTCGGCGGCGGCGCATAGCCGAGCGTTTGCCGCGTGTACGTGAATGCCTCGCCATGCATATCCTCGTGCATCGTGGCCAGCCAGCAGAAATAGCCCTCGTCCGGAGGCAAAACGCCGGCCGGCAGCGTTGCCAGCACCCGCTCCAAGACGATTTGTAGATACGTCAGGATGTCCGTTCGCGACAGCGGCGGCAGCCAACGGGTATCGTGGGCCACGCCGCTGGAATCGAACAGTTCATCGCCATCAGCCCGCAACGGCGCTTGGCCGCCATAATGCCGCAACAGCCAGCGTTCCTGGAACCAAGCGACATGGCCCAGTTCCCAAAGCGGCGGATTCACGATGGGCAGCAGCGGAACTTGCAGCTGTGCATCGGACAGATCGGCCGCCAGGGCCAACGTCCGCCGGCGGGCATCCTGCAACCACTCCGCGGCGAATTCCGCCGTCATCGCTTCCGCGGCCAACGGCAATGGCGTCATGCGGGTATTATGCGGCGGGCCTAGCGAACCGGCGACCGAGCGGATGGCGCCGCAGCACGGCGCCTTCCCTAGCTCGCCGCCCCGTTGCTACTGTGGGACATGCGGATCGCCTTGGTCACACCGGAAGTCGCCGGCGTCGCCGGCGGCAACCGCGCCACCTCCAGGCGTTGGGCGGCGATTTGGCGCTCATTAGGCCATCGGGTCAGCCTCGGCGCCGCCGCGTCGCAGCGCGCCGACCTTCTGGTGGCCCTGCACGCCGTCAAAAGCGCCGATATGGTCCTGGAGTTTCACCGCGCCCATCCGCAGCGGCCGATCGTTCTGGCGCTGACCGGCACCGATCTATATCCCCGTTTGCCACGACGTGGCGCGCCGGCCCGCGCAGTGGCCGCCGCTACGCGCTTGGTGGTCCTGCAACCGCTCGCGCTGGCCCAGTTATCGCCTGCGGCGCGGGCGAAGTCCCGCGTCGTGCTCCAATCCGCGCGACCGCCGAAGAAGCGGTCGCCTCGTGCGCGGGACCGGGTTCGCAGCCGAGAACATTTCCAGGTAGTGGTCGCCTCCCATTTGCGCGCCGTGAAAGATCCCTTGCGCGCGGCATTCGCTAGCCGCTCCCTTCCACGGGCGAGCCGCCTGCGCATTCTGCACGCCGGCGCCGCGTTATCGCCCGACTGGGCACGGCGGGCCGAAGCCGAGATGCGCCGCAATGCCCGCTATCGTTGGTTGCGCGCGAAAGGTGCGGCGGCAACGCACCGGCTGATCGCAGATGCGCGGCTATTAATCGTCAGCTCCCGGCTGGAAGGCGGGGCGAATGTGATCTCGGAGGCAGTAGTGGCGGGCACGCCGGTCCTGGCGACGCGCGTGGCGGGCAATGTGGGATTGCTGGGCCGGGATTACCGCGGGTATTTCTCCGCCGGCAATACCGCCGCGCTGGCGCGCTTATTGTGGCGGGCGGAAAGCGAAGCCACGTTTCGCCGTCTGCTTCACCGCCAACTGCGGCGCCGGGCGCCGTCGTTCAGCCCGGCGCGCGAGCGGGCCGCGTGGCAGCGGCTCCTGCGCGAGGTGTCGCCGGAAAAACCCGTTCGGCCACCCAAAACCGCCCAACCTTCCGCCAAATGGCCCAATTTCAATAGGCGTAGTACGGCCCGCCGCCTTGCGGCGCACTCGTCCCATTAATGGCGAAATAAATCGTCCGCCCGTAAAAGAACGGCAATCCCCAATCAAACGCTTCAGTGCCCGAACCAAAGGCCCCGCCGAGGTTATTGAACGCAAAATTACTTGCGACCCCCAGGAGCGTATTGGCGTTCCCGATCGTGAACGGCGCCGAAACCGTCGCGCTGTTCGCGCCCACATTGGTGGCGGTCAGGCTCACCGGACTGGATGGACAGTAATAACTCGGCCCGACGGAAGTGCTGGTCGAGGAGCAGTCCACGATGCCGTTGCCCAGCGTCGTGGCGTCGAGGATGAACAGGCCGTTCGAGCCCGTGTCGAAGAAGCTGCCGGCGTTGCTGCTGGTGCCGGAGGTTGGATCGGAGTAGGTGACGCCGTTGTAGGT
>OFHJ01000418.1_pt1 | contig 16483 bp, 16 predicted proteins | sample 1522001 | NCBI WGS metagenome assembly OFHJ01 (sample SAMEA2464838, study PRJEB22497) | soil metagenome | biome: Grassland; feature: Farmland; material: Clay | place: Australia | collected 2013-02-01 | depth 1.2 m | reverse complement strand
GGCTGGAGGGCCACGGCGATGCCCAGCGCGCGCGCGTCCCGTCCGATCACCCGCCCTTCGCGCCGCGCATCGGCGGGGCTGAAGGTCGCCGCCACGCCCATGGTCGCCACCGGCGCGGTCGGGCGATGGCGCGGCAGCACCCCCCGCGGGCCGTCCGCCATGCGCATGGGGGGGATGCCCCGCTTTCGGTTCCCCGCCCCGGAACCGGCTTGGCCCTGATAATTCGCCGGGGTGGGGGCGGCGCCAGCGGCGGCTGGTAGCGCGCCACCGCTCTTCGCTCCGCGTTTCCGGCGCCCCTCTCGTCGGCTCGTTCGGTAAGGCGGGGAGGGGTGTCATTCCCACGCAGTTGCGACTAGCAACGGAGGTCGTTTTGCCTGCTTAGGCCGCCGCCGGGGCCGCGCGAACGGCCCGGCGCGGAGCCAGCAGGAGCAGCACCGCACCGATCACGGCGAACAGCAGGGTTGCCCACAGAAAATCGCTCCGCGCATGGGCGGCAGCCTGCGCCGCCTGCACCGCCATGACCGCGGCATGCGCCAGGCTGGACCAGGCGGCGAAGGCAATCAGCAGGCGGTATGGCGCCGGGTTCCGAGCCGCCAGCAAAAGGAAAATGCCAAGCGTGACATAAACGCTTGCGAACATGGCGGTGACCTCATTGTGGCCGGGCAGACGCCAAGCCGCATGCCACAGGTCACCGAAGATCCCGTAGTACCCAGTAACACCGGCGAAAATGAGGCCGACAAGTACCAGCCAGACGCGCAAGGCGCGGTCGCGCACTACCACCTCCCGCATGACGATTTCTGCTATTGACTACGGGTCAGAAGACCGCAGGATTTCACTTTTGTTTCCGTCCGATGCCATGGCAGGAGTTGCGGCGCCATGCGCGTGATTCCGTCGCGCGCTGGACGTGGAACGCGGCGCGGGCCAAAGGTGGAAGGTAGCGCCCCGCCCGTCGCTCAATTCGGAGTCTGCCTCGTTGCCGCTGGTCCAGGTACTTACGGCCAAACTCCCTTATCCTATACTCATGCCCGGCCGCAAAGACCCCGGCGCCGCTTTGGCCCGGATCACAGAGTGGCTCCAGGCCGTTTACGGCCCAGCGCTGGTTACCTTAACCCTTTACGGTTCGCGCGCCGAGGGCAATGCCGGCCGGCACCACGGCCCCGCCTCCGACGTCAACCTGCTCTGCGTGCTGGACCAAGTCTCGGCGGAGCGATTGGCGGCTGGCGCCGACGCCTTGCGCTGGTGGCAACGCCAGGGGCATAAGCCCATTGCCGTCTTGTCCCGGGACGAAGCGCGGGACGCCGCCGACGTGTTCCCGATCGAATATCTCGATCTCCAGCACCATCGCCAGGTGCTGGCGGGAGAGGATTTCTTCGCCTCCGCCGCTAGCTTTCCCCGGGAACATCGCCAGCAGGTAGAGCACGACCTGCGGGCGCAGTTGATGCGCTTGCGTGGCCGCTATCCGCTGGCGCGGGACGGCAAGTCGCTGCGCCAGCTCATGATCGAGTCCAGCGGCACCTTCGTCACCTTATTCCGCCATGCTTTGGCGGCTTTGGGCGAGCCGTTGGTCATGGACAAGGAGGCGGTCGCCGCCGCTGCCGCGCGGCGCTTCGGCTTCGCCCCGGAACCGTGGCTGCGGATTTTGCGCGCGCGCCACGGCGGCAACGACCTCCCCAAGGACCGCGCGCAGCTACAACCGATTTTCGCCGCCTACCTGGAATCTATCCAGCGCGTGGAGCGGCAATTGGAGACCGCATGAGCTTCCCTGACTCCTCCGACCCCACCACCGTCCTCGGCCCGAGCCGCCGCAATCGCGGCGCGGTTCGCCCCTGGCTGATCGTGCTGATCGTCATCGTGGTGGTGTTGTTCGCCAGCGCCGCTAGCTACACCAGCCGCTACAACCACATGGTCGCGCTGCGAGAGAACGTCAAACAGCACTGGGCGCAGGTGGACGTCGTCATCCGCCGCCGCGCCGACCTCATTCCCAACCTGGTCGCCACGGTCAAAGGCTTCGCGCATCATGAAACCAAGGTCATTGGCGAGATCACCAAGGCCCGCGCCGCCTTGGGCGGAGCCCAAACGCCGCGCCAGGAGCTTGCCGCCAACGATGCCCTCGGCGGCGCCGTCGGCCGTCTGCTGGTGGATGTCGAGAACTACCCGGATTTGCGCAGCAATCAGAATTTTTTAGCGCTGCAAGATGAGCTGGCGGGAACGGAAAATCGCATCGCCATTGAGCGCCGCAAGTACGATCAGGCGGTGCAAGCCTACGATACGTATATTTCCACGTTCCCCAACAACTTCATCGCCAGCGCTTCCGGCATGCGCTACAACCAGAATTACTTCCACGCGGTCAGCGCCGCGCAGCGCAAGGCGCCGGTGGTGAACTTCAGCCACTAACTTCCAGTCACTGACCGGCGCCGGCGGGTTCGCCCGGCATTAATGGCGGGCGCGGGCGGCGGCCATGGTGCGGAGCTGCACCAGCACGCGGTTCATTTGCGCCAGGCCCAGGTGGGAAACCATCGGCGCCACCTGCTGAACAAAGCTGTCGCCCAGCAATTCCCGCAGTTCCCGCGGACCCAGCCGCGAGGGCTTGGCCGGCGTTAATCCGGCGTCGCCGTTCCCGGTGCAGGCCAGCAGATCGGCGACGCTGGTCGCCATGGCGTCCGCCAGCCGTTCCAGGGAAGCGATGGTGGGCGTGGCTTTGTCGTTTTCGATCTTGCTGACGTAGGTGCGCGGTACGCGCATCCGCAGCGCTAATTCCCGTTGGCTGATGCCGAACCGCCGCCGCATGGCGCGAATGGCGCCCGCTACGTCGGGCAGATCCTCTTCTTCGGGAGCGTAGCTGGGGAGGTCCTGCGCCGGTTGCGGCAGGGAGGGCACGTCCAGCGCCGCCCAGCAGCGGCGGCAAAGGTTATTGTGGGTGCGAAACTGGACGAGGTTACAGTGCGAGCAGCGAAGCACCTCTCGGGCTTCGGTGGTTGGTGTCGTGCTACTGGTTTGAACTTCCATGTGCCGGGGCGGAGGGCCAGAGCGTCCGGCGACTCCTACTCTCTCTTTTTCAATTCATTCTTGTCAAGCATTTCCTCCCGCTCACTCCGGGAATTTCCCGATGACTGCCGAAGAAACTACCTGAACTGGCCCCATCTTGCCGGAAATGGACAAAATGCAATACGTCCCTGGGTACAGGTATCGAGAAAATACCGCGCCGCCATATCGTGCCGGCGAGACGGCCACGGCCCGTTGCGGGCGCAGCCCGAGAGCGGTCAGGCTATGGCTGGCCGGCAGATAGGGCGGGAAAACGAGAGGTACGGCGGGCGGAAAAGCGCCGGGCGGGAAACTGGTAGGGCAGCGCGAGGGAGGTACGGCGCGGCAGACCAGGGGCTAGGAACCGGGGACGGCGGAGGGCGGACGGCGGGCGGCGGAGGAATGCGCGGGGCGCGCCGAGCCGCGCCCCGCAATACCGGCTTGCGAGCGGCTAGCGGTCCGCGCGCACGCTGGCGACGTGGATTTGGCCGTGGCTCATCGTGCCCCGGACCATGACCTTTTCGCCGGCCAGGCGATACAGGGCCTTGGAGTTGCCGTCCAGCTGATAGACGTGCGTGCCGACGGCAAGCGCGTAATGGGCTCCCATCTTCACGCAGCCGCGGGTGCAACTGGTGGGATTGGCTCCCTTGGGGTGATGCAGGCCGCAGTGCGTATCCGTCACCGTGCCGATGTAGGTTTTGGGCGCCGCCCACAGAGCCAGCGGCAAGGCCATGAAGGCCGCAAAAACGGTTGTGATCAAGCGAGTCCGCATTAGGGTCGTCTCCTTAGGTAAATCCGGCGCCGCGCCAAAGCGGAGCCTCATAGCCAAGATGCGCTAGAAATAGGAAAGTGGCAAATGTTAAGCCGCCCGCCGCTGGGCCGCTAACGCCTCCCGAATCTCCCCCGCCAGTTGCCGTACGGACTCCAGCCGCTGCCGCACCTCGGCCGGCATTCGGCCGCGACTGGCCAACGCCAGGTCCGCTTGGCCCAAAATCCCCGTAAGCGGGTTATTGATGTCGCCGGCGACGACGCGGGAGGGGGGTGGAGCGCCGGCCTCCTGGTCTAGGCGTCCCCGCAAGCGCAGCAACTTGAGGATCCCCAATTGCTGCCGCAGCACCAGCTGAATTTGGGCTTTGCCCGCCGCCGGCCGAATGACGTCCACGACGCCGGGCTGCATCGCCTCCGGCAGCGGGCTGGCGCCACTGGCCAGCAACAGGATCCGCGGGTGGGGCGGCGCGGGTGTCGGCGGCAATTGCGCCCACAGGCGGTCATCCAGCAACAGTAATTCGTACTGTCCGGGCGGCGGCGCCTCCGCGCCGGTCGTCACCCGGCACTCCGCGGCGATCCGTTCGGTCGCTGCGCGCAACCGCGCCCGTTGCCATTCATCCCCGGTGAGCAAAAAAATGCGATGCACCATACAACCTCCGAACCTAACCAGATCCCAACCCCATCAGTTCCCGCTCCCACTCGCCGCCAAGGTGACTGCCTCCCAGCCGCACGAGTTCTTACCGCCGGCGAGCCACCTAGGCTCCGACTGGGGCCCGATATTCCTTCAACTTGCGGTACAAGGTGGTCTTGCCGATGCCCAATTGCTTTGCCGCCAGGATCTTGTCGTCCCGGGTCTTGACCAGGGCCTGCTCAATCGCCTCGCGCTCCACCTCTGCCATGGGGCGGATGCCGCGGTCGGCGGCCGGCGGGATGGGGCCCTGGTGCCGCAGGGGCGAGGGCAGGTCGGCGATGTTCATCAGCGGTCCGGAACTCAGCGCCAGGGTGCGCTCAATGCAGTTCTCCAGTTCGCGGACGTTGCCGGGCCAATCGTAGCTGCGCAGCAGGTTGATGGCGGCATCGGAGAAGCGCTTGCGCTGCGAGGTGGAGCAGAACTTGCCAAGAAAATGCTCCACCAATTCTGGTATGTCGTCGGGCCGTTCGCGCAAGGGCGGCAGCTTAATACTGATGACGTTGAGGCGGAAAAACAGATCCTTGCGGAAGCGGCCCTCGGCCACGGCTTGGCTGAGATCCCGGTTCGTGGCGGCAATGATGCGCGCTTCCATGCGCACCCGGTGGGAGCCGCCGACAGGACGGATTTCCCGCTCTTGGATCGCCCGCAGCAGCTTGATTTGCAGGTCCAAGGGCAGCTCCGCGATCTCGTCCAGAAATACCGTGCCGTCCTGCGCGACCTCCAACAAGCCGGTGCGGTTGGCCTGAGCGCCGGTGAAGGCGCCCTTGACATGGCCGAACAACTCGCTTTCGATCAGCGAGGGTACCAGCGCCCCGCAGTCCACGGGAATGAACGGCCGGTCGCGCTCCGGCCCGGTGTAATGAATGGCGCGCGCCACCACTTCCTTGCCTGTGCCGCTCTCTCCCAAGATCAGCACCGGGTAGCGATTCCGCGCCACTTTGCTGATGAGCCGGAAGACCGCTTGCATCGGCGGGGAAACGCCCACCAATCCGCTGCTAAACGGGGGCGGAGCGGTACGCGCTGGCCGTGCCGCGTGGCCGACGCGGCGGCGCTGCGCCAGCGTTTGCAGCAGCACCTTGAGTTCCTCGCCGTCGAAGGGCTTGGTGAAATATTCGGCGGCTCCGTGTTTGATCGCGGCTACCGCCGCGCCCACCGAGCCTTGTGACGCAGTCACGATGACTGGCAATCCCGGGCGCAACTGCAACACCCGGGCCAGCAGTTCCGTGGTGGGCGGGCCGGGGAGCTGGGTATCCAAGACCAGCACATCGGGGTGGTTCCGGTTCAGCCCTGCCAATAACTCCTCGGCGCTGGGGCAGCCGATGGCATCGAAGCCTATGCTCTGTGTCCAGCCGATACTCACTTCCCGCACCACGGCGTCGGGATCGGCGATGACTACTTGGGGAATCTCGGACATGCTCCGTTCGCCTGTCGAGTGAATCTGCACTGGCCCCAGGTGCAGGCGGCGGGCCAAACCCGCTTGCTCGGGGGGGGATGGGGAAGTCTTTGGTGTAGAGGGATTTAGTAGGATGTTCGTGGGCGATGGTTTCGCCCGTGGGGCCGGGCCGGTGTCAGACTGGGAAGAGCGGTCTCTAATCGGCACCGGCGGGACCTGGGCGTCCCATCGTGGGAGGGCCAAGCCGGCAGCTTTGGAGCGGGGAGGAGGTGCACCATTCGCCGATCGCTTCGCGGAGGCAGGCAACGGTGGAACCGCCGGGGCCGCGGCCGGGGAGGGGTGGGGGAGATTAGCGGCGTAGTAGAGTTTGGCTATGACCAAGGCGAAGGTTTTGGTAGTGGATGACGAGGCCAATGAACGCCAAGGCCTCACGGAATTGCTGTCGGCATGGGGGTATGCCGTGGACAGCGCCGCCGATGGCCAAGAAGCGTTGGAGCGGGTTGCGGCCGCGCCGCCGCACGCCGTGATTACCGATATCCGCATGCCGCGCATGGATGGATTGGAATTGTTGCGGCGGCTGCGGCAGGAATGGGGCGAATTGCCGGTACTGGTGCTCACCGGCCAAGGCTCGAAAGAAGCCGTGGTGGAATGCCTGCGCCTGCACGCCAACGATTACATCGAGAAGCCCATTCGCGGCGACGATCTGAAACAGCGTTTGGCGGACCTGGCGTTGGCGCCGCCGACCAAGAAGGAAGGCGGCGACGGGGAGGAGTGGGAGTTTATCGGCGATTCGCTCCCGGTGCGGGAGATTCGCCAAGTGATCCGCCAGGTGGGCCCCACCACGGCCAGCGTCCTGATTACGGGAGAAAGCGGAACCGGAAAGGAAGTCGTCGCCCGGCTGATTCACCAGCAAGGCCCACGGCGCGAGCGGACGTTTATCGCCGTCAACTGCGCGGCGATTCCGGAAAGCCTGATGGAGAGCGAGCTGTTTGGGCATGAGCGGGGCGCGTTCACCGGTGCAGTTGAGCGGCGCGCGGGCTGCTTCGAACTGGCGGAAGGCGGCACCTTATTGCTGGATGAAATCGGGGAGATGCCACTGCCCACCCAGGCCAAGCTGCTGCGCGTTTTGGAGGATCGGCGCCTGCGCCGTTTGGGCAGCAAGACGGAGTTGCCGGTGAACGTGCGGGTGCTGGCCGCAACGAATAAGGATCCGGAACACGCCGTCGCGTCCGGCCAATTGCGCAACGATTTGTACTACCGCCTCAACGTGTTCCATCTCCATCTGCCGCCGTTGCGGGAGCATTTGGAGGATTTGCCCGCGCTGGCGGCCGGCTGGGTGAGACGGCTGAATGTCCGTCACGGCCGCCGGGTACAGGGCTTGTCGCCGGAGATGCTTACGGCGCTGGCGCGCCATAACTGGCCGGGCAATGTGCGGGAATTGCGCAATACGCTAGAGCGCGCATTGATCGTTTGCGAGGGTTCCACGCTGGAACCGCGCCATTTGCCGGCGGGCTTCGCCCGTGCGCGGTCTCCGCTGGTGGATGACGCGCACAGCGTCCGCATTCCGCTGGGGGCGACGGTGGCCGACGCGGAACGGCTGCTGATTTTGCGCACCCTAGAAGCAGAGCGCAACAACAAAACACGCGCCGCCGAAAAGCTCGGCATCAGCCTCAAAACCTTGCAGAACAAACTCAAGGAATATCAGGCCCGCCCGATTGCGGAAGCGGCGTCGGCGCCGGGAGAATTGGGCGCGCATGGCGGCTAGCGCCGAAAGCGGGCAGGCGACGGAACCGCCGCGCCGCGACCGGCGGTTCGGCTTCCGTTTGAAGACGAAGCTCACCGTGGGGCTGTCCCTGCTGGTGCTGCTGGTTGTCGCCACGATCAGTTTTTTGTACATCACCAGCCTGGTGCGGGCGCAGATGCAGGATATTTATGCCCACGCCGACTTCGTCTCGCGGACCGTATTCAATGAAGTGCGCCAGGAGATGACTGCGGCCTCGGCCGCGGGCCTGGTGAATCTCCGTCAGCCACAAAAGGCGCAGCAGTACCTGGCGCAACTGAATCAAAGCGCCCCGCTGGCGGCGCTGATGAGTTCCGCCATCGGTTATCCGGTCAACAGTTCGATCCGTGATGTGGCGGTCGTGAACCCGGAAAATGTGGTCTTGGCGGACTCCGACCCGGAATTGGTGGGGCAGGTTCTGGGGCCCCGGCCCAGCCTGACCGCCATCACCCACGGGGGATGGTGGCGGCAGTTCCGGGCCATCTTCGGCCAGGAGCGGATTTATGAGGTGGCCCTGCCCATCGCATTGGGGTCGCAGCGGTTGGGCGCGATCCGCGTCGGCGTGGATACGGCGCTGGTGCAGGCGGCGCTGTCGGCGCGCATTCATTCCATCATTTGGCTGGCGCTGTTGGTGGTCGGGTTGGCGACGGTGCTGGCGGTGGTCTTTTCCGACCTGGCGCTCTCCCCGCTGAATGCCGTGAGCGCGCAGTTGGACCGGGCCGAGCGGGGCGAGGCGGACCCGCCGCACCGGCCACGTTTCGGCCCAGAATTTGGCCAGGTGAGTTCGAAGATCGAGCGCCTCGGCCGGCAAATCCAGGACGCGCGGCAGGTCTATACCAGCCTGCGCGACAGCATGTCGCAGGTGCTCGAAGGCGTGGACGAGGCGGTAGTGCTGTTTTCGCCGGAGGGGCGGGCGGTGATGGCTAGCCCGGCGGCGCAGCGCTTGCTGGGCGGGCCGGCCGAGGGCATCGTCGGTTTGCCGGTGGAGGAGATTTTTCCGGGGGAAAACCGCTTGGATACCGCCGTGCGCCGCGCGGTGCGAGAACACCAGCCGCTGGCGGCGCAGGAATTGCCGCGGGCGCCGTCCGGGCGGTCGCTGCTGGTGCGACTGGACCCATTGCGCAGCGAAGGCACGGGAAACGGCGCGGAGGCGGGCAGCGCATTGCTGGTGTTGCGGGATCCCGAACCGGTGCGGCGCTTGGAAAGTGAACTGGAAGTGGCCCGTCGGCTGAGCAATATCGGCCGCCTGACCCGGGGGGTGGCGCATGAAGTCAAAAACCCGCTGAACGCGATGGCCATCCATCTCGACCTGCTGAAGGCGAAGGCGCAAGGCCCGGGGGTGGAGAGCCACTTGGACGTGATGCGGCGGGAAATTGATCGCTTGGATCGCGTGGTTACGGCATTTCTGGACTTTACTCGCCCGGTGGAGGTACGGCTGCGCCCGGCTTCCCTAGGCGACGTGGCGGCCGGCGTACGCGACCTGCTGGCGGCGGATGCGGCGACCCAGGGGGTACGCATTGAGGTGGACGCCAGGGACCTGCCGCCGCTGTGGATTGACCGCGATTTGGTCGAACAGGCCCTGCTCAACTTGGTGAATAATTCCCTGCAGGCGATGGTGGAGACGCAACAATCGAGCAACGGCGCGGCGCGGCCGCTGGGGCCGGCTCCATGCATTACCCTCACCGTGCGGCGCGACGAAGATGGCGCGGTTCTGCGGGTGCGGGACGAGGGCCCAGGCGTGCCGGCGGAGGTGCGGGATAAAATATTCGATCTGTATTTCTCCACCAAGGCGGAAGGCAGCGGCATCGGGCTGGCGCTGGCGGCACGGGTGATGCAATTGCACAATGGTTCCTTGGAACTGGAACCGGAGGGGCCACCGGGCGCCTGCTTTTGCCTGCGCTTTCCCTGGCGCGCGGGGGACGGAGCGATGACTGCCGCCGGGACGGAGGGAGATTAGAGGATGGCCATGAGAGCGGCATGGGTCCATCGTCCCGCGCGATCGCGGTCCGGCGCGACTAGCGCCGCCGGCAGGTGGCGGTTCGCCGCGCTGGCCATGGCCTGCCTGTTGCCATGGGTGGAGGGAGGATGTTTTCTGTTCCCTCGCGCCAAGCCGACGCCACCGACGTTGGTGCTGACTCAGCCCATCATCCTGAGCACCCCGGAAGTGGCGGCAACGCCGCCGCCGCCTGCGCCGCAGCCCAAGGTGATCGTTTTAGCGCCGGAGAGCGCCCCGAAGATTAGCCCGCCGGCGCCGCGCCGGCACCGGCATGTCACCACTCGCCGCAAGCCCGCGGAGGCCGCCACCCCCGCCGCGGCCAACGCCGGCCCGCAGCCGCAGTTGACCAGCGAACTGACACCCGAGGAGGCGGCGCGCTACCGGCGCACGACCGCGGAATGGCTGGACGCGGCCAGCCACGACCTGAAGCTGACCGCAAACCGTCAGTTGGCGGCGGAGGAAGCGGCGACGCGGGCGCAGGCCAACGAATACATCAGTCAGGCGCGGGCGGCGCTGGAGGAAGGCGCGGTGGTGCGGGCGCAAAATTTGGCGCACAAGGCACTGGTGCTGGCGGAGGCCTTGCTCGGAGGCTGAGCCGGGACAGACCCAGAGAGAAGATGGCGGAAAGCGAAGCGCAGCACAACCGCGAAGGATTGCTAGCAACGGTTCGCGATGGCGTGCGCGGATGGCTGGGGGGACGGCGGCGGGGACCGCCCGGGCTGGCCCTGGGGGGAGGGCCCCCCCGCGGCATCGCCCACATCGGCGTCTTGCAGGTGCTGGAAGAGAACGGCGTCAAGATTGACCGCATCGCCGGAACCAGCGCGGGCAGCGTGATCGCCGCCGCCGTCGCCAGCGGCGTCAGCCCCAGCGAACTGGCGCAAACGGCGGGGGGAGCGCGGCTGAGCGACATGGGCCGCTGGACGCTTTCGCGCATGGGACTGGCCAGCAACGCGAGGCTGGACGTGTTTCTTCGCAAGCTACTGCGCGAAACGGAGTTTGAGCGCATGCGGATTCCGCTGCAGGTGGTGGCGACCAATTTGCGCACCGGCGAGCCGAGGGTATTTTCCACGGGTCCGGTGCTGCCGGCGATTCGCGCCTCCTGCGCCTATCCGCTGATGTACCAGCCGGTGCGGATCGGCGACGACTGGTACGTGGACGGCGGCGTGGTCTGCGACGTGCCGGTCGCGCCCCTGAGGTGGGCCGGGGCGGGGCGCATCATCGCGGTGGAATTGGGCAGCCAGCTTCCGGAAACGCCGCCGAGCAACATGCTGGAGGTGCTGTCCACATCGCTGGCGATCGCAGCCCTGCGGCACGCAGAGGACTGGCGGGCGATGGCCGATGTGCTGATCCAGCCGCGAGTGCGCGACTTCGCGCATGACGACTTCGATCACGCGGAGGCGCTGATCGCGGCGGGCCGTCGCGCCGCTGAAGCGGCGCTGCCAGCGGTATTGGAGCTGGCGGGGCTGCCGCCGGCGGAGCCCCGCCCAGCGGTCGCGCCGCCACCGGCGGTGGGGGATGATGCTGAACGTGCCGCGTCTGCACCGACGGGGGCCGACGGCGGCGAGGGGAGCGGGCGTTAGCACACGAGCGGCGCTAGGGGGCCGTACCGCCCGCGGCGGCTTGGCGGGTGAAGCGGACCATGGCCTGCATTCGCGCTGCGGCGGCGCCGCTATCCACGGATTGCCGCGCCCGGCGCAGGGCTTCAGGCCAGGGATCGCCGGCGGTGGGGGGCGCGGCGGCGAGGAGGGCGGCGGCGGCGTTGAGCACGGCGATGTCGCGGCAGGGCCCTGGCTGGCCTTGCAGGATGGCGCGAATAATAGCGGCGTTTTCGGCAGCGTCGCCACCCGCCAACTGGGACAACCGCGCCGGCGGCAGACCGTAGCAGCTGGCATCGAAGCGGTAGGTGACGACGGCGCCGTCGCGTAGTTCGGCTACCTGCGTGAGGGCGGTGGTCGAGAACTCATCCAGCCCGTCCTCCCCGTGAATCACGAAAGCGCGGCGAGCGCCCAAGGCGCAGAGCGCCGCGGCCAGCTTTTCGGTCCATTCCGGTGCGTAGACGCCGATGACTTGGCAGGGCGCGCCAGCGGGATTGGTGAGCGGGCCAAGGAGATTGAAGACGGTGCGGACGCGCAGCGCGCGGCGCACCGGCTGGACATGGCGCATCGCTGGGTGCCAGGCGGGGGCGAAAAAAAAGCCGATGCCGGTGGCGGCAAGACATTGGGCGGTGGCCGCCGGCGGCAGATCCACCACCACGCCCAGCGCTTCCAGCACATCGGCGCTGCCGCAGCGGCTGGAAAGGGAGCGATTGCCGTGCTTGGCGACGCGCAGACCGGCGCCGGCGGCGATCAGTGCGGCGGCGGTGGAGATATTGAAGGTGCCGCTGGCGTCGCCGCCGGTACCGCAGGTGTCCACCAATTCCGGCGGCGGAGCCGGCTCCGACCCCAGCGCCGCGCGTCCAGTGCCGGAGACATCCAGGGCGCCGGGATCGGAGGGTAGGGAAAAGGCGCGGACCGCGGCGCGCATGGCCTGGGCGAAGCCGGTGAGTTCTTCGACCGTCTCGCCCTTCATCGCGAGCGCAACCAACAAGGCGGCGATCGCGGGCTCGGACGCCTGGCCGGCGAAAATCGCCGCCAACGCCGCGCGGGCCTCGGCGCGGGTGAGATCGCGGCGGGCGATCACCTGGCGCAGAAGGGCGGAAAAATCCGGCGCGGGAGCGGCTCCGTCGGCATTGGCGGGCGGCGGCGAGGGCGGGGAAGAGGGCATGGGCGGGCCGCGCGGGGGAAAAACTCGCGCTGGGTTGCTATACTGACAGGTTTCGCGGCTCGCGGCGATTATCGCATGCTGGCGCGCCGCGGGCGCCGGACCGCGCGGTGAGGCGGACGGCGAGGCAGGGAAGCGGATGAAAATTCACGAATACCAAGCCAAAGAACAACTTCGGCCCTTCGGGCTGCCGATTCCCCGCGGCCAAGTCGCCGCCACTGCCGTAGAAGCCGAGGCGGCGGCGAAAATGCTCGGCGGGCAGGTGGTGGTGAAGGCGCAGATACACGCCGGCGGGCGGGGCAAGGGCGGCGGCGTCAAGCTGGCCTCCGGGGCCAAGGAAGCCCGCGCCATGGCAGAACAGATTTTGGGCATGACGCTGGTGACGCACCAAACCGGGCCGGAGGGCCGCCTGGTGCGGCAGGTGCTGGTGGAAGAGACGCTGCCCATTGCCCGGGAGCTGTACCTGGGCGCGGTCGTGGACCGCGTCTCGGGCAAGCCGGTGATGATGGTTTCCGCCTCCGGCGGGATGGAGATCGAAGAAGTAGCGGCGAAGGATCCCAAGGCGATCCTGCGCGAGCCGTTCGACGCCGATCGCGGCTTGCAGGCGTATCAGGCGCGGCGGCTTGCCTTCGGGCTAACGTTGCCGGCGGCGGCGATCGGCCCGGCGGTGAAGGCGATGATGGCGCTGGCGCGGGCCGTCGTGGCGCTGGACGCGTCGCTGGCGGAGATCAATCCGCTGGTGCTGACCAAGGACGACAGGATCGTGGCGCTGGACGCAAAGCTGAACATCGACGACAACGCCCTCTATCGGCATCCGGAGCTGAAGGCGCTGCGCGACATCCACGAGGAAGCGCCGCTGGAGGTGGAAGCCAGCCGCTACAGCCTGAATTACATCAAGCTGGACGGCAACGTCGCTTGCATGGTGAACGGCGCGGGCTTGGCGATGGCGACGATGGACATCATTCAATACGCGGGTGGCAGCCCCGCGAATTTTCTGGACGTGGGCGGGGGCGCCAGCCAGGAGCAGGTGCGGCACGCGTTCGAGATTCTGCTGAAGGATCCGAACGTGAAGGCGGTGCTGATCAACATCTTCGGTGGCATTCTGCGCTGCGACACGCTGGCCAACGGCGTAGTGGAGGCGGCGCGGGCGGTGGACCTGAAAGTGCCGCTGGTGATTCGCATGGAAGGCACAAACGTGGAGCAGGGGCGGGAGGTGCTGCGCGCCAGCGGCCTGCCGATCCTGGTGGCGGGCAGCATGAAGGAAGCCGCCGAGAAAGTGGTGGCCGCCGCCGGCGGAGGGCGGCGCTAGCCGCGAGGAAACAGACAGGAAGTAGCGGCACGGATATTCGACATGAGCATTCTGGTCAACAAGAAAACCCGCGTGCTGGTGCAGGGCATTACCGGCCGCGAAGGCAGTTTCCATGCGCGCATGTGCCGGGAATACGGCACGCACATCGTCGCCGGCGTCACGCCGGGCAAGGGCGGGACGACGCACGAGGGCACACCGGTCTTCGACACGGTGGCCGAGGCGGTGAGCGCCACCGGCGCCGACGCCACGATGATCTTCGTGCCGCCGCCGTTCGCGGCCGACGCCATTCTGGAAGCCGCGGCGGCGGAGCTGCCGCTAGTGGTCTGCATCACGGAAGGGATTCCGGTGCTGGACATGGCGCGGGTGGCGGCGGTGCTGAAGGGAGGGAAATCGCGGCTGATCGGCCCGAATTGTCCCGGCATCATCACCCCCGGCGAGTGCAAGATGGGCATCATGCCCGGGCATATCCACCGCCCGGGCAGGGTGGGCATCGTCAGCCGCAGCGGGACCTTGACCTATGAGGCGGTGCATCAGCTGACGCTGCTGGGCATCGGACAATCCACCGCCATCGGCATCGGCGGCGACCCAATCGTCGGAACCTCGCACTTGGACGCGGTGCGGATGTTCAACGAGGATCCGGGCACCGAAGCGATCGTCATGATCGGCGAGATCGGTGGCAGCGCTGAGGAAGCGGCGGCAGGGTTCATCCGCGAGCATGTGAAGAAGCCGGTGGTGGGCTTCATCGCCGGGCAGACGGCGCCGCCGGGGCGGCGCATGGGGCACGCCGGGGCGATCATCTCCGGGGGACAGGGAACGGCGAAGGAAAAAATGGAGGCGATGCGGGCGGCGGGCATCCACGTCTGCGTCAGCCCCGCCGAGATCGGCGCGACGGTGGCTTCCGTCATGGGCGCCAAAGCGGCGAAAGGAAATTAGCGCAATGGCCAACGAACGAACTTTGACCATCATCAAGCCCGACGGCGTCGCCGCGCAGTTGACCGGCACGGTGCTGGGGCGGCTGGAAAAATCCGGGCTGAAGATTCTGGGGCTGAAGCGTCTGCGGCTGACGCAGGCGCAGGCGCAGGCCTTCTACGCGGTGCACCGGGAACGAGGGTTCTTCAACGACCTGGTGCGCTTCATGACCGAAGGGCCGGTGGTGGTGGCGGCGCTGGAGGGGGAGAACGCGATCGTCCGGCTGCGGGAGCTGATGGGAGCGACCGATCCCGCCAAAGCCGCGGCGGGAACGATCCGCAAGGATTTCGCCGCCAACATCGAGCGCAACGTCATTCACGGTTCCGACGCGGCGGAGACGGCGCGGAACGAAATCGCCTTCTTTTTTTCCGGCTCCGATCTGGCCTAGCGGCGCGACCGGCCGGCTTTTGGAGGCGCGCCGGGGGCCCTCCGCTTTTCGCAGAGCGGATTCAAACCGCGGCGCAAATGCCCGCTGATATGACCGGCGTGGCGGGGCATGGGACCGGCGCGCTGGGCAGGGGCCTCGGCAACGCTCTGGGGACGGTGGAGAAGACTCCGCCGGCCGGGCGGGCGGAGGCCCCGCAGGCGCTCTGTTCGTCGGGCTTGTTAGGCTGAGGCATGGCGCATTTGGCGCGCGCGTTGATCGTCATTGGCTTGCTCGTGGCAGCGGGCGGGGTGGTCTTGCTGCTGCTCGCGCGGGCGCACGTCCCGCTGGGCCACCTGCCGGGAGATTATGTGTACCGCGGCAAGCGGATGACGGTTTATTTTCCCTGGGTGACGATGATCGTGGTCAGCGTGGTGCTGACGATTGTTCTTAACATGCTGTTCCGGCGCTAGCGGCGCGCGGTAACGCGTAACATTCCCGATGCTTTGTTTTCATGAGGTTGCAGGCGAAATTGTTACGTTTTGCGATTCCGTAACAGGGCCGTTACGAGGCTTTAATGATGCCGCGGCGATGCTGGGGCGGGCTTTGTGCGGCGCGGCAGGGTGATTTCGCTGGGTTACGACCGACGCTGGGCAGAATCTGTCCATATTGATTTCGATGCAGATCTGGCGACGGGAGTTGTCCCTTCGGCTGATGCAGAAAAGCGATCGCTGCTTCGCCAGTGGTTCGGCTGGTAAGGCCGGCCGTGCGCCTTAGGGCGCGGCGGAATGGCGCTGGGGCGGGATAGGCTTCGCCGGCTGGTTCCGCGAACCCGTCCCGCGAACTCGGGCTTCGGCGCTACTGGCGGCGGCTAGCGCATGAGGCCGCGGAAGAGGCTGCTGTTGAGCAGGGCCGCCACCTGGCTCTGGGGCGACTCGACCTGGAGAAAGGCGTCGTCGCCGGCGGAGTCCACCTCGATTTGGTTGAGGAGGTTCTTGAGGGCTGGATTCCTGGTCTGGTAGGCCTTATAGAGCACCGCGGCACGCAGGCCGGTGCTGGCCAGACCTGCGCTGATGGGGTCGTCGGTCATCAATTCCAGGTTGACCTTGACGTCGCTAGAGAAATTGATCGTGTAGCGGGAACCTTGAAAATGACGGGCCAGGGAGGCGGGGTTGAAATCACTGGCGCCGCTAGCCAGGGACATTACCAACCCCTGGGTGCCGGCGGCGTTGAGCACGCTCCAAACGTCGCTGGACTCAGTGCCGTCAATCAGATCGCTGAGATTGGAGTTGTTGTCGAGCGAGTTGACGGCGCCGGATTGGACTTTAATGGCCTCCCGAATCGCCTGCGCGTCGCCGAAGACGAAGGTGCTGGAATCGGGCAAATAGAAGTCCATGCCGTTGGCTTCGTAATAGGTGACGCCGTCATATTG
>OFHJ01000417.1_pt1 | contig 16487 bp, 15 predicted proteins | sample 1522001 | NCBI WGS metagenome assembly OFHJ01 (sample SAMEA2464838, study PRJEB22497) | soil metagenome | biome: Grassland; feature: Farmland; material: Clay | place: Australia | collected 2013-02-01 | depth 1.2 m | reverse complement strand
GTTCAATGTGCTCGGACCTCTGGTCAATCCGGCTCGTCCGCCATGCCAACTGGCCGGGGTTTATGCACCGGAACTGGTGGTACCCATGGCCGAAGCATTGGCCATGCTCGGTGTCGAACGCGCATTGGTGGTGCATGGAGACGGCCTGGACGAAATCGCTCTGCACGGCCCGACAATTGCGGCCCGTGTGAACGACGGTCTGGTTGAGGAGCTGATATTGACGCCGGAACAGGCGGGGCTCCAACGCCGCCCGCTGGACGCGCTTGCAGGCGGCGAGCCCGAGACCAATGCGCGCTCGCTGGCAGCGGCGCTGGGCGGCGAGGGCGCGGGGGCGTATGCCGAAGCGATCGCACTTAATACCGGTGCGTTGTTGTGGGTGGCCGGGCGCGCGGGGAGGCTGACGGATGGGACCGAACAGGCATGGGAAGCGCTTGCCAGCGGACGTGCCGGCGAGCGGCTGGAGAAACTGCGTGTGTTGAGCGTGGCGGGCTGAAGCATGGCGCTTACTGAAATTCTGGCAGCCAAGCGCCATCGATTGCAGGCGGAGTCGCACACTCCAATGCCTATACCGAAGCCACGACATGGTGCAGGTCTTGCTGCAGCGCTCACCAAACCGTGGCCGGGTTTCATACTCGAATGCAAGGCCGCCTCGCCTTCGGCCGGGGTGTTGATCGAGGAGTACGCCGCGCCGGTACCAGCCGCCACTTACGCCGGCGAGGCCGATGCGGTGTCGGTACTGACCGAACCTGAATTCTTCGGCGGCAAATTGGTTCACCTCGCGCGCGCGCGCGCTCATGCCGATGCGACGGCCGTACGAGCCGAGGGTGATCCCTGCCACCACGGTCGCGAGGACGCCCGACTCTCCAAGGATCCCGGCGATGAGGTACGTGCCGTAGGCCACGAACAGCGAGATGGTCAGCTCGATGAGGTGGTCGTCGACGACGAGATCGGCGAGGGAGTCGTGGATGCGGTCATAGGTGATGACTTCGTTGGTGAGTTTCTGGCGGGCGACCTGCTTGACGAAGGTTTCCAGGGGAATGGGCGCGGGTCCGGCGTAGCGGCACTGGTTGAGGGCGTCGAGGGCGTGTCGTCTTCCCTGATCGGAGAGCGCGTAGCGGAGGTTTCCGAACTGTGCGTTGGGGCTTCCCGTGGATTCGAGGAGATGGCGGTCGAGTGCGATGCGGACCAGGTCCATGACGAGATGGGGCGGGAGCTTGATGGCGTTCGCGAACTCAGGGATAGCGTGGAGGCGCTCGACGTAGATGAGTTTGAGGAGCAGAGAGAGCAGCTCAGGGGAGTCGATCCCGTTGCTTTCGAGAGATCCAGGTTCCCTGGGGATGCGATGCAGGAAAGATTCCAGTTCGTCATGCGTGATGGCGCCGAGGTCGGCGAGGGGATCGCCGAGCCGCCCGCCCTTCTTGACCTGCGTGGCCGCGGCTTCGGCGACCTGCTCCTCTGTGACCAAGCCGGCGCGAACTAACATTTCGCCCAAGCGAGACTGCTCCACGATGACGTTCCTCCTGTGGGATCAAGAGCCCTGTAAGCAGCTTTACGATATCACTTTGGTGGTTAAGATCAATGGGTGTAAGGACGTGCGGGTGACTCTTGAGGTTCCGGCGTGCGGAGGGCAGGAGCAGGAGGGTCATTGGGTTTCGGGGCGGAATCGGATGCGGGACGCGCCGGTCCAGAAGCGGTTGCTGACCTTGACGAGTGGTCCCGGAGGCCGGCCGGCGATGCGCGAGCGGGCTTCGCGGTAGGGTCCGACGAAGCGTACGGGCGGGGGCAAGTGTGGGTAAATGCGGCGGATTTGGCGGAGTGCGCGGTGGGCGGCGTCGTTTTGGGCGGGGTGAAACGGGAGAGCAAAGGATTCGCGGAGGCTGGCGGGCAGCCAGAGAGCGGTAAGGTCGCGATACCAATGGGGGACTGGAATCCAGGAGCCGGAGCCGTGGAGGACGCCGTGGGCGAGATCGCGCTCTCCTGGCCGGGCGGCGGCGCACGACTCGAGCGCGGCGACGACGGCTGGCGCATGACCGAGCCCGTGGCCGACGCCGCCGACGAGACGACCGTGGACACGCTGCTCTCGGATCTCGCGTTCCTGCGCGCCGAGGGCTTCGTGGAGCTCGAGCCCCGAAAAGGCTTCGTGGTTGTGCCGATCTCCGCCAACGACGTGCAGGACCTGTTCGGGGCGCAGGCGTCGCCGTGGCAGACAACCAGCTTGTCGACCGGCGGCGCCGGAACTGCCGACAGGGCCAGCCGCTGGCCGCTGCGGATCATGGCGTCGGTCCACACCGCTAGCTCGCCAGCCGACAAGCCCCGGAAGTAGATGGCCATTGCCATCGCCGCCATCTGCTCGTCGGCGACCAGGCCGTCGGTGTAGGCACGGATCAGCCACCGGATGTCCGGCTCGGCCAGCACCCCGCCGTCTCGTTTGACCCGGATCAGCTCGACCGCGTCCGGCGCGCCCGGAGAGCCGCCGTCATGCTCACTCATCGATCTCGCGCCGCTCCGCGAGGTCCGTGCCGCTGAACGCGTCCGGCAGCAACTCCCCAAGCGCCCGCGGCCCGTCCGCCGCGTCGATCAGCAGGCCTGCGCCGCCCGCCTCGAGCAGCAGCTGACGGCAGCGGCCGCAGGGCACCAGCGGCGCGCCGTCCGCGGCTACCACGCTGACCGCCACGAGCCGGGCCGCATCGCCGAGTTCGAGCGCCTGGACGCCGCGGATCGCGCCTTCGCCGCGCTACTGCGCAGCACGCGCAGACGGCTGGCTCAGCTCTATGCATCCGGGATTCCGCGCGCACGCATGCTGCGACGCAAAGAAGCGACGTTCGCGGAGTTGGCGCGGCAGATCGGCGCGCTCGAGCAACACCTGCACGTGCGCGCGCCGGTCTACAAGCGCTGGATCCGCCAGGGACTGAACAACGCGGATCTGGTGTCGGTGGGCACCTATTACGACTGCCTGCCGGGGTTCGAGCGGCTGCTGCGCCGGGAAGGCGGCGACCTGCCGCGCTTCTACGCCGCCGCCCGCCGCCTGGCCCGCGAGCCCAAGGCCCGGCGCGACCGCCAGCTGTGCAGCGTCAGTGATGCAGGGGAGTCGCATGCCGCGGCGACGCCGCGTCCGGACAGCCGAGATGCCGCCAGAGAAATGGCGCCGAGCCCAGCACGAATCCGAGAAAGGCCGTCTGAAGCTGCACGAAGTAGCCGACGGCGTAGCGCGAGCTCGCACTCCAATAGATGAGCGCGGCGAGCGAATTGATCCCGACATCCGTCAGCATGATCGCCAGCGCCGCGATCAGCCCGGCTCGCGGAAAGCGAAGCAGCAGGACAATGGCCAGGGGTTGGAGACTCGGACCGCCCGTGAGTGATATCAACGACCTGCCGGCGTTGGGGCCGCGATATGGCGCTCCCACTCTCGGCAAAGCTTGCGAAATGATCGACTGCGATCATGTCCCAATGGCAGGCTCATACGGGCGGAAAATGCCGGTTGGTCCGTTGTCTCACCGTGACTTCCTCCCGCCATCCGGGCGCGAATCCAGCCCTTCGCGTCTCGAACCATTTCCGGATCAAAGGCGATCTGGGCCTCGCAGGCAAACCCTCTTTGCCCGTGGAGAGAATCCGCCGCAGCGATGAACCATCCTTCGTATTCACGATTGGCCATCACCACTGACAAAGGCCGATGGTGCACGATGGCGCGCGCCCGCTCTGTTCAAGATGTCCCATGACGCTAGCGATGTTCTCCCCGGCGGGCTTCAACAGTCGGCCGTCCTGGGGCTTTTGTGGATCGCGAATGAGCTTTGGATTGAGATTGTAGAACCCCATTGCTGCCAGGCCATCGACTACCGGCCGGAAATCAGCGAGCCCCGATGCGGCCACCAACGCCAGCCGATCAGCGGTCAGATGCGGCAGCGTGATCTCGTTGCTGCCCACGAGCTTGCCGGCCTCGACATGAAAATAGGGCCCTTTGCCGATAGCATCAATGACGCATACCTCGTTGCGCACTTCATACCCACGGCCCTGGAGCGCTACTACTTTGAAGCCATAACGCCCCGGCCGCCCGTCTGGTAACACAAACTCCAGGCGGATTGTGAGATTGTTCGGGTGCCCACTGGAGTACCGCCTCACCTCGCTGAGCCCGCCACGCTCGGTCAGCGCATTGTCCAGCGACCCATTGAGCGCATCCCGGACAAAATGCAGCGCATCAAGAAAATTACTCTTGCCAGAGCCATTGATTCCGACCAAGTACGTCAACGCTCCTAAACGCACATCGCAATATCCGATGCTCTTGTAGTTGCGCAGGACGACCCGGGTAAGAAAAGGGACACTCATACTACGATTCCGATGGGCTCGATCGGGGAAGCGTCACCCTGCATTCTATTCCAAACCTCGAGCACGAACCGTCGCACGCGCAATCCGCGGCGGCCCGGACCTCCCTTTATCTTGAATTCGTTTCGACACATTTGAGTTGGGCGGAAAAGCATACAACGGCCAGCGGAACCTCCAAGCGGTACGGCCCGCTCACCCGTCTCCGCGCTGAGACGCGGGCAGTTGCCACTCATCGAGCAGCACGATCGCGCCGGCGCTCTTCGCGCGGCTCACGTACCGGGCGTCCGCGGTGACGAACTGACCACCGTGCAGCACCGCGATCGAGTGGTAGGCCGCATCGTAGAACGACACTTCGTGTCGACGGACCAGCTCCAGTGCCTTGGCCAGCCAGAGCGGCGACGGTGACGCCTCCCGCAATCCAAATTTCATGAGCGCCGACAGCCAGGCGCGCGCATGGCCTGGGAAGCGGCGGGCAACGGTGTTGCCGACTTCATAAAGCCAGAGCGATGGAAGCAGCGCCTGCACTCTCTCCTCGGCGATGGCGGCGCGCAAGAGTCGCGCCTTGTCCGTATCCGCCTCCTCATCGGGGGGAAGCACCCACTTCAGTAGCACCGAAGCGTCCGGCACCACCAGCGGCAGCGGCATCAGTGACCACCCTCGCGATCTTCACGCACCCACCGCGCCACCTCGTCCGTGCCGACGGCAGGCAGGCGAGCACTGAGCGCATCCATCTCCCGGACCGCGTCTCTGCGCCGGTAACGGGAAATCCAAGCCCGCAGCGCCTCGTTGATGGTCCGGCTGCGCTCCCCGGCGGGGACGGCGCGCAGGAACCTCCAGGTATCGTCGTCAATCATGACGTTGACCCGCCTGCTCATGTCGTCACACCTTTGCCCTGCCTGGAGTGTGTATATTATTACACATGTTGCCTGATTCGGCCACCCGCCCCCACGGCCAGCCGCTCCCAGGCAAAAAGGCCGGACTCACGGCGGGATCGGCGGCACCGGTGCGCAGCGTCGTCATTGACCGGGGTGGTACACGCGCACCGTGTGGTGCCTGAGCTGGTCGGGCCAGAAGTAAACGGTGCGCAGGTCGCCGCTGACGTAGCGGGCCGCCTGGTCGGTGAAATGCGGCGATTTCGGATTGCCGCTGGTGCCGCCGACGTGGATCGCGCGCGCGCTCACCCGGGGCCCGAAGTCGACCACCGCGACGAAGCTGTTGCCGTCGTTTCCGTAGTACTTCTTGGTGCCGGGCCAGGGGTGCGCGCCGAACGAGGCCAACGATCCCCAGCGTGAGGAGGTGAACGGCACGGCGATGCTGGGCTTGGCATCGCTGAAATGCGGGTGGATCGAGTCGTCGAGGCGCTGGTAGCGGTTGATCTCGCCCCAGGGCACGCCCCAGGTCCCGAAATCCTTCTTCAGCCGCTCGACCGCCTCGGCGAGCGCCTCCAGGCGCACCCTCGGCGTGACTCTCTCGGCGATGTAGTCGTACGTGCGCATGTTGAGTCTGTGCGCATCGATGCCGCTGGCGCGGGCGTTGGCGGCCTCCTCGTTCCACAACGTGTCGCCCCAGAACACCGCCACTGAAGTCGGGATCGAGGCGATGCCCCAGCGGTAGTCCCAGTGCCGCAGCACCCCGATCGGGCCGGCCAGCTTCGCTTTCAACGGATCGCCCGCGGGCAGGTGGTCGTAGTCGTGCAGCAGGATCGGGATCAGCCGCGCGAAGGCCGGCAGGTAGGAATCGAAGGCGTCGGTGATGAGCTTCGCGGGGGTGAAATCGCGCGCGCCCTCGAGCAGGCGCAGCGCATGCCGGCTGCGCGGGTTCGGGCCGAACATGTCCATGTATTGCGGGTAGTCCGCCGCCTTCGGGCTGTACTTGCCGGCCGCCGTCCACGGCCAGTCGTTGGTGTTGAACACCCAGCCGTTGGGCGGGTTCATCACGTTGGGCATGTCCTTCAGCGGCGTCAGGCCCTGCCACGCGGTGGCCGGATTGCTGCCGTCTACGGGCTTGGTGTAATCGAACGCGTTGTCGCGCTTGGGGATGAACTGCGGCACCAGGAACGCGATCTCGCCCTTGTCGTCGGCGAAGATGGTGTCGTTGGACGAATTGGCCTTCAGCTGCGCGACCTTCATGTAGCTGGCGAGGTCGGTGGCCTTGGTGCGCAGCCAGCTTTGCTCCAGCGCGGGGATCGGCCGGTTCATCAGCGCCTCGGCGATCCACTTGTCCTTCTCCTTCGCGACGATCGGCCCGTGCAGGGTGAAATACGCCGTGAAAGTGCGCGAGCGCATGGCGCCGTTCCTGCCGAGGTAGCGGATCGTGATCGTGCGCGTCCTCACCGGCAGGAGCCTGCGGCCGAAGCGGTAGAAATAGCGGCCGCCTCTGTCGACGACGGTCTCGGCGAACTGGTCCACCGCGTCGACGCCCGTCGAGGTGTGCATCCAGCCGATGTGCCTGTTGAACCCCTGGTAGATGAAGAACTGGCCCCAGGTCGAGGCGCCGTAGGCGTCGAGCCCCTGGTCGCTCGACATCTGCGTCTCGTCACGGAAATAGAAGGTGACGTGCGGGTTGATCAGCAACAGGGCGTGGTGATCGGCGGACAGCTTGGGCGCGATCGCGATGCCGTTGGAGCCGAGCTGGTCGTGCCAGGCCGCGGGCGCGGCATCGGCGAGCGCCGCCGTGATGGCGTGGCCGGCGCCGTAGAACGCCGCGAGCCTGGCCAGGCTCACGCGGGTGATGTCGCCGCCGATGCTGCCCTCGGTGAACGACAGCGCCATCCAGGGCAGGTAGCGCCGGATGACCTTCGGATGCGCGCCGGGGTGCGTCGCCAGGTACCAGTTCATGCCATCGGCCCAGGCGTTCATGAGCTTTTTCAGCCAGCCGGGGCTTTTGGCGTAGTCAGCCTTCAGCACCGCCGGGTCGATGAACAGCCGCTCGCGCAGGTCCTGCCAGATCCTCGCGCGGCCCTTGGCCTGCGCGTTCCAGCCGAGCGCCAGCAGGTAGTTGCGCTGGACGCGATGGAAGTCGTCTTCGCATTGCGCATAGATCATCCCGAACACCGCATCGGCGTCGGTCCTGCCGTGCACGTGCGCGATGCCCCAGTTGTCGCGGGTGATCGTGACCCGCTGCGCTTCGCGCGCGAGGCGGACGTAGGCGCGGCTGCCGCGGGAGATCGGAGTCTGCCACGGCGCCGGGACGGGCGCGGCGGATGCGCCCGGCGCGAGCAGGACGGCCGCTCCCAGCGCACACACGAGCTCTAACAGGCCGAGGCGAACATTGGAGGGCATCGGTCTTCCCCGGTCGGGCAGTGGAGGATCCCGATCTTACGCCGCAGGGGGGGCCGGGGATAGACAGCGGCGACTCGCCGCCTGCTGCGCGGAAGCCGAGAGAAGGAAAGACGAGACCTGACCGTGATCCCCGGGCGCTACAGCGAGCGCGTCAAGTCCTGCAGCGTAAAGCCCGCGAGCGCCTCCTCGAAGTTGCGCGTCAGCGCCATCACCTTGAACGCCTCGCCCATCTCGCCGGGCATCAGCAGCCGGCGTGCCTCGCCCGCGAGGCGCGCCTGTTGCACGGCGTCGGCTTCCTCGCCCACCAGCCGCTCGATCCCGGTTCCCAACAGGAACGCCGCCTGGGTCACGAAGCCGCCGACGTCGAGCCCGCAGTCCCTCGCCGCCTCGGCCACCTGGGTGAAATCGACCCACGCCGTGATGTCCTGGACACCGAGGTTGATGTAGGGATCGTCGTGAACCCGCTGTTTGAAGTGACAGCGCAGCGTGCCGGTCAAGCGCTGCGGATGGTAGTAATGAGCGCGCGGCAGGCCGTAATCGAACAACAGCATCAGGCCCTGTTGCAGACAGTCGCCCACACCGGCCAGCCAGGGGGCCATGCACAGGCGGATCTCCGACTCGTAACGTTCCGGCAGCGGCTGGGGCAGCTGGCGGCTCAGCGCCGCCCACGCGGCGGCAAGCGCCTCGTCCGCCTCCTCCTCGCACTCCACGACGGCCTCGCCCTCCACGGCCACACCGAGCTCGCGCACGCCGTCCTCCGTCACGACGAACCGCCGGCAGGGCAGCGCGTCCAGGACCTCGTTGGCCAGGATGACCCCGCGCAGGGGCCGCTCGGGCAGCCTGTCGAGCCACACCACCCGCTCGCTCAGCTCCCGTGGAAGCCGGGCGAGCAGGGCGCGCTGGCGCTCCCTCAGGTCCGCGCTGACTTCCAGGATGGCGTAGCGCTCCGGCAGCGTGCCGCGCGCGGACAACGCCGCCAGCACCTCGGCGGCCATGCGGCCGGTGCCGGCCCCGATCTCCAGGATCTCTCCGCCGCTGGCCAGCACCTGGGCGCACGGCTCGGCCACGCAGCGGCTGAACAGGTCCGAGATCTCCGGTGCGGTCACAAAGTCCCCGCCGGGGCCGATCTTGCAGCTACCCGCGCTGTAGTAGCCGAGGCCGGGGGCATAGAGCGCGAGCGCCATGAATTCCTCGAACGAGAGCCAGCCCCCCGCGGTGCGCACGCGCTCGCGGATCAGGTCGGCCACCTTGCGGGAATGCTCCACCTCCTCGGGCGAGAGCGCAGGCATCATAATGTCCGTCAGCTTGAGCCTCATGCCGCAGCCCGATGACCGATTCCACAGACTCCGCCCCCCGCGGGCCCCTCGCCGGCCAGTCGGCCCTGGTCACCGGCAGCGCCCGCCGCCTGGGTGCGGTGATCGCACGCGCCCTGCACGAAGCGGGCGCCAGCCTCGTGCTGCACTATCGCAGCTCCGCGGAGGCGGCGGCCGCGCTGGCGGGGGAGCTGAACGGCGTCCGCGCCGGCTCCGCGGTGCTCGCGCAGGGCGATCTGCTCGATGCCGCCTCGCTCGCGCAGCTGGCCCGGGCCGCCGTGGCGGCGTTCGGGCGGCTCGACATCCTGGTCAACAACGCCTCGAGCTTCTACCCCACCCCGATGGGCGAGATCGACGAGCGGGCGTGGAGCGATCTGATCGGCACCAACCTCAAGGCGCCGCTGTTCCTGGCCCAGGCCGCGGCGCCCGCCCTGCACGAGAACCGCGGGCTGATCCTGAACCTCGTGGACATCCACGGCATGCGCCCGCTGCGCCGCCACCCCGTTTACAGCGTCGCCAAGGCGGGCCTGATCATGCTCACCAAGTCGCTGGCGCGCGAGCTGGGCCCCCAGGTCCGAGTCAACGCCATCGCGCCGGGGCCGGTCCTGTGGCCGGAGGAGGGAATGGACGAGCTGCTGCGCAAGCGCATCATCGACCGCACCGCGCTCAAGCGCGGCGGCTCGCCGCAGGATGTGGCGCGCGCGGCGCTCTACTTCGCTTGTGACGCCCCGTTCGTGACGGGTCAGGTCCTGGCGGTCGACGGCGGCAGGAGTATCGGCTGGTAGCCGTCTCAAGCGCCCCCCTCTCCGCCCGGGCGCACGAGCACCAACGGGTGCGCTGACCGGTCGAACCGCTGCCACAGCTCGCCGATGGTGAGCTTCTCGGTCGGGTGCACGAGCTCGGGCGCCAGGTCGGCGAGCGGCCCGAGCATGTAGGCGCGCTTGAGCAGGTCGGGACGCGGCAGTTTCAGCGTCGGCGTCTCGCGGATCAGCTCGCCGTACAGCAGCACGTCCAGGTCCATGGTCCTCGGCGCCCAGCGCGGCGCCTCGCGAGTGCGCCCGCACAGCGCCTCGATGAAGTGCAGCCGCCCGACGACGTCCTCGACCGCCAAGTCCGTGACGAAGCCGGCCACGAAGTTGATGAAGTCATCGCCCTCGAAGCCGACCGCGCGATTGCGATACCAGGGCGAGAAGCGCACGGCCGGGAAGTGCGTTTCGAGCTCGCGGACCGCCACTGTGAGATGACGCTCGGGCTCGACGTTGCTTCCGGCGGCGATGTAGACCTGCGGCATGGCGTTATCGGCTAGAGCCGCGCCGCCGCTGCGGCGGTGAGGTCAGCCCGGCTGCGCTCGATCACCACTCCCACGTCACGCGAGTTGCGGATGGCGCCCGGCTTGTTGAGCGACACGCGCACCCACTCGACCCCGAACTCCTCGAGCAGCAGCAGCGCCAGGCGGTGCGCCAGCGTCTCCACCAGCTTGAACTCGGAGGCCTCGATATAGGTCAGCACGCGCTTGGCGACCCGCTTGTAGTCCACGGTATCGGCCACATCGTCGGTGGCGGCGGCGCGGCGGCAATCGACCGGCAGCTCGAGGTCGAGCACGACGGTCTGCTTGACTCGCCGCTCCCACTCGATGAAACCGATGATGCACTCGGCGGCGAGCCCCCGCAGGAAGATCCGATCGCCCGAAATCAGCGCGCTGGTCATGCGTACCTTATAGCCCTTTGTTGCATTCGTGGCTCTGCGGACCGGGCCGCAAGCCTGGCCGCAGAGGGCGTGCCCGGCACCGCCAGACGGGAGGGCGGTCCGCCCTCTGAGCCCCGCCCTCGAAAGGCGAGCGCCCCACGAAACCCGGCGAAGCGCTCACGATGTCCCGGGACCTCCCGCGGCAGGGGCTCGGGGCCCCACCGCCGGCAGCGACTCCAGCGGCCACTGCGCGCGCGCCTCGATCGCGAGCCCGCTTCGCTCACCCGCGGCAAGCCGCGCCAGCCCCGCCACCGCGATCATCGCCGCATTGTCCGTGCAGAACGCGATCCGCGGATAGTACACGCGCCCCGCGCGCCGGCCGACCGCCTCGGCCAGCGTCTCTCGCAGCCGCTGATTGGCGCTCACCCCGCCCGAGACCACCAGCGTGTCGAGTCCCGTGGCCTCGAGCGCCCGCAGGGCCTTGGCGGCCAGCGTATCCACGATGGCCTCTTCCACCGCGCGCGCCACGTCCGCCTTGCGCGCAGCGTCGAGCTCCTGTCCGCGAAGCGCATGCAGCACGGCGGTCTTCAGGCCCGAGAAGCTGAACTCCAACCCCGGCCGGTCGAGCATGGGCCGGGGAAAGCGGAACGCTCCCCTCGTCCCGGCGCGCGCCAGCCTCGCCAGCTCAGGGCCCCCGGGGTAGGGCAGGCCGAGCAGCTTGGCGGTCTTGTCGAACGCCTCCCCGGCCGCATCGTCCCGCGTGTCTCCCAGGATCCGGTAGCGGCCGATGGCGCCCACTTCGATGAGCTGGGTGTGCCCGCCCGAGACCAGCAGCGCCACGTGCGGGAAAGGCGGCGGGTCCGGCTCGAGCAGCGGGGCGAGCAGGTGTCCCTCGAGATGGTGCACGGCGACGGCCGGCCGGCCCCAGGCGTAGGCCAGGCTGCGCGCGAGCGCCGCCCCGGTGAGCAGGGCCCCGATCAGTCCGGGACCGGCGGTATAAGCCACCCCCGAGAGCTCCGCGGGGGCGGTGCCGGCGCGCTCCAGGGCGCGCCGCACCAGGGGCAGGAGCTTGCGCACGTGATCGCGGGAGGCCAGCTCCGGCACCACGCCCCCGAAGGCGCGGTGCAGCTCGATCTGGCTGTACAGCTCGTGCGCCAGCAGCCCCCGGTCCTCGTCGAGGACCGCGGCCGCACTTTCGTCACAGGAGGATTCGATCGCGAGCACGCGCATGTTTTGCCTTTGACCCCAGGCTCTACTAGAATTGCCGGCCCATTTGTCCCGGCCGTTTGCAATCCCGGCGGTGCATCGAAGCGGTGCGCCGGGGTCCGAAGGGGGCAGGCCGTACTTTTCAGAGGTTTCGATGCCGAGCGTCCGTATCCGCGAGAACGAGTATTTCGATGCCGCTTTGCGGCGTTTCAAACGCGCCTGCGAGAAAGCCGGCATTCTCACCGAGCTGCGCCGGCGGGAATTCTACGAGAAGCCGACCCAGGAGCGGAAACGCAAGAAGGCGGCGGCCATCAAGCGGCACATGAAGCGCATCTCGCGCGAGAGCCTGCGCCCGGCGCGCTGATGACGCTCAAGGACCGCATCACCGAGGACATGAAAAGCGCGATGCGCTCCGGTGAGAAGGAGCGTCTCGGGACCGTGCGCCTCGCGCTTGCGGCCATCAAGCAGCGCGAGGTCGACGAGCGCGTCACGCTCGAGGACAGCCAGGTCCTCGCGGTGCTGGAGAAGATGATCAAGCAGCGCAAGGAGGCGATCACCCAATTCCAGTCCGGCGGCCGCGACGATCTGGTGGCCAAGGAAAGCGCCGAGATCACCGTGCTGCAGGCCTATCTGCCGGCGCAGATGAGCGAGACCGAGCTCGAGGCGCTCATCGCCCAGGCCATCACCCAGACCGGGGCCGCCTCGGTGAAGGACATGGGCAAGGTCATGGCCGCAGTCAAAGCCCAGGCCCAGGGCCGCGCCGACATGGGCGCGGTGAGCGCGCGCGTGCGCGCCAAGCTGGGCCAGTAGTCGGGCCGGCATCCGGGGTCGCCCCGCCCATCATCCCGCAGAGCTTCATCGACGAGCTGATCGCCCGCACGGACATCGTGGAGGTGGTCGGCTCGCGCGTGCAGCTGACCAAGGCCGGCCGCGAGTACAAGGCCTGCTGTCCCTTCCACACTGAGAAGACCGCCTCCTTCTGGGTCAGCCCCGAGAAGCAGTTCTATCACTGCTTCGGCTGCGGGGCGCACGGCACGGCGCTCAGGTTCCTGATGGACTACGATCACATGGCCTTCCCGGAGGCCGTGGAGGAGCTCGCCGGCCGCCTCGGGCTGCCCGTACCGCACGAGGGCGGCGGCGCCCCGAAGCGACAGGATGCCTCGCTGGTCGAGCGGATGGCCCGCGTGGCGCAGTTCTATGCCGAGACCCTTGGGCGCAACGAGCGCGCGAAGCGGTATCTCACGCAGCGCGGCCTCGACGCCGAGGTGGTTCAGCGCTTCGGCATCGGCTATGCGCCCGACGCCTGGAATACGGTCCTCAGACGCTTCGGCGCGAGCGACGCCGATCGTCATGCGCTCACCGAGCTCGGCCTGATCATCGAGCGCGAGCACGGCCAGGCGCGCGATGGCGAGCGCCACTACGACCGCTTCCGCGACCGGATCATGTTTCCCATCCGGGACCGGCGCGGCCGCGTAATCGCCTTCGGCGGCCGGGTCATCGACCGCGGCGAGCCGAAGTACCTGAACTCCCCGGAAACGGCGCTCTTTCACAAGGGGCGCGAGCTCTATGGACTTTACGAGACGCGCCTCGCGCGCACGAGCCTCAAGCGGCTGCTGGTGGTCGAGGGCTACCTGGACGTGGTGCGACTGCATCAGGCCGGAATCACTTACGCGGTGGCGACGCTGGGCACCGCCACCACGGCCGAGCATCTGACGCGCCTGTTCGGCCTGGTCCGGGAAGTGGTGTTCGCCTTCGACGGCGACCGGGCCGGCCGGGGGGCGGCGTGGCGGGCCCTGCAGCACGCCCTGCCGGAAGCGGGCGAGGGCCGCGAGGTGCGTTTCCTGTTCTTGCCCGAGGGGCAGGACCCGGACACCCTGGTGGGTGCGGAGGGCCGGGAAGCGTTCGAGAAGCGCCTGGACTCCGCCCTGCCCCTGTCCGAATACCTCGTAAGAGAGTTGTCCGCGCAGTGCGATGTCGCCCATGCTGACGGACGCGCGAGGTTTGCCGAGAGCGCCCGGCCACTCGTCTATAAGGTTCCGGAAGGAGTGTATCGGGAACTGCTGCTGGCACGGGTGGCCGAAGTGGTGGGCCTGGCGCCGCAGCGGCTGCAGGCCCTGTGGAGCGGCGGCGAGCCGCCGGCGCAGGCCGCTCAGCAGCCGCCGGTTCGCCCGCGCGCCGCCCGCAGCGCGGGGCGGGGCAGCCTGGTGCGCCAGGCGGTCGTGCGCCTGGTGCGATTCCCGGCCGCGGCCGGCTCGGTCACCGAGGCCGAGCGTGCCGGAATCGACGATTGCGGCGAGCCGGGCGCCGATTTGCTGCGCGCGCTCCTCGATGATTTGCGGGAGCGGCCGTTAAAGACGACGGGACAGGTGCTCGAGCGCTGGTCGGCGAGACCCGGCGGAGAGCATCTGGGACGACTGCTGGAGCGGGAAGCGGTGCTCGACGACGAGCCCGCCGCCACGGTGGAGCTGCGGGCAACGCTGCTCAGGCTGGCGGAGCTGGCGCTGGAGCGCAGGCTGGACGGTTTGATCGCGAAGCAAGCCGCTACCGGATTAAATGGCGAGGAAATACAGGAACTTCAAAGACTTATGAGCAAAAAAGCCGATCGATCGAGATAAGGCGGACGTCGGAGCGAACTTGTGGTACCGGCGACAGACTAATACACTTCCCGGATTTACTTTGGCGCCCCTTGAGTTGGCCCTTCTCCGCCAGCAAATAGGCCCTTGAGCCCTCAGGCCAAAATCCTCTCGAGACTCAATGAAAGCGAAGCATAAGACATCCTCCGCGAACCGGAAGCGTCCGGCCGCGCATGCAGACAAGTCCGCACGGAGCGTCAGCGCCGAGAAGTCCTCGCGCGCGGCGCAGAGCCGCGCGTCCTCGGCCAAAGCCCACACGAAGTCCACTGCGGCGTCCCGGAAAGCCGCCGCTGCGGCCGCGCGCGAGGAGGACTCCGCCTCCGGCAAGCACGCTTCCGAGAAGCGCCCCGCGGCCGAGCGGCGGGCGCCCGTGCCGGAGGACCGCCAGTCGCAGCTGAAGCTGCTGATTGCCCGCGGCAAGGAGCAGGGCTACCTCACGTACGCGCAGGTGAACGACCATCTGCCCTCCGAGATCGTCGATCCGGAGCAGATCGAGGACATCGTCAACACCATCAACGAGATGGGCATCCCGGTGTACGAGAAGGCACCGGACACCGAGTCGCTGCTCGCCGGCGAGCCCTCCGCGCCCGCCGACGAGGAGGCGATCGAAGAGGCCGCCGCCGTGCTGGCGGCGCTCGATGCCGAGCTCGGCCGCACCACCGACCCGGTCCGCATGTACATGCGCGAGATGGGCACCGTGGAGCTGCTCACCCGCGAGGGCGAGATCCGCATCGCCCGGCGCATCGAGGAAGGGCTGGAGGCCGTGCGCCGCCAGCTCGCCCTGTTCCCCTCGACCTACGAGTGCCTGCTGCAGGCCTACGAGCCGGTCAAGACCGGTCAGACGCGCCTGGTGGACGTGATCGTCGGGTTCGTCGATCCCAACGCGCCGGATGTCATCGCGCAGCCGCAGAACCCGACCAAGATGGACGTGAGCGCGCGCGAGGAGTCCGAAGAGGAAGAAGCCGACGACGACTCCGGCGATGACAGCGAGGAGGAGACGGTCGATACCGGCCCCGATCCGCAGGAAGCCGCCGAGCGTTTCGCCAGCCTCGCGAAGCTCTACGCGCAGATGCTCTCGGGCATCGACAAGCACGGCGCGCACGAGCCGAAAGTGATGAAGATCCGCAAGAAGAGCGCCGCGGAGTTCCTGGAGCTGAAGCTCTCGCCGCGGATGTTCGAGGCGTTGATCTGGAACCTGCGCGAGCAGGTCCGCCACGTGCGCCAGCTCGAGAAGGAAATCATGGGCCTGGCGGTGCGCGACTGCGGCATGCCGCGCAAGGACTTCATCGCCACGTTCCCCAAGAACGAGACCAACCCGCGCTGGCTTGCCAAGCACGCGAAGGCGGGCAAGAAGTACTCCTCGGCGCTCGCCAAGGTCGAGGCGGCCATCCTCGAGCGCCAGGGCAGGCTCGAGACCATCGAGAAGCAGCTGCACCTGACGATTCACGACATCAAGGAAGTCAACCGCGAGGTGTCGATCGGCGAGGCCAAGGCGCGCCGCGCCAAGAAGGAGATGGTGGAGGCGAACCTGAGGCTGGTGATCTCGATCGCCAAGAAGTACACCAACCGCGGACTGCAGTTCCTCGACCTGATCCAGGAAGGCAACATCGGCCTGATGAAGGCGGTCGACAAGTTCGAATACCGCCGGGGCTACAAGTTCAGCACCTACGCGACGTGGTGGATCCGCCAGGCCATCACCCGCTCGATCGCCGATCAGGCGCGCACCATCCGCATCCCGGTGCACATGATCGAGACGATCAACAAGCTCAACCGCATCTCACGGCAGATGCTGCAGGAGATGGGCCGCGAGCCCACGCCCGAGGAGCTGGCCGTGCGCATGGAGATGCCCGAGGACAAGGTGCGCAAGGTGCTGAAGATCGCCAAGGAGCCGATCTCCATGGAAACGCCCATCGGGGACGACGAGGACTCGCACCTGGGGGACTTCATCGAGGACACCTCGGTGGCCTCCCCCGTCGACCAGGCGACCATGGAGTCGCTCCGCGAGACCACCCACGCGGTGCTGGCGCAGCTGACCCCGCGGGAGGCGAAGG
>OFHJ01000416.1_pt1 | contig 16550 bp, 12 predicted proteins | sample 1522001 | NCBI WGS metagenome assembly OFHJ01 (sample SAMEA2464838, study PRJEB22497) | soil metagenome | biome: Grassland; feature: Farmland; material: Clay | place: Australia | collected 2013-02-01 | depth 1.2 m | reverse complement strand
ACCCAGATGTCCTCGCAGATCAGGACCCCGACGCGAAACCCGTTGACGCTGAGCACGGTCGGTTCGGAACCCGCGTGGAAGTAACGCTTTTCGTCGAAAACCTTGTAATTGGGCAGTTCCGCCTTGCGGTGCATCCCCGCGACCCGCCCCTCGGCGATGACCGCCGCGGCATTGGCGATGTTCGCATCGACATACTCGGGCAACCCCACCACGAGGTGGCCGTGCGGCACCTCGTGACAAAGCTGCTCGAGCGCCCGGTCGACCTGCACGCGCAGGCCGCGATGAAACAGCAGGTCCTCCGGCGGGTAACCGCACAGCGCCAGCTCGGGCAATAGCGTGAGGTCCGCCCGGAGCTCGTCTTGAGCGGTCCGGGCGGCGCGCACGATCTGTGTCAGGTTGCCCTGGACGTCGCCGACCAGGAGGTCGAGCTGCGCCAGGGCAACGCGCAGAGACTCACTCATGAGCCTCCCTGGGGTTGACGATTAGCGCTGCCGGCCCTTGCGGCGGGCCACCGAGGTACGCGTCTTGGAGACCGTCTTGCGGGCGCCCCCCTTGGACTTGCGTACCGGCATCGCGACCTTCTTGGCAGCCTTCTTGACCGCCTTCTTCGCGACCGGCCGGGCTGCCTTCTTCAGCGTCTTCTTGGCGACTTTGCGGGCCGCTGGCCTGGCGGCCTTCTTGGCGGCTTTCTTGACGGCCTTCTTGGCCGCGGGCCGCGTGGCAGCCCTGACAGCGAGTGCCGCCTGCGCCGGGCGGGCGGCACGCTTCTTGGCCGCCCGTGCACGGCGACGACGCAGCAGGTCGTTCATTGCGCTGCCGAGCTCTGCGGGCGACTTGACGGTACGCACACCGGCCGCCTCGAATGCCGCGTACTTGTCCGCCGCGGTACCCTTGCCGCCGGCGACGATCGCACCGGCATGGCCCATGCGCTTGCCCGCAGGTGCGGTGACACCCGCGATGTACGCCACCACCGGCTTGGTCACGAAGTGGCGGATGTAGTGTGCAGCCGCTTCTTCGTCGCTGCCGCCGATCTCACCGACCAGGATGATGCCCTCGGTGCCCGGATCGCGCTCGAACAGCTCGAGCACGTCGACGAAGTTCAGGCCGCGCACCGGGTCGCCGCCGATACCCACGCAGGTGCTCTGGCCGAGTCCAATGCGGGTGGTCTGGTAGACGGCCTCGTAGGTCAGCGTCCCGGAGCGGGACACGATGCCGACGGCGCCCTTCTTGTGGATGAAGCCCGGCATGATGCCGATCTTGCACTCATCCGGGGTGATCACGCCCGGGCAGTTCGGACCCACCAGGCGGGTCGCTGACCCAGCCAAGGCCGCCTTGACGCGCACCATGTCGTTGACCGGAACGCCCTCGGTGATGCACACCGCCAGCTCGATGCCCGCATCGGCGGCTTCCAGGATGGCATCGGCAGCGCCGGCGGCCGGCACGTAAATCATGCTAGCCGTCGCACCCGTCTCCTCGACCGCCTCCTTGACGGTGTTGAACACGGGCAGGTCGAGATGTTTCTCGCCGCCGCGGCCCGGCGTCACACCGCCGACCAGCTTGGTGCCGTAGGCGATGGACTGTTCGGAGTGGAACGTGCCTTGCTTGCCGGTGAAGCCCTGGCAGATGACTTTGGTTTGTCTGTTGACCAGAATGCTCATGCGTCGAAACCCTTATTCTCTTGTGCTTACGAGCGGCGTTAGACGGCGCGGCCGGCTGCGAGCGCCACCACTTTGCGCGCCGCGTCGGTCAAATCAGTGGCGGGGGTGATCGTCAGGCCGCTGCTGGTAAGTACCTCGCGTGCCTTCTCGGCGTTGGTGCCTTCCAGGCGGACGACGACAGGAACATTGACCCCGACGTTCTTCACCGCGTTGACGATCCCGTCGGCGATGATGTCGCAGCGGACGATGCCACCGAAGATGTTGACCAGGACGGCCCGTACCTTCGGGTTCGAGAGAATGAGTTGGAACGCGTGCGTGACGCGCTCACTGGTCGCTCCACCACCGACGTCGAGAAAGTTCGCCGGCTGACCGCCGTGCAACTTGATCAGGTCCATCGTCGCCATCGCCAGGCCCGCGCCGTTGACCATGCAAGCGATATCGCCGTCCAAGGAGACGTAGTTGAGTTCGTGCTCGCTGGCACGCCGCTCCATCGGGTCTTCCTGGCTCTCGTCGCGCAGCTTGGCCAGGTCCGGGTGACGGAACACCGCGTTCGGATCGACGTTGAACTTCGCATCGAGCGCCATCAGCTGACCGGACTTGGTGACGATCAGCGGGTTGATCTCGAGCAGGCTCGTATCCTGTTCCTGGTAGAGCTTGTACAGCGCGAGCGCGATCTTCTGGAACTGCTTGATCTGCTCGCCGGTCAGTCCCAGGCCGAAGGCGAGCTGGCGGGCCTGGAAGGGTTGCAGCCCCGCCGCCGGGTGAACGGTCACCGAGAGGATCTGCTCGGGCGTCTTCTCGGCGACTTCTTCGATCTCCATGCCGCCGGCCGACGAGGCGATCAGGGCAATGCGGCCCTTCTCACGGTTCAGCGTCAAGGACAGGTAAATCTCGCGCTCGATCTCCGAGCCGCTCTCGACGTAAACCTTCTCGACCGGCAGCCCCTCCGGGCCGGTCTGCTTGGTCGCCAGGCGGGTGCCGAGCATTGCTTTCGCGGCGCTGCGCACGGCATCCAGGTCGCGCGCCAGCTTCACGCCACCGGCCTTGCCGCGTCCTCCGGCGTGCACCTGCGCCTTGACGACCCAGATTGAGCCCCCCAGGGCCTTGGCGGCTGCGACGGCTTCCTCGGGCGTGGCGGCCGGCCGGCCCGCGGGCACGGGAATGCCGTATTTGCGGAAGATCTCTTTGGCTTGATACTCGTGAAGATTCATTGTTCGCTCTTGCAGTCCTGACCGAAGGCGTTAAACGAGGGATTGTCGCGAAATTCTTCGGTCCGTGCCAATAAATCCGCCTAAATGGGCCGCCGCGTTGCGACGCTGATCGCGCTGCAGCGTGCCGGCGGATGCTACAGTCCGCGCCGACTCCAGCTCTTTTCCCACCGCTATGCCGGCCAGCAGCGCGACCAGTCCCGCCGTTCCCACCGACCTCGCCCGCCGCGTGGCCGGCTGGCTCAACGTCTACCGCCTGCTGGTCTCGACGATCCTGCTCGGGGTGCTCTCGCTCACCCGCACGCCCTACCTGCCGGTGGTGCACCCGGGGCTGTTCGTGACCACCTGCGGCGGCTATTTCGGCGCGGCACTCGCGCTGATCACGCGCCAGCGGCTGCGTCAGCACGAAGCCCTCGTCTCGCCGCTGCTGAACTCGCTGCTCGACTCGGTGGCGATTGCCCTGATCCTGTACGCCAGCGGTGGGGTCTCGAGCGGGCTGGGCATCCTGCTCGCCGTGCCGGTGCTGGCGCTGACCTTGCTGGCGCAGCGGCGTGAAGCGCTGCTCATCGCCGCCGGCGCGACCATCGCGGTGCTGGCACCGCAATTTTTCATCGGGCTGCGCGCGGCGCAACCGGCCGGATTCGCCACCGCCGGGACGCTCGGCGTCGTACTGTTCGCCATCGCGCTGGCGGCCTGGCCGCTGGCCGACCGGCTGCGCACCACCGAGGCGACCGTGCGACGCCAGGAAGTCGACCTGGCAAACTTGGCGCAGCTGTCCGAGTACATCGTGCGTCACCTGCGCGAGAGCATCCTGGTCATCGACGCCGAGGACCGGATCCGGCTGCTCAACGAGTCGGCCTCGATGTTGCTGGGTGCCGGGACGGCCCGTGTGGACGCACCGCTGCAGCGGGTGTCGCCGGAGCTGCTGAAGCTGCTCGCGCGCTGGCGCCAGAGCACCGACCAGACCGGGCTGTTCCCGACGGAGGATCCGACCTTCGCCGGCCCGGATGGCTCGCGCGAGATCCGGGCGCACTTCGCTTCCCTCGGCGAGGCGAGCCCGGCGCCGGTCCTGGTCTTTCTCGAGGACACGAGCCTGCTCGCCGAAAAGGTCCAGCAATCCAAGCTCGCCGCCCTGGGGCGGCTCTCGGCCAGTATCGCGCACGAAATCCGCAACCCCGTCGGCGCCATGAGCCACGCCGGACAGCTGCTCGGGGAATCGGCGCACCTCACCCCGGAGGACAAGCGCCTGACGCAGATCATCCGCTCGCACGCCGAGCGCGTCAGTCGCATTATCGAGAGCGTCCTGCGGCTCTCGCGGCGCGAAGCGGCGCGGGTCGAGAGGCTCACCCTCCAGGAGTGGTGCACGGCCTTTTTGCCGGAGTTCTGCGAAACGATGCAGTGGCCGCCCGGGCGGCTGCGCTTCGAGGCACCGTCGGACCCCCTCGAGGTGCGCTTCGACCCGGCGCAGCTGCGCCAGATCGTGTGGAATCTCTGCGAGAATGCGCTGCGCTACGGCATCGATGCCGAGCACCCGGGGGACATCGAGCTCATCTGCGGTCGGCGCAGCTCCAATGGCAGGCCCTTCCTCGAGGTGGCCGACCGGGGCCCCGGGGTCCTGCCCGAGCAGCTCGAACGCATCTTCGAGCCGTTCTTCAGCGCCGGCCGGGGCACGGGTCTCGGGCTGTTCCTGGCCCGGGAGCTCGCGCAGGCCAACGGCGCGACGCTGCTCTATGAGCCGCGTCACGGCGGCGGTAGCATTTTTAGGCTGGTATTCGCAGACCCACGACGTTGGACAGGGGAGATTAACGCTTGAGCGCAAGCCAGACCGCAGGGCACACCGAGGCCACCCGGCCGACGGTGCTGATCGTCGATGACGAGCCGGACCTGCTGGAACTGCTCAGCCTGACGCTGCGCCGCATGAACCTGCGTACCCGGACCGCCCCCGATGTGGGTACCGCCCAACGGCTGCTCAAGGGCGAAACCTTCGACCTGTGCTTGACGGACATGCGGCTGCCGGATGGCGACGGCCTGGAGCTCGTGGCCTGGATCCAGCAGAACCGGGCGCAGCTGCCCGTCGCGGTGATCACCGCCCACGGCAGCGTGGAATCGGCCGTGCGCGCGCTGAAGCTCGGCGCATTCGATTTCGTCTCCAAGCCGCTCGACCTCGCCATCCTGCGCAAGCTGGTGGACAACGCGATCCGCCTGAATGCCGCGGCGGCGGCCGAAGCGCCCGGCGAGCCCGGCGGCGCCCGGCTCATCGGCCACTCGCTGCCGATGAAGCAGCTGCGCGAGCTGATCGGGCGCGTGGCCCGCAGCGAAGCTCCGGTGCACATCTCCGGGGAGTCGGGCACGGGCAAGGAACTGGTCGCACGCCTGATCCACGAGACCGGCGCGCGGCGCGAAAGTCCGTTCGTGGCCGTGAACTGCGGGGCCATCCCGACCGAACTGATGGAAAGCGAGTTCTTCGGCCACAAGCGCGGCAGCTTCACCGGTGCAGTGGCAGACAAGAAGGGCCTGATCCAGGCCGCCGAGGGCGGCACCCTGTTCCTCGACGAGGTGGCCGATCTGCCGCTGCACATGCAGGTGAAACTCCTGCGGGTGGTCCAGGAAAAGTCGGTCCGCCCGGTCGGAGAATCGCAGGAAGAGAAAGTCGACGTGCGCATCCTCTCGGCCACCCACAAGAGTCTCGCGGAGCTGGTCGCCGAGGGGCAGTTCCGCGAGGACTTGTTCTACCGGATCAACGTCATCGAACTGCACGTGCCCTCGCTCCGGGAGCGCCCGGAGGACATCCCGGATATTGCCCGCACGGTGCTCGCACGGCTCGGCAGGCGCCTCAGCGGGCCGCCGCCGCGCATCTCGGACGATGCGCTCGCGCAACTGGCCACTTACCCCTTCCCGGGCAACGTGCGCGAACTGGAGAACGTGCTGGAGCGAGCGCTGACGCTGTGCCTCGGCGGCATGATTACCGCCGAACACATCAAGCTCCGCTCTGCGGCGCGATCACCCGCACCGGCGATGACTCCGATGGAGCGGCCCGGTGCTCCGGGCGCGCTGGGCGATCACCTCGAGGACATCGAGCGCAATGCCATCATGCAGGCGCTGGAGAAGACCCGCTACAACAAGACGGCCGCGGCGAAGCTGCTCGGCATGAGCTTCCGGGCATTGCGCTACCGGATTAAGAAGCTCGGGATCGAGTAGACCGGCGGCGCCCGAGACGGCCCGCGAGCGACACTCAGCCGAGCTTGCGTAGCTCGAGCAGCGGGCCGAGGCGCTTCTGGTAATTCTTCCAGCGACCGACCGAACTCGAATAGACCTTTTGGCGAACCTGCCAATTGCTCGCCGTCAACACCGGGCGATCCGTCTTGTGAAACTCCAGCACCCCGGCATCCCACGGCAGGGCGAGGAACTCCATGATCTTACGGCTCCAGGCCTCCTGATCGGCCACGAGGGACTCGTAAGGCACCTCGAGGAATACGTTCTCGGGCAGAACCGAGCGCCAGTGAGCGACCAGACGATGATGTTCGCGGTAGTAGTGCGCGAGATCCTGCAGATCCATCGTGAAAGAAGCGGCGTTGGAGAAGTTCTGAAAGTAGCAGGATAAGCAAGTATCGACCGGATCGCGCCGCATGTAGATGAAACGGGCGTTGGGAAACACTCGATGAATGAAGCCGAGAAAATCGACGTTGGCCGGGGTCTTGTCGACGACCCGCGCCGCATCGGGCGAATGCTGCGCCAACACCTTCAGATACGAGGCCGCGAGTTTCGCACTGAATCCACCATCGGGCAGACGGCTGCGAAACAGCTCCTGATGCTTGTGCTCGGTCAGTCCCCAGAACTGAAGCTCACCGGCACCGACTGCCTCGGGGTGCGAGGCGATGATCTGCTCCACCAGGGAAGTTCCCGAGCGCATCATGCCGACGACGAACACCGGCCGCTGTGAATCGTTGGCACCCTCTGCAGGCGTGGCAAGACACTCGCGCGTATACAGACGAATGACGTCATCCACCCATGCCGCGCGCGCAGCCCGGTCGTACGACATCGCCACCCGCTTGCGCTGTTCGTTCGCCCTTTGACATTCCTCGAACGCCCTGCCGTAGCTGCCGATATCGTCGAAATACTTGCTCATTGCAAAATGCAGCCCCGCCTGCTCAATCGGCGTCATCTGCGGCGAGAACATGCGCTGTGCATTCTGCAGCCACTCGGTATCCGCCGGCGTCATTCGGCGCTGATACGCCAGCAACGCGTGAGCTTCCGAGCAGGCCGGATCCGCTTCGAGGGCTCTGCGCAGTAACGACTCGGCCTCGGCGAAGCGCCCTTCCATGCTCGCCAGCCACGCCAAGCCGCACAGCGCATCGGGCGCCTGGGGCTTCAGCCGCAAGGCCCTCTCGAAGCACTCCCTGGCATCGGCTACCCGATCGAGCGCACTCAAGGTGCGCCCCAGACTGGCCAGCGCGCTGGCGCTGCGCGGCTCCAACTTGACTGCTCGGCGCAGAGTCGTTTCCGCTCCGAGAAAATCCCCCCGCCAATGCAACACCGTGCTGAGCTTCAGATGGGTGTCGGCGCGTTTCGGAGCTCGCTGCAACGCCCGCCGGTAGGCGCGCTCCGCTTCGGGATAGCGCTCCAGGAAGCACAACGCATCGCCTAAGTTGCTGAGCGCAATCGGGTGGTTGGGATCTACGGAGAGCACTTCCTGCAGCCGCACCAGCGCTTCGGCGTAATCGCTCTTCTCTGCGGCTGCCTTAGCGGCACCGAGCGCCGAGTCGATCCGCTTCCGCGATCCACCTGCAGCGGGGCTCCTCGCCGCAGGAGAGGCCGTTGCCGGTGGGCGAGCACCGCTCAATTGCAACAGCAGCACGTGGGTCAGCTCATCCGCACCGCTCTCATCGAAACCCTGATCGATGAGCCGCCATTTGAACGCACCGAGCAGTTTGGCGCGCTTGAACAGGTTGAGCTTCAGCGGGCGCGCATTGAGCACGGCTCGGCGCAGGAGGCGCTGCACCTCGGCACGCCGATCCGTGTTCTGCGGGTTGCGGCTGCTCTTGTTTGTCCGAGCATCGTCCTGCAGAAATGAATCCGCGAGCGAACGACCCGCGGCAGCCGCCTCTTGCGCATTGAACCAGTCGAGGATCATAGATGTCGCTGCCCCACAGCCCGAAGACCGAAATCTAGCCCGGACGGCCGGGAATGTGTCCGGCTTATTGTAAACTGGTGCGCTCGTTCACAATTCACCCGCGCAACCGGCGCCGCAACGCCATGCCCTTCACAGTCAGGCACCGTGAGACTGTTCAACGCCGCGAGTGCGCAGTACTGTGCGGCCCCGTACAGTGGCATCGCTCATCCTGCGGAGACCCGGATTGGGAATCGGCCCTTTAGTGCGCCGCGCCTTCGGGCGGCACGAACGACGTGTTTCCGAACTGTACCGGGGCGTGTTCGTCGACCTCGGGGAATTCGTCGCCTCGATCCGCCGCCACGTCGACCCGCCGGCCACGATCCTGGAAATCGGCTGCGGCGAGGGAATGGTCACCGAACGTCTCACGCAGACTTTCCCGGATGCGCTCGTCACGGGCATCGATATCTGTGCGCAGCCGGGTCGCCTGTACCGCGGCGCCCCCTCCCGCGCACGGTTCCTGCGCATGATGACCCAAGAACTCCGAGCCACTGAATCAGCACGATATCAACTGATCATCATAGCCGACGTGCTGCACCACGTTCCCCATCCCGAATGGTCCGGCTTCTTGTCCGCCGCCCGGCCGCTGATCGCCGCGGGCGGCACGATCATCCTCAAGGATTGGGTCCGCCAGGCGACCCCCGCGTACCTGCTCGGTTACCTCTCGGACCGCTACATCACCGGTGATCGGATCCGCTACCCACACGAGAGCGAACTGCGCACCCTGGCGCAGCAAACCTACGGTGCCGAATCGATCCGAGCCGAGTTCCGGGTCAAACCCTGGCAGTGCAACTTGGCGCTCGTCGTCGCCCCCGCGCAGCACCGGACCGATGTGCGTACCGCTGATCCTGGCCCTGCTCGCCCGGACTCGCAGCGGGGATGAGCGTTCGTCTCATCCGCCCCACGGGCACGCCGTTGCGAGAGCGCGATTGAGCGCGCATCTGCGCCAGCTCGGGCGATTCTGCGCGGTCGGCCTGACCTGCCTCGCCCTCAGCGTGGCCGTGCTGATCGGGCTGCACCACTTCGCCGGAGTGAACTACCTGCTGGCCTACGTCGCATCGTTCATCGCCGGCAACCTCTGCGGCTACCTGCTCAACGCCCACTTCACCTTTGCCGTGAGCCACGTCAACCATGCCGGGGCGGTGCGCTACATGATGGTCAACGGGACGCTGCTGTGCGTGAATACCGGTGCCATGAGGCTCTTGGTCGGCGAGCTTCATCTATGGTACATCGGCGCGGCAATTCTGCTCGCCGCAGCGAATACACCGTTGAGCTTCCTCGCCCAGCGGTTCGTCACATACCGCGTGGGCACCACGAGACGGGCACGAAGCGCCTAGCTCACGCGCGCATCAATCCCAATAGCCCCGGGTCATACTCAAGCGCTGGCACAGTCCACGCGGTAAGCGTTCGAACACCCGCCCCAATCGGTAGCCGATGTACTTCGCCGCGTTGCGCACCGGAACCATGGGCACCTGCAAGGGTGCGTTTCGTGCAACATGTCGCAACTCCGAAACGACGAACCTCAGCCCCTCGCCTTCGGCAGCGCCGAAATGGCGCATTAGGTCCGGGAGTTGCGAGTGCATGACACCAAAATCGAAATAGCGCTGCGCGTCCCGCACCACAGAATAGGCGTGCGAATGACGAACACGGGCGTCAGCGCAATAGCGGATCTTCCATCCGGCCAGGAGCATCTTCACGGCGACAGCGGTGTCCTCGCCGAGAATGAGATGGCTCGGAAACCCGCCGCACGCCCGCAGTGCGCTCAACCGATAAGCGGCGAATGAATTTGACAGGTAGGCCGTCTTGATGCCGAGCCGGGATGCATCCGCGACCGACCGAGTCTCACTGCGAGACTGATAGTTGAAGAGAATCACATGAGACTCGAACACTCCGGCACCCAGATGCGGCAACTGCCGCCCGTAGGCGGCCCCGACCGTCGGGTCGGAAAAAGCGCTCAGCAGAGCTCTGATCGAGTTCGGTCCCTCGAGCACCGCATCGTGCGTCAGAAAAACCGCGAACGCCTTACCCATGCAGAACTGATCGACGGCCCACTGGCGTGTCCTGCCATGGTTGAACTCGCGTGGCTCGATACGCTCTAGCGTAAAACCGCTCTCCACCGCGACCCGGTCGCTCCCGTCCGTCGAGCCCGAATCGACGATCAGAACCTCGGAGGTATCGGGCAACGCCGCTTGAATGGCCCGCGCCGCCTCCCGCCAGCGCCGCCCGCCATTGCGCACCGGCACGATAAGCCGGAACTGACTGACGTCACACGTGTCACCCAAATTTGGGACATCACTCACTGGGGCAACACCCTAAGAAACCCTGCCCCCTGCCACCCGCACGCGACGCGAGGCACTCTCTTTTCCCAGAGGTTCTCCGGCCCCGCATCTTCTTCCCGGCCACCGGGTGTAACCTTCTCGAACCGAACCACCCCATTGGCAATCCAAACGTGCACCGCGGTCCCAACATATTTCCGCACGAAGATGTAGCCAGACTTGGCGTCCCCCATGATCACGTCGACGGGCCGCCCCGGCCGGAACAGCGCCGGACAGGCGTCTTCCAAGTGATCAAAGGCGATATCGGCAGATCGCTGTCCCGGCAGCAAGGCCTGCGCCGACTGAGCGCGCACCACATGACAGGTCATAAGATACTTCGTGTCGTCGACCTGCCGAGCGAACCGATGCCGCCCTCGAAAATTTGGTTTATTCGTCAACACCACGTCGACGCCACGGACAACAATCATGGCGCAGCGGCCACTATCAACCTTCAACCCGAACGGCTCTAGCGCGTCATTGGGTGTATCAAAAAACGATGGAATCGCTCGCTGAGCCGTCGTCGCAGATGGATCTGGCCAAATAACCCGCAGATGGGGTAAGTAACGCCCGATCAGAGAATCGATGTGCTTTCCGTTCGTTCCGCGCGGACCGAGTTGGTACTGGCCACTGAGATTGACGAAGCCGGATGCCCTCGGCAGATCCGGAATGATGAACGAGTTGGTCTGGCCGCCGACCAGGAAATACAGATCCGCCCTTGACTTAAGTTGCGCGGGCACCGACACACTAAACCAGGGCCCGTTGCTCCAAGGCAAGTATTCTCGGCTCTCCGCCCCCCAACACAACTGAAAGAACTGCAGGGAGAGGACCGCGACAAGCACGCCGTTGCGGACTGCGGGTCGTGCGGAAAAGAGATGAAAGATCAATGCAATGCCCAGGACCGCAGCCACACAAGCCATGGGGATGAAGTAACGGCTATTTCCGGATACGCGGAGCCACAGTACCCAGTCCACTAGAAAGGCCAAGCCCATCGCAGTCAATGCACGCGCGGCAGGCGCGGGAATCTGAGCCGTCGACGATCTGGTACCGCGCATCCACCGCCACGCCCATCGCAACAGCATCCATAGCGCCAGCAGCATGAGCAACGCGTATCGCAAATCGGGGGCCGGCAGTTCGTAGTCTATCCAGGGAAGGGGCAAGATCATCACAAAGGGACGCACTAACGCCGAACCCAAAGTAGCGGGGATGAACCGATACTCCAACATGGAACCCATTGAATAGTCTGGTGATTTGAACAAGCCATTCAACAGCGGAAATACTGGGTTGCCGAAATGCCGCTCCAGATGAATCGACCAGGGGAAATTGACCAGCACGATTGCAGCGACGAGCACCAGCCCAAAAAGCCCGATATAGCGAAATCGACGAATCCAGCCGCCAGGAATGAACAGCAGCAGGATCCCCGCGGACACCGCATGGACCGCGTTGGTCGGCTTGAGCGCGCTCGCAATACCAAGCAGCAGCGCGGCGCCGATGACGCGCAGCGTACTGGGCACCCACAATGCGTCGACCAGCACCAGCCAACCGGCCAACGCAAATTCCGCTGTGGTCACATCTGCATAGCTTGACCCAAATTGGTTGATGAGGACCGGGTTGGCAAATGCGAAGAGAACCGCCAGCACACCGACCACAAGACGGTTATTTTTTTTCGAATTCGCCGGCACCACTCGAATCGCCAACTCATAGGTCAGCCACAGGATCGCGCTCTGAAACAGTGCCAAGATCGAGGCAATTGCCAAGGGCGGAAGTGATGAACGCAGCAGCAAGTAGAAAGGGACGTAGGCGTACGGATTGAAGTACCCCTGGGGTCCGGCCGCGAAGTAGTCTTGGCGGAAGCGGTCATGCAGCGCGCTGAAGCCTGCATACACATGGTATTCCATCGTATCCCACGCCATTGCCTTGCCGAGGTGATAGCTCGTGAGCAACACCAGAAGCGAGCTGCATGCATAGACAAGGAAGCGGGGTGAACTCACCGCACGCGTCAGCAGTAACGAAAATGGGGATTGCCGACGCGACGGCGCCATTGATCCGTCAGCGATGGTCACTCGCCCGTTCTCGCATCGGGACGAAGGTCGATCAGTCCGAGCAAGAACGACGCAAACAATATCTCGCCCCCACCCAGCATCAAGGTCACCGAGGTAATGACGGCATGCATTGACGCAAGAGGCGCTAAAGGACCGAACCGGGCACGAAACCACGTGTCGAGCGAGTACACGGCAAGGCCCAGACCGCTCAGACCGAGGGCAACACCTAGGAGAATGCCGCGTTCGACCGTAAACACCCGCAGAAATGCCCGCAATCTGGACGTCATGGGCAGCAGGCCCTTGAGGACCCCGACCGTGCGCCCAATCACCGAGAACAACAGCAGCTGCAACCCGAGGATCGTCGCCCCGGCGGCATACAGCATTGTATGCGTATCGAATCCCACGCCATGGATGATGACCGGGCCCTGAGAGATCAACAGTTCGACGATGCCGCCGGCGGCAAGGAGGAACACTCCCGGGTAGAACAGCAACCAGCGGGGACTCATGATGAGCAGGAAGCGCAAATGACGCCAGCCGTCGCGCCAGCTGCGCAGGTGCGGTGGGCGCGAACGTCCCGCTGGAGACAGCACCGTCGGCACCTCGCCGATCTTCCACCCGGCGAGGACCGCTTTGACGATCATTTCGCTGGCGAACTCCATCCCGGGCGCTTTCAGCCCGAGCTTCAAGGCGGCCTCACGGTCGATACCGCGCAGTCCACAGTGAAAGTCGCCGATGTGGCACGAGAAGAACAGCCGCCCGACAAAGCTCAGCACCGGATTGCCGACATAGCGATGCAGCCAGGGCATGGCGCCGGGCAGGATTCCGCCACGAAACCGATGTCCAATGACTAATTCGTGGCCGGCGCGCAGTGACTCGAGAAATCCGTCGAGCCGGGAAAAGTCATAACTGTCATCGGCATCCGCCATGATGACAAAGCGACCGTGCGCGGCCCGTATTCCGCCGAACAAGGCGCTTCCATAGCCTTTTTCGGCAACCGCCACAATTCGCGCACCCGCCCGGCGCGCAATCTCCGGGGAACCGTCGGTAGAACCATTATCCGCAACAAGAACCTCTCCGGGGATGCCTGCACGATCGAGGAATTCGCGGGCCTTGCGCACGCACGCCGCGACAGTCTCCGCCTCGTTGAGGCAGGGCATCAGAATGGTCAGTTCAAGTTGGCGCGGCTGCAGCACCTGGCTGGCTCCTGCTCTGACGGACATCGACACAACGGCGACCATCGTCAATCCTCAGGGAAAGGAATATCAAGTTCCGTACAGCGACGCTTCAACGGCCCGGCATTGAGTGCTCGGCGCGAGCGGCGTTGTGTTGCCTTATTCTTGCTTTGCACGCCCGACGCGCGGCGTGACTGGGTCATCACAAATTGACGCCAAGCCCGCATGGGGCGATTCAGCCGACCGCTCGCAGCGACGAAGTGACAATTTGCGTCACTTTTCGACCCCGCTCTCCCCAGCGCGTCACTCGCATCTGGGCCGCGTTTGACATAGAAACTCGCAGGTAAGCTTCATGATCAATAAAAATCAATGACTTAAGACGAATTCGCCTTCCTGGCACGCGTCTTGCTTCATGGTGCCCAGCAGGCGCCGGTTGCGCCTCTTGGCAAGAATCAATCCGAACCCTCCTGAAGGAGTCTTTGCAATGAAATCGGTGCAACAGGGCTTTACCCTCATTGAGTTGATGATCGTGATCGCGATCATCGGCATCCTGGCGGCAATCGCCATCCCCGCTTACCAGAACTACACCATCCGCGCGCAGGTCTCCGAAGGTCTCTCGCTCGCTGGCGGTATCGAAACCGCGTTCGATGAATGCTATGCGAACAAGGGAACTGCGGCCGGCGGTTGCGCTTCGCTGACGAATCTCGGTATCAACAGCACCGTCAGCGGCACGTACGTCAAGAGCATGACGTACGCGGACGGGGTCATTACGGCAACCTATGGCACCAACGCGAACGCCAACATTAATGGCAAGTCCATCACGCTGGCGGCTTATCAGTCGAACAACGGCGACATCAGCTGGATCTGCAGTGGCACTAGCGCGACCAGCAAGGTCCCGTCCGGACTTACGAAGGTGAAGGGTGGCACGGGCGTAGTCGGAGGCTCGATCCCCAACGCCGCTTATCTCCCGAGCAGCTGCAATTAATACTTAATGGACTGGAATGGTCCGCCGAAGCCCCCGCCTCAGGCGGGGGCTTCTTCTTTTGGGAGTCCAGTCACGGTGAAGGGGCTTCCCCTGTGCGAGGATCGGGCGCAGATTTGACAATTGCCGGCGTGTCCGGCTTCGGTACACTGGAGCCCCGTGGATCCAATCGGACCATCGTAAGTCCATGAATGACAACGTTTCTGCAGCGCTCGGGGGGGCACGCTCCGGGCTCGGCGGCCTGCCGCAGCGCCTCGTCCAGGACGGGATTGTCGAAGAGACGGCAGTCCTCGAGGCCCTCAATACCGCCCGCGAGCGCAACATTGGGCTCGTCACCCAGCTCGTCGAGAGCGGGGCCGCGCAAGCGCGCGACATCGCAGTAGCGGCCTCCAGCGAGTTCGGGGTTCCGCTGCTCGATCTCGATGCGATTACCCCGGACATCGAGACCATCAAGGTCGTCAGCGACAAGCTCCTGGCCAAGCACCGGGTGCTGCCACTGTTCCGCCGCGGCAAGAAGCTCTTCCTGGGCGTGGCCGATCCGACCCACCTGCATGCCATCGACGAGATCAAGTTCCAGACGAGCCTCAGCATTGAAGTCGTCGTGGTCGATGACGACAAGCTGCAGCAGGCGATCGACAAGGCCATCGAGCAGGCCGGCAACCAGATCGACTCGCTCGGCACCGACGGCGACGTCGACCTCGACGGCCTGGACGTCACCGGTGGGGAAGAAGAAGCGGAGGCCATCGGCCGCGATGACATCGAAGACGCACCGATCGTGCGTTTCGTGAACAAGGTGATGCTCGATGCGATCCGGCGCGGTGCCTCGGACATCCATTTCGAGCCCTACGAGAAGACCTACCGGGTCCGCTTCCGCATGGACGGGGTGCTGAAGGAGATGGCACAGCCCCCGGTCCAGTTGGGTGGAAAGCTTGCCGCGCGACTCAAGGTCATGGCGCGCCTGGACATCGCCGAGCGCCGGGTCCCCCAGGACGGGCGCATCAAGATGAAGCTCTCCAAGAGCCGCGCCATCGACTTCCGCGTCAGCACCTGCCCGACCCTGTTCGGTGAAAAAGTGGTGATGCGTATCCTCGATCCCTCGCAGGCGATGCTCGGCATCGACTCGCTGGGCTACGAGCCGTTCCAGAGAGAGCTCTACGAGCAATTTCTGGAGAAGCCCCAGGGGATGATCCTGGTGACCGGCCCCACCGGCAGCGGCAAGACCGTCTCGCTGTACACGGGACTGAACATCCTCAACCGCGAGGGGACCAACATCTCCACCGCCGAGGACCCGGCGGAAATCAACCTGCCCGGGGTCAACCAGGTCAACATCAACCCCAAGGTGGGCCTGACCTTCGCCGCGGCGATGCGCGCCTTCCTGCGCCAGGATCCCGACGTCATCATGGTCGGTGAGATCCGCGACCTGGAGACGGCGGAAATCGCCATCAAGGCGGCCCAGACGGGCCACTTGGTGCTCTCGACACTGCATACGAACGATGCGCCGCAGACACTGACGCGTCTGGTGGACATGGGCGTGAAGCCCTACGCCATCGCGACCTCCGTCAGCCTGATCATCGCCCAACGCCTGGCGCGCAAGCTGTGCAACCAGTGCAAGCAACCGCTCGACATCCCGGCCGAGGCACTGCTCAAGGAAGGCTTCAGCGAAGCCGATGCGCACGGCGGCATCAAGATCTTCGGTCCGGTCGGCTGCTCGAACTGTACCGACGGGTACAAGGGCCGCACGGGCATCTACCAGGTCATGCCCGTCACCACCGCGGTCGCCCGGATCATTCTTGCCGGCGGCAGTGCCATCGAAATCGGCGATGAGGCCGCGCGCGAGGGCATCTGGGATCTGCGCCGCGCCGGCCTGGAGAAGGTCAGGACCGGCATCACCAGTCTCGAAGAAATCAACAGCGTCACCATCGACTGACGCAGGACGGCAAACCCATGGCCCCGGCAATCTCTGCGACCGGCAAATTTCCCAAGCCCGACGTCCCGTACCTCTGGGAAGG
>OFHJ01000414.1_pt1 | contig 16576 bp, 16 predicted proteins | sample 1522001 | NCBI WGS metagenome assembly OFHJ01 (sample SAMEA2464838, study PRJEB22497) | soil metagenome | biome: Grassland; feature: Farmland; material: Clay | place: Australia | collected 2013-02-01 | depth 1.2 m | reverse complement strand
TCCCTCTGGCCCCTTGCCGGGAACGGGATTGACTCGAGAAAGTCCCGTCACCCCCTATGGGCAGTTCGAATTCGTTCCCACAAGCGGGCCGTACGCCACGTCGGGGCTTTGTCCGCTGAAGCCCGATGGCTCACGTCTCTGTAATTTAACCTCGGATACCACTGCAGCGGGCGGATATCAGCCAATCACCTCGAATGATGTTTTCAACACCTATCGCTACAACAACCTCATCATGCCGATGGAACAATGGGGAGTCTACGCAAGCGGATTCCGTGACCTCGGCAACGGCGTCGAGGCCCACGCTAGCGTGTTCGCCGGACGCCGCACGGCAAGCCAGATAGGTCCGCCGACGGCACTTACGCTTGGAACCACGGGGATTCCCATCTCGGTGAGCGCGAACCAACCCTACAATCCCTTCGGCGTGGCGCTCGATGTCACCGGCCCCAATGCGAACCTGATCGCCCTTTCCGAGAGCCTGAGCGCACTCGGTCCGGTCGTATTCCACGACACCTCGGACACCTACCGGGGCACCTTGTCCCTGCGGGGCAGCTTCGGGCGCCGGGCGCGCTCGCCCTGGACCTGGCGCGTGGCGTATCTGTGGTCCTCGAGCCGGGTCAACGATCGCAATCAAGGCCGGGGCAACCTGGGCAATCTGGCGCTCGCGCTGGGCAGCCCCTCCGCGTGCGCTTCGGTGCCCGGGTGCACGCCCCTCGATCTTTTCCACGGGCCGGCAGGCATCACTGCGGCGATGCGCGCGTTCATCAGCCTGCCCGAGCACAATCGCATCGCCAACACGCTGCAGACCGTGAGCGCAACGGTCTCGCAAGCCGACCTCTTCCGACTTCCGGCCGGACCGGTCGCCCTCGGCGTCGGCTACCAGTACGAGGCCCGGCACGGCGATTTCCAGCCCGACCCGGCCGCCGCCCAGGGGGTCGACAGCGCCGTGCCGCTGCTCGAGGTCCCCTCTTATGTCGGCGGCTATGAGGGCAACGCGATTTGGGGCGAGACCGTCGTGCCGCTGATCGGCGGCCGCCATGCGCTCACGCTGGGCGGCGGCGTTCGCGCATACCACTTTTCGAATACGGGAAGCGGCCACGCCGGGACAGCGACGCTGAGCTTCGATGCGACCCGCAGCGTGAGTCTTCAGGCCGGATGGGCCCAGGGCTTTCGCACGCCCGACCTGCGGGAGCTCGGCCAGTCGATGCCCGGCGCCGCGGCCACCGTCAACGATCCTTGCAGCGACTACGCCGCCGCGGGCGTCAGTGCCGCCATCGCCGCCGCCTGCGCCGCCGCCGGCGTGCCGGCGAGTTACGTGCAGACCAATCCCCAGACGCAGAACCTGAAGATCGGCAACCCCGCGCTGCGGCCGGAGACGAGCGAGAACACCTGGCTCAGCGCGAAGTGGGTGCCGCGCTCGGCGCCGGGACTGTCGGTCAATCTCGCCTATTACCGTATCGATATCCACAACGCGATCAACCGGCCGAGCGCGCAGCAGACACTATTGGATTGCTACGCGCTGGGCAATGTGCTCGACTGTTCGGGCATCTACCGCGCACCCGGCGGCCAATTGACGGTCGTCTCGACCCAGCCGCTCAACGGTCAGAGCATCCTGACGGACTGGGTGAGCGGCGGATTTCAATATGACTGGCCGACCTCGCTCGGCGCATTCGCGCTGCGCGCCGATGTGGCTTGGACTCATCGCTACACGGTGACTACTCCGACCGTGGACGGCGTATCGGTGCAGAATCTGGCCGGTGTGGAGCTCGGCTCGGGCTCGCCCAGCGGCATCCCCCGCTGGAGCGGCACCGGCACCCTCAACTGGCAGTACGGCCCCTGGAATGCCGGCTGGGTGGTCCGGGCGATCGGCCCCATGACCGAGGCATGCACGGATCGCTATGCCGGAACCTCCTTGAGCCTGACGGCGCTCGGGCTGTGCTCGGAGCCTGATGGGGGCAATTCGAGGCTTTCGCGCAATAAGCTCGGTACGGCGTTCTTCCATGACGTGTACTTCGGGTACCGATTCTCTCGAAGACTATCGGTGACCGCCGGCCTGGAGAATGTCTTCAATCAGGATCCGCCGACCTCCGTCCTGCAGCCCCTGCACTACGATCCTTCGATCTATCCGCCTCCGGGCAGGACGCTGTACGCGAGCCTGAGCTTCAAGACCGGATAGGAACGGGCTCGGCGGAGGCTGTTCATCCACGCAGAGCGGAGCCGTCGCGTCGAGCCGCATCGAAGTCAATACGTAGTTTCCACAATATACCCTCGTCCGCGCATCTGCCAGAAGTGCCGTAAATATGCCCGGCTCCTCGCATGCCGTGCGACGACCGGAACCGAACGCGGCAAGCGGCAGGGCGATGCCTTTAGATCCTCGGTCGAGTTCTTCGGGCGATCGCTGGCGCCTGTGGCCAGCCCTGGCCCTCATCATCGTGCCCTTCCTCGGTCTGATCGGGATGCAGGGCTACGAGGCGCTCAGCCGGCTCCCGCGCGCCGCCCTCGGCCAAAGGATTGCCGCTCACAGCTTCAGAGTGATCGTCACGGCGCACTCGCTGCGCAGCGCGCTGCAGGATGCCGAGCGCGGCCAGCGCGGCTACCTGCTCACCGGCCGCTCCGTCTACCTCGAGCCCTACCAGGCGGCGATCGTGCGCGCGCCAGAGCTCATGGCGGCCCTGACACGGCTCACTGCCGACGACCCGGATCAGCGCCGCCAGCTCCCCGGCCTCGCCAAGCAGATTCGCCTGAAGCTCCAGGAGCTGCAAAGCACGATACTGGCCTACCACAGTGGCGGGCTCGGCGTCGCGCAGAAAATCGTGGAGACGAACGCCGGCCTGCAAGAGATGAAGTCGATCGAGAACGCAATCCACATGATCACCGCGGCGGAGGAAGGGCTGCTCTCGCGGCGACTGGCGAAGTTGGCCGCGCAGGACCGGACGATACAGCGCATCGCAACGGCCTCCACGGTGCTGGCGTTCATCCTCATGATGTCCGGCCTCGCCCTGGCCATAGTCAGCTACCGCAAAGGCCGTCGACTGCATGAGGAGATCTCCCGGCGTGCCGAAGATGCGGCGCAAGCCAACCGCGAGTTGGAACGACGCAACCTCGAGTTGGCGCACGCGACCGAGCTTGCCCGCGAGGCCCAGGAGGAAGCCCGTCAGGCCGAACGGGCCAAGGGTCGCTTCCTCGCCACGGCCAGCCACGATCTGCGCCAGCCGCTGCAGGCGGTCTCGCTGTTGAACGGCGCCTTGCGGCGCACTGCCGGGGACCCTGACACCGCCGACGCTCTGAGGCAACAGCAGGAAGCCCTTGGAGCGATGAGCCGGCTGCTCAATGCGCTGCTCGATATCAGCAAGCTGGAGTCCGGCGCCGTCAAGCCCGAGCCCGCGGATTTCTCGGTCGCGGCGGTGCTCGATATCATGGTGACGGAGTTTCGCAGCGTGGCGGCGAGCAAGGGCCTCATGCTGCACGTCGAGTCGCGCGAGCAGTGGGCGCACAGCGACCCCGCGCTGGTCGAGCAGATTCTGAGGAATCTCGTCTCCAACGCTTTCAAGTATACGCGTAAAGGCGGGGTACGCCTGCGCACCGTAACGGATCCGCCCTGGATCGACATCGAGGTCATCGACACCGGTATCGGGATACCGCAGGACCAGATCCGCCTGCTCGGGGAGGAGTTCTACCAGGTCGGCGTACCAAGCAACAGCACACGCGAAGGGTACGGACTCGGCCTGAGCATCGTGCGGCGGCTGGTTCAGCTGCTCGGACTGCGGCTCGACATCCGCTCGGAGGTCGGCAAAGGCTCGACGTTCACGTTGCGGCTGCGCGAGGGCGTGAGGCCGGCCGTGACGGCGCAAGCGCTCCAGGCCCCGGCGGCCCTCGTGCGCAGCATGACGGATACAGCCGCGCAAATCCTGTTGGTCGAGGACGATCCCGACGTGCGCATCGCCACCCGGATGCTGTTGAGGGCGGAAGGATACACCGTGATCACCGCCGCGTCCTCTCTCGAGGCGCTGCAGAAGGCGAACGAGGATCCCGACATCGCGCTCGTCGTCACCGATTATCACCTGGGAGCGGGAGAGACCGGCGTGCAGGTCATCCTGCGCTTGCGGGAAATCCTGAGCGCCCGCCTCAAGGCGGTACTGATCACCGGCGACACCTCCTCGGCGATCAAGGAGCTGCCGCCCGATCCGGATCTGCGGGTCCTCAGCAAGCCCGTGCAAACGGACATCTTCCTCGGGCTCGTGCGGGAGTTGGTCCGGGCATGAGCCCCGCGGCGCGGCGAGCGCCGACGCGCGGGCCAATGCCTCGACGGTCGCCGCCCCGCGTCCTACAGGGCGCCGCGGCGCTGAATCCAGGCAATCACGCCCAGGCCGAAAAACAGGGTCGCGGCCCCCAGGCTTTCCCAAAGGTCCGGCCGCACGCCCAACTGCGCCCAACCCGCGAGGATGCCGACCACGGGGATGGCCAATGCCGCCAAACCGGACAGGCCCGCCGACAGATGCGACAGCACGAACAGCCACAGAAACCATGCGATGCCGGTCCCGAGCACCACGCTGTAGAGAAGCGTAACGATGAACGCCGGCGTCCATTGAATCGGATGTCCGTGCAGGACGAGCGCCGCGATGCCGAGGGGCATGCAGCCAAGCAGGGTTTGCCAGGCATTCAAGCTGAGCAGCGCCCAGATCCCCTGCACCCGCAGGGTCTTCGCGATCATCACCGCGACGGCCCAGTCGAGGCCGGCGCCGGTGGCCAGCCCCATGCCGAGCAGGTCGCCGTGCATCGTCCACGGGCTGAAGATCAGGACGACACCGGCGAGACCGCATCCGCCGGCCAGCACCTTGCCCCTGGTGATTCTCTCGCCGAGCACGGGCGCGGCCAGAAGCAACACCCAGAACGGCATCGTGTACACGAGGATCGCCGTCCTGCCGGCATCGCCCTGAGCCAGGGCGCAGACGGTCAAACCGACGAAGCCGGTGGTCTGAAACAACGCGAGCAGTATCAGGCGGCCCGGGCTCGCCGGCATGCGCAGCGGCTTGCCGCACGCGGCAAGCAAGACGAACAAAAATGCGGAGGCGCCGCCCGTGCGCAGCGCGGCAAAGGCAATCGGCGGCGCGTAGGACAGCGCGACCTTCATCACCACCCAGTTGTAGCCCCAGATCAGGGCCAGGACCGCGAGCGCCGTGAACGCCAGCTTCCGCCCTCGAGCCTCATGGGAATCCGGCGGGGAATTCTCCCGCCCCGGAGTGGTTTCGATCGGTGCCGTTCCCGTCTTCATCGTTGACGTTGCCGAAGAGCGCGCTATGCGCACTGCCCCTTTGGAATGGGTCCACGCGGGACCAGCAGAGCGCCGGCGAGCAATGCCGGCATGGCGGGCGAGAATCAGGACACCGCCGTCATCGGCGGGCACACCGCAGCGGCCCGCCCGCTGTGCGCGGGCGGCCGGGCGGGCGTCAAGGAGCGCCTATCGAATCAGGAGCGGGCGCTGAAGGAGGCGCACCAACCCTGGGCGTCCACGGAGTAGCCGGGATAGATCTGGCAACCCGCGTAACCGGATTTCTCACCCGGTGTTCCCTTGAAGAAACGGCACGCCGAGCAGTGATCCCCCGCCTTGTACGTCGGAAACTTCGCTTTGTCGACGGTATTGTGGTTCGGGGTGTAGCCGAGGGATTTCGCCATCGGATCGGCGTCGGTCAGGTGGGGCAGGCTCTCGCCCGCGGCGCGGGCCGTGCGCGGGCGCAGGCCGCCCACGATCGCCGCGGACGCGACCACGGCAGCGCTCGCCAGGAAGGCCCGGCGCGAGGAATCGGGTTTGCTCTTTGATTCAGACATGGATCGTCACCTCCGTTCGGAATCTGAATCGCGAAGTATGGTCGAAGCGGCCTGCCGGTGACAACCTTTCCACTGCCGCGCCAGCCCACGCCCGAGCCCGCAGATCGGCTGCGGTGATACACTTGCGGCGCACACATGAGGATCGCGCCCCGCCCGTGCAGATCGATTTGACAAATACGAGCGCCCTCGTCACCGGCGCGAGCCGGGGAATCGGCGCCGCCATCGCCCGCGCAATGGGTCAGGCGGGCGCGCGGATCGCGGTTCACTGCCGCAATCAACGCGATCAGGCCGCCGCCCTGGCGAGGCAGATCGGTCACGGCGCGGAGGTCTTCGAAGCGGATCTGTGCGACGCCGATGCGTGCGCGCGGCTGTGGGAAGAGGTGACGGGCCGCTTCGGACGAATCCACACGCTGGTGAATAACGCCGGAATCGCCCTATCCTCCGCGCTCGAGGGCGACCTCGCCGGCTGGGTCGACGCGTGGGATACGACCATGGCGGTGAACCTTCGCGCGCCGGGCATTCTCTCGAAGCGCGCCATCGCGCACTTCAGCGAGCACGGCGGCGGACGGATCATCAACATCACTTCGCGCGCGGCGTTTCGCGGCGATCAGCCATCCTATCTCGCCTATGCCGCCTCCAAGGCGGGACTGGTGGCACTCACCCGCTCCGTGGCCCGCGGCTTCGGCAAATCGGGCGTGCTCGCCTTCAATGTCGCCCCCGGGTTCACCAGAACCGACATGGCGGGGGCGTTCATCGATCAATATGGAGAGGATTACGCCGCCGGGGACATCGCGCTCACTCGCCTGACCGAGCCCGATGATATCGCCCCGATCGTCACCTTCCTCGCCAGCGGCCTGGCCGACCATGCGACGGGCTGCACGATCGATGTGAATGCGGGCTCCTACGTGCACTGATCCGCGAGGCTCATCCGCAGTCGAATCGACGGCAACGAAGCGCGCTGCGCGCCCATCAACCGTGGCAGAATCCCGCCGGGCACCCGAGGTCCATCGTTCAGTGGCCATCCCGACCTTCCTCGAGCAAGAGATGCGCGCCATCAGCGGCCTGCTGCAGGCGGGTCGATTCGACGCCGCGCACACGCGGCTGCAGACCGTCGTGCAGGCCAATCCGTCGTTCATCGAGGCGCTGCGGCTGCTCGCGGGCACCCAGCGCGAGACGACCGTGCAGATCTGGAACGATCGGCACACGGCCGCGCGCGACGTGGCACTGCATTTCTTCATCGAGGGCTATCGGGACGCCTACATCGCGGAGCTGGACGCGTTCGTCGCCGCCCTGGAAAACGACGCCCCGATGAGCCCGGATTTCGCCGACGGCATCGCCGCCTTGCAGCTGGCGCAGGCCGCGCAGCGCAGCCTCGCCACCGGCCGGAGCGTGACGGTGGGCGCTTGAGAGGCTCTCGCCAGACTCGGCCCGCGGCCGCAGGCTAGGCGCTTTCGGCGCGCCGGTCCCAGCTGCTCTCGATTTCCTCGAGCGTTCTGCCCTTGGTCTCCGGCAGCACCAACGCGACGAACAGGAAGCTGACCAGCGAGCAGGCCGCGTAGATGAAGTACGTCGCGGTCAGGCCGATCGTGACCATCAGCCACGGGAAGGTCAGCGAGACGAGGAAGATCGCGATCCACAGCGTCAGCACTCCCACCGAAGCGGCGCGGCCGCGAATCCGCGAAGGGAAGATTCCGAGATCACGATCCAGGGAATCGGTCCCATCGCCATGGCGAACGCGGCGATGAACACCAGAACGCTTGCGAGCAACACATCGATCTGCACGGGCGTGAAGTGCGGCATCAGCTCGACGGCGGCGTGGGCCTTGGCCGCCAGGGCCGCGAACCGCGCAGGGCTCATCGCGCCCATGAAGGTGAGGTGGTGATCGACGGCGAAGGCGGGCTCCTTGCCCGCCAGTGCGAAGATCAAACCCACGGTGGCGAGCGAGACCACCTGGATGGCGGTACCAATGGCCAGCAGGAGCTTGCGTCCGGCTTTGTCGACGTAGCCAATGGCCACGAAGGTGAACAGGAGATTGACGGTTCCCACCAGGGCGGTGGAGCCGAAGGCGCTGCCGGTTCTCATGCCGGCGGCGCCAAAGAGCCGCGGAGCATAATAGATGATGGAGTTGATCCCGCTGAACTGGGAAAACACCGCCAGAAACAGCGCCACGACTAGGGGCAATCGATAGCGGCGCGCGAACAGCTCGCCGAACCGCCCCTCCTCCTCGGCCGCCACGGCCGTGAGAGCGGCGATTTCCTGATCGGCCTTTTCAGGCCCGAAGAAGCGGTCCAGGATGCTCTTGGCCTCGCGCCGGCGGCCGTTGACGATGAGCCAGCGCGGGCTTTCCTTGATGGGAATCAGCAGAAGCAGGAACACGAGCGCCGGCAGCGCTTCGGTGCCGAGCATCCACCGCCACCCCCAGTGCAGATTCCAGCCCGCCGCTCCGCGAGCGGCGGCGCCGAGCCCGTGTTCGGCGATGCCGTAGTTCACCCAGTACACCAGGAATATGCCGACGACGATGCCGAGCTGAAAGAGCGCGGCCAATCGGCCGCGGTGCCGCTCCGGGGCGATTTCCGAGATATAGACCGGCGCGACCATGGATGAAGCCCCCAGGGCCAGCCCGCCGAGCACGCGTGCCGCGATCAGCTCCCACAGGAATCTGGGCACCGCGGAAGCCAGGCCCGAAAACGCAAACAGGACGGCGCACAGAACCAGCACCCTCTTGCGCCCGTACCGGTCGGCGAGGAAGCCCCCGCTTGCAGCGCCGGCGACGCAGCCGATGTCCAAACTGGCGATGGTAAAGCCGATCTGGAAATCGGTGAGGTGAAAGTACTGCTGCACCAGCCCCTGCACGCCGGCCTGGACCCCAGTGTCGTAGCCGAACAGAAAGCCCGCCAACGACACCGTGAGCGCCGCGAAAACGATGGAGCCCAGCCCCGGTATGGATCGCGCCGGGCGCGGGCTCGCGCAAGGCTCGTGCCCAATCGGGCTCATGCGCCGTTACGGTTGCTCATTGCTGAGCGAGGGCGGAGCGTCGACCGCGGCCGCGCCCCACTGCTTATCGGGCGTCGAGCCCAGCGTGATCGAGAGGGTGCCGCCCTTGCTGATGTCCCCGAACCAGATCCAGTCCTTCGCATGCGCCCGTCCGTCGAGCCTCGCGCGCTGGATGTACGGGTTGGAGGCCGGATCGGGCGAAGTCTCGATGGTGAACGTCTTGCCCGTGTACGGCGCGTGCAGATGAATCACCACCCTGGAGAAGACCGGGCTCGCCAGCTCATAGGCGCGGCTCGCGGGATCGACCGAATACAGGCCCATCATGCTCAGCGCCGCCCAGGAGGACATCTCGCCGGCGTCGTCATTGCCGGCAATGCCGTCCGGCGTGTCGCTGTAGTTCTCCCTCAACACCCGGCGAACCACGCGCTGGGTCATCCACGGCTCGCCCGAGAAGTCGAATTCGAACGGCACTTCGAGGTCGGTCTCGTTATAGGGGTTGTAGTACTGTGGATACCAGCCCGCTTTGGCGTAGCTGAAGAAGCGCGTGAGCCGCCGGTTGAAGGCGTCGCGGCCCACCGCGTGAATCAGCCACGCCAGGTCGGCCGGCGCAAACCACTGATAGTGCCAGCCGGTGCCTTCGATGAATCCATCGGTCTGCTGCGGATCGAAGGGGGTGACCCACTTTCCGTCGGCGTCCTTCGGACGGAACATGCGGTCCGCGGGATCGAAGACGTTGCGATAGTAGAGGGCTCTGTCGTAGAGGGTGCGCGCCGCACCGTCCTTGCCCAGAGCTTTCGCCAGATCGTAGAGCGAGGCATAGGCGATGCAGTCCTCCTGCAGCTGCGAGACCGAGCCGTATCTCACCCTGTCATCCGGCACGAAGTGAAGCTTGTTGATCCAGTTTATGCCGAGCTCGCCCTGGTAGGACCTGCCGGCCGGCGGCGCCTCGGTCGCATCCTCGTACATGCCCTGCCAGGCCGCTTTGATGTCGAAACCGTGGATGCCGTCGAGCCACGCCGTGGCGAGGACCGTGGACAGCGGGCTGCCCGCCATCACGTTTGTGTACTGATTGATTTGCGGCCAGCGCCCGATCCATCCGCCCTGCTGGTACATCAGCACCACGGACTGCGCGATATCCGCCATGCGCTTCGGAGCAATGAGCGCCACGAGCGGCATCTCGCTGCGGTAGATGTCCCATCCGGAAAAGTCGGCGTAGACAGCATGTCCGGGAGCGACGCGATGGATCTTGCCGTCGAAGCCGAGATATCTGCCGTCCGCGTCGCTGAACAGGGTCGGCATCAGCAGCGAATGGTAGAGCGCAGTGTAAAAGACGGTCCTCTGCCGGCGCGTGCCGCCGCTGACATCGACGACGCTCAAAGCCCTCCGCCACGCAGCTTCGGCGCGGGCGCGAATCCGCGCGAAGCTCCTGCCGGCGGCCTCGACTTTCAGGTTATTGGCGGCGCCGCGCAGATCGACATAAGAGATGCCGGTTTTGACCACGATCGTCCTGCTCCGCGCGGCCGGCGGCCACGAGGCATAGGCGCCGATCTGGCGGTCCATGCGGGTCTGGGTCTCCTCACGGCCGCCTGGGACGAGCTTTCCCGGTGCGCCGTGGGTATAGCCGCTCCAGGTGCCGTAGCGGGCGAATGGCCGGCTGAAGCGCATCACGAAGTAGACCTTGTAGGGACGGTTCCTGCCGCAGAAAGTCACATCCCGCACGTACCCTTCGATCTCGTTCGCTCCGACCACGCGCACAGAGGCGCCGATCGTCTGGTTGAGCGTGTGGCTGATGGGAACCAGGACATTGGCCGCCTTGCCGGCCGGGAAGATGAGCTTCGCCTCCCCCGTGCGGTCCGTTGCCGTAAGGGCGGCATTGATGCCCCAGCGCAGCAGTTGCACGTCATAGTAGCCGGGCGAGGCGCTCTCCCTGCTGTGCGAATAGGGCGATTCGAATTCCACGACCCGGGTCTTGACCGCGCCGGTGGTGGGGGCGAAAAACACATCGCCTTCGTTCGAGCAGCCCACGCCGCTCATGTGAGTCATGCTGAAACCCTTGATCCTCCCTTCGCCGTAGTGATAGCCGTAGCCGTGGTCTTCCGTGTCCGGACTGAGCTGCACCATGCCAAACGGCATCGAGGGCCCCGGGAACAGATTCTCCCAGGAGCTGTTCTTGTTCGCCCCATGGACTTTCCCCGTCCCGATGAAGGGGTTCACATAGGCCGCATTCCCGCCCGTGTCCTGCGCGACCGCGCAGGCCGCCACCAGCGTCAGACATCCGCACGCCAGCGCGCCGATGACAGCGATCCGCATCGTCCAGCGGGAGCTTCCGCGGCGAATGACGGTCCGAAGGTGGCCAGAAGGGAAACGGGCACCAAGACTCTTCATCGCAGCATCTCCGATTCGGTGTCTGCGTTGTACCGGTGTTCTTTTTGAGCGACCCCGACGCCTCGCGCACAAGCGAAGCGGCTCGCACTGTATCTGCGTGCGACGCAGGCGGATACCTCAGGGCGCCTGCAAGCCGTGGCGCGGTGGGCATCCCACATTCGATTCTCGGCACCGGTTCCACGGTAAGACGCTGATTTTTCTACTGCAAGCCGCACCGGCACGCCCCGCTCGCGCCCATCGGTGAGATTTTCCCCGAGCCGGGTTACAGCTGGGTGATCGGGGCCTCATGGCGGGACCGCCGGCGGGTCGCGTTCATGCCGGCGAGCGGCTCGCCTGCGAAGCCGCTGGCCGGGCCTGCACGACCGGCGGCCGGCTCTGCGGGCTGACCCGATGCCCGAACCACAGACCGGCTCAGCCGGTTGCCACCTCGATGTGCTCGACGATGAACGGGGATTTGTCCCGGTGAGGCTGTCGGGTACGGAACGCCAGGTACTGGCAGATCGCCGCAGAGCCGGCACTGCGAACCTCGGCCGGAATCTTCGGCAGGCGCTTGCGGCTCGAGACGCGCGATTCGATCACCATCGTGTCTCCAAGGGTGATTTCCACCGTTCTTTTCGTCCTGAGCATCACTGTCATTCATCTCCGGATCGTTACGGTCCGATACTTCGGACAATCAGCCGCCCAATCGGCATGCCACGGCGTTAACGGTCGACGACCGGCCGACTTGAAGCTCGATTCGAAAAGTGAGCAGCGAGCCGCGCAGGCGGCACGATCCGGCCGCGAAGCCGGCAATGCCCTGCCGCGGCGCCCCGGAGGCCGCAGTCGATGATGTCAAGATTTTACTTGCCGACCTGCTTGAGCAGCCTGGTCGTGAGACGGCCGGGCTGGAACCACGCGCACGCCGCATCGAGAGTGTCGAACGCCGCGGCTCTTCCCCCCCTTTCGGGCTCGCCGCCGGTCAGATGCGGCATCGAGATCAACGAGAACTCGGTGATGAAATTCCCGTCCCGCGTCTTGTAGATCGCCGCGCGGTAGCCGGCCGCCACCCCGAATGTCTGAACCTCGGCGAGGATCTCGCCATCGAACTGCAGCGGACTCTCCTTGCGCCCCCTGCTCAGGGTGAAGCACTTGAGAGCGGCGGGAACAGTTGTTGCGAGCACCGCTGATGCATCGGCGTCGTGCTCCCGAGCGCTCGAGGTCAGGCAGCCGGACCCAGAGCTTGACGCCCGGCGCCGTCGAATGGAATTGCGCATGGCTGCAGTCTCACGGAACCTGGGAAACCTTGCCCCGCTGACACAGGGTCGGCGCATCGCGCCGACGGGTCTTAATATATCACACCGCGATGTACGGGCGATAACGGCTGCCCGAACGCGGCGCGTGCTCAGGCACGGGCCGGCTCCCGGCCCCAGGCACGCCAGGACGGCCTTCAGAGCCGAGCGGCACCTCGGACCGAGCCGAAACAGCGGCGGGTTCCGAAAGCCCAGCCTCGACTCGCGGCTCATGCCTGCGAGCGTCACCACCCACGGCGGGCACGAACTGATGCTCGAGCGTGCGGCGGCCGTGAACGGCGCCATCGTGACGTGGCTCGGCTCGCACCCGCTCACTTAGCGAGTCGACTGCGATCTCGGGCGGAGCTTCGCCGAGCCCCACGCTTCGGTGGCGGGGCGCCAGCGGACAAGGAGCGGAAAACCTGGTCCACCAGGGCCTGCCCGTATTCACGCGTGAGGGGCCGAACCCTCAGGAGCATTTGGAAATAGATGCTTCCAAAGACCGCATCGACCACCAGTTCCGGGTCAATATGCGACGGAAACTCCCCTGCGAGTTGAGCGGCGCGGATATCGGCGACGGTGCTGGCCCGCCGAGGCTTTACGTATCCATCGTTCAATGCACGCAGCAGTTCGGGCTGGCTCTGGCCCTCGGCGATCAACTCCGCCATCACCTTGCCGAAAAATCCATTGAAGGCCTCTATCAGCCCGTCGACCTTGATCCGTACCGATTCCTCCAGAGACCTCGCCGCGGGCGCCTCTAGCTGCGGAACCACCCGCTCGCGAAACATCGCCAGTACCAGACCGGCCTTGGTGCTCCACCACTTGTATATCGTGGGCTTTCCGACCCCTGCGCGAGCGGCGACCGCCTCGATGGTGAGGTCGCGCACGGTGGTCTGCTGAAGCAAATCGTACACGGCCGTCAATATCGCCTGATGGGCGCTCGCGGTGGCGTTGCGGGGTCTACCCACGCGCCTAGTGCTTGATTTCACTGCCATGAAAGCAGTTTAACGAAACGGTCCGTAAATGCAATTGACAGGAATCCGCCGATCCTTTACTTTACTTTCCGTTCCGTTTTTTTCTCCCACTGATGCCGAACGGAGCGCATATGAATCTCGCAGCGGCCGCTGGCGGCAACGGATCAATCGACACGGAGCGCGCCGAACGGACCGATGGCCTCGCCGCCCGCGGTTACATTGCCGAAAGCACCGCACCCGGCCGTCCGGCGCGGGCGCGGGAAATCGCCCTCTTCGTCGCCGCGCCGCCGCCGCAACACAATCGTTTCCTGACTGCCGCGCCCGAGGCCTCTCGCGCCATCCTCGGCCGGCCCATCCCGGCAACCCGTGCCAGGCGAATCGGCACACATTCGCCCATCGAAGGAGAGTTCACGTGACCACCACATCGAAGATCGCGCTCGTTACCGGCGCAAGCAGAGGACTCGGCCGCAACACGGCCATCAGTCTCGCGCGTCGAGGGGTGCGCTGCATCATCACCTACCATTCCGCGGCGAGTGAAGCGAACAGTGTCGTTGCCGAGATTGACTCCCTCGGCGCGGCAGCGGCGGCCGTGCGGCTCGACACCGGAGACGTGGGCAGCTTCGATCAGTTTGTTGCAGACCTCGAAAAGACCGTGCGGCAGAAATGGAACCGCGCCACCATCGACTATCTCGTCAACAACGCGGGGTTCGGCGTCATGTCGCCGATAGCCGGGACCGGCGAGAACGACTTCGATCGCCTGGTGAGCGTTCATCTCAAGGGAGTGTTCTTCCTCACACAACGCCTCCTGCCTCTGATGGCCGACGGTGGTCGCATCATCAACGTCTCCTCGGGATTGACTCGCTTCAGCAATCCGGGCATGGCCGCCTACGCGATGATGAAGGGCGGCATCGAGGTCTTTACCCGGTACCTCGCCAAGGAGCTCGGCCCGCGCGGCATTACAGCCAATACGGTGGCACCCGGTGCGATCGGGACGGACTTCGGCGGCGGAGCCGTCCGCGACAATCCCGCGTACAACGCGGGCGTCGCCTCCGTCACGGCGCTGGGTCGGGCCGGCGTTCCCGATGACATCGGCCCCATGATCGCCTCGTTGCTTTCCGACGACAATCGCTGGGTCAATGGTCAGCGCATCGAGGTCTCCGGCGGCATGAACCTTTGAGCCGGGTCTGCCGGTGAAGGGCGGGCATGCCGATCATCGCCGCCAGCCCTGTTCTTCGAACACACATGATTTGCCGGCCACCCAGCGTCGCCAACTCGACCCTGGCGGCCAGTCAGAGGATCCCGAAATACCATGCAACCAAAGCACGACAGCCAGCCCCTGCCCCTCGTCCTAACTCACCATCCCCGTCAGGCGGGTGACCGTATGCGTCAACGGGCGCTCTTCGAATGCAACGCCGCCCTCAATGCCCGCTACGGCGCCGACCGAAGAAGCGCCTATGCGGCCATGGCATCGCTGACGGAGATGGCGCCCGGAATGCACTCGTCAAGTCCTGCTCGCATCCGCCAACCCGGCGCTTCGCACACGCGGGCGCAAATGGGATAAAAATGGCTCTATCCGGATCTCTCAATAACTTCCGCATGGGTTTCATCGCAGCGCAGTCTTCGCACAGGGAAGTGCGAAGAAGCGCGTCCGGAGGACGCGCATGAGGGATGAGGTCGCGGAGGGCGATGACGGTCGGCTTGCGAGGAGGCAGGATCGCCTCAAACCGCGAGCCCACGCTGGAGGCTTAGGTTGAATAGCTAAGGCATGGGTCTCACTCACCCTGTTGATACCACTCGACAGTGTGAGGAGGAGACCCATGAGCAACCTGAAGTTGCTGCAGAAAATCTTACGACTGAAGGGCATGAAGGTCACGCGCTTTGAATTCAAGGACTACGGCCGGGAGCTGCATCTGACGGTCAAGCCCCACAAGAACGGCTGCCGCTGCCCCCAGTGCGGCCGGCGGGCTCGCATCGTCACTGCGGGCGGGCAGCCCCGCTCCTGGCAGGACATCGCCGTGCTCGGCCTGCGGGTGATCCTCTGGTATGCGCCGAAGGAGATCGAGTGCCCGACCCATGGACGAGCCCAGGAGGAGATCCCCTGGGCCGCCGCCTTCTCGCGCATCACTTATCGCAGCGAGTGGCGCATCTGCCGACTCTGCCAGAGCATGACGCAGAAGGCGGCCGCGGAACTGCTGTGCATGCCCGCATCCACGCTCTCCGATCTGCTGCACCGGATCATCACTCGGGTGCGCAGCGAGCACGCCGTGCGCGGGCTGAAAAGCCTCGGGGTCGACGAAATCTCCTATAAGAAGCGGCATCGCTACGCCACCCTGGTCTACGACCTCGACCGCGCCTGCGTGGTGTGGGTCGGTGAGGGCAAGGGCCGCGAGACGATCGACCGGTTCTTCACCGAGGTGCTCAGCCCCGGTCAGAAGCAGCGCATCCTCTGGGCCAGCAGCGACATGAGTCGCGCCTACACCGAGGCCATCAAGGCGCACTGCCCGAATGCCACCCTCGTGATCGATCGCTTCCACCTGGTCAAGGCGCTCAACGAAGCGGTGGACGAGGTGCGCAAGGAGCAGTGGCGCGAACTCGGTCCCGAGCAACGCCAATCCGTCAAGGGGCTGCGCTGGCTCCTCGGCATGGGCTCGGCCACACGCACCAAGGCGCACACCCGTGCGCTCAACCGCCTCGCTCGCAGCAACCGTCGCATCTACCGAGCGTGGGTCCTGAAGGACGAGTTCGAGCAGTTCTGGAGCTACAGCTATCTCGCCAGCGCCAAGGCCTTCCTCAAGCGCTGGATGACCGCCGCCCTGAGAAGCCGCCTGCCATCGCTTCGAGCCTTCGTCGGCACCTTGCGGCATCACTACGACAACGTCATTACCTTCATCGAACGTTCTCTCACTAACGCAGTCGCCGAAGGCATCAACCGCATCGTCAAGATCGCAAAGAATCGCGCCTCCGGCTTCCGCGGTCTGCACAACTTCGCCGACATGATCTACCTGATCGTCGGCGACCTGGATATTCCTGAGCATGTCCCTTCCACTTTGAAGACACTCTAACTGCAAGGTACCGCCCTATGAAATCCAGAGTATCCCCCGATGTTGGTCATTGGCAATCCCGGATATAGCC
>OFHJ01000413.1_pt1 | contig 16602 bp, 14 predicted proteins | sample 1522001 | NCBI WGS metagenome assembly OFHJ01 (sample SAMEA2464838, study PRJEB22497) | soil metagenome | biome: Grassland; feature: Farmland; material: Clay | place: Australia | collected 2013-02-01 | depth 1.2 m | reverse complement strand
CGACTGGCCCGCAAACAAGGCATTACCAGGCGGCCAGACCCGGCAAGCGATAGCATTCCTCGCCCCGTCCCAGCGCCGGCACCGTGCCCCCCAACAGCAGGGCCGGCACTCGGGACCCGGGTGCAGCGGCCGGGCGGCACAACGCCGCCGCCGGCGGCGGCCGCCGCGCCCGGGCGGCGGCTACGCGCAGGACCGCGGCGGCATCCGCCGAACCGCCGCCCAGCCCCGCTCCCAAAGGGATGCGCTTGTGGATGGCCACGCCGATCTGCCCCCGCAGTCCGAACGCCTCCCGCGCCAGCAGCGCCGCCCGCACCGCTAAATTCTGTCCGTCGGCCAGTTCCGGCCAGCACACGTTTCTTTCCGCCCGCACCGCCTCCAGCCGGACGCCCCGGCCCGGCCGGAAGGTTAGCGTCAGCGTGTCGGTCAGGGAAATGGTTTGTATTACCGACCGCAGTTCATGGTAGCCATCGCTCCGCCGCCCCAAGATCCGCAGGCCCAGGTTGATTTTGGCGAAGGCGCGGGCGCGGACGATGGTCATAGGGTTTGGGTGGTGGCGTGCGGCGCCGGCTGCGGTCCTAGCTCAGCGGCCGCCGGCCGCGGAATGAGCCAGCGCCGCCAGCGTCGCCAGCAGGGCCGGTTCTTGCTCCTCCGCCACGGTGCGTGGGTCCAATAATACCCGGCCCGCGTGAATGCGCGCGATCACCGGCGGGGTGGCGGCGCGCAGCCGCGCCTCCAGCTCGTCCGCCGTCCAACCCTCCGGCGCCAGCGCCACGGCGAACGTCGCCAGACTCTGGCCGGGCGTCGAACCGCCGCCGACCACCGATTCCGCGGCCACCACCTCCGCCCGCCAAAACCCGTCTTGCGCTGCATCCAGCGCCGCCGCCCACCGCCGCGCCCGGGCCTCCAGATTGCCGGCGAAAATCATCCGCAGCGCTGGAATCTCCACATACCGCTGCCGCGCATAGGCGCGCAGCGTCGCCTCCAAGGCGGCATAGGTCAGCCGGTCCACGCGCAGCGCGCGAAACAGCGGATTGGCCCGTAACCGGTCGAGAATCGCCCGCCGTCCGCTCAGCAGCCCGGCCTGCGGCCCGCCCAGCAGCTTGTCGCCGCTATAAGTGACCACGGCCACGCCCGCCGCCAGGCTATCGCCGACCAGCGGCTCGCGCGGCAAGCCCGCCGGTGACAGATCCAGCAAGCAACCGCTGCCCAGGTCCTCGGCCACGGGGATGCCGGTTTCCGTGCCTAGGGCGCACAGCTCCGCCAGCGCCGGCTGCTCGATAAACCCGCGCATTTCGAAGTTGCTGCGGTGCACCCGCAAGATCAGCCGCGTCGCCGGCGTGATCGCGCGGCGGTAATCGCCGATTCGCGTGCGGTTCGTCGCCCCCACTTCCACCAGCCGTGCCCCGCCCCGCGCCAGCACCTCCGGAATCCGGAACGACCCGCCGATCTCCACCAACTCCCCGCGAGACACCAGCACCTCGCCCGGCGCCTCGCCGGGTTTCTCCGCCGCCGCCAGCGTGTTCACCACCAGCAGCACCGCCGCGGCGTTGTTGTTCACCACCAGCGTGCGTTCGGCGCCGGTCAATTCGCAGGCCAGGGCTTCCGCATGCACATCCCGCCGCCCCCGCCGCCCGGTCGCGAGATCGAACTCCAGGTTGGAATAGCCGACGGCCAGCTCCGCGACCCGTGCGGCCGCCTCCGCGCTCAGCGGCGCCCGTCCCAGGTTGGTGTGCAAAATGGTGCCGGTGGCGTTGATCACCGGGCGCAGGGACCAGGCCAGCCGCGCCGTCCCCCGCGCGCGCAACTCCGCCTCGATCGGCTCGGCCGTCCCGCCCCCGCCTTGCAGCCAGTGTTGCCGCCGCGCCTCCAGCGCTTCCCGAATCACCGCCCGTGCCCAGGCCGGCCCCAGCGCCTCCCACAGCGCCGCCAACTCCGGCGCGCGCAGCAGCTCATCCACGGATGGCAGCGCAGGCATGGCCCGCGAAGGCGGCGCCGCCTGGCGTTCGGCTTTCACGCAAGCATCCTCATGGGATTACGGAACCGCCCTGCTCGCGCCGGCGGCCGGAGCGAGCCGCCGGGCGCGCTCAGGCCTTGACCGGCTCGGCAGCCGCTTCCTTCAGTTTTTCCGCCTGGTCGTTCGCCGCCAGCGCATCCACGATCTCGTCCAACCGGCCGTCCATCACCTCCGCCAGCCGGTGCAGCGTCAGCCCGATGCGATGGTCGGTCACGCGGTTCTGCGGAAAGTTGTAGGTGCGGATCTTTTCGCTGCGCTCGCCGCTGCCCACCTGGGAGCGCCGCTCCGCCGCGATCTGCTCATGCTGCTTTTGTTGTTCGATCTCCAGCAGCCGCGACCGCAGCACCCGCTCCGCCTTGGCCCGGTTCTTGATCTGCGATTTCTCGTCCTGGCAGGAAACCACCAGTCCGGTCGGCAGATGCGTGATGCGCACCGCCGAATAGGTGGTGTTCACTGACTGCCCGCCCGGTCCAGAGGAGCAGAAGGTGTCGATGCGAATGTCCTTGGGATCGATCTTGACGTCCACTTCCTCCGCCTCCGGCAGCACCGCCACCGTCACCGTCGAGGTGTGCACGCGCCCCTGCTGTTCTGTCTGCGGCACGCGCTGCACCCGGTGCACGCCGCTCTCGTATTTCAGCCGGCTGTAGGCCCCCTTGCCCTCGACAATGGCCACCACTTCCTTCAGCCCGTGCACGCCGCTCTCGCTGGAGGACATGATCTCCACCCGCCAGCGCCGCTGCTCCGCGTAACGGGTGTACATGCGGAACATCTCCGCCGCGAACAAGCTGGCCTCGTCGCCTCCGGTTCCGGCCCGCAACTCCAGCACCACGTTCTTTTCGTCGTTCGGATCTTTCGGCAGCAGCAGGCGCTTGAGGTCCTCTTCCACCTCGCCCCGGCGCCGTTCCAAGGCGGTGAGTTCCTCCTCCGCCAGTTGCCGCATTTCCCCCTCCGCCCCTTGCAGGATTTCCTGCGTGTCGGCGATGGACTGGCGAATCTGCCGGTGTTCTCGGTACCGCTCCACCGTCTCCATCAGTTCCGAATGCGCCTTCGCCACCTTGGGGTAGCGCGCCGGGTCGGCTAGCAGTTCCGCCGAGGCGAGCTGCTTCGTCAACTCCTCGTACTGGGCTTCGATTTGCTCCAAACGCTCAAACATGGCTTCCTCGGCCGCGCCGCTCGCGGCTTCTTGTAGATGTTCTGGCGCCTCGGCCGGATTCTAGCGCCGCGCCGGGCGAACTCGCGCGAGCCTCGCCTCCCGGCGCGCGCCGCCGGCGGTCACGCGATCACCAGCTCCCCGCCTTTGGCCTTTTCCAGCTCCATGGTCTCCTCCAGCGCGCGGATGGCGCAGGCCAGTTGCCCGGCGTCCGGCTCCCGCGTGGTGATCCGCTGCAGCCACAGGCCCGGCCGCGCCAGCAAAGCGAACAGCGACCGGCCGTGCCGCGCCGAGAACCGGATCATCTCATACCCGCCGCCCACCAGCAGAGGCAGCAGCGCCAGCCGCAGGCCCAGCTTCACCCAAAAGCCATCCAGCGGCAGGAACATGTACACCACGATCGCCAGCAGCAAAATCACCACCATGAAGCTGGTGCCGCAGCGCGGGTGCAGCCGCCCGCAGCGCCGCGCGTTCTCCACCGTTACCGGCGCGCCGGACTCATAGTTGAACACCACCTTATGTTCGGCGCCGTGGTATTCATATACGCGGCGAATATCCGGCAGCAGCGCCAAGAGGGCGATAAAGCCCACGAACAGCGCCAGCCGGATCAGCCCGTCGGCCAAGTTGAAGGCCCATTGGCTGCGAAACGCCGGCGACAGCCGCTCCAATCCCGTCGCCGCCAGCAGGGGCAAAAACTTGTAGAAAGCGATGAAGAAGGCTACTGAGGCGGCCACGCTGATCCAGATGCCGATCGAGTTTTCGCCTTTCTTCTCCGCCGCCCGTTCCGAGGGTTCCTCGCCCAGCGCCGCCTGCCCGCTGAAGCGCAGCGCCCGCACGCCCAGCGCCATTGCCTGTCCCAGCACCGCCAAGCCGCGCAGCACCGGCCAGCGCCAGAACCGCCGTTTCTCGCTGGGCCGCGACCAGGGCCGCCGCGTCGTCGCCAGTTCGCCATCCGGCCGCCGCACGGCCACCGCGTAGGCGTGCGGCGAGCGCATCATTACGCCCTCGATCACCGCTTGTCCGCCGATCAAAAACTCGGCGTCCGCCGCGTGCAGCCACGCCTGCAACAATACCTGCTGCCGCAGGAACCGGCGCACGCCCGCGCCAAGGGTGGAGAATCGCATGCCGGACATGGCGGTGATTAGCGGCGTGCCGGGGGCCTTAGCGCCGCATTATCTTAGCTTTAAGGATAGCAGAGCGGCGAAGCCCGCGCCCTGCCGTGCCGCCGCCCGCGGAGCGTCGGCAAGCACGGGTCCGCGCGCAACGGCTCCGCCACGCTCCTACTGTTCCCTACGCCGGGGAATCGAGCCCTATCGCTGGGCCCGCCGGGCGGTTAGCTGTAGCGCAGCCAGCGCATCAGTTCGGGCAGGTTCGGCCGCTTGCCGGTCATCAAAATTCCCACGCGGTATAGCCGGCTGGTCACCTTCATGATCAGCCATACCGCCACCCCGCACAGCACCCAGGAGAGCACGATCTGCCACAGCGGCGGATTGGCGATGGGGATGCGCATCATCATCAGCACCGGCGCGAAGAAGGGAATCTCCGACAGCACCACCGCCAGGATCGAGTTCGGCGTGGTCAGCACGGTGAAGCCCATCAGCAGCGCCGCGACCAACAGCAGCGAGATCGGCATCTGCGATTGCTGCGCCTCCTGCTCGCTGCTGACGATCGCTCCCACCGCGGCGTACAGGCTGGCGTAGACCAGGAAGCCCAGCACGAACAGCACGACGAACGAGATGTAAACCATGGGCCCCAGGTGCGGCACCTGCTTCAGCCAGCCCGCCCTCCCGGCGGCCAGCGATGCCGCCCCCGCATAGGCGGCGAACAGCGCCAGGGACAGCACCCAAACCAGCGCCTGCGTCAGCGCCGCCCCGGCCACGCCGATCACCTTGCCCATCAGCAAGCCAAACGCGTCCACCGACGCCAGCACCACCTCCGCCACCCGGTTGGTCTTTTCCTCCACCACGCTGCGCATGAAGGTCACGCCGTTGATGATCAGCACGAAATACAGCATGAAGCCGAGGATGTAGCCCAGGGCTACGGCTCCGCCGGTGTTCTTGCTCTCCCCATTGGCGGTCACCTTCAGTTCGTGCAGATGAAAGCTGGCGAAAAACTGCGGCAACTGCGCCCCGGCGATGCCCGCGTCGCGCAGCCGCACCCGCGTCACCGCCGACTCCAGCCCGTGTTCCATGGTCCCGAGCAGGTTGAAATTCGCCACGTTCTTCGCGTGATACTGCGCCAAGTTGGATTGCAGCACGTCGGCGGGAATCACCAGAAATCCCGTAAATTGTCCGCCCAGCACCTGCCTCCGCAGCCGCGCCTCGACCGCCGGCAACGTCGCCGGCGTCGCCGCAACCTCATCCAGCCGGAACTGCCGCTGCCCGTTCGGCAGCTTATCGCTCAGTTCCTGGCGCAGCGCTGGGAATACCTGATGCGACAGGTCCACCACCGCCAAATGCGCCTTGGCGTTGGCCCCCGCCTTGCTGACCACCGCGACGATGAAGAAGATGTAGCCGCCGATGATCGCCGGCAGCAGCACCGTGAAGATGACGAATCCCTTGGTGCGCACCCGCTGCACATATTCGCGCTTGGCGACGATCAGGGTCTTGTTCATGATTGTCCCTTTTGCCTACTGCCCATTGCGGCTGCCCGCGGCCGCCGGCGCCGCCGCTTCCCGTCCGCCCACCGCCTCCAAAAAGATTTGGTTCAGGGTCGGCTCCTGGAGGTTGAAACCGGTGACCTCGATCCGCCCGGCCAAATAGCGCAGCAGCGCCGCCGCGTCGGCGCCAGGGGCCAGCCGCACCTCGGCGTAATTGCCGTAATCGTCCGCGTCCACCACGCCCGGCGCGGTGCGCAGTACCGCCCCGTCGCCGCGATAATCCACCCGCGCCGAGCTTTTTCCCGCCGCCGCGCGGATCGCCGCCAATTCGCCGTCCAGCACCTTTTCGCCGCGGTGAATCAGGCAAATATGGTCGCAAAGCCGCTCGGCTTCTTCCATCCGGTGCGTGGACAGCAGAATCGTCTTGCCTCGCGTCCGCAGTTCCAGCAAGATCTCCCGCAGCAAATTGGCGTTCACCGGGTCCAACCCCGAGGACGGTTCATCCAGAATCAAGATCGGCGGGTCGGCCAGCACGCTAACGATGAACTGAATCTTTTGCTGCATGCCTTTTGACAGCTCATTGATTTTTTTGTCCCGCCACTCCGCCAGCTCCACGCGTTCCAGCCAATGGTTCACGCGCCGGGTCGCCTCCGCCTTGCCCAGCCCCTTCAGTTCGGCGAAAAAATGCAGCAGGTCGCCGACCTTCATTTTGGTGTACAGGCCGCGCTCTTCCGGCAGATAGCCGATGGCGTCCTTGCTCTTTGCGTCCGCCGGCCGGCTCTGGATTTCAATTTGCCCGGCGTCCGGAACCAGGATGTTCATGATCATGCGAATCGTCGTGGTCTTGCCCGAGCCATTCGGACCCAGCAGCCCGTAAACCGCGCCTTCCGGCACGGTCAAATCCAGCCCGGACACCGCCCGCACCGTCCCATACGCCTTGCTGACGCCCGCCAGCCGCACCATCGCTCGCCTTGGTTCCGTTTCGGCCATTTCCGCTCCTGCGCGGCTCAGCCGCCGTCCTGATGGACGGCCCCGTTGTCAGCGGGCGGGCTAGACGCTTCCACCGGCTGGGCGCGCTAGAGTCCCTGGGGCCAACCTCGCTGCCCCGAACTCGCCGCTACGAATCGGCTGCCGCAAACTGCCCGCGCCGAGGGCCTGCCCGCCCCGCCGCATCGCCCTAATTTACTCGAAACCGGAATCGCGCGGGGCCAGTCTCATCAGTAACGGTGGCCGTTCCGTAGTCCCGGCTGGTGTCGCGGCTGGGAATCGCGGGGCGGCAAAGCGGCGGCTGAGGTCCCCATTCCTCCCTCAGCCGCCGCACTGCCTAAGCCCGAATTTCAAATTTCCGTCCCGTCCATTGCATGCTGGGAAGTGTACCGCAACTCACGAATTCCCGCCCTGCTCCCTAAGACTACCCGCCGCCCAACGTTCGTCTCCTCCCGGGCATCTCCACAAAGGCGATGCACGAGTTCGATCTGATCCGGATCGAGTCCCGCCCCCAGGAGATCATCTCCTCGCAATCCCGCACCGTCCTGATCGCCAACCGCGACGGCTGGCTGAGCGACCTCAAGCTGCACGGCTTGTTTATTCATGAGACGCGCCTCCTATCGCGCTACCTCTGGCGCATCAACGGCGATCTGTACACCGTCGAGGCCAGTCCGGTGCATCAGTTCTCCCGCCTCAGCTACCACATCGGCCGCCCCCGCCGTGTCCGCCGCGCCTATTCCGGCGACAAGCAGCCGGGCAAGACGGCCAAGGATGCCACCGAGGAGACCATCGAATTAAAGCTCTCGACACTGATCTCCGATGGCATGTTCCAAACCGCCGTCCTCCGCAACTACACCACCCAAGTCCAACCGCTCGATTTGGAGATTCTTTACGCCGCCGATTTCGCCGACCAGGTCGAGGTGCAAACGGGCATGCGGCGGCAGAAGGGCTCTCGGCGGCAATCCGTCACCGTCAGCGGCGGCGAAGTCCAAATCCGTTGGCGTTACCACGCCAGCCGCCGCGCCCATGGCGATCGCGTGGGAATTGACCGGGGTCTGGATTTGATCATCCGCGGCCTGCCCGTTCCCCCGCGCGCCAATCGCTCCAGTTTGCGCGCGCATTTCGAGCTGGCCGCCGGCGCGGCGGTCACGCTGGAAGTCGAAGCCGTTGGCTATATTGACGGGGCCGAGTTCCGGCCCATGTATCGCGGCGACGACTTCAACGGCGGTGGCACAGAACGCGACCACCGCATCGAGTTGTACCAGAGCTGCTCCACCGTGATCGAAGTTCCTCATCCTGCCCAGCGCACCCTGGAGCGGGCGTTGGACCGAACCATCCAGGATTTGATTTCACTCCGCATGTTCGACCTGGATCGCGGCGAGCGGGCTTGGGTGCCGGCGGCGGGCGTCCCGATTTATGTCGCCACCTTTGGCCGCGACATCCTCACTGCCGCCTGGATGTCCGCCATGTTGTCTCCCGCCATCCTGGCCGGAGCCCTCCAGGTGCTGAGTGAGACGCAGGGCGTCAAGAACGACCGTTGGCGGGACGAAGAGCCCGGCAAGATGCTGCATGAGGCCCATACCGGCCCCATCTCCGTCCTCAACTATCGTCCCCAGGGCCGCTATTACGGTTCCTTCACCACGTCGCCGTTCTACGTCATCAATCTATCGGAGTTCTATCACTGGACCGGCGACAAGGCCGCGACCGAGCATTTTCTTCCCGCCGCCGAAGCCGCGCTGCATTGGGTGGAGCGGTACGGCGATGTGGATGGCGACGGCTTCTATGAATACCGCACCCGCTCCCGCCAGGGGGTGAAGAATCAGGCCTGGAAGGACTCCGGCGACGCCATCGTCTATCCCGACGGCGCAATCGTTCCCAATCCCATCGGCACCTGCGAGGAGCAAGGCTATGTCTATGAAGCCCTGCTGCGCATGGCCGAGCTGCAATGGATCGCCGGCCGCCGCTGGGACGCCGCCAAAAGCTTTCGCCGCGCCCAGGAACTCAAGAAGCGTTTCAACGCCAAGTTTTGGCTGGCGGAAGAGAACTTCTTCGCCATGGCCAAGGATCCGAAGAGCCGCTTGGTCCGTTCCATCGGCTCCAATCCCGGCGACGCCCTGGCCACGGGCGTGATCGCCCCGGAATTGGCGGAAGCCACCGCCGACCGCCTCCTCCGCCCCGATTTGTTCTCGGGCTGGGGCGTGCGCACTCTGTCGTCGGAGCACTTCGCTTACAACCCCTACAGCTACCATCGTGGCTCGGTCTGGCCGGCGGAAAATGCCGCCATCTGCGTCGGCCTGCGCCGCTACGGCATGACCGAGCGCATGAACCGCCTCGCCGTCGGCCTGCTGGGCGTCGCCGCCATCTTTTCCCAAGACCGGCTGCCGGAAGTCTTCAGCGGCCATCCCAAGGATGCCGCCCATCCCTTTCCCGCCGTTTATCCCAAGGCCTGCTCGCCCCAGGCCTGGTCGGCCGGCGCGTTGGTCATTTTGCTGCAAATGATCCTGGGTCTGTACCCCTACGCCCCCATGCGTGTGCTCTTCACCGAGCCCGCCCTGCCCGATTGGCTGCCGCAGATCACCATCCGCAATCTCCGTGTCGGTGACGCCACTGCCAACCTCCGCTTTTGGCGCGATGACCAGGGCCGTTCCCAATTCGAGGTGCTGGAAACACAAGGGAATCTGCGTGTCCTGCGCCAAGCCTCCCCTTGGTCCCTCTACGCCACCCCCCTCTCCCGCGCCGAGGAACTGATCACCTCCCTGGCCGCTTAGCGCCGGGTCGGCGGGACGGGGCCTGTCGCTAGCCCACCACAGGTCTCGGCCGCGCTTTTCAACTCCAGCGCGCTGCCCCTCCTTCAACGGAGGTGTAACGCATCCACTGGACGAGTACAGGGACTTGCGCCCGGCGGGCGAATAGCTATAATGGGACATGTTCAGCACCCGCCAGGCCATGTGTTGTCGTCCGTTCTTGGCTGGCCGGTGCGTGAGCTGAGGCCCTAGTTACCCCCTAGGCTTCATTCGCGCCCGCCATGGCACCCCCCGTGGCGGGCGCTCTCTTTTTACGGCCTACTTCTTCCCCACATGCCTGAGACCACCGCCCAAAAAATTGAACGCCTCAAAGCCGAGCAAAATCCCTGGGAGGAGCTGCCGCGGCTGTTCCAGCAATTCCGCGCCGGCTTCGGCGCCATTCCCGCGGCCGACTTGAACCAGCGGCTCAAGTGGTGGGGCGTCTATACGCAGGGGGACGGAGACGGCGCGTTCGGCGGCGCGGCGCGATATTTCATGCTCCGCATTCGCATCGCCAATGGCCTGCTGACTGCGGCGCAGGCCGCGGTGATCGCTGGATTGTCGCAGCGCTATGGCCGCGGCCTGGCGGACATCACGGTGCGGCAAAACATCCAGTTGCACTGGCTGGAGGCGGAAGATTTGCCGGACATTTTTCATGCCCTGTGGGATGCCGGCCTTACCAGCCAAGCCGCCTGCGGCGACGACACGCGCAACGTCACCGGCTGCCCGCTGGCGGGCGTGGATCCGGAGGAATGGACCGACGCCAGCCCGCTGGCCAGGGCCATCGGCCGCGAGCTGATCGCCCGTGAGGAGTATTACAATCTGCCGCGCAAATTCAAGCTCTGCGTCACCGGCTGCCGCCAGTGGTGCCCGAATCCAGAAATCAACGACGTCGCCTTCACCGCCTACCGCCATCAAGGCGACGTCGCCTTTGGCCTGCGCATCGGCGGCGGCTTGTCCGCCGCGCCGCACTTGGCCGTGGCGCTGCCCGTCCGGCTGACCCCGGACGAAGTGCTGCCCGTGGCTCGCGCGGTCTGCGAAATCTTCCGCGATGCGGACGAACTGCGCCAAAACCGCGCCAAGGCGCGGATGAAGTTCTTATTCCTGGAGCATCGCTGGACGGCGGAGCAATTCGTCGCTGCCATCGAGCGCCGCTTGGGCCGTTCGCTGACCGCCGCCCCGCCCGATTCGCCTCCCGCGGCCGCGTTCCGCGATCATATCGGCGTCCATCCGCAGCGCCAATCCGGCCTTTTCTACGCCGGGGTCAGCGTGCTGCGCGGCCGGCTCTCGGCGGACCAGTTGCAGGTGGTGGCGGACGCCGCCGGAAAATTCGCCCAGCCCGGCGACGCCATCCGCCTGACGGCCATGCAAAACCTGGTGCTCACCGGCATTCCCGCCGCCCAGGTGAAGCCACTGGAGCAGACCCTTGCGGCCGCTGGACTTTCCATCGCCGCCTCCGCCTTCCGCCGCGGAACCATTTCCTGCACCGGCAAGGAGTTTTGCAAGCTGGCCGTCACCGAAACCAAGGCCCGCGCCGCGCAACTGGTGCGGGAGCTGGAGGCGCGCCTGCCCGATTTCCCCGAGCCGGTAAAGATCAACCTAAACGGTTGTCCCAACTCCTGCGGCCAGCATTGGATTGCCGACATCGGCTTGCAGGGCATTCTGGTGAAAACGCCGCAAGGCCCGGCGGAAGGGTTCGACGTTTTTTTGGGCGGCGGCTTGGGGGCCGGCGCCGGTCTGGCGCGCAAGACGCTGGCGCGCGTGCCAGCAACGGAGCTCGCGGACCGGTTGGCCGCGTTGCTGCGGTTTTATTCGCGGCACCGCGAACCCGAGGATACGCTGCGCGACTTCGTTCGCCGCACCTCGCCGCAGCAGTTGGCCGCCGTGCTGGGCCAGGCGCCCGCCGCGCCCACGCCGGTTCGTACGCGGGAGGAACTCGCCCGCGCCGAGGCGCAGGCGTGACCCCGCGTTCCATCGCCGCCCGCGCCGGCGCGGATGATAGGGCCGGCGATGCGCCGGCGCCGGAGTCCGCCCTCGGCCGCGGCAAGGTCTACCTGGTCGGTGCCGGTCCGGGAGACCCGGAACTGCTGACGCTGAAGGCCCGCCGCATCCTGGGCACTGCCGATGCTGTGCTCTACGACGAACTGGCCAATCCCGCCATCTTGGACTGGGCCCCTGCGGCCGCGGAGCGCCTCTATGTCGGCAAGCGCGACCGCTGCCACAGCCTGCCGCAAGGCGAAATCCAGCGCCATCTGATCGCGCGCGCGCGCCAGGGCAAATGCGTCGTGCGGCTGAAAGGCGGCGATCCGTTTCTATTTGGCCGCGGCGGCGAGGAAGCCGCCGCGCTCGCCGCCGCCGGCATCCCCTGGGAGGTCATTCCCGGCGTCAGCGCCGGCCTCGCCGCTCCCGCCTTGGCGGGCATTCCGCTGACCCACCGCGGCCTGGCCGCTCAGGTTGTTTTCCGCAGCGGCCACGCCTGTGGCGTGACCGCGCCGTCCCGGCCCACGCAGGTCATCTTCATGGGACTGGGCCGCATCGGCGCCGTGGTGGCGGAATTGACCGCCGAGGGTTGGCCCGCCACTACCCCCGTTGCCGTCATCGCCCGGGCCTCGCTACCCGGCCAGCAGATCGTTCGTGGCCGCCTGGAGAACATCGCCGCCCGCGTCGCCGCCGCGAATCTCCCCAATCCCGCGTTGCTTGTTGTCGGTGATGTGGCGGCTTTCGGTGCGGCGGAGCCGGACGGAGTGGCGCGGGGCTCAACCGAGGAGGCGGCGGTGACGACGTCCGCCCCAGCCGTTGCTTCCGACTCCGGCCTTGTCGTTCTCGCCCACGGCTCGTCGTTGCCGCAATGGCACGCCAGCGTGCAACGCTTGGTCGCCGCGCTCGCTCCCGGCGCCGGCGGCTGGGCCCGGGCGGCCTACCTGGCCCCCGCCGCGCCGGCTCTTGCCGCCGTGGCGGAGGAAGCCGCCGCCGCCGGCCTGCGCCGTTTGGTCGTGGTGCCCTACTTTCTAGCCGATGGCCTGCACGTCACGCGCGACATTCCCGCCTTGGTGGACGCGGCTCGTCAGCGGCACCCCGCTTTGGACATCCGTCTCACGGCGTCGCTCGAAGGCCACCCCGCCCTGCGCACCGCCGTGTACGCCCGCGCGGCCGAAGCCGCTGCGCTCTGAAGCCGCGCCGCCGGGGTCCAGACCCATGCGGCGGCTGCCCACATGGGGACGGCTCCGCTCACCCCCAGATGGACCGTCATCTTCGTGGGGCGCCCCGCCCGAGGCGGGGCTGGGGCCCGCGCCCATCAAATTGGACCGCGCCGCTGCCGCGCCGGGTTACTTGCCGTGATGCGGCAGGTTGACGCAGGCGGCAATGGCGCTGTTGGGGTTAATCGCCGTGTTGCCGTATTGAATGTGGCGGATGATCCCGTGCTTATCCACCAGGATGGTGGTGCGCAGAGCCCAATGGAACGTCATGCCGTCCACTTTGTTCGGCTGCAAAATGCCGTAGCGCTCCATCACGGTCTTGTTCATGTCGCTCAGCAGCGGAAACGTCACGCCGATCTGCTTGGCGAAGGCGTTGTTGTCCGCCGGGCTGTCAATGCTAATGCCCCAAACTACGGTGTTGGTCTTTTTGAGTTTGGCCAAATCAGCCTGATAGGCCTTAAGTTCGTGCGTTCAACCCGGGGTGAACGCCAGCACGTAAAACGCCAGCAGGACATTATGCTTGCCCAGCTCGCTCTTCAGGGAAACGGGCTTCCAGTGGTCGCTGAGCAGCGTGAAATCCGGCGCCTTCTCCCCCACCTTCAGGTGAGTGCGGGCGATCGGCGACGTCGCTGCCTGCGCGGGCATCACGAAGCCGCAACTCAATATCAGCGCCGTCACCAGCGCCACGGACCAAGAAGCGTAGCGGAGCTGCTTCATGCCTGTCACCTTACTACAATCGGGCGCTTTTTTCGATCCAATAGGGCCAACAGCTCTTGCAATTCCTGCCGCACTGTACGCAAATGGCCAGCCGCTTGCCCGCCGCCGAAGGCCAGTCCCGGCTGCCGCGCCTTGCGCTGCTGCTGCAACTGCTTCCGTGCTCCGGCGATGGTGAAGCCCTGCTCATGCAGCAGCGACTTGATGGTCAGAGCCAGCTCCACCTCGCGGCGGCGATATAGGCGTTGGCCATGGCTGCTTTTTCCCGGCTTCAGGGCGGGAAATTCCGTTTCCCAATAGCGCAGGACGAAGGGTTCGACATCGGCCAAGCGCGCCACCTCGCCGATGCGGAAATACAGCTTGTCGGGGATATGAGGCGGAGCCGAGGGCATGGCAATACTGCGCTAGCCGTATCGTAGGCGGGTTGCGGAATTCGGGTCAAGCGATTCGCGCCCCGCTTTTTGGCCCAGGAGGCGGTTCAGTGTCTCTCATGCCCTCGTACCGCTAACTCCCGCGAGATCAGCGCCGTGTTCCTCCTAAGACACTGGTCGTTGGCCCGGTTTTGAGAGTCTGTAATTTCATCGCTTCGCCGCCGCGCCGAAATCCGAGAGGTATCATCAAAAGGCGGCCGGGCGGCGCGGAAAGGGTCAACGGGATTGCAACGGCGGGCGGTGATCACCGGCATGGGCGTGGTCAGCCCCAACGGCATTGGCCGGGAGGCGTTCTGCCGCGCCACGCAGGAGGGCGTTAGCGGCGTCCGGGTGATCCCCGCGTTTCGCCAAGCGGGTTTGGCGGCGCAGATCGGCGGCGCGGTCGAGGATTTCAACCCCTTGGCGTACATGGACGCGCATGAGGCGGCGCAGGTGGGCCGCGTGGTGCCCATGGCCCTGGCCGCCGGCGCCGAGGCCCTAACCGACGCGGGCTTGCAACCGGAGCGCATGTCCCTGGAGGACCTTCGCCGCACCGCCGTGCTGATTGGCAGCGGGGGCGCGGCGCTGGAATTCGTGGAGCGCCAGTTCGAGTTGTATTTCGCCGGCCACGCCAAACGTTGCAGTGTGTATACCATTCCCTCCGCCACCCCCGGCAATCTGGCGAGCGAACTCTCGATGCGTTTTGGCCTGCGCGGATTCAGCCACCTGATCTCCACCGGCTGCACCTCCTCCACCGACGCCCTGGGTTACGCCCGCCAGCAGGTGCTATTGGGCGCCGCCGACGCCGTGCTCTGCGGCGGCGTGGACGCCCCGCTGGCGCCGCTCATCGCCCGTGCCTTCGGGCTGATGCGCATCCTCACCAACGCCTGGAATCATGCTCCGGCCCGCGGCTCACGGCCTTTTTCCGCCGACCGCGATGGCTGCGTGCTGGGCGAGGGCGCATGGATGTTCGTCGTGGAGGAAGAATCGCGCGCCCGGGCGCGCGGCGCGCGGCCCTATGCCGCGCTCGCCGGTTATGGTTCCACCTGCGACGCGCACCATCGCGTCCGCCCCGCCGACAGCGGCGAGGAGCCCGCCCGGGCCATGCAGTTGGCGCTGGCCGACGCCGGCTTGCCGCCGGAGGCCATCGGCTACGCCAATCTGCACGGCACCTCGACCGTGCTCAATGACCGCATTGAAACCCGGGCTCTCAAGCTGGCCTTCGGTCCCCACGCCTATCGCACGCCCATGTCCGCGCTGAAAAGCCTGATCGGCCATCCGCAGGGCGCCAGCGGCGCCGCGGGCGTAGCCGCCACTCTGGCGGCGCTTCGCGCCCAGCGCCTGCCCCCGACCCTCAACCTGGATCATCCCGATCCCGAATGCGATCTGGATTACGTGCCGCACCAGAGCCGCGCCCATGGTTTTGCCCACGCGGTGTGCAACTGCATTGCCTTCGGCTCCAAGAATTCCGCCTTGGTGCTTTCGGCGGTATAGGTGGCCATGCGCCAACGGCTGGGGCGGGAATGGCTGGATGAAGATGCGGGATCGGCGGCGGAGGTTGGGGCCAGCCTGGCGGACCTGGCCTGGATTCACCGTCACCTCGGCGGCGAAGCCGCATTGCGCCGCCTCCTGGCCGCCGCCCTGCCGCGCCTTGCGCCCGATCGCAACGGCGCCACCGCTCCCGGCCCGCGGCGGTTGCGGATCCTGGACGTTGGCGCCGGCGCCGGCGCGGGCACGGCGGCGATGTTGGCTTGGTTGCGAGCCAAGGGATATCCGTGCCAGCTGGTCGCCCTGGATCGCCGGCCTAGCCATCTCCTTGCCGGCCGGCCCTGGCCGCCGGACGTGGACTTGGCCGCGGGCGATGTCTTTGCCCTGCCGTTTCCCCCCCGCAGTTTTGACCTCGTGCTTTGCTCATTGTTCCTGCACCATTTCCACGGCGCCGCGGCGGTCGAGGTGCTGCGCCAAATGGCGCGGCTCAGCCGTGGTGTCGTCGTGGTCCAGGATTTAGCGCGCAGTTGGTGGGGCTATTGCGGGTTTAGCCTGGTGGCGGCGGTCCGGCTCAGCCGCATGACGTTGCACGATGGCCGGGTAAGCTTTCGCCAAGCCTACACCGCAGCGGAGTTGGCGGCGCTGGCGCGACAGGCGGGCTTGGTGAACTATCGAGTTTCGGCGCCGGGCCGCTTTCGCCTGGGGCTGACCATTTGGCCGATTGGGGAATCCAATGGCGGATGAGCCTACACAATCCGTCACCGCGTCCGCCGCGCTCGCCGCGCTCGCCGCGTCCGCCAGAGCCGCAGCCGCCCGTCGGTCCCCCGACCATCCCTCCCCCGCGCACGCCGCCCGGTCCCGTTCCTCCGGCACCGTCACCGCCTATGCCCGGGCCCGGACCAGAACCACCGATCACCGAGGGCTACGCACAGCACGGCGTCGGGGCAATTGCCTCGCTCCCCAGGTCCGTCCGCGGCCGCTGCCACCGAAAGAGAGCCCGCCGGCCGCAGCTTATGCTGGGTAGGGCGGCTGGGCCCACGCCGGCGGCGCAGTTGACAGCGATGGCGGATGGCGGCAGGGAACGCGTCTGGGATGCGGCGGTTGTCGGGGGCGGCCCCGCTGGCGCGATCGCCGCCTGGCGCGCCGCCCCCCCCGGTCTCCCCCTCGTGGGGCTGGGGCGGGGGCGGTTTTCCCCCGACCACGGCTGCGGCGAGTTCGTCTCCGCCCCAGCCCCTCCGCCCTTTACGCCGGCGGCGCCGG
>OFHJ01000412.1_pt1 | contig 16618 bp, 13 predicted proteins | sample 1522001 | NCBI WGS metagenome assembly OFHJ01 (sample SAMEA2464838, study PRJEB22497) | soil metagenome | biome: Grassland; feature: Farmland; material: Clay | place: Australia | collected 2013-02-01 | depth 1.2 m | reverse complement strand
TTGAGTGCGACGGAGCCCCCCGCGGCACACACGAGGAGGAGCGTCGGGCGCGTCCGGTGTCCCCCGGCGGCCGCCGCCCCCCGGGGGGCGGGGGAGGCGCGGGTGGGCGGGGTGAGGTGGGGGGCCGCCCTCGGGAGGGGGGGGACGCTGCCGCCGCGCACCGAAGACAAAGCCATCGCGGGGGGGGCCCGGGAACCGCCGTGACCATTCAAGCCATGGTGTTCGGCAATGCCGGCAGCCACTCGGGCGCGGGCGTGGGATTCACGCGCGACCCGGCCACCGGCGAGAGCGGTCTGTACCTCGATTTTCTCTTCAACGCCCAGGGAGAGGATGTGGTCGCGGGCCGGCACGCCGTGGGCGGCGGTGCGCTGCTCGCGCAACGCCTGCCCGAGATCAGCGCCCAGCTGCGCCGGCTCGGTGAAACGCTCGAGCGGGAGTTTCGCGACGTGCAGGACTTCGAGTTCACGGTCGAGAACGGCAAGCTCTTCGTATTGCAAACGCGCACCGCCCAGCGAACCCCGTGGGCTGCGCTGAGGATCGCGGTGGACTTGGTCCGCGAGGGATTGATCGGCCCCGCCGAAGCGCTCGAGCGCTTGAGCGGCGTGCCCATCGAGGGTCTCGAGCGCACGCGCCTCGCCGCCGGCACCGAGTCCACCGCGATCGCATCGGCCATACCTGCGGGCATCGGGATAGCCGCCGGACCGATCGTGTTCGATCCGAAGAAGGCCGCACAGCGGCAAAGAGAGGGACAGCATGTCATTCTCGTGCGCCATGACATCCGCGCCGCGGACATCGAGGGCATCGCTGCAGCCGAGGGCATATTGACCGCCGTGGGGGGACGGACTTCCCATGCCGCCGTCGTCGCAAGACAGCTCGGCAAGGTCTGCCTGGTCAACTGCGCGGCGCTCAGGATCGAGCCGGATGACAGCGCCTGCACGATCGGCGGCATACGGCTCACGGAGGGCGAGGAGCTGACCCTCGATGGGAACACGGGCGAGATTTTCCGCGGCCGGATCGAAGTGGTTCGCGAGCGGCCGGAGGCCGAGCTCGCCGAGGTCGCAAGGTGGCGCCGCGCCACGACGAGCGCAGGCTGATCAGCCCGGCTCCGGCCCCGTCCGGCGCGTCTCGGCACAACTACCTCCACCGGAGTGAACGATCCCACTCCATGGCGCATCAGGCGTTAACGTTGCGATACTTGGCCGGCTTGGCCGTGGACAGTAGCGGTGCGCGCCGATTCGGTCACTAGGGCGGCGGCGCGAGCAGCGCCGGCAGTTCGGCGAGGCTGCGCACCTCATGGTCCGGCGCGCCTGGCAATCGCTCGGGTCGCTGTCCATAACGGTTGCACCACACCACACGCATCCCGAAGGCCGAAGCGGCGAAGGCATCCCACGCATTGGACGACTGGAACGACACCTGCTCCGGCTGCAAACCAAGCTGCCGCAATCCGTAAGCGTAAACCCGCGGGTGGGTCTTGAAGACCTGCACTGAGTCGGCCGACAGCACGGCGTCGAGCAGGTCCTGCAATTGCGCGCCTCGCACCGCCGCCTCGATCATCGCCGGCGAGCCGTTGGACAGGATCGCGGTGACGAAACCGGCTTCCCGCAGGCGCCGCAACGTCTCGGGAACTTCGGGAAACGCGGAGAGCGTCAGATAGAGGTCCATCAGGCGGGCGCGAAGCGCGGGTGTCGCGATCCCCAAGCTATCCAGTGTGAAATCCAGCGCCTCGCCCGTCACCTGCCAAAAGTCCGCGTAGCGGCCCTGCAGCGAGCGCAACCACGTGTACTGCAACTGTTTGTCGCGCCACAACGTGGTCAGCGCGCCCCGCAGGTCCTCGGGAATATCCGGACAGCGCGCAGCAGCTGAGGCAAAGTCGAAGATCGTGCCATACGCATCGAAGACGCAGGCGCGGATGCCTTGAAGCCGACTCATGTCCGTGCGCACCAAGTCGGGCAATTCTTCCGTTCCACCCAGGCCGGAACCGGATCGTCCTCCGCCGCCGCCGTGGTGGGACTGATGCCGCGTAACCACCGGACGGCGCCGAAGACGGCATGACCGGCATAGGCCGGTCCGGCACCGGCGAGATCAAACACGCGAGAGGCGAACCACGGATGGCTCGCCCTATCGGCGAAAGAGTACTCGCCGGCGACGAATTCGCGATGGGCGAGCCTCTTGTTCAGCACGCCGTACGGGATCGGGCCCGAAGCGGGCCAGCACGCGGATGGCGAAAACGGCACCGAGCGAGGCGATGGCGGTGATCTCTGCCGCCGGATCGGCCTCGGCGAGAAGTTGCCGCTTCTCGCCGGCCGAGACGTCGCAGCGCCGCATTCGATGCATTCTCGCTGAGAGGCCGCTCCCGTTGAGTCGTCACCCAGTCATTGTAGCCCTCGATCGCACGCAGCGGCCGCCCGACCGTGGAATTGGCGTGCCGGAACATTCACCCACAGTCGGCATGGTGCCGATGCGTTGTGCGTACCGCCCCGCCAGCGAGTGCCGGCCCGGCCGATGCCTTGGCAACGAAGAGGCAAAAAGACAGAGACGGGGTCCGCCGGCTGCCCTTGCTGGACATTCGCGGCGGATCGGAGTGTTCGGCATCATCGCCGAAGTCTTTGATTTTATTGGTGGAAGCGGAACACCACCACAAATCCCTAAATTTTCGGGCTCTCCACTCTCGCATGCGTAGTCCGTGCGTAAGTTTGTCGGTACCGGCTGGGCGGGGATCCCTTCGGCTCACGTCCGGCACCTCCGGGCGCGGCTCACGGATGCGACGCTGCCCATCGGATCACGCGGCGCTTCCCACGCTAGCGTGCGTAGCGCCGCCGTAGTATTGTGTAGATTGCAATCTACATGTATTGATCCATGCCACTCAATATCCGAAATCGGCAAGCGGAAGAACTGGCCACGCTGCTTGCAAAACTGACCGGCGAAACCAAGACCGAGGCCGTGACGCAGGCGCTCAAGGAGCGCTTGGAGCGGGTACGCCGCACCCGATCCAAGCGTGGGCTGGCCGACGATCTCGATGAAATCGCCTTGCACTGCGCGGCGCTGCCCGTCCGAGACCGGCGCAGCGCCGACCAGATCATGGGGTATGACGAGCACGGACTGCCACGCTGATGGTAATCGATACCTCGGCGCTCCTGGCAATTCTGCAAAACGAACCGGAACGCCGATCGTTCAACGAGGGAATCGAGGTGGCCGACCGACGACTCATCTCCGCCGCGACTTACGTCGAATGCTCCATGATCTTGGAATCGCGCTATGGCGCGGAAGGGGTCAGAGATCTCGACCACTTAGTCGCCCGGGCCCAGATCACCATCGTGCCCGTTGACGCTGAACAGGCTCGGATCGCGCGTGATGCCTTTCGCAAATACGGCAAGGGTCGCCATCGCGCCGGTTTGAATTTCGGTGATTGCTTCTCATACGCGCTATCTCGCGCTCTCGATCAGCCGCTTCTCTTCAAGGGGAATGATTTCCCGTACACCGACGTCGAGTGCCATGCGACAACCCGCCCTTCGGTTCACGAGCCGGGCGGCTGAAACAGACCGGAACTCCGCTACGACTCCGTTGCCTTCTTCCTGCCCCGATAATGAGGCTTTGGGCCAGCCGGGCTCGGCATGATTCCTGCCCCCGCGCCGGCACCATGCTTCCCCGCGCTTGCGCGCCTGGCGTGGCCGGCCGGTGATCGCCTCGGTCGGATTCGCAGGCCATACAGCGAAACCAAGAAGCTCATGGAGGGCGCTCGGCACGTTCGAACGGAATCCTGGTCCGTGTCGATCAAACTGTTTCGACTTATAACCTCGAAGTTCCCCACAAGCCGAAGTCGCTTGCAACCCGACCGGGACTCGACGCGCGCGGACAGTCGGCGCAAAGTCTGATTGACTTCAAACTCCGGCGACGCTATCTAAGAATCGCTGGATCCGGACATCCTGCCCGGCCCAGCGCGGCAGCGAGCAAAAGGCGCGACTTTTCTCGCCGCTCGCCATCTTCGGCGGCGGGCACGTCCCTGTACCTGCCGCGGTGTCGGGCCGCTTCATGACTCGGGGTCGACGAACGTCGACGGGGAACTCCTGAGAGACCGCATCCACCACAGCGCCGGCACGCCCATTTTTCGCGGATATGCCGCTCGACCTGGAACGTCCGTAGTGACAGCCGTGGTGCCTGAGTGGTAGCTGTCGTTCCCACCGGCTCTGGACACGGCTCCAAGGCGGCCGAGGCACCGAGCGCGGTGCATCACGGTCGCACAGTCCTGCGAAGCAGGACCGTGCACCAGGGTATGGAAAAGGCTGAGAAATCAGCGAGTTGAGTGGTGGAGCGGAAGGGGATCGAACCCTCGACCTTCGCATTGCGAACGCGACGCTCTCCCAGCTGAGCTACCGCCCCACGCGAGGCGGGCGATTCTAGCTGTGATACTCTCCAAAGCCAAGGCCATCCTGGGGAAGGCCCATGCTGACCATCGGCGCACGCGCACCGGAGTTCACCTTGCCGGATGCGGACGGTCAATCCGTCTCGCTCAGCGGCTTGCTGAGCCGCGGTCCGCTGCTCCTCTACTTCTATCCCGCCGACTTCACGCCCGGTTGCACCCGCGAGGCCTGCCAGTTCCGCAATCTGTATGGGTCCATCGAAGCGGCGGGACTCACGCTGGCCGGCATCAGCCCTCAGAGCCCGGAGAGCCACCGCGCATTCCAGGGCAAGTACCATCTGCCCTTCACCCTGCTGTCGGACGTCGGCCGGTGCGTAGTGCGCATGTACGAGGTGGAGGGACCCCTGGGACTCGGGGTGCGCCGAGCCACCTTCCTCATCGACCCCCAGCGCACGATCCGGGACTTCGTGGTGGCGGATCTGCGTATCGGCCGGCACGCGGCGTTCGTGCGCCAGGCCGTCGCACGAGGAGCCTGATCAGATCGTCATTCGCAGCACTTTGGCCGGCCCGTAGCGCGGGACGGTGACGAAGTACATCACCCGGGAGGTCAGCGGCTGGACGTTGCGGCCGGCGAGCGCCTGGATGAGCTGCACGATCGCCGCGCGGCTGCACACGACCAGCACCGTGCTCCCGCCGTGGCGGCTCATGATCTCGGAGGCCATGTCCTCGCCGTCGCGGCTGGCCAGGACGATCGGCGTCAGATCGAGCAGCTGCGCCAGTGGCGAGGCGGTCTGCTCGGCCCGGCGCGTGTGGCTGACGAAAATCGCCTTGAACCCGTCCCGGCCCGAGGCGTTGGCGAAGCGCTGCGCCAGGCGCTGTGCCTGCTGGCTGCCTTCGGCCGACAGGGGCGGGTTATCGATCGATCCGAGCGCCCCGTTCCCCTGCGGCACGATGACCACGACCGTATTGGCCGCCCGCGCCCACAGTGCCAGCCCCACACCGAGCACGACCAGGCCGGCGAGCAGGATCAGCCAGACCGGCATGAGAAACGGGCGGCGGCGGCGGGTAATGGCGGGCGGTTCCATGGTCTTGGCCGGTGAAAAAAGGAGGGCTGCGTCGAGGTGAAGTATCCGGGCCGAATGAGTCAGTCACATGACCCCACCTCTGCGGAATGCGCAGTTCATCACACTGGCGAGGCCCTGTCACCCGTACAGTACCCGGCACGCCCGCGCCAGATGCCGCTCCGCGCCCGGATACGGACAGACCTCCTCGGCAACCGCTCGCATCCGCGCCGGCTCACACGGCGAGGGGAATCGGTCAATGCGCAACGGTGGACAAACCACCCTCATCAAGCGGCTGCTGGAGCGGCGGATCCACGAGAGAGTTACCGACGAGGACACCACGGCGACCGTTGCGGTCATGCTGCGCGTATTGCCGCCGCCGCGCGCCCTGCTCGCCGGATCCGCCGAGCTGCGCAGCATTCTCGCGCAGCGCATCTGCGAGGACATGCTCCAGATCGCCACGGTCTCCGAGGAGCACGAGGCTCTCGAGGAGCTGGAGCGGGACTTCCGCGCCATCGTCGTGACCGACAGCCTGGATCTCATCCGCAGGATCCGCGCGCGCAAGCTCCCCCGTCACCCGCACATCGTTTACGTCACAGCGCTCGTTGGGCCGGCGGACACGGAGGCCGCGCTGACGGCCGGCGCGGATGATTGCGTCGGAGGCGAGGCCGGGGAGCGAGAGCTTCAGGCGCGCCTCGGCACGGCACGGCGCATAGCCGAGCTCGAGGAAGTGCTGCGCATCACTCTCGTCGAGAACCGCAAGCTGTCGACGACCGACGACCTGACCCGGGTGGCCAGCCGCCGTTTTTTCAGCAAGCACTTTCCCCGGGAAGTCGAGCGCGCGGCCCGCTACGGCAGGCCGCTGTCGCTGATCTTGTGCGACATCGATTATTTCAAGAACGTCAATGACACGCTGGGGCACATCCGCGGCGATGAGGTCCTCAGGCAGTTCGCCGGCCGGTTGCAGGAATCGCTGCGCCGGGGCGTGGACTGGGTCGCGCGCATCGGCGGGGAGGAATTCGCCATCGTGCTGCCCGAGACCGCCTACGAGCAGGCGCTCGCGGTGGCACGCAGACTCCGTGCACGCGTCGCAGACAGGGAGTTCGAGGCTCAGGGATGCAATCTCAATGTGACCGCAAGCTTCGGGCTGTGCAGCGTACACCGGGCGCTGCTCGAGGAGCCCAAGACCGCCGATCGCACGCTCAGGATCGCCGATGCCGCGCTCTACCGCAGCAAGAACGCCGGACGCAACCGGGTCACCGCTACGCTGCTGCCAGAGCGCTCATCGAAGGCGATGCCTTCGCAGACGAAGCAGACCAGTCCCTAGGCACCCGGCCTCGAGGTCCGCCCGGGACGCCGCCGGCCTGCGGTGCAAATCCCGGCGGGTCTGGTACCCTATCGGTCAGGCCGCGTGCCGCCTTGCGGGTCGCGCAGCGGGGGTCCGTTGACGTATCTGTCGTATCTGCTGCCCTGGCAGTTCTCGCCGACGGTATTCTCCGTCTGCGTGCTGACGGTCGCGCTGTACCTCCGCGGCCTCGTCACGCTCGAGCGCAATGGGACGCCGGTCGGCTTCTGGCGGCCCTTCGTCTTCTTCCTCGGGCTCGCGCTCAACTATGCCGTGCTGCAGACTTATCTCGACTTCCTCGCCCAGCACCTGTTCTGGGTCCATTGCCTGCAGCAGCTGGTCCTGCATCACCTCGGTCCCGTACTGGTCATCCTCTCGGGGCCCTTGCCGGTCCTGCGCGAGGGCGTGCCGCGCGGGGTGCGCGCGGGCGCGCCGCGCCTGCTGCGGGAAATGCGTCTCGAGTGGCTGCTCGAGCCCCCGCGGCTGCTGTGGCGGGCCGTGCAGCATCCGCTCATCGCCCCGGCCTTGTTCGTCGGACTCATTTATTTCTGGCTGATCCCGCAGATCCACTTCACGGCCATGGTGGATACGCGCCGGTATCTGCTGATGAACTGGAGCACGCTCGCCGATGGCCTCATCTTCTGGTGGCTGATACTCTCTCCCCGCGAAGAGCAGGGCTCGGTGGCGGTGGGCTACAAGGTACGATTGGTGATCCTGCCGTTCATCTCCCTGGGGCAGATCGTGATTGGCGCGTACATCTCTCTCGTCCCCTGGCAGCTGTACCCCATCTACGCCCTCTGTGGCCGGGCCTTGGCGATCAGCCCCATGCTCGATCAGCAGATCGGAGGCCTGCTCACGTGGATTCCTGGGGCCATGATGTCGCTGATCGGAGTGCTCGTCGTACTACGACACATGATGCGCGAGGAGGAAGCTCGGCTGCGGCGCCCGCCGCGGCGCGCCGACACGCCCGGGAGCGTGCACGGGCCCGCCGCGGCCTCGAACCCGTCGACGGAGGCGGTATGAGCGCTTCGAGCCGCCGGGCCCTCGCCTGCGCCATCACGCTAGGCGCGCTGCTGCTCGCCGGCTGCGCCAGGCAGGTACAACATGACGTGACCGACGTCACGGGGCTCGTGGCGCCGCTCGAATTCAACCTGACCAACCAGAACGGCCGGGCGGTCACGGCGGCCGACTATCGCGGCGACGTCGTGATGCTCTACTTCGGCTACACGAACTGCCCGGACGCCTGCCCGGCGACCATGGCGACGCTGGCCGACGCGCTGGGCACGCTGGGACCGCTGGCCTCGCGCGTGCGCGTGCTGTTCGTGACGGTCGACCCGCGGCGCGACACGCGGCAGGTGCTCAAGCGCTATGTGAACGATTTCGGCCCCCAATTCGTCGGCCTGCGCGGCACGACATCGCAGTTGACCTCCATGATCAAGCGCTATCGGGTTTCCTATCACGACGAGAAGCCGGACAAGAACGGCAACTACGAGGTGATCCACAGCAGCGCGGTGTTCATCTTCGACGGCCGCGGCCGGGCGCGCCTGCTCGCCCAGATCGGCTTCAGCTCCCGGTCCATTGCCACCGATGTACGCCGGCTGCTCTAGGAGTGTGTCGGTGCCGAGAGCGCCCGGACGCCGGCGGCACGGCGAATGTGTTACAAGGGAACCGAGCGGCGGATGAGGTGTCGCAACTATTCAAGGCGGCCGGCGGCCCGATGCTCGAAAGCCTCTGCCCCCCATCCGCATGATTGATCCGCGACCGTCTGCTGAAAGCGCCAGCTTGAACTCCCAGAAAACCATCGGCCGCGCCCGGGGGGCCTCCCGCGGTCGAATCCGATTCGGATCCCGCTGGGCGGCGCGCCTGTGCGCATTGACACTCGCCGCGCTCGGAGCGTGCGCCGCAGTCGGGCCCGCACTCGCCGCGCCCGCGCGCGACGGTCCGCAATGCCGCGTCATCCGCCTCTCGAACATCGGCTGGGCGGATGTGACCTCCACCACCGCCGTGTTCAGCGACATCGTCCAGGACCTGGGCTATCAGCCCAAAGTCACCATGCTGTCCGTGCCGGTGACCTACGAATCGATGAAACAGGGCGACATCGATGTGTTCCTCGGCAACTGGATGCCGTCCATGGCGTCGATCATCAAGCCGTACGTGCAGGATCACTCGATCGACGTCATCGGTCCGAACCTGACCGGCGCCCGCTACACCCTGGCGGTCCCGGCGTACACCTACGCGGCGGGCCTGCGCTCCTTCCGGGACATCCTGCGCTTCGGCCCGCAGCTGCACGACTCCATCTACGGCATCGAGGCCGGCAACGACGGCAACCGGCTGGTGCTCAAGATGATCCACGAGAACCTCTTCGGCCTCGGCCACTTCCACCTCATCGCCTCGAGCGAGGCGGGCATGCTCTCGGAAGTGGCGCGCGCGGTGCGCGATCATCGCCCGATCGTGTTCCTCGCCTGGGAGCCTCATCCGATGAACATGGAATTTCACCTGAAGTACCTGCGCGGCGGCGGCGCGGTCTTCGGGCCCGATTACGGCAGCGCCAAGGTCTTCACCAACACCCGCGCCGGCTACTCCGCCGAATGCCCCAACATCGGACGGCTCCTGCGCAACCTGAAGTTCACCACCGGCGGCGAGACGCAGATCATGTATGCGATCCTCAAGCGCCACCAGCCGCCCCGGGCCGCCGCCGCCGCCTGGATCAAGGCGCACCCGGGCACCGTGGCCGCCTGGCTCAAAGGGGTGAGGACCTTCGAGGGCCGGCCGGGTCTGCCCGCGGTGCTCGCCGTGCACAAGGCCCGCGTCCCGCACACCTTCCAGGGCTGGGTCAGCCGCCACAAGATCCCCGTCGGGCAGGCCGTCACCGTGGGCATCGACTACCTCAAAGCCCACGGCCGCGGCTTCTTCAACGGACTCTCCCACCTCGTGCGCGCCCTGGTCGACGGCCTCACCGCGCTGCTGGCCGCCATCCCCTCGTGGCTGCTCATTGTCCTGATCGGCGCGCTCGCCTGGGCGCTGCGCCGCTCGATCGCGCTCACCGTGTTCGTGGCGGGGGCGCTGCTGCTCATCATGAATCTCGGCTACTGGGGCCAGACCCTCGAGACGCTCTCGCTGGTGCTGGTGGCGACCGGCGTCTCGACGCTGCTCGGGGTGCCGCTCGGGATCCTCGCCGCGCACCGCCCGTCGGTCCACGCCGGGCTGCGTCCGGTGCTCGATCTGATGCAGACCCTGCCGCCCTTCGTGTACCTCATTCCCACCCTGGTGCTGTTCGGCCTGGGGGTGGTCCCGGGGCTGATCTCCACGATCATCTTCGCCCTTCCGGCCCCCATCCGCCTCACCCAGCTCGGCGTGAGCTCCGTTCCGAAGCCGCTGCTGGAAGCCGGCGAGGCCTTCGGCGCCACGCGGCTGCAGATGCTGCTCAAGGTCGAGCTGCCCAGCGCCGCCCCCACCATCGTCGCCGGCATCACCCAGTGCATCATGCTCAGCCTTTCGATGGTGGTCATCGCCGCGCTCGTCGGCGCCGGCGGGCTCGGCGTGCCGGTGGTGCGGGCGCTGAACACCGTGCAGATCGGCATGGGCTTCGAGGCGGGCCTGGTGATCGTGCTGCTCGCCATCATCCTCGATCGCATCACCACCCGCCCCCCCGACCGCACGCGCAAACCATGACTCCGATCGAGGTCGCGCCGCATTGCCGCGCCCGGCGCCAGGGCAGCGCGCCCGAGGCTGTGGACCCCGCAGCACTGTGCGGTCCTCGGAGACCTGCGTGCCGCCTGACCCGGTAACACCCGCGCTCCATTACCATCTGCTGGCCAAGCCGGCGGGGGCGGCCTGCAACCTGCGGTGCGGATACTGCTTCTTCCTCTCGAAGGACACACTCCACGCGGGCGAGACGCCCCTCATGGACGAGCGGACGCTCGAGACCTACCTGCGCCAGCTGATGAGTTCCTCGGCCGGCCCCGAGGTGCACGTGGCGTGGCAGGGAGGTGAGCCGCTGCTGCGGGGCATCGAGTTCTTCCGCCGCTCGGTCGAGCTCGCGCGGCGATACGCGAGGCCCGGGCAGCGGGTTGTGCATTCGATCCAGACCAACGGCACGCTGGTCGATGACGAATGGGCGGCCTTTTTCAGGGAGAACGGCTACCTCGTCGGGCTCAGCCTGGACGGCCCACGGGCGCTGCACGACGTTTACCGCATCGACAAGCGGGGCCGGGGCAGCTTCGAGGAGGTCGTACGCGCCTGGAACACGCTGCGCCGGCACCGGGTCGATGTGAACATCCTGTGCGCGGTCCATGCCCGCAACGCCGGCCATCCTCTGGAAGTCTACCGGTTCTTTCGCGACACGCTGGGCGCGCAGTATCTGCAGTTCATTCCCGTCGTCGAGCGGGCGGCCGGAAAGAATCCGCCTGCGGCCGCTCACGGCTCTTCGGTGACCGAGCGCTCCGTGGCGGCACAGAAGTTCGGCGCCTTTCTGATCGCCGTGTTCGACGAATGGCTCGAGCGGGACCTGGGTCGCGTGTTCGTCATTTCATTCGAGGCCGCCCTCGGCAGCTGGCTCGGCCTGCACCACTCCTGCGTGGTGGCACCGGTGTGCGGAAGCAGCCCCGTGTTGATGCAAAACGGGGACGTATACTGCTGCGATCATTTCGTCGAGCCGGCCCACCGCCTCGGCAACATCCGGGATACGACGCTCGGGACGCTCTTGAGTTCGGAGCAGCAGTTTCGCTTCGGTCGCGGGAAATACGACAGTCTTCCCCGCTACTGCCGGGAGTGCCCGGTCTTGTTCGCCTGCCATGGCGAATGTCCGCGAAACCGCTTCATCGAGACCGCCGACGGCGAGCCCGGTCTCAATTACCTCTGCGCCGGATACAGGGCGTTCTTCACCCACATCGACCGGCCCATGCGGCGGATGGCGGCAATGGTACGGCCGCGCGCGTAGTCGGTCCGGGTGATCCCCCTGCCGGACTTGCCACCGCCCGGGCGGTTCACGGCGCAACTCGGATCCGCAACAGCGGCTCCGAGCCGGTGACACGAGAAGCCCCGCCGGAGTGCTTCGGCGGGGGCGAGTGCGGCAATCGTCTGTGGAGCGGTCGATGTGCCGGTTATGGGCGCAGAAGAACGGTCTCACTGCCGTGGCGGGCGCCATCGCAACGCTGCACACTCGTCCGCATCGCCCGACCCCGGCGCACCGACCCCGTTTTTCCAACGCGGCCACGGCGGCCTCGGAACCCCCGCTCCTCTTTATGAGTGTCGCCATCGGAGCACGCCTCATGTGAGAGGCCGGCAGTGCCAAAGAGCGTCACATACCGGGTGACCGCCCAGGACGGCGGCGTCACCGCGAATTTCGCCGTCGCCATTTCGTTCGGCGCCACCTCGCGGCGTGTCGTACGGTCGAGCGGCACGACCTGCCAGCCGCCGGGCGCCTTCAGGCCGAGATGCACGCCCCGCAGCGTCTCGCCCCCACCGGCGCCGAGCGAGACGCGCACGACGGCGCGGATGCCCGGCTTGAAGGTCTTCGGCGCCGAGACGGTCACCCGCCGCTCACCGATCGCTGTTTTCATCTCGTAACGCGCGGTCAGCGGCAGGTTGGCAAGGGCCGAGGAATCGCCGACATAGACCCTGTAGGTGCCGGCGGTCTCGGTCCAGCCGCTGCGATCCCACCACCATTCCTCGCGCGGGGTGATGGTGAAGCGCACCACCTTCGACTGTCCGGGCGAGAGCGTGACGCGCCGGAAGCCGACCAGCTTGCGCGGCGGCTCGCCGGTCGAGGCGGGCATGCCGAGATAAAGTTGAGCGACATCGGCGCCCGGCACGCGCCCGTCATTGGTCACACGGGCGCTCACCTGGATCGCAGTCACGCCGTCGACCTCTTTGCGGCTCAAATGCAGGCCGCTATAGCGGAAGCGCGTGTACGACACTCCGAAGCCGAAGGGGAACATCGGCTTGATGTGCTTCGCGTCGTACCAGCGATAGCCGACCAAGAGCCCTTCGGAGTAGCGGACCTTGCCGTCGATGCCCGGAAAGCGCGCCGGATTCGCCGCCGGCACGTCGGCGAGTCTGGCGGGGAAAGTCACCGGCAGGTGACCGCTCGGATCGACTTTGCCGAACAGCACATTGGCCAGCGCCGTCCCGTTGGTCTGCCCGGGATACCACGTGTCGAGGATGGCGGGCACCCGCTCGAGCCAGGGCATGGCAATGGGGGCGCCGGCCTGCACGACGACCACGGTATGCGGATTGGCCCGCGCCACCGCGCTCACCAGCGCGTTCTGTGCGGAAGGCAGGCTCAGTCCGGTCCGGTCGGCCCCCTCGGTCTCGGTGTCGTCCGCCACCACGACCACCGCCACCTGCGCCGATTTCGCGGCCGTCACCGCCCGCTCGATATCGGCCCGTACGGTCGACGGGGTCGCCCAGGAAAGCGCGCGGCTCGGGCCGCCCGCTCCCGCGAGCTTCTTCTTCAGCTTCTTCGACGCCGGCCCCATGACCCTCGGCGTGGGAACCGTCACGGTCAGCTCGTAAGAGCGGCCCTCGATAAGATGAGCCGCAACCGCATAGGTCGCGGTCGGAGGCGTCCCGGGATCGTTGATCACCGTCCTGCCATCGATAGCCAGGCTGCCGACACTGTAGCAATGGCAGTCGTTGGTGAAGCCGATGATGTAGGTCCCGGTTTGCGGCGGCCTCAGAGTCGCCGAATACGATCCGCCGTGGCTCTTGCCGGCGCGGCGCGGCGACAAGTCCGCGGCCGGGATCGGCGTGAGCTGCGCATTGGTCGGCAGGCCCTGCGTGTAGCGGATCCTTGACTTGCCGGCGAGCGCTTCGATGCCCGCGAGCGGGCTGATCGTCGCGGAGGGGATGACGTGGGCGCTGCCGCCGCCACCATAGGTGACCTGCGCGGAGGCGGCCGGGCCGATCACGGCGATGTTCGCCGCGCGCGAGAGCGGCAGCACGTGCCCCTCGTTCTTGAGCAGAACCGTGCCGGCCTCGGCCACCCGGGTCGAGATCGACTGGTGCGCCGGCGAGGTCGCCACCGCGGTCGTCGATGCGGGCCGCGGATGATTGAAGAAGTCGAAGCGGAACATCTGGTAGAGGATCGGCGCGACCATCGTGTTGAGCGTTGCGCGCGAGATCGTGCCCCGGGTCACGGCACGCCGCAGCGGCGCGCCGAAAAAGCGGCTGAACGGCTCCTCCAGGTCCGTGCCGGCCTTCGCTCCCGAGATCCCGTGCAGAGCGAACCAATCGGTCGTGACGAATCCGTCGAAATTCCATTCACTGCGCAGCACGCCGGTGAGCAGGTAGCGGCTCTGGCAGCTGTAGCGGCCGTTCACCGTCGCATAGGAGCACATGATCGAGCCGACTTTCCCGGCGTGGATCGCGGCGCGGAAAGCCGGCAGGTAGATCTCTTGCAGCGCGCGCCGGGAGACGATGACTTGGTCCTTCGAGGTGTTGCGGTTCGTCTCCTGGTTGTACGCATCGAAATGCTTCACCTGTGCGATGGTTCCCTCGCTTTGAATGCCGCGGATCTCGGCGGCCGCGATCTGCCCCGTCAAGCGCGGATCCTCCGACAAGCTTTCGAACCCGCGGCCCCAGCGTGGATCGCGGTCGATATTGACGGTCGGGCCGAGGTCCACGGCCGATCCCTTGGCGGCCTGCTCGGCACCGATCACTTGCCCGTACCGGTAGGCGAGATTGCGCGAGAAGGTCGCGGCGAGCGACGCGGCAGAGGGCAGCTGGGTGACCCCGGTCATCCCGTCCCCGACACCGTTCGGGCCGTCCTCGAGGCCGAGCGCGGGCAGGCAGAGCGCGCCGTTCTCCACTATGTTCCCTACATACGGGTGCAAGCCATGACCCTCGACCAGCCCGATCTCATCGCCCAGGGTCATCTTGTGCATGATCATCGCAACCCGCCGGGCAATGGGCAGCCGCTGCTCGAGCCAGGGACAATTCGCAGGCGTGCCGACCGGACCCGCAGTCTTCGCGGCCGTCTTCGGCGCAGCCGCGTTGTGCGTGCCGCACGCGGCGAGACCCAGGGCCGCGACGCCGATTGCCGCAAATCGCATTGACCGGGCTCCGTAGAGGCGTTGGACGAACTGAGGCGACATATCGAGCTTCCTGACAGCGAACGAGAGTGCAGCCCTGCCGCAGCGCGCTCCGGAGGAGAATCGCGCGTGCAAGGCTCTTGATCGGGCCGGGATTTTCAACTTTACCATATGATCATATGATCGAATCGCGCTCGGCTGAATGCCGACTCCCCGCGCACCTGGGCGCCGGCTCGTCGGATGAGTGCGAGCCGGCCGACAGCGGCTGTCCGCGAGCCGAAAGCGTCCTGGCGATTGCCCTCGCGGGCTCCACCATCAACAGAGCGCCACCGACGAGCCAGGCGGCCTGCCGCACTGTCAGCCGCCCGCTCGGGTCGAACGCCGCCCGCGCCTGTGCCGCCTTCGGCCCGAACCGGGCGAACAACCATTTCAGCGATTTCGCCGGAAAGAAGCCGAGGTCGGCATTGTTTGCGCCAATCATCACCGGGACGCGGTTGCCGATTTGCGGGTCCCTGGCATACACCGCAGTCGGCTCGCCCATATACAAATGGTCATACAGTATCGGACCACCAACGTAAGTCGGGCTCTTGCCCATCGTCGCCATGTTCAACCCGTCGACCAGCCGCGAGGCCGGCAGCGCCCGCAGCCGCGCCAGCGCGCGCAGTCCTCGCCCCTCGATTCCGAAGTGGCGGGCCAGTCTCACCCCCATCGCATCCGCGGAGGCGGTCGAGCCGGAAATCGGGCGCGGCGGAAAGAACGGCCGACCTCCGCCGGACTCGACGATGGCCCGCTCGAAAAGTCCCTTCGCAAGCGGACTGATCAGCAGATTGTTGACGAACCCGCCGCCGTAGATCCAGACCATGACCGGCAGGTTGCGCATCGAGGCGCCTTTCGGGCGCCAGACATTGATGTACAGGCAATTTTCCTTCGGCACCGTCCGCTCCGGCGCCGCATCGCCCGGGAAGAACACCTGCATGCAATCATTACCGTACGTGAGCGCCGGACGCCCCCCCTTCCACGGCTTCACCGGATGCGGCGGCGCCCATCTCAGCGCGCCCGTGGGCGGAGCGGCGTAGGGAATGCCCTCGAAGGCGATGACTCCGTGCTCGACCCGCCCGCGAACGCGCCCCCCCCTCGACCCGCGCCACCAAGGGGTTGCCCGACGCCCGACCCGGGGCCGCGACGCGACGCCGCGGCCGCCAGAGCGACGTCCTGCGCATCACGATCGACGTCCGGGCGCGGATCCTGGAGACCCTTCCGCGGGGGCCTCGCCTATGTCGCCGATCTCGGGCTGTGCTCGTACCTGTACACCCGAGACCTCGCCCGAAGCTGGCCGGTGTCCGAGGCGCTCGAATGCGGCATGGTCTCGCTCAATGCGGGCCTGTTCTCCACGGAGGTGGCTCCCTTCGGCGGCGCTAAGGAGTCGAGGATCGGCCGAGTTGCCCGTCCCGGCCCCCGCGTCCCGGCTCGGCCGTGCGCCCCGCGCGGCACCCCTGACCCAGAGTCTCCCTGCCTTGGCGATCACGAAGAGGTCCCCTCTCGATGATGCGTCGCCGAGCCGCGACGCATGCGTCTTGGCCTCGTCACTCTTGACGCGCCACATGAGCCGTCCAGGTCGAGCTCAATCGACTGGATCGAGCCAATTTGGCGGATCATCAAGCGTTGCTTTCAGGGGACAATCGGGCTGAAACGCAGGCCAGCCCGCGCTTCCACATGCCCGGAACGCACCGCGTTTCGGGTGGGCTTCCCTCGAACTCTGCGCCATAGCACAGTTTATGCTTACGTTTGCCGACCGCCCTCCGGCCAGTGTCAAGTACTGAAT